>Ga0335070_10009961_pt1 | contig 11109 bp, 15 predicted proteins | sample Lox_Sample_13_FD_206722 | JGI IMG/M metagenome (GOLD analysis project Ga0335070, IMG submission 206722) | Soil microbial communities from Loxahatchee National Wildlife Refuge, Florida, United States - Lox_Sample_1.3 | ecosystem: Environmental > Terrestrial > Soil > Wetlands | place: USA... | reverse complement strand
GGGAACCTGCGGGCGTTGTACTACCCGGGACCGCAAGGGGCTGAGACTAAGCCGTTAATCATGTTTGGCGGCGGCTTCGACTCGATTCTCGAAGAATACTATCCAAATTTCGCCGAGGCAGCGTTTAAGCGTGGCTACTCTGTGCTGACTTACGAAGGGCCAGGCCAGGGCCAGGCGCTGCGCAAGTACGGCCTTACGTACACCCCTAAATGGGAGAAACCAGTTACAGCGGCGCTCGACGAATTCCTCCATACTCACGCCAAGCCTTCGAAGATTGTACTCATCGGCATGAGCATGGGCGGCTATTTCGCGCCGCGCGCCGCCGCCTTCGAAGAACGCATCGACGGCGTTGTGGCGTACGACACCATGTACGATTTCGGTGCGATAGCGGGTCCACTCATGGCTGCAGCGAAAAATCCTCTCGCGATGAACAATATTTCCGTTTTGTGGGCCTACCGCAATGCGTTGTGGACCATGGGTACCAAGGACGTCGACGAAACCATTGAAGCATGCGCTGCTTACACTCTCGCGCCTGTCGCCGATCGCATCCGGCAAGACGTATTGATCCTGGCAGGTACGGAGGATCATTTCGTTCCGTTTCGCCAGACCGCGGACTTCGAGAAAGCACTCGTCAACGCACGCAGCGTGACCACGCGGATTTTCGATCGGCCATCGGGTGGCGCTGGGCACTGCCAGGGGGGCGCCTTAACGCTCTATCACGCAGCCTTTTTCGATTGGCTCCTGGATAAATTCCCCGAGTGCCGTACGCGCAGGCCCATGATTCGAAAATCGGATGACAGGGGCCGGACCACGCTAACGGTCCGAGCATTGTGACCAAGAGGGATTTAAGATATGGACAAGGGAATCATTAAACTTGCACCCTCCATCCCCTCGGCTGACTTTGCCCGTCTGGGCCAGCAGGTGGCTGAGGCGGAAAGGGCGGGAGCCGATCGGATTCACATTGACGTGATGGACGGGCACTTCGTGCCGAATCTTTCGATGGGAGCGCCGATCGTCGAGTCACTTCGACGGGTGACGCATCTGCCCTTGGAAACGCACCTGATGATATCGGATCCGGACTTGTCCCTCGATGAATTCGTCCAGGCCGGCTCCGATTCGTTCCTTGTGCATTGGGAAGGCAACAACAATTTGCATCGCACCTTGCAGCGCGTCAAAGCGCTGGGCAAGCGCGTGGGTGTAGTCATCAATCCGGCCACCCCCGCGGCAGTACTAGAAGAGATCCTCCAGGACGTGGATCAGGTTTTAGTTTAACAACGAGAAAAGAGATCAAGCTGCAAGCTCAACCGAGCGCCACGCCAAACGCTCGGCCGAGCGCGAACGTGATGCCCGCAGCAGCGAGGCCGAGAAACAACTGTCGGCAACCTGAAATCCAGGCCGGCCGCCCAGTGAATATCGTGATCGCCGCTCCAAGACCAAAGAGAACGAGGCTGCTCGTTCCGATACTCGCAAAAACACCAGCCTGTCCGTGAAGAATAAAAAATGGCGCTACTGGAATAATCGCTCCGAGAGCGAAGAGCAGAAACGAGGTCAAGGCTGCTACACGCGCCGAACCACCCAACTCCTGTGGATCCAGGCCAAGCTCTTCCCGTGTGAGTACATCCAGAGCGTTGTGCGGATCGTCCACGAGCCGTTGGGAGAGCTCCTTTGCCATGTCACCGGTCAGTCCCTTTGCTTCGTAGATGAGTTGAAGCTCCTCGCGCTCTTCTTCGGGTGCAAAGTCAAGTTCGTCGCTCTCCACGTTGATTTCGCGCTCAGCAAGTTCCCGCGAGCTGGTGACAGAGACCCACTCACCAAGAGCCATCGAAAAGGCACCGGCGAGCAGGCCAGCCATGCCGGAAAGCAGGATAAAGCGTTCGTTGGCGGAGGCGCCCGCAACGCCCATCACAAGGCTGAGGTTCGAACAAAGGCCATCATTCGCGCCGAGTACGGCAGCGCGAAGTGCATTACCCCCAACGTTTCGGTGACGTCCCTCAACCCGCGCCAGCTCGTTTCCCTGAACTCCACTCGAACGAATCAGCAGCGATTGGAGGACACGGGCGTGCGTGCGTTCCTGCGACGTCATGCGCGTGCCGGTGGTCTCCGGCTGATGCAGGTAATCGTTTCGATTCTTGTACTCGCTCGTGGCAACCGTTGGGAGAATCAGTTGCGCACCGAAACGTCGCGCGATCCATGATAATACACGTGATCGCCAACTGGGCTTCCGTGGGCCGACCTCGATACCTGCCTCACGGAGCTGATCCTCCCAGAAGGTGGCATGCTTCTCTTCGACTGCTGCTAGTTCGCGGTAGACGCGTGCAACTGCTTCGTCAGGTTCACTCATGGCCATTGCGTGGTACTGAGCGGCGCTGTCGACCTCGTCTTGCCAGTTGCTGAGGAATCGCGGAACTGGAATGGTGCTTGGCATGTGGTTTCTCTTTCTCAAGGAATGAATGCACTTCGCATCGATGAAGGCGAAGGCTTAGCGTTCCCGGTAGCGCAAATCAATGTTCTGTATTCGGGTCATGCGCACACGTCGGTCGCATTGCCCCGGTTCCGCGCTTACCCTCTGTGACATTGTTGTAAGACCGTGCTGTCGGGTAGGCGAAATCTATATCATCACATTCGGCAAATCTGTCCAGTATGTCTTCCCATATCTCCTGGGTGCTCTCGCGCCTGTTGCGGGATTCACAGAGATGACGCACAGTCAGGAGTATGCCGCTTGCCTCGACGGTGGTGAAGACCATCGGAGTCAGGTTGACCGGGACTACCATGAAATCTCTCGCATACTCCTTCATTTTGCTTTCCGCGGGCTCAGCTAGATTTGACCTGCCCCCGGTTTTTGTACCACTTTTTAAGTTAGAGCTAAGCTCGCGTCTGGGCTGTCTCTTAGCAGCCAAGGCTCTTGCAAACCGAGGGGGAGAATAGCCTCCGGTGCCGGTAGGCGGTAGTTCAGACTGCTGTGAGGCCTGATCGTATTATACTCCCGCCGCAAGTGCTCGATAACGACCTTGGCCTCCTTAGTTGAAGACCTGAGTGGCGCAAGGGGGTGCTACTGCGACGACAACTTTGACATTTGATGAGAAAGCTAAACTCCGACCTAGCCGGTACGGATGTTCACCTTTTATCACCAGCTCCGGCCTCAGTGGATCGAGCGTACCACAACATTTTGGGATGGGTCAAAGCGAAGGGGGTCACCGCACTTTCTTGGGGCTGCACCAGGCGCCAAAAGTTTGGGGGAGATGTCATCTACAGCAGCCTACCCGCCATCTGGGAGTTTGCCTGATAACGATGATGCATACCAACAGAAATCAGTGGCGCTTTAGCGTGCGGTGGATTGATTCTTAGACGGCGTCTTGTTCTGAAGCTGCGGAGCTTTTTCCATGACCACGCTTGCGATCTCGACTCCCGGCAGAAGTGGAAACTTCGTTTCCCGTTTCCGATGGAAACCCATCGCGTCATAGAAGGGCACCGAGTTCAGTGAAGCAGCAAGGCGTAGCGACCCTAAGGCGTGTTGCCGCGCGATGTCCTCAAGCCTGCGCAGTAACGCCGTGCCCACGCCTTGCCGGCTGGCGGAGGGATGGACATAAATAGCGTCAATGTCGGCGGTGTCGAGATTCAGCTGACCAAAACCGATGATCGTGTCGCCTTCGACGGCAACAAAAAGCTCTCGTTCGCCAATGACATTTCGATACCAGTCCGGTTGTAGAGGGCCAGCCCACGCCTCAATTTCGGAAGGAGTGTAGTGGCTCGCGCACAGCTGTCGGATGGCTGCAATCTGCACGCACCAGATTCCTTCGGCATCCCCGTGATCCGCCTTCCTGATGTTCATTCGGTTTGGCGCGATACACTGCTGCACGCGGTGATTGGGAGTGTCTTGTACTGGCCTTTGACTAGTTTCCCTTGAAGTCACATACCCTCACATGATCACTTGAAGAAAAGCAAGTATTCTTCGGGGATCCCGAAGCAGGGCCGTTTGCTGCAAGACATCTCCGCTTTTCCGCGAGGACAGCCGGGAGGTATTTCCGGTGGAATGGAGGCGACGAGGCCTACTCGATTATCTCCAGCACCGCTCGCTTCTTGAGCTTGGTGGAGGCGGCATGGAGAATGGTTCGCATGGCCTGGACGTTTCGCCCTTGTTTCCCGATAATCTTACCAAGGTCTTCCTTGGCGGTTCTCAATTCGATCACTGAGGTCTGCTCGCCGGAGACCTCGTTCACGTGTACCTGATCCGGATGGTCGACGAGAGCTTTAGCCATCACTTCGATGAGTTCTTTCACCGCAACCACCTCCGTTGTAACTCTCAGGATCCGACGAGTTCGTCCATTAGCGCGATGCCACCTGTTGCAGCGGGAACGGCGAGAGCGTCAGTGCTGTCGCGCAGGTGTCAGTTCGAACGCAAGAGAATTTGTGAAAATGTGCGGTGATCCAAAGAATGCCACCTAAATTCACTATATGTAGGTCACGACGGGGGAGTCAAGTGTTTTTGCTGCGGGCGACTCCGGTGAGAGGCCGCATCCGTCGGAGCCGGGCACAAGGTGCGGGAAGAATGCCGATCCGGCGATTCTTTCTTTCGGGACTCGCATTGCCCGTGGTTGGGCCGCGGCGAGCTTACGAGTCGTAAGATGACAGGAGACTCCCCCCGAAAGTCAAGGTCAAAGATGCGACCCTATGACCCAGCGTCGGCGGGGCAGACCTGCGATAGCCAGAGATGAATCATTGTTTTTCCGCTGCTAAAGAGGACGAAACCCAGGAAACGGAGTGTGTTTCGTGATGAGATATGTAAAATCAGAGCCGGCCGGTAGAGATGTTTATTTTTTCATCATCGGCGCCGGGTTCGGTAGATGGAGGGTACCACAAAATCTGGGAGTGGGTCAAAAGGGAGTGACGAGCGAAGATGTTGACATAGTTTCCTTAACGTACTGCTGCCACGCGTTGCTACAGCGACTGTGGTACAGAACCCCGGGCATGCGGGTAATTCTTCTCGCGGTATCGCCCCGTGGAAGAGGGATGAAGGGGCTCTCTATTTCTTGCGCGGAGTCACAGGGAAGGAGTGGATAGGTAAAAATTAATTTTCTTTCTTGACAAAAACGAACGTTCGTACTATTCTTATACCATGACCAAAGGCGAGGATCGAAAATTTGACATCTTGGAGGTCGGGCTCGACATGGCGAGTCGTTTGGGTCTTGAGGCGGTGACCATCGGCACCCTGGCCAAGGCGATCGGCATGTCCAAAAGCGGACTCTTCGCCCACTTCCAGTCGAAAGAGAACCTCCAGATCGAAATCCTGAAACATGCCGAGGAGGATTTTTCAGCCAAAGTGCTTGAACCGATCCTGAAAACCCCAGCCGGCATTCCGAGAATCAAGGCGCTGCTGAAAAAATGGATAGAATGGGGTTCGAAGCTGACCGGGGGCTGCATTTTCGTCTCGGCTGCATCCGAGTTCAGCGACCGTCCCGGCAAGGTGCGGGATTTTCTCCTTCATCAACAGGAACAGTGGATCGAGAGCCTGCGACGGATGGCAGAATCGGCGATCAAGGCCGGTGATTTCCGAGACGACATCGACTGCGATCAATTCGCCTTCGATCTCTATTCCCTTCTGCTCGGCTTTCACTATTACCATCAGCTTCTCAGAGATCCCCACACCCTGAAGCGCCAGGAAGAAGCGCTCGAGCGGCTGCTAGAGAGTTACCGTTAGGGGTTTAATGGAAATTTTCCAGCGAGGTGGGAAGACCAAGTTGGAATGATAATTGTTGTAGAGGAGAATGGCACGAACGTTCGTGTTGCTCCTGATCTCCAACCATCTAAGGAGGTCGTCATGAGAAATCTTGAAAGCATCATCCGCGAATACCGAGAGGCCGATTCTGATAGACGGCTGCATCTTTTCCTGGATTGCCCCTCCCTGCGCAACGAGTTTGTCGAAATCGAACTACACTCGGGTACGCAGGAGAAGAGAAGCATTTTCGGAGACGGCTCAACAAGACCGTCCGTTTGGAGGCGCATGTTCTCCTACGCGCATCTTGTATAATGGGGGCCAGCTAGGGTTCCCTCAACATTGGAGAACCCGCCTGAGACGATACCGCCCAAGCCCTTTGTCTATGCAGGGTGCGCCTTTCCTTCCCGGCAGGCTGTGCAGATTGTGACGGGGAGATTCATGATTGAGGTCCGGTCACTTCAATGCTTTTCAGAGAGGGAGAATGCCCCGGAAAGAATGAGGAGAACGATCCTCCTCTTCTATTGGAATGGCCAGGAGAATGCGAATTGATCTGATTGAAATGATTGCCTTTTTTGTTATCAATTATCCGGGATTTCTATCCAATGGAGAGAATGGCCACCACGGCGGGCGAGCGAGAAAGGGAGTCTTTCCCAATGCAGGCGATGACCTGACTTCCATCCAAGAGAGGTCGCCTACACGGGGAAATCCTCGGTCTGGGTGGTCGGTGTTCCCCATGGCGGGAAAATGACGGTATTCTCCTCCGAAATCGTCCCTGGTGATGTCTTGGCCGCGCGTCCGGACGGCGGTTTTGGGTCCCCAAAGGAGGATGGGGAGGTGTTCGCGAGGGTGAAGGATGAAATCCGGCAGGCAGGGAGGGTGATCAACAGGAATTTGTGAGATTCATTACAGGTGGAAAGGGACGGGCCTCAGGGTGCCCGGCGCTGCCCCGAGTTTCCTTGATAATCTGTATGAAGGCGAGCAAGTAAGGGTCCGCGAGAGGGGTGAGTGTACCCGTACGGCCAACTTTTTCGACCCCGTCAATTTGTGGGTCCGCAACCTGAGGCCCCTTCCCTGAAAGCCGATACCATCCCCCCATCAGAGGTGCCAGCCAAGATTAGAATCCAATGCCAATCGGCATACCCTTGACTTGCACCTCCTCTCGAAGGGCCTCGATAAGCATCTCATGGGTCAGGCCATTACTATCTAGAAGGCAGTGTCTTTGATAGACCACCTTGAAATCGCCCGGTGCAAGGTTCCGCATGGCCTTTATCGTCTGGATTTCATTGTTGCTCAGCGGGGCCGTGACCAGATCGGAGAGGAGTCGATGGTAGAAGATGAGATTCCCATCAGGGGTCAGATAATCGAATCTCAGTTTGATGGTGAACCGTCTCATCGCCGCCTGATCCAGGCCTTCCAGGAAGTTGGTCGCGCAAATCAGCATCCCCCTGAAGGTCTCCATGCGGGCCAGGAGCTCGTTAGTCTGGGTGACCTGCCAGGATTGCACCGAATTCTGTCTGACAGCCAAGAGACCATCCGCCTCGTCGATGAAGAGGATGGCGCCTGCCTTTTCCGCCTCCTTGAAGGCCGCCTTGATCAGTTTCTCCGTTTCCCCCACCCAACAGCTGAGGAGATCGCTTGCGTGCTTGGTTATCAGTCGGCGATTGAGCCTCCTCGCTAGATACTTAGCAAGCTCGCTCTTGCCCGTGCCGGGTGGCCCATAGAGGAGGACATTGGCGTTTGTGATTTCCTGTTCCCGCACCGAGGCAGACCAACGGCTGTTGAAAGCGTCCAGAGCTTGGAGGGCTTGCTCCAGGCCGGGAACGTTCAACCCCTCGATGGAGTAGTTCCTAGCGTCGGGCATCTTGGCCTCTCCCGCGCTCACCTCCTGTCCCATCACCTTCAGATGCGCCTGGATCAGCCCCTCGACTACCGCCGTTGAATCAGTTCCTCTATCGTTCTTACGCGCGGTTCTGGAGTAATTCCTCAGGGCCAGCTCTATTCCCCCGGCATCGACCTCGTATTTCGCGGCCAACTCCTCGACCTTCTCCCGACGCAGCCACTTTCCCAGGTCGAACTTCCGGATGCAGTTATCCCAAATCCTCATCCGCTGCTCAAACGAGAGGCCGGTGAACTCTATCGAATAGTCAAACCGTCTCCGTGTTGACTCATCCATCCCGATCTGATTGGTGATCCAAATGGTCGTGCCTCCCGCATTGTCAAGCATGTTATTCAGGAACCCTTTATCACCGCCCTTCTCCAGCGTGAATCCAAAGGAAACCCTGCCGGAGTTCAGCAGTGAGTCAGCTTCGTCCACAAGGATCAGCGCATTTTGGGACCCGACCATGTTCTGGCAGGCTGTGACGGCCCGCAAACGGTACAGGGTTGCGTTTATCCTTTCGGAGACCTGGCTTTCAAGGTGCCTGATCTCGTAGACGGCCTTAAAGAAATGTCTCCCTAGCGATCTTGCGAACTCGGTCTTTCCGGTCCCGGGGGTGCCGTAGAACAAAATCTGGAGGCCCCGGTGATCACGCCTTGTCTCGAAGAGGGCCTTCAGGATGTCCAGGTGGTGGCTGTCAACGATATGCTCGTGGAGAGGAATGCACGTCCCTTCAAATTTCCGGAAATAGCTGCTTGACAGTGGGTCTGAACTCTGCCCCTCCAGGAATTTAAAGACCTCACTGACAAGCTGCCGATCGTCTTCGAGGAGTCCGGTCCTGATGAGATTCGAGGTCTCCGAAAAGGCGTCGTTGATCCGCGAGATAGGCATGCCGGAAAGGATAGCCAGCGGCTGGACTCTGACACCGGTCCAGTGGTCGCTTTTCAGGGAATGTTTGTTGCAGATTTCTTGGTACATGGTCTCAAACTGCAGGTCCATCTCCCTCAGGTAAAGCATGAGGAGGACTTCCGTTTCATCCTCGGTCAATCTGAATGTCCCCCGTATCTCCCGCAGCCTTTTTTCCAGTTCCGATTTTCTAGTAGGGCCCGCTGCGCTCTTCGCTAGCTCCTCTAAATGGTGAGCAACCCTCCCACGCAGCGCAGCTTGTGAAGAGGGATTCCCAGTCGGCATCGGGTGCCATCTTCGAGTGGCGCCGCCTTGACCGTCCTTGTCACCTTCGGAGCAAGTCTCGTTGATCAGCGTCCGCTTTTCCTCTTCAGAGAAATAGCCCAAGGCGATATTGAATGCCTCCTCCTCTAGGCAGCTCGACCTCTGGATCGCATTCAGCAGGTAACCGATCTTTTTCCTCTTAAGGAAACAGAGACGGTTTCTTTCGGCTGTTGATTGCCTTTTCCTTCTCTCTTGTGGTTCGGCTCCGTGTCTCATGGCAACACCTCTTCCTGTAGGAGGTTCTCTTCTCTACCGGACAAGCCTTCAGTGACCGTCTTTGTCCTAGGGACGTGCACTCTCGGGTTATGGACTGTGCTTGCGGTGAGGGGGGTTTTGAGCAAGACGGTGAACGATCAGGAGGGAAAGACTCGGCAAGGCGGGGAGAGCCAGGAGTTCTCAGCGGAGCCCTGTCCCTTCCCGTTCGCCGCGCCTCTCATGTATGCGACACGGGTCCTCACATGCAGAAAGCGGCCTTGGGGTGAAGTAAAGGTCCCGTTCGATGGCAAGACCCAGGGGACCCCGGACGGATTCAAGCTCACTCAGATGGAAATAGCCGAACTCTCGTTCCAGGCCATAGACGAGCCCGAAGAACTCGTAATCCACCTCTCTCCCGTCCCCGTCCAGGACCGGCCCACCTTCGACCGCGTACCAAGTCCAGGAAGAGTCCGGGGTAAAGAACTTCACCTGTGCGACCGCCTCCTCACCCGCTCCTTCCGTTGACCTGATGGGCGGGAGCCTTTTCCTGATCTCCTTCGTCAAGAGTTTCATGGGAACCTCCTCCGCCAGGTCGTCTTCCCTGTAGGTCTTCTCGCAGTTCTCGCATCGGTTACGTTCCTCTTCCATCTCTAATCCTCCTCATCAGGGGGCCCGAGGTTTATTCCTTCGGTGGCTTCCAATCGTCCTGATGCCGGCTCCCAAAGTTTGAGTTGTGTGCCAGAGGCGTCATGCAGCCTGGGCTCTCTTTCGGCGAAGGCTCGTTTGAGGTCCTCGATCCTCATCGGGTCCGTGGAGAAGACAATTGCCGTGTGTTTGAGATACCCCTCCCAGAAGAACTCCCCCGGTGATCGCCCGGAAAAACAGAGACGCACCGTATCGACCGTCAGTTCGCGCTTTTCGGCCCAATCGGTGAGGGCTTTTGGGAGTTCCGGGAAGAACCGGTACGTGTCGCCGACTTCTCTCTCCAGCATTCGTTCAACCTCCTCATAAAGATGCTCGTCATCGAGGTCAGGCCAATCGAGGAAAGCCGGGGTATAGTCCCAGAACTCCATAAAAGCCGGTTCGGGGCTTATCCCCGCGAGCTGCCCGGCGTATCCCTCGATCCGACGAAGGAGGTCTTCCGTTACCTCGAACATGGCGAACTCCACCCGGGTCTCCACATCTTGGTCGTAGGTTCGGGCTCTCACGATGCAGTACATGCTTCTTCCCTCCTTTCAGAACCGCCCTCTTCGCTTGCCGAGACGATCCGCTTGCACTCGTCAAAGGCTGCCGAGAAGACTTCCAACGGGACGTCCACCGCAGAACCGAAGGCAAGGTGGATGAGTTGGGTCATGATGAGTCTCACCGGCGCCGAGGTGTTGGCCGCATCTGTTCCATTGGAATGGAGCCAGGCCTTCCCCGCCTCGTGGAGGGCGAGGGCGACACCGGTCAGGTTACAGGCGCCAGGGTCGACGATCACGAGGGCATCTTTTGCCGCCTTGATCTGTTCTTCTGTGTACCTTTCCATTTGCACTCCTCTCCTTATCTTCGACTTTGCCGTGATACGGTAAATGGACGAGGGTGACAGGTGGGAAACGAGGTGGGCTAACAGGTGGAGAAGCCGCAGGCGGGACAGAAAAGGCATCCGCCGCCCGCGACCAAAGTCGTGCCGCAGTCAGGGCATCTGGGAGCATCGCACGGTTCCTTCGGGATCGCCGGCCGGGTCTCGGGTGTGCGCGAATATTCCGGATTCATGGCGCTGCTCCCTCTCACAGGTATCTTCCAAGGATGAGTTGGTCCTCGCCGCAAGAGTAGTAATCGGCGAGTCTTCCCTCCATCTCGAAGTTGTGTTTCAGGTAAAAACGGACGGCCCTCCCGTTGCTGCTCGCTGTTGCAACGAAAACCTTCGCGGCCCTAATTCGCCTTAATTCCCCCACCACCGCACCAAGCATCCTCCCTGCTGGACTTCCATTTTCCTCCCCCCGATATTCCGCCGCGACGACGAACCAGCTCAGCCAGTAGGCGTAGTCACTGACGAAATGATCGAGGTAGTAGCCGCTCACCCCAATCACCTTCCCGTCGAGTTCCGCGACGA
>Ga0335070_10009960_pt1 | contig 11110 bp, 9 predicted proteins | sample Lox_Sample_13_FD_206722 | JGI IMG/M metagenome (GOLD analysis project Ga0335070, IMG submission 206722) | Soil microbial communities from Loxahatchee National Wildlife Refuge, Florida, United States - Lox_Sample_1.3 | ecosystem: Environmental > Terrestrial > Soil > Wetlands | place: USA: Florida... | reverse complement strand
ACCCCGCGAATTCTGGCGTCTTACGACGCGGCCGCCCGCGGCACCTCGATTGCACGGCATGTCCCCCAGAGGGAGGGACATCCATGAACTTTCCGGTCGGGTCTCGCGCGTTGGATTCCAGTACGGCCCTGAGCCAGAGCGCGACGGATGCTTACGGGTGGGTCATCGTGGCTTTTGCCCTGGCCGCCGCGATCTTGGCCGCGGCGGGGCTCGCCGCTCGCGCTTTCGTCGCGCGTCGTCACTTTTGGTGTGCTTCGGCGGAGCGCGAGGTCGAGGTGAGGTTTCTGGAGGCCGGACTCCCCGGCTTTCGGCGGCCGGTGGCGGTCCGGAGCTGCAGCATGTTCGACCCACCGACGGAGGTGACCTGCAGGCGCGATTGTCTCAATCGGGACGTGAGGGTGAAGCTTCCGATGACGCCGCTGTTTAAGCACTCGGTCAGCGCGGAGGACCGATAGGGCTCAGACGCTGGACGTGTGGAAGCTCGTCGCCGCCCGCGTCTACCATCCCATGGCGCGGGCGGCGCGACGCGGGTCGGCGCCCCCGTACAGGATGCCGCGCTCGCGTTCGGCCACGATCGCGCACACGCCGGCCGTGCTGATGGAGAGATCGGGCAGCCACTGCACCGCGTGACCCAGCGCCGCGAGCGCATCGCCGGTTGCGCCGCCCACGCCGCGCTCGAGGTCGAGACGGCCGGGGTGATACGGATGCGGCTCGAAGCTCCCCGGGAAGCTGTGCGTCACGAAGCGCGGCGCGTCGATCGCGTCCTGGATGTTCATGCCGAAGACCGTGTGATTCAGAAAGACCTGCAGCATGCCCTGAGGCTGCAGATCGCCCCCCGGCGCGCCGAATGGCATGAGCAGTCTGCCTCGGCGCCGCGCGAGCGCCGGGTTCGGCGTGAGTCGAGGGCGCTTGCCGGGCGCGGGGCACGAGGGATGGCCGGGAATGGCGAAGGACTGCGAGCCGCGTGACGAGGGGACGAGGCCCAGGCCGGGGATCGCCGGGCCCTCCCACGAGACATCGCTCGGCGTCGCCGAGATCGCGTTTCCGCGAGCGTCTATCGCGCAGGCATACGACGTGTCCCCGGGCAGCGCGGGGCCGGCCGCGGCGATCGCGGCGGCCGAGGGGCGCAACGCTGACGGCGGCGGCGGAACGCCGGCGATGTCGCCCGCCGGCGGCATCTCCGGCCACGCGCGATCCTCGCGCACGAGTCGCCGCCGCTCCGCCGAGTAGGCCGGCGAGAGCAGCGTCTCCATCGGCACGCCGACGAAGCGCGGGTCGCCATAGTACCGCTCGCGGTCGGCGAAGCAGAGCTTCATCACCTCGGTGACCAGGTGCACGTAGGCCGGTGTGTTGTGGCCCAGCGTGGCCAGGTCATAGGCCTCGAGCAGCGAGAGCATCTGCAGCAGCACCGGCCCCTGGCACCACGCATTGCAGCCCATCACCTCGGTGCCGTGAAAGCCGGTCGTGAGCGGCGCCTCGATCTCCGATCGGTACTCGGCGAGATCCTCCAGGGTAAGGAGGCCGCCGTTCTCCCGGTGGTAGCGCGCCATGGCGACGGCGAGATCGCCGCGATAGAAGGCATCCCGGGCGGCGGCGAGCCCCGCGGCGCGCCCGTGCCGGCTCGCCGCCCGCTCCTCGTCGGCCATGAACTGGAGGGTGCGCGCGAGGTCGGCCTGCACGAAGAGCTCGCCCTCGCGCGGCGGTTGTCCGCCGGGCAGCCAGATCGCGGCGTTCTGGGGCCAGCGCGCATACGTCTGGGCATTCTTGGCGATGTAGTGCGCCATCACCGGATGCATGGGGAAGCCGTCGCGCGCGTAGCGGATGGCCGCGGCGGCGACGTCGCCGAAGCTCATGGTGCCGTAGCGCTCGAGGGCGAGGATCCACGCGTCGGGCGCCGCGGGCACCACCGTGCGCAGGATGCCGAGCGGGATCGTGCCGCCGTGATCATGGACGAACGAGTCGAGCCTCGTGGCCCGGGGCCACCCGCCCAGGCCCGCGATGGTCACGACCTCGTCGCGCTCGGCGAGATAGATCACCATGGGCGCCACCCCGGAAAACTGGACCTGGTCGCTGTGGACCACGCCGAGGGCGATGCCCGCTGCGACGCCGGCGTCGATGGCATTGCCGCCGGCCTGGAGGATGGCATGGCCGGCCTCGGTGGCGAGGTAGTGGCCGGCCGCGATCATGTAGCGCGCGCCGGTGATCATGGGCTGGAGCGGCATGCGGTCTCCTTGGCGGCGGGATGGCGTTCGCCGAGTCTGTCCGGCTGCGCGCCGTCGGGACGCTCGAGTTCGGCTGGACTCCAGACTGCGCGCTTATCCTACCTCCAGCTACGGAGGATAGGACAGCGATTCTCCGGTCGCGCTAGTCGTACCGCCGAACGATCGGTCGGATCGTGCTACGGGTGAGCATGGATCCAGGGAAGCCCTAGATGGTGACCGAAGAGTGGGAGGGTCAATTCGAGGAGGAAGCCGGCAGCCACCCACGCGAGGGCAGCCCCGAAGCCGTTTGGCACTGGGATCTTCAGAGCCCGCAGCACCGCGGAAAACATGATCCAGAGCGGGAACGAGATCGATGACCAGACCGCGACTTTGATGCCGACGGGCATCTGCGCCACCTTCCAGCCTCAGCCCTTTCGACGGAGCTTCGGGTCGAGAATGTCCCGCAGGGAATCGCCGAAGAGGTTGAAGCCGAAGACTCCCAGGCTGATCGCAATACCGGGGAAGAGAGCGATCCACGGAGCTTTCTCGGCATACGACGATGCGGAGCCGGAGAGCATGAGACCCCACGACGGCGTTGGCTCGGCCGCGCCGAGGCCCAGGTAGCTCAGGGCGGCCTCGGTCAGAATGGCGCTCCCGAGCTGCGCGGTCAGCATGATCATGTACGGGGCCATGACGTTGGGGAGGATGTGCTGGAGGATGACGCGGTGCCATGAGGCGCCGAGCGAGCTCGCCGCTTCGACGTACGGGTTCTCCTTGACGGACAGCGCGGCCGCCCGCACCACTCGCGCCGCTCGCGGAATGATGGGAATCGCGATGGCGATCACCACGTTGTGGACCGCCGGGCCCAGGATGGAGGCGATGGCGAGGGCTAAGATCAGTAGCGGGAACGCCAGCAGGATGTCCATCAGCCGCTCCAGGAGCAGGTCCACCTTCCCGCCCGCGTACGCGCTGATCACTCCGAGCAGGGCACCAAGGGTGCAACCGGCGAACGAGGCCACGAATCCGACGAACAGGGCGATGCGCGCTCCGTACATGATCCGGCTCAGGATGTCGCGACCGAACTCGTCGGTCCCGAACCAGTGTTCAGCGCCGGGGCGGACGAATTGCGCCGCGTAGTCGCCCCAATAGGGATCGTAGGGCGCGAGCGTCTTCGCGAAGATGGCCACGAAGATCATGGCCAGGATGATCAGCGCCCCGCCCGCGCCCAGCGGCTTGGTCCGGGCGAACTTCAGAACCTCCTCGCCGAAGCTGAGTCGGGTCTCCTCGCGGACGGCGACCGCGGTCTGCTCGAGCGGAAACTGGATGCTCATGACGCTACCGGTAGCGGATCCGGGGATCGAACCACGCGTAGGTGAGATCGATCAGGAGATTCACCACCACGAAGGTCAGGGCGATGAGGAATACGAGCGCCTGGACCACGGGGTAGTCGCGGTGGGCGACGGCGTCCACCACGAACCGACCCACGCCGTTCAACGTGAAGACGGTCTCGGTGACCACCAGGCCCCCGATGAGGAACGCGAACTCCGTGCCGACGAGGGTAATGACGGGAAGCATCGCGTTCTTCAGGGCGTGACGAATGACGACCGTTCGCTCCGCCAGCCCCTTGGCCCAGGCGGTGCGGATGTAGTCGTCCCGCATGACTTCGAGCAGGGTGGATCGTGTCATGCGGGTGGTGACGGCGGCGTACCGATAGCCGACCGTGACCACCGGCCACACCATCTGCTGGAAGTTCGCCCATGGATTGACCCAGGGAGCCGTGTACTCCAGCGGAGGCCCCCAGCCGAAGCAGATCACGAGCAGGAGGATGATCAGGATTCCCACCCAGAACGATGGGATGGCCAGACCGCCGATGCTGATCACGCGGATGAGATAGTCGACCCAGGTGTCCTGGCGCGCGGCCGCGAGGACTCCGAAGGGAATCGCCAGCAGCACCGAGACGATAGTCGCGAGCACGGCCAGCTCGAGGCTCAGGGGCAGGCGGCCGATGAGCTCCTCGACAACCGGGCGCCCCGTCCAGAGGGAGGTGCCGAAATCGAAGCGGAGCACTCCCCAGAGCCAGGTGCCGAACTGCTGCAGCATCGGCTGATCGAGTCCGAGCTGCCGGTGCATGGCGGCGAGCTGCGCCTTGTCGATCTGGCCCGCCGAATCGCCACCGAGGATGAGAAGGGCCACGTCGCCGGGGATGACGCGCATGATCACGAACACCACGGCCGCGACCCCGAGCAGTGTCGGGACAATCAGGAGGACCCGCTTGGTCAGATAGGTTGCCATGCTTGGTCCGTTCGGCTCTCTGGCTCAGTCCTCCGAGAGCCACACGTCCTGGAGCTTCTGGTTCGTGTAGTGATTCGGCGGAGCCACGTAGTTCTTCACCTTGGTCCAGTGCACGAGATTGCGCGACCACCAGAGGCCCGGCATGTAGTACGCATTTTCGAGGACGATCTTTTCCATCTCGTTGATGAGCCTCTTGCGCTCGGTCGGATCGAGGGTCCTCGCCTGCCGAGAGAAGAGATCGTCGACCCTGGGGTCGGAGAACCGACCCCAGTTCTGGGTGCTTCCCGAGGCATAGTGACCGAGGAACTGATCGGGCTCGTCCATGAACTCGACCGCCGGGGCGACGATCAGCTCGAAGTTCCCCGTGTTTTGCCCGTCGGAGAACCAGGCCGCCGTCTCGAGCGGGCGGTGCTCCACCTCGACGCCGATCTTCCTCCAGTCCTGGATGAGGAAGACCGCGAAGTCCTGGTACGGGAGCTTGACGTTGCGGTTCTTCAGGACGACCTTGAGACCGTTTGGATAGCCAGCCTCGGCCAGGAGGCGCCGGGCCTCGGCCCGGTTCTTTTCCATATCCCTTCCGAAGCCCGGCAGCTTCTCGAGGTCGGCCTCCGGCATGGCCCAGTCCGATCCCGGTCGCATCAATGCTCCCACGAACTTGAGCCCGGTGAGGGGATAGAGCACCTTGCTCATCGTGTACCGGTCGATGCCGAGCGTGAGGGCCTTGCGGACGCGGACATCGTTGAACGGCTTCACGGTGTTGTTGACGGCGATCCCCCACTGGCCGGTCATCGGCGTTTCCTGCACGGCGATCTTGTCACCCAGCTGCTTCCGGATCGACTCCACCTCGGCGCCGGGGAGGTTGCGGAACTCGATGTAGGCGCGCCCGGAGCGAATCGCCGCCGCCCGTACCGACGTCTCGGGACTGATGAAGAACTTGTAGCCATCGAGGTAGGGCCGGTCCTTGATGAAATAATCGGGGTTCCGCTCGCCCTCGAAGGTGGATCCGCGCGTGTAGTTCTTGAACTTGAAGGGCCCGGAGCCGACCACGTTGGTCTTGAAGTAGTTGGGATCCTTGTCCAGATACTTCTTGGGATAGATGACGTTCCACGGCGAGGCCAGGTTGTCGAGGAGCGAGGCCGACGGGAACTTGAGCTTGAACACCACGGTACCGGGATCGGGAGCCTCGACCCGCTCCACCGCCGTGTAGGCGTTCTTCCGCACGCTCCGGACTCCCTGCGGCGGGAAGATGATCTTGTCGTAGGTGGCCTTGACGTCGGCGGCGGTCAGGGCCGAGCCGTCGTGGAACCGGATTCCCTGGCGGATCTTGAAGGTGTAGGTCAATCCGTCGGGGGCGATGTTCCACTCGGTCGCTACGTCACCGATGACCTTGGGGTAGTGATACGGGTCGAGCTGAAGCAGGGTGCTGTAGAGCGGGGCCACCAGCTCGATGTTCGCGAACGTGCTCTCCTGATGGGGATCCAGGCTCGGGGGGTCGGCGCCGATCACCGCCAGCAGCACTCCCCCTCGGCGTGGAGTATCCGCAGCCTGGCCCGCGGAGAAGGTCGTCGCGATCGCGGCGCCAACGAGGAGCGCGAGGACAACGACGGTGCACAGCGTCTGGTGACGTCGTATGCGTGTGGCCATCTGACACCTCCCGAGGACGTGAGACATCGGACGAAGACGCGTCATGGAGCACGCTTCGGGTTCCGGGCAGCTACTTCCCCTTCAGCGTGACGTCCTCGTAGGGGGCCGAGTAGGCGTGGCCCGGAATCAGGCCGAGGCCCGATTCTCCGACGCGCGGGCCCACGCCATTGAGGAACGCGAGCTGCCAGATCGGTGCATACACGGTCCTCTCCTGGACCAGCTGTTGGATCTTGTGCAGGGTGGCTTCGCGGCGCTTGGAGTCCAATTCAGCCGCCTGCTCACCGAAGAGGCCGTCGAGGTCCGGATAGCTGCCATAGACGTAGGTGCCGTCCTTGATCACGAAGGCTTCGAGGCGCGTGGCGGCGTTGCCGAAAGCCCCGCTCGCACCCTGGATGAGGTTCTTGAGCTTCTTGTCCGCGTAGCTCTTGAAGAATGCCGCCCGCTCCAACGGCCGGAGCTGGGCGCGGATGCCGACGGCCTGCAGGTTGTTGAGCACGACCTCGCCCAGGTTCGCGTAGGACGCGTCGCAGTAGTACTCGCCCGCGTCGAACCCGTTGGGGTAGCCGGCCTCCGCCAGCAGCTTCTTCGCCTTGGCGGGATCGAAGGCCGGAGCCGGAGGCTGCCAGAAGAACTCGAAGTTGCTCGGGATGATGCTCCCGGTGAGCTTCGAGAAGCCGAGGGTCAACGCCTGGTTGATGGTGGAGCGGTCGATCGCGAGGCTCGCCGCGAGCCGAACCCGCTGGTCGTGCCACGGTGACTTCGCGTCCCACTGGTCGGGGAAGTAGACCCAGAATGGGGCCTGGATCACCGCGGGCTTGAGGCTGAGCCCCGGCGTCCGCTGCATCTCCTCGGCCAGCTCGCCGCGTACCGAGTAGACGATATCCACCTCGCCCCGCTTGAGAGCGGCCAACCGGGTCGCCTCGTCCGGGATCACCTTGAACACGAGCCGCTTGACGCTCGGGGCTTTCCGCCAGTACTGGTCATTGGCCTCCATGACCAGTTCCACGCCGGGTGTGAACGAGACGAACTTGTAGGGTCCGGCTCCCACCGGCGCCTTCTTGAAGCCCTCGTCGCCCACCTTCTCCACGTACTTCTTGGGCACGATCCATCCCGCCCCGCTGGCCCCCGTGTAGAAGGTCAGGAAGTCGGGCCACGGTGCCTTGAGGCGGAATCGCACGTGGCTCGGGTCGGGCGTTTCCACCGCGACCACCCGGTCCTTCAAGGTCTTCTTGGCGCTGCCGCGATAGCGGTCGAACGAGAACTTCACGTCCTCGGCGGTGACGGGCTCGCCATCATGGAACTTGACGCCTTTGCGGAGGACGAACTCGTAGACGAGCCCGTCCTTCGAGACCGACCAGGACTCCGCGAGACTCGGCGCCGCGGGCTGCCCGGGCATGGGCTTCACCATGGCGTCGTGCAGCGCGTAGTAGATCATGTACGGCGTGATGATGCCGGGGGCCTCCGCCGGATCGAACCAGGTGGGGGCGAGGGAGACGTGCACCCCCCAGGTCAGTTGGCCGTCGGCAGCGGCCGCCGGCCACACCACGCTTATCCCCAGCAGCAGTGCCAGGATGGCTCCCAAGAGAGTGCGAGCATGTCTCATCGCCACCACCTCCGCGTCGAGGAGCGTTGAGGGCACCGAAGTTCGAGGCAGAGCTGCAACCCTGAGGCCAACCTGCCGCCCGGCGACCGCGGCCGCCGAGCGCTGCAATCCTCGGGCGTTGGAGACCGGAGCTACCGGAAGGTATCCCCACGCGGCGCTGCCGCTCGCGACAGCTTGTCGTGACCACGACAACTTGTCGGCAATCGTCCCCCGCCTGACGGCGAGGCTTCGGTCCTCGATTGCCCGCGGTGACGAGCGGGCGTTATCATTGGCCCGAAATCCATGAGGCTTCGACTTCGCCTCGTCGTGCTTCTCATGTTGCCGCTCCTGGTCGTGAGCGGTGTTTACGGGATGCTCCGCGTGCAGCAGGAAACGCGCGCGCGGGTGGAGGATGAGCGGGAGCGCGCCGCGGCGACGGCACGCACGATCCAGATCGCGGTGGCGAGCTCCTTGGCCGTCCGCGGCCGGCCACACGCCGAGCTGGTGGACCTGCTGGACGACCTGACTCTCGGGCAGACGGCGATCGACCGGATCCGGGTTTTCGACCGAACGGGCCAGGTCCTCGCCTCCTCGAATCCCCGAACGGCGGCGTTGCCTCCAAGCGGCGAGACGGTGGCCCGGGTGATCGAGCAGGGAACGGGCGACATCACCGAGAGCCATGCGGGCGACAAAGATTCGTGGGTGTACATCCTGCCGGTCAGGTATTCCCCCCGTGGGGGGCGTGATCATTCGGCCGCTGCGCGGATGGCGCTGGAGATCGCCTTCATCGCCCCGAACAGCCAGATCATGGCGCGCCAGGCCATCCGCGATGTGCTGCTCCGGGTCGGGGCCTTGACGGTCGTGCTGGCGCTGCTGATTGCGGTCGTGCTGCAGCGTCAGGTCCTGCGTCCCGTGGCGGATCTGGCCCGCTCGATCCGGGCCCTGGGTGAAGGCCGTCGGGGGCCGCCTCTGCCGGTGAAGCGTCGGGACGAGCTTGGAGACCTCGCCGCGGCTTTCAACCGCATGGCCGAGCGTCTCGACGAGGCCCGACAAGCCATGGTGGCGGAGGCCGAATACGCTCTGGATCTCGAGCAGGAGCTGCGCCGATCAGAGACCCTGGCGGTGGCCGGAAAGCTTGCGTCCGGAATCGCCCACGAGGTGGGAACACCGCTGAACATCATCTCCGGACGCGCCGAGATGGTGTTGCGCTCGCTACCCCCGGAGCATCCCGGCCGCCTGGATCTCGAGCGGATCATCCATCAGATCGACCGGCTGTCGAATATCGTGCGGTCCCTGCTCGACACCGTGCGGCTGGGCAAGCTCGAGGTGCAGCGCGTGTCCGTCGAGACGCTGATCAACCAGCTGCTTCCCTTGCTGGAGCACATCGTGCGGAAGCGCGGGATCTCCATGACAACGAGCATCCCGAAGGACTTGCTCGACATCGCCGGAGATCCCAGCCGGCTCCAGCAGGTTTTCATCAATCTCATGATGAACGCGGTCGAAGCGACCCCAGCCGACGGGATGATCAGCGTTACCGCGGCGCCATGCCTGAATGATGGACGTGGCGGGGTCTCGATCCAGGTCACGGATACCGGAACAGGAATCCCTCAGGACGCGCTGGGGCAGATCTTCGAGCCGTTCTACACGACGAAGCCCCTCGGAGAAGGCACGGGGCTCGGCCTGGCCATCACCCGTGACATTGTCCGCGAGCACGGAGGCCTCGTCGTGGCGCAGAGCCGGCCCGGCCAGGGTTCGACCTTCTCCGTCTGGCTCCCCGCGTGGGAGGGGGTGGCATGACCGAGCGGCGGGTCCTCGTCGTCGACGACGATGCGGAAATGAGCGCGATGCTGGCGCGCCACCTGGAGAATGAAGACATGGCCGTCGTGGCCGCGACGGGCGGCCGGGAGGCGTTGAAGGCGCTCACGTCGCAGGAGTTCGATGTGGTGGTCACGGATCTCGTCATGGACGATGTGGGCGGCCTCGAGGTGCTGGCCGCCGCTGTCCGGTGCCGACCCGCTCCGCGTGTCATCCTCATGACTGCGTTCGGCACCCTGGAGACGGCCATCGAGGCCATCCGGCAGGGAGCCTATGACTACCTGGCCAAGCCCTTCAAGCTGGCCGAGGTCACGGTGGCGGTGGGCAGGGCTCTGGACGACCACCGCCTGCGCCGTGAGAACGCGCGGCTCATAGCCGAGGTCGAACGGCAGCATGGCCTGGACCAGATCCTGGGGCGCTCGAAGATCATGCAGGAGACGGTGAGCCAGATCCGCGCCGTCGCCGAGAGCGACTCCTCGGTGCTGCTGCTGGGCGAGAGCGGAACCGGGAAGGAGCTCGTGGCGCAGGCGATCCACTGGGCCAGCCCCCGGCGCGGCGGGCAGTTCATGGCGATGAACTGCGCCGCGGTGCCCGAGTCCCTGCTCGAGTCGGAGCTCTTCGGCCACGAGAAGGGCGCGTTCACTGGCGCCGATCGCCGTCGGGAAGGGCTCTTTGCCGCGGCGAGCGGAGGAACGCTGTTTCTGGATGAAGTCGGAGACATGCCGCTGGCGACGCAGGCCAAGCTGCTTCGCGTGCTGCAGGACCGGGTCGTCCGGCCTCTGGGAGGGACGGCAACGACGCAGCTGGACCTGCGCATCGTCACCGCCACGAACAAGGATCTTCCGGCCATGGTCAAGGACGGCCGGTTCCGTGAAGATCTCTACTACCGGCTGGCGGTGATTCCCATCCGGCTGCCCTCACTCCGCGAGCGGCCGGAGGACATCAGGGTGATTGCCGAGCACTACCTCCGGGAGACGGTGGCCCGGCTCGGCAAGGAGATCGAGGGATTCGACGAGACCGCACTCAGCTGGATGGAGCATCACACGTGGCCGGGAAATGTTCGCGAGCTTCAGAACGTGATCGAGCGAGCAGTGGTGCTCGCGCATACATCCAGGATCACGCGCGCCGATCTCGGCACCGAGTTCACCCTGTATGAGACCAACTCGCCCCTTCGGCCGACGTTGGCGAAGCTCGAGGGGGAGTATGTCCGGCGAGTGCTCGACGAAGTGCAGGGCGACAAGGTCGCGGCCGCGAAGATCCTCGGAGTCTCCGTGCGGACGCTCCAGCGGAGGTTCAAGGAGCTATAGCGGGGCCGACCGGCTCGCTGTTCCCGATGACACGCTGTCGCGGAAGCGACAGGTTGTCGTGCGCGGCCGCGGCCCCGGGCCCGAGTGCGGCAAGCCCGCCGGAAGAAAGCAAAGCATTTCCCACGGCGTAGCATGCACCGTGGCCGTCCTCGGCCGGTGGTCTGCTCGTTGCAATGTCCGTACGGCACATGGCAGACGAGGGACCTCCGAAGCCGAGCGCTGATCTTCATCCGCGCGTCATGATCGTCGACGACGACGCCGAGATGCGG
>Ga0335070_10009959_pt1 | contig 11111 bp, 8 predicted proteins | sample Lox_Sample_13_FD_206722 | JGI IMG/M metagenome (GOLD analysis project Ga0335070, IMG submission 206722) | Soil microbial communities from Loxahatchee National Wildlife Refuge, Florida, United States - Lox_Sample_1.3 | ecosystem: Environmental > Terrestrial > Soil > Wetlands | place: USA: Florida... | reverse complement strand
CGATTCTGTCGGCCCAGTCGACCGACGTGAATGTGAATCGCGTGACGCCGGAATTATTCAAGAAATATCCGACCGTGCAGGCATTTGCCGCGTTGACGCCAGAGATGCTGGAGCCCGACGTGCGGTCGACGGGTTTTTTCCGCAACAAGTCGAAGTCGGTGGTGGGTGCGGCGAAGATGTTGGTGGCCGATTTCGGCGGGCAGGTTCCGGATGACATGGAGGACCTGTTGAAGCTGCCTGGCGTCGCCCGTAAGACCGCGAACGTCGTGCTGGGGTCGTGGTTCAAGAAGGCCGTGGGCGTAGTGGTCGATACTCACGTGCATCGGATTTCGCGGCGGCTGGAGCTCACCAAGGAGAACGAGCCGCAGAAGATCGAACAGGATCTGATGAAAGTGATTCCGCAGGAGAAATGGATCCTATTTTCGCACCAGATCATCTGGCACGGACGGAAGCTGTGTTACGCACGGAAGCCGAAGTGTTCGGATTGTCCTCTGGAAAATCTGTGCCACGCCGGGGACAAGACGTGGAGCACGGTGGACATGCATAAGAACGCGAAAGTGTGAGGCCGGAGTCGCAGGCGGAGCAAAGCCTCTGCCCTGCACTATTCTGTTCCCAGTTGGTCGACGATTGGCGCGCGAACGGAATGAATGCGTGCACCTTTGGGCTGGATCTGGGTGAATACGACGATTTCATTGCTTCCCTTCTTCAGCCAGGGAGACGGCAGGTAGAGCGTTTGCTGGGGACCTGCGTTCCAGAAGCGTCCGACAGCGTGGCCGTTGATCCACACCGCGCCCTTACCCCATCCGCGCAGGTCGAGGAACGTGTCTCCCAGCGTTTGCACTTCGAATTGGCCACGGTAAAACACCGGGCCCCCTGCGGCAGCTTTCGCGTCGGAGAACCGCAGTTTGGCCATGTCATCCATCGGCAGGGGAAAGACTTGCCAGCTTTTGAGTTCTTTTCCGGCTAAAGTCACGGGCCTGTTGATGCCCTGCCGTTCGCCGCGAAGTTTAATGCTGAAGTTAATTCGGCCGGTGCCCTCCACGAGGATATCCAGCGTGGCATTGGGTTTCGCGGTAATGTGCAGATGATCCTGATTCTTTCTTCGATCCAATACTCCAACCGGCGCTTCATTCACGAAGATGCGCGCGTAGCTGCGCAGTTCGTGAATGAATAGATCGCCGTCTGCGGCGTTGTTGATTTTTGTGCGGTAGAGGATGTAGCCGTACGACTGGCCGAAGGCCTCCATGCTTTTCGGATCTTCGGCGGCGATGGGTTGGGGAAGATTCGACCAGAGCGATGCGCGCTCATTCAACTCAAACTCTGGGATCTCGATCACGGGTAGCGCGGCGGGCGGATTGGGAATCGACACGCCCGGCCGATGCTTGGCGATGACTTCACGAAAAGCAAAATACCTTTTGGTCAACGCACCGGACTCGCTAATGGGCGCGTCGTAGTCATAACTGGTGACGTCGGGCTCGTATTGGTCGTGATCCCAGTTAGCCCCATTCATAAAACCGAAACTGGTGCCGCCGTGAACCATGTAGAGATTGATCGAGGCGCCTTGGCTGAGGATCCAATCCAGTTCCCGGGCTTGCTGTACGGCATCGGTGGTCTGGTGTGGCGAACCCCAATGATCGAACCACCCGTCCCAGTACTCGCCGCTCATCACGGGCGCTCCGGGACGAAACTTCTGCAGCTTGGCAAACTCAGATTTCGCTTCACCCGGTCCAAAGTTCACGACCGCGGGAAGTTCGGGGAGAGTTCCCGCAGATAGTTCGTCGCCGCCGTCGGCGGTGTAAAGGAGCGATTCTCCGAAGCCCGCACTCTTTAACGCCGCGAGGATGCGGCGCATATATTGCTTGTCGCTGCCGAACGAGCCGTATTCGTTCTCCACCTGGACAGCGAGGATCGGGCCGCCGCGGGCGGTTTGCAAAGGAGCAAGCTCTTGCCCAAGGCGCTTGAGCCAACGTTCGGCTGGGCCGAGAAATTTCTCGTCTGTGCTGCGCACCACGATCTCAGGGTCGGCTAGAAGCCATGCGGGATATCCGCCGAAATCCCATTCCGCGCAGGAGTACGGACCCGGTCGCAGAATCACGTACAAACCTTCTTCTTGCGCCATGCGAACGAATGTTGCGACATCGGCATCGCCGGAGAAATCGTAGACGCCAGGCTTGGGCTCGTGAACGTTCCAGAAAACGTAAGTCGAGATGGCATTCAGGCCCATCGCACGGGCTTTCTTCAGGCGGTCGCGCCAGTATGCGCGTGGAATGCGGGCGTAGTGGAGCTCGCCGGAAATGATCTGGAAAGGTTTGCCGTCGAGGGCGAAGTGGTCTCCCTGAATACTGAGTTTGTGAGCAGCAGGTGGCTGAGCGTAGACGCTGGCGACGGAAAAAGCGAGAGATAGCAGGAGGTTGATGAAAAAAGTTTGTCGCTGGTTCATAGAAATCCCTGCACGCAAGTCCGCTCACAGAGCCTCAACCGCCTCTGCTAGACTCTCCTTTCTACATTACCCAGAGGTTTTCTTGCCATGCGGGTGTCGGCACTCTTTGTTATCGTCATAGTTATGAGCACCTTTGTCGCAGATGTCGTCGCCCAGAATTTGCCCGAACCGCCAGCCGTTACCGATCCCAAGCAGATTTCATCGAAGCCGAATGCGCAGGTGGAACCGCGCAGCCTGACCATCGAAAAGCTCTATATGACGCGCCAGATCGGACGGGCGACGTGGGCACCGGACGGAAAAAGCGTTGGGTTCATTTCGAATATCAGTGGGCGGAACAACATTTGGGTCGTTCCCGCAGAGGGTGGATGGCCGGTGCAGTTGACGGTCAGCGATCAGCGCCAGACTGCGCCCGCATGGTCGCCGGATGGAAAGTGGATCGCGTACCAGTCGGACTATGACGGCGACGAGCAGTGGGACATCTTCCTGGTTTCGCCGAAGACTGGAAAGGTAGTGAACCTGACGCAGACGCGCGAGATCGCGGAAATGAATCCGACATGGTCGCCGGATGGACGCTACCTGGCGTACGAAGTGAAGCCGAAAACTTCGGCCGCGTATGAGATTGACGTGTACGACATGATCATGCGCGAGGTAAAGCACATCACCACGAATACACCGCAGGACAAGGGAAACTCCGGCCCCATCTGGTCGCGCGACGGAAAGTTTATCGTCTACACGCAGGAACAGGCGAAGGGGGCGGACTCGAACGTGTTCGTCGCCGAGGTGGCCACGGGAGCCAGCACGTTGCTCACGCCGCATGAGGGTGAGCAAAAATTCTCAGCCAGCGATCTTTCGCCGGATGGCAAGCGAGTGCTGGTTACTTCCAATGCGGTTAACGGATACGAGAACGTGGGGCTGCTCGAGATCGTGACGAAAAAGGTCTCGTGGATTACGAAAGACAAATGGGAAATTCGCGGTGGCGAGTTCTCGCCCAACGGAAAGCACCTTACCTTCACCGCGAACGTCGATGGAAATGAAGACATCTATGTTCACGATCTGGCGACCGGAAAATCGACAGCGCTGGCAATTCCGAAAGGCGTGAACACCACAGCGGGCGGGCCGCACGCTTTCAGCCGTGACGGCACACGCCTGCTCTACCATCACGACGGGCCAACCGCGCCGGGCGATTTGTGGGTACACGAACTGGCTTCGGGAAGATCGCAACAGCTCACCCATTCGCTGGTGGCAGGCGTGCGGTCGGAAGATCTGGTTGAGCCCTACCTCGTGCACTATCCGAGCCGCGATGGGAAGTGGACGATCTCAGCTTTTCTTTATGTGCCTTTCAACATGGCGCGCAACGGGCAGAATGCGGCGATCGTCTACATTCACGGCGGGCCCAAATCGCAAAGCAGGAATTCGTTCAATCGCTTCGTGCAGTTTGCCGCGAATCAGGGTTATATGGTGCTGGCGCCGAACTATCGCGGGGGCACCGGATACGGGAAAGACTTTGAGAATGCGAACCTCTTCGATATGGGCGGAGGCGATTTGCAGGATGTGCTCGCTGGCGTGGACTGGATCAAGCAGACGGGCCATCTCGACCCGAAAAAGATTGCAGTGATGGGCGGCAGCTACGGCGGCTATTTGAGCATGATGGCGGTGACCAAGGCTCCGGATGCCTGGGCGGCGGGTGTGCCGATTGTTCCGTTCGTAAACTGGTTCACGGAAATCGAGAATGAGGATCCGGTGCTGCAGCAATCGGATCTGGCGACGATGGGCGATCCGGTGAAGAATAAGGCGTTGTATGAGGAACGGTCGCCGATCAACTACATCGATCAAATCAAGGCGCCGTTAATGCTGCTGGCGGGCGGACACGATCCGCGCTGTCCGAAGTCGGAGACGCGGCAGGTCGTGGACGCGATTAAGAAGCGCGGCGGGACCGTGGATTCGAAGATCTATGAGAATGAGGGGCACGGCTTCGCGCGTGTGGAGAACCAGATTGACGCTTACCAGCGCGTCGCGGATTTTCTGCTGGCGCACGTCGTTCCTGCGGATTGCAGTTGCTCGCTGAACGAATAGTACTTTCACCACAGAGGACACAGAGGAACACAGAGTCCTCTCACTGCTCCTGTTCCAGCTTCTTGACGATCGCGGTGATCAATCCGGGAATCGTGAATTCCTTGGCCTTGATGTCTACGGGCAGGCCTTTCTCCCGGAGCGTGGATGATGTTACCGGGCCGATGGAGGCGGTGCGGATTCCGCCGAGGGTCGCACGCGAACGTCTCCCGATCAACTCCACAAAATTCTTTACCGTGGACGAACTGGTGAAAGTGACTACGTGTGGACGCTTCTTCGGGTTTTTGATGGCTGCTTGCAAGCGGGTGCGCGAGGATTTCGGGACCACGGTTTCGTAAGCTTCGACGACGTCGATATGGGCTCCGGCTTTGCGGAGTTCGTTGGGGATGACATCGCGCGCGACTTTGGCGCGGACCAGCAGCACGCGCTTCCCTTTCACTTTTCCTTTCAAGCTGCGGACGACGGATTCGGCAACGTATTCCTTGGGAACGACGTCGACGTGGAGGCCGCGCTGTTCGATGGCCTTCTTTGTGGCGGGTCCGATGGCGGCTATTTTTAGACTCTTGAAGGAGTCCTCAAGTCCGGGAAGTGTTTTCATCCGATCCCACATGGCGTCGACGCCGTTGACGCTCGTCAGGATCAGCCAATCGTACGTCGCAAAATTCCTCAGGGCGCCGTCGAGCGGACGGAAGGAGCGTGGCTTGCGGATTTCGATGAATGGAATCTCGAGGACATCGGCGCCGAGGTCACGCAACCGGCTGGAAAGTGCCCCGGCCTGGTGACGGGCTCGGCCTACGAGAACGCGAACTCCGGTGAGGGGCTTCCCTGCTGGCGAATGTGATTTCTTTCTCATATTCAAGGACTGCTTGCCGTTACTTCCGCTCCTTCTTAAGACCCAAACCAATGTCGCGCATCAGAAAACCAGTTCCGGAAATTGCGGTGTCGTGCACCGGACAGAGCGAGTCGATTATGTTTTGCTGCTCGGTCGGGGTCCGGTTCTGGCTGAGTTTGAACTTGGCTTCGATCTTCGACACGGCGATCTCAAACCCGACAATGTGATTCAGCATGCGAGTGCGGTAAGCCTCGCTGAGACTGTCCCACTGTTGCTGGTAGGCGGCTTCGAAGGTGGGTATCAGATCGTGCAGCATGCCGAGCAGGTCTTCGTGGGCGGAATAGAGCCGGGTGTCGCCATAGACGTGTACGGCCGCGTAGTTCCAGGTGGGAACGACTTCCCGTGTCTCGTAGTGCTGCGGTGAGATGTAGGAGTGAGGGCCGTGAAAAATCATGAGGGAACGCGGATGTTGTTCTAGGTACCGCCAGTGTGGATTGGCCTTGGCGACGTGGCCCCGCAGGAACACTTGATCGCCGTTCTCGCGAATGACGACGGGAACGTGTGTGGCAAACGGTCCATCGTCGTTCGTGGAGACGAGGATGGCGAAGGGGTTCGACCGCATGAACTGGAGTGCGGTTGACCGATCTTCGACGCGGAAGTATTCGGGGATATACACGGTTCTTTGGTCCTTCCTTAATTCAAACCCTCACCACAGGGACCACAGAGGTTCACAGAGATCCTGTGCTAGGCTGCATCCCTCTGCGAGTCTTTTTTGCGCACGTATAGAAGCCTTTCTACTTCGGCGATGACAGTTCCCTGCTCGTCTTTTACAGTCACGGGAAATCTGGGCTCGTATTTCGGGAGCGTCTTCAGCTTCTCACGAATGTCTTCGAGTTGCGCGTCGGTGAGGCGGAATTCGGCGCGGACAGTGCCTCGGCCCGGTTTGCGAAAGCGAATGCTGGCAGCCTTGTCCCAAACGATGTAGTCGCGGCCCAGATTTGCCATCAGCATGAGCATATAGAACGCGTCGGTGATGGCAAAGAGCGATCCGCCGAAATGGGTGCCCACGTAGTTGGCGTTCCACCAGCGCAGTTTCATTTCGACGTCGATGGATTTCATGTCGGGCGCGATATGTTTCACGCGAATGCCGGCGCCGAGGAAGGGCGGCCAGAGATTGATGCCACGACGCAGGGCGTGGGCTTGGGAGCCTCCGAGGAGCTTTAGGAGAACATTGCGAGTCATCGGGTTGGCGCAGCCCCTAAAGGTGCAATCTAATCTTCCGATTTTACGACACGCGTAAACGCGTGCCCTGATACGAATCAAGTGCCGAATGAGGCGCGGATCATGGTTGCGGAAGGACGGCGAGACCGCGGCCATACACGGCTTCGAGAATCTGATCGCCGCCGCGCTTGAGGAGAGCGGCGCCGGCTTCGTTGCCGAGTGTTTCGGCGTCTTCGATCGCGCCCTCGCGCGAGTCGCGGAGGAGTTTGGAGCCATCGGGATCGGCGACGATGGAATCGAGATGCAGCTTGCCGTTTCGCATCTCCGCGAAAGCGCCGATCGGGACCTGACATCCGCCACCGAGACTGTTGAGCAGGGCGCGCTCGCAAGTGGTGGCGGCGCGGGCGTTGGCATCATTGAGGAAGGCCAGGAGATCACGAGTCTTGGTGTCGCCTTCGCGGATCTCGATCCCAAGGGCGCCTTGTCCTGCCGCGGGACACATAATCTCGGCGGGGATGATCTGCTTGACTAGTTCGGTTTTACCGAGGCGCTTCAGGCCGGCAGCAGCCAAGATGATGGCGTCGTATTCGCCCTGCTCGAGCTTGCGCAGGCGCGTATCCACGTTGCCGCGCAGCGGATGGATGTCGAGATCGGGACGGATCGCCTTCAGTTGCGCCTGGCGACGCAGGCTGGAGGTGCCAACGCGGGCGCCCTGAGGCAGTTCCTGAAAGCTGGCGTAGTGGCGCGAGCAGAAAGCATCGCGCGGGTCTTGACGCTCGGTGATGGCAGCGATTTCGAATCCCTTGGGCAATTCGGTGGGCAGGTCTTTCAACGAGTGCACCGCGAGATCGACCTTCCCGGCGGCGAGGGCTTCTTCGATTTCTTTGGTGAACATGCCCTTGGTGCCGACCTTGGCCAGGGCGACGTCGGTGATTTTGTCGCCGGTGGTGTGGATGATTTCGATCTCAACCTCGTGGCCGCGGGCGCGCAGCAAGGCAGAGATGTGGTTGGCCTGCCACAGGGCGAGTTGGGAGCCGCGTGAACCGATGCGGAGTTTTGCGGGTTTGCCGTTTGTGGTCATTGTTTGATTGGGGCGTGAGTACCGTACCTGTGGGACTCAGTTTCCATCTGCTTGCTTACTCCGCACTGCCGCGTCGGGCTTTGACCTGCCGCGTCGCGGCCTTCGCCGGGTAGATGCTCTGCCTCCTGCTCGTCGAAGAAGCGCACCACCACGCGGAAACTCCCTTCGTTGCCTCGGGTCGCTTCACGGTTAAAGGGATCCTTCGACTGCGTCTGGCCGTTCGCTTCGCTCTCTGCCAGATTTCGCTCAGGATGACAGGATTTTGGGACAGTGCATTCTGAAATGTGCTGACCGTGGGGGAGATGGTTCACTGGCGGCTCCCCACTTCGTCTTTCTTGGCCGACGGTTGAGTGTCTTTGCCTTTCACTTGCAAGTTGAACAGGCGGCGGACCACGTCGACCACGGTCGTCGCCTCGGATTCTTTGGCGGCGCTCTTTAACGTGGTAATCGGCGTATGCATCACTTTGTTGATGATGCCCCGCGTGAGGGCCTCTACCGCCATTTCCTGTTCGGGAGTGAGTTGTCCCATGCGGCCGCGGACGCGATCGATCTCGGCCTGGCGGATGGTCTCGAGGTGGTCCTGCAAGCTGACGATGGTGGGCACGACATCGAGGGTGTGTACCCGCGCCTCGAATTTTTCGACCTCGCTGGCGATGATGGCTTCGGCGAGCTCGGCTTCCTTGCGGCGGTCGGCGACGTGGCTGCTGACGGCTTGCTGCAGGTCGTCGATGTCGTAGGCGAAGATGCCGTCGAGTTTCGCCATGTCCTGCGATACGTCGCGCGGGACGGCGATATCGATGAAGAACATCGGGCGATTCTTGCGGCGGGAGAGAAACTGTTCGCCATGCTCCTTTCGGAAGATGGCGTGCGGTGCGCCCGTGGAGGTGATGACAATGTCGGCGCGGTCGCATGTGTTGTAGAGGTCTTCGAACTTGATGGCCTGGCCGTTGAACTTCTGAGCCAACCCGATAGCGCGCTCGTAAGTGCGGTTGGCAACAAAGATGGAAGCGCAGCCGTGGGCCATCAGGTGACGGGCGGCGAGTTCGCTCATCTTGCCGGCGCCGACGATGAAGACGTTTTTCCCTTGTAGGGTGCCGAAGATCTTCTTGGCGAGTTCGACGGCCACCGAGGCGATCGAGACCGATGAAGATCCGACTGCGGTCTCGCTGCGCACGCGTTTGGCCACGGCAAAGGCACGGCTGAGAAGTTGATCGAGTTGTCCGCGCACAGCGCCCACGGCACGGGCGGTGGCGTACGCCTCTTTGACCTGGCCGAGAATCTGGGCTTCCCCGACCACCATCGAATCCAGACTTGAAGCGACGCGGAAGATGTGGCGGACGGCATCCTTCTCTCGAAATTCGTAAAGGTGCGGATCGAGTTCGTCGGCCGTGAGATGAAAGTGATCGTGCAGAAATCCGCGCAAGTCGGCATGGCCGTTCGCGGTGTGCGTCACCAGCTCCACTCGATTGCAGGTGGAGATCACCATGCCCTCTTCGATCCCCGGGTAGGCCGTCAGGTCGCGGCAGGTATCGGGCAAACGCGACTCAGGGATCGCCAGGCGCTCGCGGACCTCGAGCGGCGCGCTCTTATGATTCAAGCCGATGAGTTGAAATCTCATGAGGCGAACCTGTGAATGGTCGAGAAGTAGTTGGCTGCCCAGGCAGCCAGCGCTGCTACAAAAGCAAAAGTCGCAAGGAAAGCGGCGCGACGTCCCCGCCAGCCCGAATTCCAACGGGTGAAGACCATCACCATGTAGACGGACCACATGAGCAGCGACAACAGAATCTTGGGGTCCAGGAAGTCGACCCGGCCAATGCTCGGGGCCGTGATTGCAACGACGGAGCCGGTGATCAGGCCCAAGGTCATGAACGGGAAGCCGAGAAGCAAGGAACGGTAGCCGATCTGGTCGATCACTTCGAGCGCGGGAAGGAAGGAGATCAAGCTGGTTGGCTTTTTGGCTTTGAGGCGGCGTTCCTGCAGCAGGTAAAGCAAGCTGGCGCCGAAACTTACGAGCAGCGCCGCATAGCCGGTAAAGATCAGGATGATGTGGGCAACCAGCCATCCCTTATGCGAAACGAAGGTGGTCAATAGGACCGGTTGCTCGTCCACGGCGCCGACGAAAGTGAGGAAGAATACAACAGGAAAGACCACCACCCCAGGCGACGTCGTGTGGTAGATGGTGTAAATGACCATGAAAAAGGTCATCGACAGGAACGCCAAAAGGGACTCTCCGTTGTGTACGGATGCCCAGACAACCTGACCAGAGAGAAAGAGTTCGACCAGCGAAACGAAATGGAAGACCATGCCGAGGCTGGCAGCGTGCAGGGCGATGCGGCTGAACAAGTCGCTCGTGCGGGAGAGGGCCACGAAGGCGTAGACCAATCCGATGAAGTAGCACCCCAGTGCGAAACGCAGCCAAAGCAGTGACATAGGCCTTATAAGTTCCGAATTCCCATGAGTTTACCCCAAATCACGGGCGGGAAGTCGATTCTCTGTCCTCCCGAGGATCATTCTCCATAGGGCTGGGATCAGGATAAAGAAAGAGGGTCACGAAAGTGTGTGATTGAAATCACAGACTCGATTCTTTGCTCACGGTCCCGGCAGGAGCGGCATCGGATCATTGATGGCCCCCATGTACAGGATGGCATTGGTCTGATTGTCGCAAATGGCGAAAAAGAAGGGACGGTCGACAATCATGCGGAACGGTTCGGGACGAGGAGCAGTCGAAACGCCTCCGATGACGCCGCCCACGATTCCTGCGGAAACAACCTCGGTTCCCTTCTCGTCGACCTTCAAAGAGATCACCTGGACCACTCGGGTCAACTTGGCACCTTCGGGATTGGCTACAAGAGGAGCAAAGGACGAGAGGCTCGTGAAAAGACGATCCATTCCCATATCACTCAGAAGACCAGTGATCTCGCCACGAAAATTGGACTGAAACCGCGGAAGTTCCAAATGACCTTCGTGACCCGAGATATCGTGAATCCAACTCGCCCAACTCTCGGAGGTAAGCGACTGCTCGAATTCTTTAAGGCTGGAGTCCTCATCGGGCAGAAAAACGTACATCGCGGCGTGAAAATACGGAAGACGCACAGCCTGAAATTTCGGACCTCGCAGATAGGAATAGAAGCCGCTTTGCGACATCATTGGAACCTGTCTCTTCTGCCGGGAGGGCAGATTGAAGTCTTTAGGCTGGGTACTCTTCTCCGCAAATGGCTTCACCCATGCCCCCTTGAATGAGGTGGCGTCGATTAAAAGAAAGTCGTCTTGCCGCCACGAATCGAGAGCATTGATTAGGCTGCCTCCGGTTTGTCGTGCGATCCATGTATTCACAGTTCCCGAGGCGGCTGTTCGCTTGTTGGGCACAGAGAACGATTGGTAATGATAAAACTTTTCATTTACTTCAAGAAATTCTCGGCGAAATCCAACCGTCGGCTGTGTCCACAAGGATCCTGCCAACGTGAGAT
>Ga0335070_10009957_pt1 | contig 11114 bp, 8 predicted proteins | sample Lox_Sample_13_FD_206722 | JGI IMG/M metagenome (GOLD analysis project Ga0335070, IMG submission 206722) | Soil microbial communities from Loxahatchee National Wildlife Refuge, Florida, United States - Lox_Sample_1.3 | ecosystem: Environmental > Terrestrial > Soil > Wetlands | place: USA: Florida... | reverse complement strand
CCGCCGACAAGAACGAGCGAAGCAATCCTGTCACGCAGCGCGGAAAAAGCCCTCAGAGCGATCTGAACCCCCATCGACCAGCCGATAACGGATGCCTCGCGCAGGTCGAGACGCGCGAACAGATACGCGATGTCCGCGGCGAAATCATCAAAATCGAAACCGGCCCCGGCGCCCGTAGACTCCCCATGTCCGCGCAGGTCCACCGTTACCAAGCGGTACGATGACGCAAACGCCTCCGCCTGGTAACGCCAGACGCGCGACGACATGCACCAGCCATGGACAAATACCAGCGGGAACCCCTCGCCTGTCGATTCATAATGGATTTTGATCCCGTTCGGGATTTCGATAAAAGGCATGAAAAAACCACTTGCGGCCAGCAGCCGGCTGCTGGGGTTCAGGAGATGACGCCGACTTTTCTCCCTGCTTTCATAATCGCTTCCAGGGCCTCTTCCAGGTCCGCGCTGGTGTGGGTGGCCATGACCGTGCAGCGGAGTCGGCAGGAACCGGCGGGGACAGTGGGGGGGCGTATCCCCTGCACGTAGACCCCTCCCCTCAGAAGCAGGTTGGAAAATTCCATCGCCGTTTCCGGTTCGCCGGCGAAAACGGGAATTATCTGGGTGGCGCTGCCCATGGTATCGAAGCCGGCCGAACCCAGGGCGGACCGGAAGCGGCCCGCGTTGACCGCCAGCCGTGCGCGAAGGGACGCCCCCTCCGGAGAGTTCACCAGGTCGATGGCGGCAATGGATATGGCCAGGACCGCCGGCGGAAGCGAAGTGGAAAAAATGAAGCTCCGGGCGGTATTTATGAGATATTCGATAATGTCCAGCGAAGCGGCCGCATAGGCGCCGAAACTCCCGAAAGCCTTGCCCATCGTCCCCATGTGGATGTCAATGTCGGACATCAGGCCGAAATGTTCGGCGGTCCCCTTTCCCGTCGGACCGAGGACCCCGGTTCCGTGGGCATCGTCGACCATCAGCAGGGCGCCGAATTCCTTTTTTAATTCAACCAGCTTCGGCAGCGGCGCCAGGTCGCCGTCCATGCTGAACACCCCGTCGGTCACGATCAGCCGCCTGCCGTTCGTTTCGTTTTCCTCCAGCAATCTTCGGAGCGTTTTCATGTCGTTGTGCGGATATCTGACCAGTTTTGCCCGGGAAAGAAGGCAGCCGTCCACTATGCTCGCATGATTCAGGCGGTCGCAGAAAATCAGGTCGCCTCTGCCCGCCAGCGCCGGTATGATCCCGGTGTTTGCCGCATAGCCGGAATTGAACACGAGCGCCGCTTCCGTTCCCTTGAAACACGCAATTGATACTTCAAGCTCCTGGTGGAGTTCCATGGTGCCGGAAACAAGGCGCGACGCGGCGCTGGAGACGCCGAATTTCTCCACTGCCCTGACGGCCGCGTCTTTGAGCAGCGGGTGATCGGCAAGCCCCAGGTAGTTATTGGAGCAGAGCATGATCACCTCGCGCCCGTCCAGACGAACCCGGCTCTGCTGGGCGCCCTCCACAAGCCGCGTCCTCCGGTAAAGCCCCTGCTGTTTCAGCGAATCCAGCTCTTCACGAAAATCCGTCAAAATTCACCGCCCCCTTTCCCGGAACATTTAAGCATATCCGCAAGGCAATCGTCAACCAGTTATGGTCAATTGGTTGACGATTGGACAAAAGACAATCTGGATGCAATCAATCTCCCGCTTACATCAAAAACTCCCTCCCCTTGAAAGGGGAGGAATATGTTTAGTGAAAGATTAGTATTACCCGGAAAAGACAATGCAAGTGCAAATTCCTTGTCCGACACAACGGCATTTGACCGCGAACCGGAATCAGAAATTGCCGCCGACCAGTGTCGCGGTTATGCTTCCGACCCGGACCTTTGTTTTCATTTTAACAGGGACTCGCCTCTTGTCATCCGTCAGCCAGATGTACATGTCACCTTTCTTTTCGAAGATTCCTTCCGATTTCAGGAGAGGTTTCACCACGATGGTATCGAAAGTACCCAGCACGGTCTTTATCCTTTCCTTGCGGAGAACCTGAACCTCGGTCGTCCAGAGCTTCTTGCTGTCGAAAATATTTATGAATACGGATTTCCCGACTTCCAGCGGCATCGACCTGACGAAATAGAAGCACGAAAGGCTGTCCAGGGTATTCTCGTGGATCTCGAAATCTTTCTTTTCGCCGCTGATATGGTCTGTATAAAACGCCACTTTTCTTCCCCGGTCGAAAATTACTTCCTTGTCGCGCCTGTGTTTCCCTTCCTTTATCTTCATGCGGTACACCTTTGGGAACCCCAGGCCCGATGGACGCGTGCCGTCAAGCACCGATTCAATCCTGTCGTCAACCGGGTAGAATACGCTTATCCAATCCGCGGAACGGGCCGTTGAGACGATCTTTATCACGCCGTTGTCATTCGCTATTTCCTGGGTTGCGGTGCCGGCCTTGATCCCCGTCCAGGTAAGATCGAATACCAGTTTCTCTGGTATGGTCAGGGCGCTGGCAGGAGAATACCCGCATACTGCGTAAATCAACGCAAAAAATAGGGCGGTGGTCGAGAAACACTTAATACGCGACAGATACTTTTTTCTCACCTGACGTTCAAGCAGGCGGACAGCTTTGATCATTTGACTCTCCTTCGTTTGTTTTCTGTGACAATTAAAAATTTTCCTGAAACGGCCCATCCTTTATTTTGTAAAGCTTCATCCATGGTCTGACACGGCCGGAGAAAATAATTCCCGGGCTACTCAATTGATTTTACAGCAACCTCTGTTATAGTGGTTTGTAGTTTTATAAAAAATTCAAGAGGTGACCAGTTATCATGAAAATGCAGGAGCTCAGAGAAATCGCCAAAAAAAGAGGCATCAAAACAGCAAACATGAAGAAGGTCGACATCATTCGCAACATTCAGCGGGAAGAGGGCAACAGCGATTGCTACTGCAGCGGAAGCGCGGATAAATGCGACCAGACGAAATGCCTGTGGAAAGACGACTGCGAATAATCTTCCGGACCAATCAATCCCCATGCTCCAGCTCGAAAACCGTAACTTCGGGGGGCGCCAGGAAACGTATCGGCGGCCCCCAGGTTCCGGTGCCCCTGCTCACATAAAGAACGGAATTGTCGTCCAGACGGAAACAGCCGGTACCGGTCGCGTAAAAAAAGCGGGTAACCAGGCTGAACGGAAAAATCTGCCCGCCATGGATGTGCCCCGAGAGCTGAAGGTCAAACCTGCCCGCGCTGTCCTTCTCCACGTCGGGACGGTGCTTGAGCAGAAGCGTGAACCTTGATCGCTGAGGCGGTCCCAGCAGTTCCCTTTCTCCGGCCGTCCGTCCGAGCCCCATCCGAAAGCCGGCCGGGTCGTCGACTCCGGCAACTGTTATGCCGGCGACTTCCTCCTTTTCCCCATGGAGCACCCTGAATCCCGCCTTTTCAGTGAAATCCATCGCCTGAGCAAAGCCCGCATAATATTCGTGATTGCCCGTTACCGCGAATTTGCCATATTTGGGTTTTATTTCGCGCAGCGCTTCGACAAGGGGGGACAGATCATTGATCTGCCCGTCCACGAGATCGCCCGTCGACACCAGGATATCGGGCTTCGCCGCATTGATCAGCCGGACAATTCTTTGCAGCCGTCCGGTCCTGACAATAAGTCCCAGATGCACGTCCGAAATCTGCGCCACTGTTATGCGCCCGATTTCAACGGGGATCCGGGGAGACTTCAGCACGACCCGCTCGGTGCGTATGTCGAGAGCTTCAAAATAACCGTAAACGGCGGTGCAGACTGCATAAAATGACGCCACGAGAAAAGCGGTCCTGTCGGAAGGTATAAGAGAACTGAAATTCCTTCCGGCAACAAGCCCCGCGGAATACATCAGCAGGCGATAAAGGTCGATGGCAAGCGAGGCGCTGAAAAAAAGGAAAAGCAGCCCCATCCAGCAATATCCCGTGTACGCCAGCATCCGGGCGGTCAGTTCGAGCCCGGACTTTTCCGCCAGCCGTACCAGGATCGGCGCAAAAGCCATGAGCGCCAGGAACAGAACCATACAGGCGGTTGCGGCGGGTCCGGGGGTTAAAACGCTCCGCACCCTGAGAAATGTGTAGACGTGCACTCCGCCATAGATCAGAAAAAATGTCAGCAGAAAAAGACTCAAGGTCAACCTCCGCTTCGCCCTTAGCCTTCAGCCTTCAGCCCTAGCCCCCAATCCCCAGCCCCTGACTGCCGGCTGCTGTATCCATGGCCTTAACCCTCTTCCTCGCCTTCACCGTCTCCTGGAATTTGTCCATGTAGTAGTATACCACCGGCGTAATATAAAGGGTAAGAAGCTGCGACACGACCAGCCCGCCGACCACGGCCAGGCCGAGCGGACGCCGCCCCTCGGCGCCCGCGCCGATGCCCAGGGCGATGGGCAAAGTGCCCATCAGGGCCGCCATGGTTGTCATCATGATCGGGCGGAAACGGATCAGCGCCCCCTGGTAAATTGCCTCCATGGGGGTTTTACCTTCCTTGCGCTGGGCTTCCAGGGCGAAGTCGATCATCATGATGGCGTTTTTCTTGACGATGCCGATCAGCATGATGACGCCGACAAAGGCGTAGATATTCAGTTCCTTATGGAACAGCAGCAGCGTGACAAGCGCCCCGAAACCCGCGGCGGGCAGGCCGGAGAGGATGGTCAGAGGGTGGATGAAGCTTTCATAAAGAACGCCGAGGACGATGTAGATGACCAGAATGGCCATCAGCAGGAGCAGCCACATGCCCTGCAGCGATGACTGGAACGCCTGGGCGGTCCCCTGGAATCCGGTGCTGACGGAAGGGGGCAGTGTCTCCCTTGCCAGGTTATTCACGAGCGGCATGGCGTCGCTGAGGGCCACGCCCGGTTTGAGGTTGAAAGAGATGGTCACGGCCGGAAGCTGCCCAAGGTGGTTGACGGTGAGAGGCCCGAGGCCCTTTGTGAGAGTAGCGACTGTGTTCAGGGGGACAAGCTGGCCGTTGCTGGAATGCACATAGAGCATGGACAGCGAAGACGGCTCCATCTGGTACTGGTCCTGCAGCTCCAGAATGACCTGGTACTGGTTGTTCGGGGAATAAATGGTGGAGACCTGGCGCGAACCGTAAGCATAGTAAAGCGCATCCTCCAGCTGCTGCGCCGAAAGGCCCAGGGCGGACGCCTTGTCGCGGTTGATCTCAACGTTCACCTGCGGGTTCTTGATCTGCAGGTCGGTGGTCACATCCTGCAGCTGCGGCATCGCTCGCATTTTGCCTTCCAGCTCCACGGCGCACCTGTACAGCACATCCTTGTCCGGACACTGCAGGGTATATTGGTATTGGCTCTTGGTGAGCTGGCCGCCGATGCGGATGGCCGGCAGGTTTTGCAGAAACATTTTGATACCCGGGACGGTCGACAGCTTCGGCTTGAGCTCCTGGATGATCTCGTCGGCGGAGAGCTTCCGCTCACTGCGGGGCTTGAGGCGGATCATGATGCGGCCCGTGTTGCCGGACGAGCTGGCGCCCCCGGCCCCGACGGCCGACATGAAGGCATCGATGTTCGGATCCTGCGCCACGATATTCGCAAGCTGTTTCTGGTGCTTCACCATGTCCTCGAAGGAAATGCCCTGGGCGGCCTCGGTGAAGGCAAAGATCTGTCCCGTGTCTTCACTGGGCAGGAAACCCATGGGCATCACGGTGAACAGCCACCCCGTGGCAATGGTCAGAACGGCAATGAGCGCGATGGTGGCACGCCGGTGCTGAAGGACCTTGCGCAGAGTCCGGTCGTAGAGGTCGAGCATGCCGTCGAAGAAGCGCTCCATGGCCATGTACAGCCGGCCGTGCCGCTCGGCCCCCGCCGGACGCAGGAACCGGCTGCAGAGCATCGGGGTCAGGGTCAGGGAAACGATGCCGGAAATAATGATCGCCATGCTGATGGTCAAGGCGAATTCGTGCAGCAGCCGCCCCATGATCCCGCCCATGAAAAGGACCGGTATGAACACCGCCACCAGCGACAGGGTCATCGACAGGATGGTGAAGCCGATCTCCCGCGAACCCTTGAGGGCGGCCTCCATTACCCCTTCGCCCTGCTCCATGTGCCGGACGATGTTTTCCAGCATGACGATGGCGTCGTCGACAACAAAGCCGACCGACAGGGTAAGCGCCATCAGCGAGATGTTGTCGATGCTGAAGCCCAACAGGTACATGCCGGCGAAGGTGCCGATAATGGAAAAAGGAAGCGCCAGACTCGGGATGATGGTGGCGGAAGTGTTGCGAAGGAAAAGGAAGATGACCAGCACCACCAGACATATGGTCAGAAAAAGGGTGAACTTGACATCTGACACGGATTCGCGGATGGAAACGGAACGGTCATAAAGCACGCTCAGGTCTACGGAAGCAGGCATCTGCGCCCGGAACACCGGCAGGAGCTTTTTGATGCTGTCGACCACCTCGATGGTGTTGGTGCCGGGCTGACGCTGGATGGCCAGGACCACGGCCCGGGTATTGTTGAACCAGTTGGCCACCTTGTCGTTCTCAACGCTGTCGATGACCTGGCCGAGTTCCTGGAGGCGGACCGGCGAACCGTTGCGGTAGGCGACGATCAGCGGGCGGTAGGCCGCGGCCGTGTAAAGCTGACCGGCGGCCTGGATGGTGAACGCCTGGTTTTTGCCGTCAAGGGTGCCCGTGGGAAGATTGACGTTGCCGTTGGCAAGCGCATTTCCTACCTCGTCGATGCCGATCCCGCGGCTTGCCAGGGTTTTCGGGTCGAGCTGGGCCCGCACTGCATATTTTTGCGAACCGAACACTTGCACCTGGGCGACGCCGTCAATCATGGAGATGCGCTGGGAGATGAAGGTATCCGCGTATTCATTGACGGCATAGAGAGGCAGAGTGGGTGAGCTGAGAGCGAGGTAAATGATCGGCTGATCGGCCGGGTTCACCTTGCGGAAAGACGGCGGTGTCGGCATATCCAGGGGCAACTGGCGGGAGGCTCGGGAAATGGCCGCCTGCACGTCCTGGGCGGCGGCGTCGATATTGCGCGACAGGTTGAACTGGATGGTGATGCTGGTTGACCCGATGCTGTTCGTGGAGGTCATGGAATCCACCCCGGCGATGGTGGAGAACTGCCGCTCCAGGGGGATGGCCACCGCCGAAGCCATGGTATCCGGATTGGCTCCCGGAAGGCTGGCGCTCACCTGGATCGTCGGGAAATCGACATTTGGCAGGTCGTTAACCGGAATAAGCCGGTAGGCGAACAGGCCGAAGATGAGTATTGCCGACATGACCAGCGTGGTCATGATCGGGCGGCGGATGAAAAGAGACGCTAAATTCATGGCCGCGCCACCTGCCTGTTCGGTTTATCGACCTTCAGCTTGACCCTGGAGCCCGGCACCAGCGACAGCTGGCCATCGGTAACCACCGTTTCGCCCTGCTTCACCCCCTTGGACACGACAACCTCAGCGTCCAGTGTCTGGCCCGTGGCAACGGGCCTGGATTCCACCGTCATGTCAGGCTTTACCACGAATACGAACTGGCCCGACTGCCCCGTCTGGACGGCCTGGGCGGGCACGACCACGGCATTGGGGATGCTGGTGAGGGTCAGAACCACGTTGACGAACTGCCCCGGCCAGAGCCTCCTGCCGGTGTTGGCAAAGGTTCCCTTTATCTTTATCGTCCCGGTCGCGGTATCCACGGCATTGTCCAGGAAACTGAGTGTTCCCTGTTCGGCCGGGCCGTTGTCATTGGGAATAAACGCCTCCACTTTCAGGCTGCCGGAGCCCATGAACTTCTTGATATCCGCCAGCTGGTTTTCCGGAACGGAGAAGGTTACATATATGGGGTTGATCTGGTTTATGGTAACCAGCACCGGAACATCATTGGCCTTGACCAGGTTTCCCCGCTGAACCATCAGGTTCCCGGTGCGGCCGTCGATGGGGGAGTGGATGGTACAGTAGCTAAGCTGCACGGCGGCGTTGTCCACGGCAGCCCGGTCGGCATGCACCGATTCGGCAAGCGCATCGGCATTGGCCCGATACTGCTCGAACTGGTCCTGGGTGACAATCCCGTCCTTGATCAGCTCTCCGTAGCGCCTGGCCTGCTCGCGGGCGTATCTCTCCTGGGCGGCGTCACGCGCGAGGGCGGCCTTGGCCTGGTTCAGCGCGGCCACGAACGGCCTCCTGTCAATGGTGAAGAGCAATTGTCCCTTTTTCACGTCCTGGCCTTCGCGGAAATGGACAACATCCAGCATGCCGTTGATCTGCGCCTTGATGGAAACGGTGTTGTAGGCCTCGACATTGCCGATGACGCGTATCTGCACAGGCACGGTTTTCCGTACGGCCTTCGCCGCGCTGACCGGTACCGGCGGCTTCGGTTTCGGCTTGTCCTTGTCGGAAGAGCACGCGGCAAGAAACAGGAATGCAAGAATCGCCGCGCTCCGCATCCGCCTCCTTGCCGGGAAAACAATTATTTCATTCAACTTCTTCGCATTACATTGCATTTGATCGCTCCGGGAGGTTTTTAAGTTTTAAGTTTTAGGTTTTAAGTTTCGGGCTTTTCCCTGCTTCAGCCTTCAGCCCCGTGCCTTATGCCTGGTTTTATACCGACCTCAACGCTTCGACAATATTCATCCTGGCTGCCCGGACCGCAGGCAGGATCCCTCCGGCGAGGCCCATGACCAGCGAAAAGAGCAGCGATTTCCAGACAATTTCAGCGGTCAGGCTGAAACTGAAGGCCAGTTCGGCGAAAGTCTGCCAGTTCATTGTGGAAATGGTTATCAGCTGCATGAAGGAGGCAAAAAAGAGCCCTGCCACTCCCCCAATCAGCCCCAGAAAAAGCGATTCCAGGACAAACGCGGCAAGGATGCTCCACTTCATGAACCCCAGGGCCCGCAATGTGCCTATCTCGGTAGTCCGGTTGGACACGGCGGCATACATGGTTATCATTGCGCCTATTACGGCCCCCAGGGAGAAGATTATCGTCAGTGTCATGCCCAAAATGCGAAGAAATTTGGCCATGGTTTCCGACTGGTCGGCATAGTATCTGGTCTCGCGCCGCGCTTCCAGGGTCAGACGGGGGTCGCTCTCTATCCTCTTTTTGTACTCGTCGAATTCGGATGAATCCCGCAGCTTGAAAATTACCGATGAATATACGGGGCGTCGGAACGCCTGCATCAGCTGATCGGCATCGCCCCATATCTCCGAGTTGAAACCTGTGGTCCCCGCATCAAACACGCCCACCACCGTCCAGCTGCGCATGCCGAACCTGAGCGTCTCCCCCAGGCCGCCCCCCTGGAAACGCTCTGCAATGCTCTTGCCTGCGGCGATCTCCGACGATCCTGGACGGGGCATCCTCCCTTCGGCCAGCCTCACCTGCGGACGCAACAGCAGAGACTGGGCCCCGATTCCCCTGATCACGACGTTGGACGGCTTGCCGGTGGCCCTTTTCGGCAGGTTCACCAGTACCACCAGCTCTTTGGCAAGGAGCTTCAGCCCCTTATCGCCGGTCGCCACCTCCGGCTGGCTTTCGATAATGGCGGCCTGGTCCCTTTCCACGCCGCTCTGCACTTCCGATCCGGCCCCCTTGCGGATTACGACCACATTGTCGTACGAACCGGTGTCGACAAGGGTCTTGTGCAGCCCCTCGGCCAGCATCAGCGTCGCGGCGAAGACAAAGACCACCAGCGCCATCCCCGACGCCGTCAGGGCGGTTGTCAACCGTCTCGTCCAGAGGTTTCTGAAACTGTAATAAAATGGGATGCCCATAAAAAAAGACCGTTTTAAGTTTTAGGTGTTAAGTTTGAGGTGTAAGGATCGAAAGCTTAAAACTTAAAACCTAAAACTTAACACCTGCTTTCATCCAATCCTCCTCAGTCCCTCCGCTATCCTTATCGTGGCTCCCCGCCAGGTCGGAAATACCGCCGCCGTTATCCCGACCAGCAGGGCGGCCAGCAGTTCCAGGCATACCGTAGCGGAAGATATGGAAAAGACCGGAAAAAACTGGCTCAGTTCGGTCTCGATCCAGCTGCCGGCAGGGAAAGTCAGTATGACTCCCAGCAGCCCGCCCGCCAGGGAAATGGTCACCGATTCGCCGAAAACCAGGCCGGCGATATGTAGGGTCCCGAAACCCATCGTCTTGAGTGTGGCGTATTCCCCCAGCCGCTCCCGGGCGGTCATGGCCATGGTGTTGGCCGCCACCACCATTATTATGACAATCACCACATAGGAAACGATCTTGATGGCGATCATTATGGCTTCCGTCATTGAAATGAAACCCAGCTGGAACGCCTTTTCGGTCTCGGTCAGGGTTTCGGCCAGGGAGTTCTTGAATAGCTGGTCCACGCTCTCCGCCACCTGTGAGGCAAGCTCGGGCCTTTTCACCCTGATCATGTAAAACCCGACCTGGTCAGCCCTGCGCGGGACGGTCTTTTTCAATGTTTCATTGAGGTAATCCCAGTGGAAAAAGAGCGCCCGTTCTTCGGTGCTTTTTTCCGCCCCCCTGTAAATCCCGCGCAGGACAAACTCCCACTGGCCGGGAAAAATGGTCCCGCGAAGTGTAATCAGGTCTCCGATCTTCCATCCGTACCTGTCCGCCAGCTTCCGGCCCACGATGCAGCCTTTCCGGTCGCGTATAAAATCCTCTTTCTGCTTCGGCGGCAGCACAAACTCCGGATAGATCTCCAGAAAGCTGCGCGGGTCCATGGCCTCGTTGGCGAAGAAATGCTTTTCATCGATATAGATGCCGCCGAACCAGTTGCCCCACGAAACGTCTTTCACACCAGGGACCTGGCGGATCCTGTCCTTGTACGAGATGGGGAGGGTGAAAACGAGGGAAATTGCGTTTCGGGTGACCAGGCGGGTCGCCGAAGAACGCTCCACCCCCAGGTACCAGAGACCCACCAGCGTGCGCAGCAGGCCGAAGGCGAGAACGGCTATGGCAACACCGACAATGGTCAGGACAGTGCGGAGCTTGTGCCGGAAAGCATTTCGTATGACGAACTTGAGGTAGAACATGGTGAAAACCTGTTTGTTGGTTAATTTGTTTTGTTGGTTAATTTGTTTTGTTGATCATCAAAGATCAGTCGCACCAACCAACGAACCAACCAACGAACCAACAGCCTTTAACCGTCGCTCAGCACCCCCTTTTCCAGA
>Ga0335070_10009956_pt1 | contig 11114 bp, 7 predicted proteins | sample Lox_Sample_13_FD_206722 | JGI IMG/M metagenome (GOLD analysis project Ga0335070, IMG submission 206722) | Soil microbial communities from Loxahatchee National Wildlife Refuge, Florida, United States - Lox_Sample_1.3 | ecosystem: Environmental > Terrestrial > Soil > Wetlands | place: USA: Florida... | reverse complement strand
CACCCCATGAACCGCAAAAGCGGCGCTTCATGGAGACCCCGGAATCAGCCTTCGGCAGAGTGGAATGGATTTTTCATTCGCTTACCCAGCGTTGAAGCGCTGGGCTTTCTTATGCCGTCCCGCGGGCGGGGCTGGGGATTTGTTGGTGCGGGCGTCAGCGAGCGCCGGGCAGGAAAGTCAAAGAACCTGGTTAGCGCCAAAGGACGGCGCGAACGCTTCGGCTTCGCTCTGGCCCATCTACACTCAGGGCAGGCTCTGGGGCACCCAGCGACGAACTTCGAAATCGATGAAGTTTTCATAGAGACCTCCTTAAGATCTGCTTCAAGTTGTGTGGGTTCCGGAATCGAGTGAACTGGCTCCGAGTTGGTGACGACATCTGCCGTTCGTGACATAGTCGCCACCCCTCTCGCTCACTACTTGCGCGATACCCTCGTATCGATGCTTGCCAGCTGGTTGCCGGCAGGAGCCGTCGCGAAGGTGGCTACTTGCGAACCATCGGGCGCGATGAATAGATCGAAGGATGGGTTACCGGGCGCATTGACCGTGTAGCTGCCCGTACAATCCGGTTTGACCGTATAGGTTATGGGAGCGACGACGTTCTCGAGAAAGATTGTGGCGCCGACGCGTACTGTCACGGTGTCTGTCCCCGTGCCGTCTCCATTGAAGGTATGGTATCCGGCGGATCCGCTTAGCGTCTGCTCGGTTACCCCAAATGCGGGAGGGAGAACTGATCCGGACCATGCAAACAGATACCGCCCTTTCAGAGTTTGCAGGCTGCACGTTGGCGAGCCGGATTCACCTGCCCTGGTTTGAGCTCCGGCAGTTGAGCTCATGCCGACTACGGCGAGAGCAAGAGTGGCGACACCAAGCAACACGGTCATCGCCTTGCGTCCTACATATGTCTTTGCTGAAACGAGAGTCCTCGAAATTGAACTGTTCTTCATGGCGACCTCCTTAAGGTCTGAGACGAGATGTGTGGATTCCGATAGCAGAGGTGGTCCCGAGTTGCGGACAGATTCATCGCTGTCCTGCTGAACAGTCACTAGCGCTCTCGGGGCCCACTCTTCGGCTTCATCTGTATAAGGCGCAAAGGAAACTCAAAAACCGTAATCGCCGCGAAGAATAATTGCTGGCATGCGGGAACCGTTGTATAAGTGTTCCTACCTGACTCAATCGGATCCCATAGGCGAGGCTCGTATGACCGAGGTTCCTGCCCCCGAAGTGACCCAGTTGCTCCGGGCCTGGAGCGCAGGAGACGAGCAGGCTTTAGCCAAACTGATGCCATTGGTCTATGAGGAACTGCACCGCTTGGCCCGCCGATATATGGCCGGCGAACGTTCCGGTCATACCCTGCAAACTTCGGCGCTGGTGAACGAAGCCTATCTGCGGCTGGTTAACACCAAAAACGTGAGCTGGCAGAACCGCGCGCACTTCTTCGCGGTATCGGCCCAGTTAATGCGGCGCATCCTGGTGGATTTTGCCCGCGCTCACCGCTCCCTCAAGCGGGGTGGAGAAACCCTGACGGTCTCGTTGGAGGAAGGCTCAGTTGTTTCGCGGCCGCGAGGACCGGATGTCGTGGCCCTCGACGATGCGCTCAAAACCTTGGCCCTGATGGATCCCCGCCGAAGCCGGGTGGTAGAGCTACGTTTCTTCGGTGGGCTGAGTGCAGAGGAGTCAGCCGAGGTGCTGCAGGTCTCGCCCGAGACCGTATTACACGACTGGAAGCTCGCCAAGGTCTGGCTTCTCCGCCAGTTAAGTACGGAAAACCGCAATGAAGCCTGAGCGTTGGGAGCAGGTAGCCCAAATGCATCGGGCTGCCCTGGAAGTGCGGGAGGCTGACCGGGATACATTCCTGCGCGAGGCGTGTGCCGGGGATGAGGAGTTGCGATTCGAGGTGGAATCCTTACTCGCCTATGAAGGGGACGCCAAGGATTTTCTGGAGAGTTCCGCCATCCAGTCGGTCGCCAGGCAACTGGCCGACGAACAACGTTCTGTCAGGGTCCTTAGCCCAGGGGCACAAATTGGATCCTATGTCATCCTCGGAGAGCTCGGCGCGGGCGGCATGGGCGAGGTGTATCGTGCGCAAGACAAATCCCTAAAACGTCAGGTCGCGATTAAGGCTCTTCCCGCTTCCTATTCTCGCGATCCCGATCGCCTGCGTCGCTTTAAGCTGGAAGCCCAGGCTGCTGCTGCGCTGAATCATCCCAATATTCTTTCCATCCTGCATATCGGCGAGCATGACGGCTCACCCTTCATCGTCAGCGAATTGCTGGAGGGAGAAACCTTGGGAGATCGTCTTTCCCAGGGTGCTTTGCGTCGTCGGGAAGCCGTCGATGTCGCGGTCGCGGTCGCCCGCGGCTTGGCCGCGGCTCACGAAAAAGGAATCATCCATCGCGACCTCAAGCCGCAAAACATATTCATAGGACGCGACGGTCGCGTGAAGATTCTGGACTTCGGGTTGGCCAAGCTCAGCCAAATCGGATCGGTGTCTGCCAACGGCGAGCAATCCCTCGCCTCCGACACAAATCCCGGCATCGTGCTGGGTACGGTCGGCTACATGTCGCCGGAGCAGGTGCGGGGACAACCCACCGACGGCCGCAGCGACGTCTTTGCTTTAGGCAGTGTGCTGTACGAGATGCTGACAGGGAAGCGCGCTTTCCATAAGTCGAGTTCGGCCGAGACGATGAGCGCGATCTTGAACGAAGACCCGCCAGAACTTTTTCAAGCCAATCCCAAAATCCCACCCGGCTTGCAGAAAGTCATGCGACGCTGCCTGGAAAAAAATCCTGAACTGCGGTTCCAATCGGCTTCGGACCTGGCTTTTGCTCTGGAGGCGTTATCGGATTCCGGTCGCGCAGAAGCCATTGGACACAGCTCGATAAGCTGGCGTCGCCTTTTCCCCTGGGCAGCTGCGACCTTGGTTCTCGTGGGGGCCGCGATCTTCCCTTATGTGCGCCGGTCACACCTGACCGGCGAGCCCAGCGCCAGTCCGCCCTCGCTGGAAGTGAGGGCCCTGAGCGACAACGGCAAGGTCTCTCGTGCTGCGATAGCACCAGATGGGCGCTACATTGCCTACGCGCAAAACGACGCCGAACAGTTTGATTTGCGCCTGTTGCAGGTTGCCACTGGTCGGGACATCCAGCTTCTGTCCAAGTCACCCGGCCCCATCGTGAACCTCCACTTTTCGCCTGACGGCAACTTCATTTACTTCTTGCGTGCTCTTGAGGATTCCGAACATCTGGGTGTCTTTCGGATTGCCACGCTTGGTGGCCCGGCAACGCCACTGGCTACAGATGCCAGCATGCGAAGCGTCACTGTGTCGCCTGATGGAAAGCAGGTCGCCTACATTTGCAACACGCCAACCGAATCCCTCATCGTGTCGATCAATCCCGATGGCTCGAAGCGCCGCGTCCTTGCCAAGCGGGCTCTTGACCTGGGATTTCGGTACATCGAATGGTCTCCTTCACAAGACACCATGGCCGCAGTCGTTGTGATGAACCAGAACATGGCGATTGGATTGCAGAGCGTTGAAACTCTCAGCGGAGCCACGCGAGAGGTGAGTGCTGCAGGGTTGTGGATCATAGGTCAGCCTGCGTGGAGTTCTGATGGAGGCCGCATCTTCGCGCCGGCTGTACCGCAAAATCAGCAATTTCTCCCCATGATGCAGATATGGGAGTTCGATGCTCGCACAGGAGCGGGTAGACCCCTTACCTCGGGCCCCAACCAGTACCAGATCGGCACTCTTTCAGCGACTGCCACCGGCGATCTATTGGCGAATACCAGGACCCCGGTCGTGGCCTTGTGGACCGTGGATGGGACTTCACCGCCAAAGCTTCTTCCCACCACCAAAAGCGAAGGTTGGGAAAGCGTGACTTGGGTCGGCGACCGAATTGTAACCAGTACCTACTCCGAGATGGTGATCCACGCTCGAGATGGGAGCACCCTCTCACGCTTCCGGTCTCATTCCAACTGGTATCGAAATCTGGTTCGATGCGGGACCGGACAGGTCGCTTATGTGGCGTCCGATCCAAACCGGCTAATCCATATCGCACGTACTGACCTCGCTACAGGATCGACATCTGTTCTCGCCGAGGGTCCGTATGACACTGACCCGGTTTGTACTCCGGACGGTTCAACTTTGATTTATACCCATTGCGCGAACCAGGGCAATGGCTGCTTTCTCGTCCGCAAGTCTCTGGATTCTGGCAGTCCGGTTGACCTGTACGAGATACACGTTTCCGGAGACTTCACTCCGTACTACGCCCTCTCTGCTGACGGACGCAATCTTCTCCTCAGCTCGCCGCCCGACCCCGGACACCCCGAGGAATGGGCAACTCTTATCCCCGTCGACGGAAGCCAGCCTAGAAAACTGAAGTTGGGATTTGGTGTCGGCGAGGCCCGGGTTTTCAGGTGGGCGCCCGATGGTAAATCGATCCTTTTCCCCAGATGGGAAAGCGGCATCGATAATATCTGGTCAGCCCCAATCGATGGCAACAAGGCTACAAAACTCACACACTTCGAGGCTGACAGAATCTTGTCCTTCGATGTCTCGCTGGATAACCGCCTGGTCATCGCCCGCGGCAACTTCGCAATCGACATGGTCCTCATCAAGATCGCGAAGTAGTGGCCTCTCAGGTAGGAGACGTTATCTCTTCAGTCAAATTGTGATTATCGCATCGCGTGACCACGAGGCGTCATAGCCGTCCTCGCTCAGGATGACAAATCAGTGGTTAGTGAGTAGTGAATAGAAAAGCAAATCCCCCGCCCGCCTAAGGCGGGCGAGGGATGACAATTCGGGAGGGAGCGTTATGGCGTTTTATCGCCAGGGCTGAAGCCCGCGCTTCTTCTTTTGCGCCGTATTCACCACGCTAAAGCGTGGTGCTTCCACCCGTCTTACCGCATGGCGTCTTCGATTTCGCTGAGCCAGTCGGGGCGCTTGAGGACTTCGCGGGGTTTGGGGCCGTCGGCGGCGCCGACGATGCCGTCGCGCTCCATCAGGTCGATGAGGTGCGCGGCGCGCCCGTAGCCGATGCGCAGGCGGCGCTGCAGCAGGGAAGTCGAGGCCTTGCCGTATTCGAGGACGATGCGCACGGCATCGTTGAACAGCTCGTCATTTCCGTCATCTTCCGAGTCGCCCTCGCCGGAGTCGCCGCGCGAATCGCCATCCTCCTTCGGAGCCTGCAGGAAGGTCTGTTCGTATTGCGCCGCGCCCTGCGACTTCCAGAACTCGACCACCGAAGCAATTTCCTTTTCGGTGACGAACGGCGCATGCACGCGATGCACGCGCGCCGATCCGTTGGGCAGGTACAGCATGTCGCCGCGGCCGAGCAAGGCTTCGGCGCCGTTGGCGTCGAGAATGGTGCGCGAGTCGATCTTGGTGGCGACGCGGAACGACATGCGCGCCGGGAAGTTGGCCTTGATGAGTCCGGTGATGACGTCGACCGAGGGGCGCTGCGTGGCCAGCACGAGATGGATGCCGACGGCGCGCGCCATCTGCGCCAGGCGCGTGATGGAGGCTTCGACGTTCTGGCCGTCGAGCATCATGAGGTCGGCGAGTTCATCGATGATGATGACGATGTAGGGAAGCGGCTTGGCTTCGCTGCCGTCTTCGAAGAGGTTCATCGAGCCGCCATCGAAGAGCTTGTTGTACTGGTCGATGTTGCGCACACCTTTTTCGGCCAGCACTTTGAGGCGGCGCTCCATTTCTCGCACCGCGTTGCGCAAGGCGTTTGACGCCAGCTTGGGCTCGGTAATGATGGGCACGTGCAGGTGCGGAACGCCTTCGTAGTTGCCGAGTTCGAGGCGCTTGGGATCGACGAGGATGAGCCGCACTTCATCGGGCGTCGCCTTGTAGAGCAGCGACATGATGAAGGCGTTGATGGCCACGCTCTTGCCCGAACCGGTTGAGCCGGCGATGAGCAAATGCGGCATGGTGTTCAAATCGGCGGTGACGATGCGGCCGTTGATGTCTTTGCCCATCGCCAGCGTGAGCTTTGACTTGCCGCCGAGGAATTCCTGCGACTCGACGACCTCGCGCAGCCAGATGGTTTCGCGCTCGTGGTTGGGCACCTGCAGGCCGACTGTCGATTTGCCGGCCATGCGCTCGATGAGGATGCTTTCGGCGCGCAGAGCGAGGCAGAGATCGTCGCTGAGGCCGGTGATGCGCGAGTACTTGATGCCGGCGTCGGGCTTGAACTCGAAGGTGGTGACGACTGGTCCGGGATTGATTTGCGTGACGGTGCCGCGCACGTCGAACTCGGCGTACTTTTCCTGCAGGACTTGCGCGGTGGTCTTGAGCTCTTCTTCGTTGATGGCGCTGTGCTCGTCGGGACGGCGCAGCAAGGCCGTCGAGGGCAGCTTGAAGCTGCCGGCGAGCTTCGGCATGGTGGTCTTGCCCTGACGCTTGTCGTCGGCGCGCGTGGTGACGGCGATGGTTTCGGGCGTGAGATCCGCAGCACTCGGCTCGGGCGTTGGCTGAGGTTTGGTTGCGGGAACTGGTCGCGGTCCGAGAGGCTGTTCGTTGTGCTGCTCGAACTCGGCGTCGAACATGCGCTCGATGCCGCTGCGAACGGACTCTGCCGCCGACGATGGAATGGGAACTGAAACAGTCGTTGCGCTCGTTGTTGGTTGTGCGTCCGTGGCACCGTCTTTCCTGCGTGGAACCAACTGCGCGGTCACAACAGGATTGGCGTTCGCCGCGGCAGCTCGCTTCTTTTCCAGTTCCCTGGCGGCCTTCTTGCGCTGGCGCTCGGCGCGCCAATCGGAGAAGCGGTCAAGCGCGGCGTAGGCGAAGGCGAAGCGCGTCTGCGACCAGATGTGCACGGCTCCGAAGGAAAACGCCGTGGAAAGATACAGCGCGACCGCGATCATCGCGAGGCAGACAAGATACGCGCCGACGACGTTGAGGTAGTGGATCATGGCGTCGGCGACGATGCGGCCCAGAAGTCCTTCGGCCGGAATTGTGCCTTTCCAGTGGAAGCTCCACGGCAACAGACCGATCATTCCGGCGCAGAACACTACCAGTCCGATAGTGCCGAGGGTCCTGATCAGGGGAGAATTCATCGGTCGCGAACGGAACCAGCGCGCAGCGAATACGACTAGAAACACAGGAACAAGGAACGCCGAAAGACCCAGAGTCTGCAGTGTCAGGTCGCTGCCGATCGCTCCGACGACGCCTATCCAGTTGTGCGCCTGACGTGCGCTGGGCGCGATGGTGTTGAGCGAGGGGTCGAGCGGAGAGTACGACACGAGCGCGAGGAAAAGGAGCGTCGCGAAGACGAGCAACAGGAAGCCGACGAGCTCGTTCAGGCGCTTGTTGGCTGTAGGACCAAATGCATGCGCAATTGCAGTCATATGGGGGCTCGACTGCCGCCTGGATTCACGCCGTTTCAGTGGACTCATCTCACCTGCTGATGCCGCACATGCAGACACCTCTACTACACGCGCAACCACCCGGAACGCGCGAACCCGCGGCTTGCCCGAAGTACGCCAGAGCTAGAAATGATTATGGCAAAAGCAGGGCCGCTCGCGACGGCAGATTGGCAGGCCGGTGTTGTCGAGTTAGCATCCCCCGGAGAATCAGCATTTCGCCCTTCGCTATTCGCCGTTCGCTTTGGGCAGCTGCAAAGTGCAGCGGAATCCGAGGAGCGAAAAGCAAAATGGGAGAAGGATCAAACGGCGTGAGCGACGTACCAGAGCACGAACGCGCCTAGCAGAATTCGGTAGATGGCGAAGACGGTGAATCCGCGCGAGCGGACCCAGTTCATGAACCAGGCGACGACGCCGTAGGCAACGATGAAGGAGATGACGAAGCCAATAGCCAGCGCGACCCAGTGATGGGCGTCACTCGGCATAGTGCCGATGGCCGACGGCTCGCCATGGTGCGGGTGCATCGACTTCCACAGGTCGTAGAGCGTTGCAGCAGCCATAGTCGGCATGGACAGGAAGAACGAGAACTCCAGCGCCGCAGGACGGCTCATGCCGGCGAGTTCGCCGGCCGTAATGGTTGACATCGAGCGTGAGGTTCCCGGAAAGACCGCCGAGAACACCTGACACACTCCAATCCAAATAGCCTGCGGAATCGACATGTCTTCCATGTCTTCGGTGAGCTTGCCTCGGGCGAAAGCGCGATGCTGCGAGCGTTCATAAATGCCGTCGACAATCCACATTACGATGCCACCGATGATGAGCGATAAGGCCATTACGTAGAGGCTTTCGAGGTGCTTGCCAATGGTCTTGGTCAGCAGCAGCGACGGGACCGCGGTCATGAAGAACGCGATCATGGTCAGCGTCAGCGGGTGGTTGAGTATCGTTTTGTCGCCACGTTTGCCCTGGGGAAAGTCGGAGACGAACTCGACAATGCGCTTCCAGAAGTAGAGTGGCAGGCAGAGGATCGCCCCGAGCTGGATCACGATGGAGAACATCTTCCAGTAGCCGTTGGCCAGGTCGACGCCCATGAACTGCTCCGCGATGCGCAAGTGCGCGGTGGAGCTGACGGGAAGATATTCGGTGAGTCCTTCGATCACACCCAACACGACAGACAACAGGTAGTCGTTCAACTTGCCTCCATGTTCTTACCGGGATTCACTCGATTGTGTTGCCGAATGTTGGGATGCCGTTTTGCACCATGTAGAGCAGACGCTGCGCACGAGCGGCCCAGTCGGTATTGTCGGGGAACTGGGTGATGATTCGCTTGGCTGCGGCAATGGCGCGCGCGTTGGAGTCGGCAGATTTCTTTCCGTCATGGTTCGTCTTGTAGATCTCAATCAAAGATGCGTAACGCCATGCCGCCTTGTAGAGTGCTTCGGGAGCCTTGGGCGATTTGGGATGCTCGTCCACATACTTCATGTAAAGGTTCGCTTCCAACTCAGGACACTTAGCTTCAGCGGCCCAATCTCCGCAGGTCTTATTGTCGAGCAAACGGTAGGCCGCGAGATCTGCCCATTTGGTGCCGGGATACTTCTTGATTACCTGCTTCATGTAGTGGTCGTCGATCTGGTACTTGAGCGACGGGTCACTGGAGCGCGACGAAGGGCGAGTGGCCGCATCGATGGCCTCGATCTGCCAGCGAATGTCGGCGGAGCGATAGGCGGCTTCGCCCGCAAGGGCAGAGGAAGGGAAATATTCCGGCACGGCGGCGTACAAGCGCATCGCGTCCTGCGCTGCGCCTTTGCGTCCGCCACGACGGCTGGCCTCGGCTTCGGAGTCGACAGCCTCACCGAAGACGATCTGGTCGCCGGCTTCCGTGGTCGGCGTAATGATTCCCTTGTCGACTACCCAGCCGGTCACGTTCTTCTGCGTTTCCTGGTCGGGATCGACTTCGGTGGTGGCGACCACGTTGGCCCATCCGTTGGCGCGCTCGATGACCGCCACGTCTCGTCCGCGAGTGACCTTCGAGAGCTTCGCTGAAGATGCATCGGGAGCAATGTAGATTTCGGCTTCGCGAATGATGACGCCGCGCTCGATGGCAGCCATCGCACAACAGGTCGTCGCCAAGACCAGCGCTGCGAGCGCGGCCGCCCGTTTCACCAGATGATTCATATGACTCGTAACACCTTTGCCCTCAGCTACTCTTCCTTTACGTCTTCGGAGAGAATCTGCGACAGTAACTGCGCCTCGATGTTGCCTCCACTTACCACGGCGACTGTTCGGTTTGAAGCGGGCAACTCATCGCGATGGAAGAGCCACGCCGCAGTTGTGACGGCACCGCTCGGCTCGGCCACGATTCGTGCTTCCCGCGCAATCCGTCCTACCGCCGTGCGAATTTCGTCCTCGGTTACAGTGATGATGTCGTCCACATGCTTGCGAATGTGGTCGAAGTTCAAAGGGCCTACGGATTGGGTGCGGAGGCCGTCCGCGAGCGTGCTGGACACCCTTTCCGCAGGAAGCTGAACGATTTCGCCATTGCGAAAACTTTGCTGGGCGTCGTTCGCCAGCTCAGGCTCAACGCCGATCACCTTGGCGCGTGAGCCGCTCAGCTTGATGGCTGTCGCGATGCCGCTGATGAGTCCTCCTCCTCCGATTGGCGCGAGCACCAGTTCGACATCAGGGCAGTCTTCCAGAATCTCCAGCCCCGCGGTGCCTTGTCCGGCGATGATGAACTCGTCGTTGTAGGGCGGAATAATTGCGTAACCGTGCTGTTGCGCCAGCTCTTCGGCTTTCTGCATGCGCTCGCCGCTGGCGGGGCCGACGAAGACGATTTCTGTTCCTAATGCTGCGGTTGCGTCGACCTTCACCTTAGGCGCGTTGCGCGGCATTACGATGACCGACTTGACGGCCATCGCGCGTGCAGCGTAGGCGACGCCCTGAGCGTGGTTGCCGCTGGAGTACGAGATCACTCCTCGGCTGCGCTCAGCCTGCCGCAGGGAAGCAATCTTGTTGTAGGCGCCGCGCAGTTTGAAGGAGCCGATCGGCTGCAAACTCTCTGCCTTCAAGTAGAACTCTTCCTGAGCATCCGCAGTCGGGGGATAGTAGCGAACCAGGGGAGTGTGGGCGGCCATGCCACGCAACCGCTGTTGTGCCTCCTTGATCTGTTCCAGCGAAACCATACTAGATTTCTAGAATGACCGGCATGATGAGCGGCCGGCGGGAGGTGTGCTTGACGATGAAGCGTTTCAAGTCCTGGCGGATCTTCTCTTTGATCATGCCGTAATCGCCTCGCTCTTCGTCGCTGGAACTGTCGAGCGTGTTCATGATTACCGAGCGCGCCTGATCGGAGAATCCATCTTCGATGGCGCTCGGCGAGAAGCCGCGCATGACGATCTCCGGAGAGACCTCGACTTTGCCAGTTAGCTTGTTGATGGTGATGATGGGTAGCACGATACCGTCTTCGCTGAGGTGCCGGCGATCGCGAATAACCAGGTCTTCGACGACGTCACCCATCGAATTCGAATCGATGCAAATTCGCCCCACCGCCACTCGGCCGGTCTTGCGGGCACCAAGTTCGTCGAACTCCAGAATGTCGCCACTCTCGATCATCAACACGTTTCCTACCGAGCCATACATGGAACTCGCCAGCTCAGCATGCAGTTTCAATTGCCTATACTCGCCATGTATCGGGATAAAGTACTGTGGCTTGACGAGGTTAATGATGAGCTTTAGCTCTTCCTGGCTGG
>Ga0335070_10009955_pt1 | contig 11115 bp, 10 predicted proteins | sample Lox_Sample_13_FD_206722 | JGI IMG/M metagenome (GOLD analysis project Ga0335070, IMG submission 206722) | Soil microbial communities from Loxahatchee National Wildlife Refuge, Florida, United States - Lox_Sample_1.3 | ecosystem: Environmental > Terrestrial > Soil > Wetlands | place: USA... | reverse complement strand
GAGCATCGCGCCGGCGACCTGAGCGTGGCGTGAGAATCAGTGATCGAACAGCGCCGGATCCTTCGGGGTCCGCGTCGGCATCGAAAGGCCGGCGGCCGGCGCCGGAAGCGCGGACTGCAGCTGCGGCGAATCCGGACTCGATGCGGCAGCCGATGTCGTGGACGGTGCGGGCGCAAGTGCCGGAGTGGCGCTTGCGGTCTGTGGCGCGGATTGGTCGGTCGAGAAGGCCGGAACCGGCGGCGGTGGGGTCACCGACGGGTTGACCGTGCCGGTGCTGCCAGCCGTAACAGGTCCGGTGTCCGGCGCCGACTGCAACTGGAGCGGCTGGGTGGCGGTCGGCGCCGCCGAAGCGGAGTCGCTGGGCGCTGGCGCCGTCGAGGGTACCGGCTGCAGTTGCAGCGGCTGACTGCTGGTGGCGCCGGCGGTCGGTGCAGGTGCGGGTTGAGGGGGCGGCGCGGGTGTTGGTGCCGGCGTCGCCGAGGCGGTGGCATCGCTTGATGCGGGCTGTGCGGGGGCCGGGGCCGAAGCATTGCTGCTCGCGTCCGGCGCTGTCTGCTGCGCTGAGGATTCGGCGGGAGCCGGCTGGCCCGTGTCGGTTGCCGGCGACTGTGCCGTCGCGGTGCCGGTCACGGCGGCTGGGAGACCGTTCTTGCGCGGCTGCCAGCTCTTGGCATCGGCGTCGGCTTGCGCCAGTTCGGTCGCGTTCATCTTGGACTCGAGCTGGGTCATGCGGCCGTCGGCCTCGGCGGCGCCGTGGGCCTTCGCCAGCGCGTACCACATATGCGCCTGCACATGATCCTCGGGCACGCCCTTGCCTTGGGCATAGAGATCGCCCAAGGCGATCATCGACGGACCGTCGAGCGCGTTGGCGGCGTTCTCGAAGTGATCGGCGGCCTGGATGTAGTCGGGCTTGCCGGTATAGCCCGCCTGATAGAGCAGGCCGAGATTGTACTCCGCCGTGGCGCTGCCTTGCGCCGCCGCCTTCTCGAACCAGTCATGCGCGGTCTTGGCATTGCGCGTGACGGCGATGCCCTTGAGATACATGATCCCGATCTCGTTCAAGGCGTTCGCGTTGCCGGCGTCGCCCGCCTGCGAGAAATAGCGCTCGGCGAGCTTGCCGTCGGGCTTCAGCCCCGGCCCGCCGTCACGGAACAGGCGGCCGAGGCGCAGCGCCGCGCTGGGGTGGCCGAGATCGGCCGCCCGCGCATACCACTGCGCGGCCTGCGGCAGGTCCTGCGGGACGCCCTTGCCGTTCTCGTAGAGCCGGCCGAGCGAGTATTGCGCATACATCTGCGCGGCCTGGATCAGCTGGCCGCCATTGGGGCCGAGCGCGGCACCGTCGAACTGCGGCGCCTGGTCGAGCTCGGCGGCGATCCGGTAATAGGCGGCAGCCTTCTCGAAATCGGGTGCGCCCGCCGATCCCTGCTCGTAGATGCGGGCGAGATTATAGGCGGCGACCGGATTGCCGCGCTTCGCCTCGTCGGCCAGCAGCGGGATCGCCTTGTCGAAGTCGCCGGCCTCCAGCGCCTGCTCGGCCGCCTGGTAGTCGGCCCGTGCGAGCGTCGTGAAGCTGCCGAGCCCGACGAGGGTTACCGCAGCGGCGAGGAGGAGCGAAGATCGGCGCATGGAAGGGGGTCCCGAAGCTTGAGGTCGGCGGCACTCTAACCGATGGCCGGAGCCGGTGCCAGGGTGGGGATTCGCGGGATTTTACGCGAATTCAGAAGGCGTTATCCCAGGTCGCCAGGAAGCTTTCCTCGTCCGGCGTGCATGCCCGGCCGAGCACCGCGTTGCGATGCGGAAAGCGGCCGAACTGCGCGATGATCTCGGCATGCCGCTTCGCGAAGTGGAGCTGCTCTTCGGCCTCGGCGCGAACCTCGGCCGGCACCTCGGCGAGCAGCGCCGTGAAGAGTTCCAGGCAGCGCTGCTGCACGGCCGAGTTTTCGCAGTGCTCATGGGGCAGATAGAAGAACCGCCGCTCCAGGAACGGGAAGGCGCGATCGAAGCCGGCCGCGATCGCCCGTTCCGCCACTTCGAGCGCCCGCGTGTCGCCGGCGAAGGCCAGCGGACTCCCGCGATAGACGTTGCGCGTCATCTGGTCGAGCAGGATCAGCAGCGCGAGCGTTCCTTCCGGGTGGCGGCGCCAGTCCTGGAATCCGCCGGAGAGCGCCTGACCGACGGCGCTCCCGAAGAGATGCCGGACCTCTGTGTCGAACTCGGCGTTCTTCTCGAACCAGAGCGCCCGTGCCCGCGCGGAGAACCAGAAGTCGAGCACGTCGCTCGGCTGAATTTGTGCCGAGCCGGTGCTCATGCCGCCTGATTGACCGCGACCACGCGGGCGATCGCCGGCCGTGCCGCCACGGCGTCGGCCAGTCGCTTCACCGCGGGGAAGCGCGCATAGGTGTCCGGGCAGCATTCCTGCCAGGTGGAAAGCATGAAGCAGAAGGGATCCGCGGCAGAGAAGCGCTCGCCGAGCAGATAGGGCCCGCCATTCCCTCTGAGATGGGCTTCGATCCGCTGCCAGATGCCGGCGATGGTCTCGCTCGCCTTGGCGGCGACGGCGGCGGTGCCATCGGGCGCCGACGTGTGCCGGTCCGGATAGTAGTATTCCAGCATCGTCGCCTGCAGCGTGTTGGTGAGATACGCGCCCCACATCAGATAATGCCCGCGCGCCAGCTCATCGGGCCCAGGCGCCAGCTTCGCCGCCGGGTGGCGGTCGGCGATCAGCATCGAGATGGCCATCGCCTCGCTCATGACGAAGCTGCCATCGATGGCCAGCGCCGGAATCTTGCCCGTGGGATTGAGCGCCAGATATTCGGGTCGCTTGTGGTCGCCTTTCGACATGTCGACCAGCTTCAGCGTGTAGGGCACGCCGGCCTCCTCGAGGCAGCATTGCGGCGCCATCGAAGCGGCACCCGGCGACCAATAGAGCGTATACATGTTGTGCGTTTCCTCCCAGACTCGGCTCTTGTCGTGCGGCGCTTGGACCGCCTTGGCGTCAGGATAGCGAACCTATGTCGGATGGCGCCAGGGCTTATCAGACTAAAGTCGTAGGCGAATCCGACACCGATCACGCGACTCTTCCTTGTCTACCACATTTCCACACCGGAAAGCTCACGCCACGGGATGCGGGCATGGGCGGTGCCGCCGGCCGCCCTTTGCGTCCATCTCTGCATCGGCCAGGCCTATGCCTTCAGCGTCTTCAACCTGCCGATGACGAAGCTGATCGGGATCAATGACTCTGCACCAGACGACTGAAAGCTGACCGATCTCGGCTGGATCTTCTCGATCGCGATCGTCTTCCTCATCTACAAGACGCTACTCAACGCCTGGCAGCTGTTCCAGTAAAAGAAGATCAGGCGGCGGCGGGCTTCCCCTTGGACTGCCGCCGCAGCAGGAACTGCGCCACCACGAGCATGCTCAGCGAGAACAGCATGACCGAAGTGCCGATCGCGTTGATTTCCGGCGTGACGCCGCGCCGGATCGAGGAGAAGACATAGATGGGCAGCGTGTTCCGCGATCCGTTGACGAAGGACGCGACCACGTAATCGTCGAAGCTGAAGGTGAACCCCAAGAGGAAGCCAGCGACGATCGCAGGCGCCAGTTGGGGCAGGGTGATCTGCCGGAAAGTCGCCCAGGGATCGGCGTAGAGGTCCATCGAGGCCTCGATCAGGCTGCGATCCATGCCGGCGATCCGCGCCCGCACGATCACGATCACCAGCGCCATCGAGAACAGTGTGTGAGCCGCGATGATCGAATCGTAGCCTTTCGGAATGATCGGCAGGCTGATGGCCAGCCCCGGGTCGACGGTCAGCCACTGGCCCAGCCACTGGGAAATCCACTGGGTCAGCACCTGGCCCACCTCTCTGATGCCCTCGTTCGCGGTCTCGATCGCGATCAGCGTCGCGATGCCGATCACGATGCCTGGCACCATGATCGCAATATAGGTGAGGCCGTCGAAAACCACACGCAGTGGACCTCTCACCTTCTGCAAGGAGAGTGCCGCCATGGTGCCGATCAGCGCCGCCAGAGTGGAGGAGACTGAGGCGACGACGAGACTGTTCTGCAGCGCATCGGTCATCAGCCGGTTGGTGAAGGCCTTGCCGTACCAGGCAACGGAGAATCCGGTCAGGCCCGCCGCGTTGTTGCCGCTGTTGAAGCTGAACAGCACGATCAGGACGATGGGTGCATAGAGGAAGAGATAGATGAAAGTGGAATAGGAGCGCAGCATTACGGGGGTGCTACATCAAGGATACGTCGCGCTGGCCCGAGGACCGCGTGGCCTTCAGATAGGCGCTCACCGTCACCAGCATGATGATGACCAGGCCCATGGCGCAGGCCGATCCGAAGGGCCAGTTCAGCGACTGCAGGAAGAGATCGACCAGCGCGTTGCCGATGAAGAACACCTTGCCGCCGCCCAGCATCTGCGGAATGAGGTACTCGCCCATCAGCAGGATGAAGACCAGCATGCAGCCGGTGATGACGCCCGGCGCCGACAAGGGCAGCGTCACCTGGCGGAAGGTGCCGAAGGGCGTCGCGCCGAGATCGTCGGAGGCTTCCAGCAGCCGCTTGTCGAGCTTCTCGAGGCTGACATAGATCGGGAACACCATCAGCGGCAGATAGCCGTAGACGATGCCGGTCAGCACCGCGGCCTGGGTGTTGATCATCTGGATATGCGGCATCCCGAACCACTCGAGCAGCGACGGCAGGCCGCGACTCCCCAGGATGAACATCCAGGCATAGGTGCGGATCAGGAAACTGGTCCAGAACGGCACGATCACCAGGATCAGCAGCAGCAACCGGTTCTTCGGCCTGACCTTGACCGCGAGATAGTAGGCGAGCGGATAGCCGGCGAAGAGGCAGATCAGGGTCCCGGCCGGCGCCAGCATCAGCGTGTTCTTGAACGCGGTCAGCCGCGCCGGGATGTTCTCGTAGTTGGCGAAGGTGAAGGCCGCCTGATAGCCGCCGGTCTGCGCCCGCTCGCCGAACGAATAGACCACGACCACGCAGAGCGGGAACACCAGCAGGAACAGGAACCACAGCGCCGAGGGCGCCATCAGCAGCGGCGTCAGCCAGCGTGGCGCCCCGCCAGCGCGTTTGCGGCTCGTTGTCTCGATGGTCACCGGAGACTTACCCCCACCCTCACCCTCCCCCGGATCGGGGGAGGGTATTGTAGCGAGTTCGCACGATGCGTCGAACTGACTCGGTGCGATCACCCTCCCCCGTCCGCGAATGCGGACATTCGCCCGCGGGGCCGGGGGAGGGCAGGGGTGGGGGCGAGTGTCACCGAGTCCTCACGCCTTACGCCGACTTGAAGCGCGCCATGATCTCGGCGCGTGCGGGGTTGGTGAGCGTGGCCGCGGCGCCGAACTCCAGCGGCTTCAGCGCTTCCGCCGCCGGGAACATGATCTCGTCCTTCAGCATGTCGGGCGGCAGCAAGGCGAGCACGCGCTTGTCGGCGACCGGATAGCCGTGGAACAGGACCTCGTTCTTGTTGATGTCCGGCTCCAGCAGGAAGTTGATCAGCGCGTAGGCCGCCTTCTTGTTCGGCGCCTCCTTCGGGATCGCGTAGAAGTCGGACCAGATCTCGCCGCCTTCCTTGCCGATCACGTAGATGATCTCCGGCAGGTCCTTGTGCAGCTGCTTGGCATCGCCGGTCCAGGCGACCGCAAGCACGGCATCGCCGTTGCGCATCGCCGGCTGGTAGTCGCTGGTGATGCCGAAGAGGTGTGGCTTCGCGTCCAACAGCAGCTTCTCGGCGTCGCCCAGCTCCTTCTCGTCGTTCGAGTTGAAGGAGTAGCCGTAATACTTCAGCGCGTTGCCGATGGTGGTGAGCTGGTAGTCGTGCACCGTCGCCTTGCCGCTGTACTTGCTGCGCACGAGGTCCCAGAAGTCCTTCCAGCTCGTCATCTTCTCGGTGACGGTCTTGGTGTTCACACAGTATCCGGTGGTGCCCCAATCCTTGTGCACGGCATAGACCTTGCCGTCGATGGTGCCGGGCTGGGTGAAGCGCTGGTCGGTGTACTGGCTGGGGTCGTAGTTCGGGATTTGCGAAAGATCCAAGGGATCGATGATCCCGTCCTTCACATAGTTCTCGATCGTGTAGTTGGTCGGCACGAACACGTCCCAGCCGGTGCCGCCGGCTTTGAGCTTGGCATACATCTCTTCGTTGGAGCCGAACACGGTCAGCTGCACCTTGGCGCCGGTCTTGTCGCCGAACGCGTCGAGATCCTTCTGGTCGTGGTAGTTCGGCCAGCTGGTGAGCGCCACCATGTCGCCGAGATCGCCGGCGAAAGCGGGGCGCGGCCGCAAGCCCGGCACGGCCTGCGCCATCACCGCCATCGCGGTGCCGAGCCCCGTCACGCCGAGGAAGTGGCGGCGCGAGACCGAGCCCTTCTGATAGCGGCGCAGCTCTCGGAGAAATTCTTTACGCGGATCCATGGGAAGCCTCCTCTGTCGCGACGGCGTCTGTCCTGGCGGCGCCGGCCGTCGCAGCGGCGCGCCGGATCCTGTCAGCTCTCGTCTCTAGGTTTCACTGAGGGCCAACGCCTGATGTCCGCGCCAGCCGACGACGGCCGCGGCGCCGGGTTCGAGGCCGGCCGTCTCCACCGCTTTCGGCAGACGCACCATCAGGTCGCCGATCCCCTCGGCGCGGACCGAGAACTCGCTGTGATCGCCGAGATAGATGCGGTTCAGGATATGCGCCTCGGCGGTGCAATCGAGATCGGCGGGCGCGCTGCCGGGAAGATAGAGCCCGATCACCTCGGGGCGAACGGCAACGACGCCGCGTTCGCCGACCTTCAGCGGTGCCCCCAGCCTGCTATAGCTGGCGCGCAGCGTGACGCCGCTCGGAATCCGGATCGCCGCGCCCGCATCGTCGCTGACCGCGACCTGGCCCGAGAGGAAATTCGATTCGCCGACGAAATCCGCGACGTAGCGGTTGACCGGCGCGTCGTAGAGCTCCTCCGGCGTCCCCATCTGTACGATCTTGCCGTCCTTCATGATGCCGATCGTGTCGGACATCGAGAGCGCTTCTTCCTGGTCGTGGGTCACCAGAACGAACGTGATGCCGACCTCGCGCTGCAGGTTCTGCAGCTCGATCTGCATCTCGCGCCGAAGCTTGCGGTCGAGGGCCGCCAAGGGCTCGTCGAGCAGCAGCACGGTCGGGCGGTTGATCAGCGCCCGCGCCAGAGCGACGCGCTGTTGCTGGCCGCCGGAAAGCTCCCAGACGCGGCGTTTGGCAAGCTGCGGCAGACGCACCAGCTCCAGCGCCTCGGCGACGCGCCGGTCGACCTCGCTCTGCGCTGGCCGCGGCTTTCGCTGCCGCAGGCCGTAGCCGACATTGCCTGCGACATCCATGTGCGGGAACAGCGCATAATGCTGGAACACCATGTTGACAGGCCGGCGATAGGCGGGGACGCCGACCATGGACTTGCCGGCGATCGTGACGTCGCCGGCGCTCGGCTGCTCGAAGCCGGCGATCAGGCGCAGGCTCGTGGTCTTGCCGCAGCCCGAAGGTCCGAGGAAGGAATGGAACGAGCCGCGCTTCAGCGCGAACGAGACGCCGTCCACCGCGGCGACCTCGCCGAAATGCTTGCTCACCCGGTCGAACCGGACGTCGATGCCGTCCTCGGCCATCGCTGCGGCGCCTGCCCTGATGCTCTTACGCCCGGCTTGCTTGATGGATTCTCATGCGGGCTTGGGGAGCATTTACGCTGCGGCGGCCGTGGCTTGTCAATCTGGATGTTGAAATTGGTATCGCGATTTTCACCGCGCGAGCAATTGGGGCAGGGCGGCCAAAAAAGAAACCGGGGCCCTTGCGGGCCCCGGCCTGTTGTCGATCAAGCCTTGCTGCGGTTAGCGGCGGTTGCCCATGAACTGCAGCAGGAACAGGAAGAGGTTGATGAAGTCGAGGTAGAGCGAGAGCGCGCCCAGGATCGACTTCTTGCGGGCGACCTCATAGCCGTCACCCTCGTAATACATCTCCTTGATCTTCTGCGTGTCGTAGGCGGTCAAGCCGGTGAACAGCAGAACGCCGATCACGGAGATCGCGAAGCCGAGCGCGCTCGACGCCAGGAACATGTTGACCACCATCGCGATCAGGAGCCCGATCAGCCCCATGAACAGGAAGCTGCCCATGCTCGTGAGATCGCGCTTGGTCGTATAGCCGTAGAGGCTGGTCGCCAGGAACATCGACGCGCAGACGAAGAACGTCGTGGCGACCGACGTATGGGTGTAGACCAGCAGCACCGGCGTCAGCCAGATGCCATTGACGACGGCATAGGCCAGGAACGAGGCGAAGGCCGTCGAGGCCCGCATGCGGCGGATGCCGAAGCTCAGGAAGAACACGAGACCGATGCCCAGCAGGGCGAACACCCAGTGCGCCCGCATGAGCCCGATCGCCCAGGGGGCTTGGCTCTCGACGCCGCTGGCGACGACATAGGCGGTCAGGCCCGTGAGCGCCAGGCCTCCACCCATCTTGTTGTAGACGCCCAGCATGTACGCCCGCAGACCCTGGTCGATGCCGACCGCCTGCTCGCGTGCCGAGGTCCGGTACACGGTCCGATTTTCCGGTCCGATAGCCATGTGGTTCGCTCCTTTGCGCGAAACGCAGCGCGTTGAAATCTCGGGCAATAATATGAGTACTGAACCCTCTGGAATCAATACCAATGGTGGGGGGCGCTCGGTAACGGACGGACTCGCTGTCATCGGCAATTTCCTTGCGATTCCAGCGGCAAGGGGCGATAAGGACGGCCCCCGAGCACCGCCTCAACCCCAGCAATCCGGACCCCGTCATGAAAGGCCGCATCTTCTCCGGCATCCAGCCGACCCATACGCTGCATCTCGGCAACTATCTGGGGGCCGTCCGGAACTGGGTCCGGATGCAGAAGGAATACGACTGCATCTTCTGCGTGGTCGATCTCCACGCCATCACACTCTGGCAGGATCCGAAGGAGCTGCCGCATAACATCCGCCAGGTAGCCGCTGCATACATTGCCTCCGGCATCGACGCCGAGCGCGGCATCATCTTCGCCCAGAGCCAGGTGCGGGCCCATGCGCAGCTCGCCTGGATCCTGAACTGCGTCGCCAGGATGGGCTGGCTCAACCGCATGACCCAGTTCAAGGAGAAGGCCGGCAAGGACCGGGAGGCCGCCTCGGTCGGGCTGTTCGATTATCCGGTGCTGATGGCGGCCGACATTCTCGCCTACAAGGCCACCCATGTGCCGGTGGGTGAGGACCAGAAGCAGCATCTTGAGCTGGCGCGCGACATCGCCCAGAAGTTCAACAACGACTTCGAGTGCGAGATCTTTCCGTTGCCCGAGCCGGTGATCGGCGGGCCGGCGGCGCGGGTCATGAGCTTGCGCGACGGCAGCAAGAAGATGTCGAAATCCGATCCCTCGGATTACAGCCGCATCCACATGACCGACGACGCCGATGCGATCGCGCTCAAGCTCAGGAAGGCGAAGACCGATCCCCATCCGCTCCCGGGGCCGGAGACGCTGACGCCCAAGGGCCATGTGAAGGCCGAGGCCGAGGCGGAACGTCCGGAAGCCTTCAACCTGCTCGCGATCTATGCCGCGCTCTCCGATCGCGAGATCGGCGACGTCGTCCGGGAAATGGCGGGGAAGGAGTTCTCGGCCTTCAAGAAGGAGCTGACCGATCTCGCCATCGCGACCCTGGCCCCGATCGGCACCGAGATGAAGCGGCTCCTCGCCCATCCGCACGAGATCGACCGGATCCTGAGCCACGGCGCCCACCGCGCCAACGCGATCGCCGAGCCGATCCTGCGCGAAGTCGAAGACACCGTCGGCTTCATCCGCGCGAAGTAGCGAGAGCAGACCCGGAAAAGACCCGTCGGAGTCGGGTGAGGGGTCGCCCGGTCCAGCTACTGCGCCAGGAACCCGCCATCCACGAACAAAGTATGCCCTGTGACCATGGTGGCCGCCGGGCTGGCGAGATAGAGCACGGCCGCCGCCACCTCCTCGGGTTCGGCCAGGCGCGCCAACGGAGTCATCTGCTCGATGCGGCGGATGAGATCGGGCTGCGCCATCAAGCCGGTGATGAACGGCGTCTTCACCCAGGTCGGCGCCACCGCATTGACCCGGATCTTGTTGGGCGCCCATTCGACCGCCAGCGCGCGGGTCATGTTGACGACGGCGCCCTTGGATGTCTGGTAGGAGATGTTGGGATAAAGGCCACCGCCCGAGAAGCCCATGATCGAGGCGATCTGCACGATCGCTCCACCTTGGCCCTTTTCGATCATCCGGCGAGCGACCGCCCGGGAGAAGAGAAACGTCCCGGTCATGTTGACGGCGATTACCTTGTCCCAGTCCTCGAGCGGCAGCTCGGTCGCCGGCTTGCGGATCGCGATGCCGGCGCTGTTCACCAGGATGTCGATCCGGCCGAAGCGGGCCAGGATCCCGGCGCAAGCGGCTTCCACCTCTTCTTCCGCGGCGACATCGGCGGTGAGCGCCAGCGCCTCGGCGGTGCCGAGCTCGTTGCGGGCGGCTCGGACTGCAGAAGTCTCCCGGTCGATCACGGCGACGGCGGCGCCGGCCGCCGCCAGCAGCTTGGCGCTGGCCAGGCCGATACCGCTCGCGCCGCCAGTCACGGCCGCAACCCGGCCGGAAAGGCCGAACAGAGCGTCGATCGAAGAATGCATTTGGGATCACTCTGAGCTGCGGTGGAGGGCCACACCTTAGCCGCTTGCAGGTGAGGCTCAAAACCGCCATCTAAGTGGGGCCATTCGTCCCACCGAAGCCAGCCGGCCCCGCGAGAAGGCACCCATTCCCATGTCCGATGATCTGCTGATCGACGAGCCGTCCGCCGGGCGTCGCCGCTGGCTGCCGCGCTGGTTTGCGCGGCGGCGCGGCGGAGGCAGTGGTGGTTCCAGTGGGGGTTCGGGGCGCAGTCGCAGCCGGCTGTGGCTGGTGGCGAAATGGGCGGGGATCGCGCTCGTCCTCATCGTCCTGCTCTACTATCCGGTCGGCATGCTGCTGACCCACAAGATCAACGACAACGAGGACTTCGCGGCGCCGGCGGTGGCCCAGGGCGAGAGCCAGGCGGTGGCCCTCGCGGCGGCGCTGATGGACCGCGAGGTCAACCATAATTCCTGGC
>Ga0335070_10009954_pt1 | contig 11115 bp, 9 predicted proteins | sample Lox_Sample_13_FD_206722 | JGI IMG/M metagenome (GOLD analysis project Ga0335070, IMG submission 206722) | Soil microbial communities from Loxahatchee National Wildlife Refuge, Florida, United States - Lox_Sample_1.3 | ecosystem: Environmental > Terrestrial > Soil > Wetlands | place: USA: Florida... | reverse complement strand
ATCGCCGACGAGGTCTTCGCGTTCCGCAAGTCGAAGGTGCTCAACTTTGTCGAACAGAAGGGCGTGGCGTACTTTTCAAAGCGCGCGAGCCGAGGCTCGGGCGAAATCAAGTCGCTCGACGATCTATTGTTCGTCGATCAGCGCACGTTGTTCGAAGCCGTGAGTGCACTCGATACCTACGATCTTGCCAAGCTGCTCGCCTCGGTCGAGGACCCGGCCGTGTCCGAGCGCCTGCTCGCGGTCATGGCGGACGCGCGCAAGAACGAGGTGTCGTGGGTCATGCGCCGCGACATCAAGATCGATCCCGTGGAAGTCGAGGACATCGAGCAGCGCCTGCTTGAAGCGGCGCGCTCGCTGAAGTCGCCCGGCGCACGCTAAACCACTCTCCCTTACCTCGGCGTCGCCGCAGTCCGGAATCCGGGCCCTGCGGCGTACGCGCGCGCGGTAAGCGGGCACGTACGGATTACACGCGGATTACTCATCCGGAGAAAACGCATGGATTTGCTTACCTTGATCGGCATCGCAGTCGGGGCGCTGGCTGTCGTGGCCGGATTCTCGCTGGAAGGCGGCCACTTCGCCACGCTGCTGCAGCCCGAGGCGCTCGCCATCGTGCTGGGCGGCACGCTCGGCGCGGTGATGATCCAGAACACCTGGGCGCGCTTCTTCGACGCGGTCAAACATTTGCGCACGGCCTTCGTGAAGGCGCCGCGCGTGGACGAAGCGAGCCTCGCCGCCGTGCTGGAATGGGGCGATCAGGCCAAGCTCAACGGCCTGCTCGCGTTCGAGTCGATGGACCCGCAAGGCATTCATCCTTTCGCGCGGCGCGGGCTCGAACTGCTCGCGAGCGGCGTGTCGACGGCCGTGCTCGAAGATGCGCTCAATCGCGAACTCGAAGCGTTCGGCCGCATGCATATGGCGGCGGCGCGCGTGTGGCAGCAGGCAGGCGGATACGCGCCCACGTTCGGCATTCTCGGCTCGGTGCTCGGCCTGATTCAGGTGACGGGCCACCTGATCGAGCCCGCGCAACTCGGGCCTGGCATCGCGGTGGCGTTCGTCGCCACGCTCTACGGCCTGGCTTTCGCGAACCTTGTCTTTTTGCCGCTCCACGGCAAGATGCGCGCACACATCGAAAGCGAACTGCGCCTGCGCAAGCTCTATATGGACGGCCTGCTCGCCATTTCGCGCAAGGAGTCGCCCCATACCATCGCCACGCGTCTTGCGGGCGAAGTGGGCGGTAACGCTGGCGGCCTGCAGGGCGAAGCGCACGTATGGGCGCTGGACAAGACGAGCGCGACCTGACCCGCAACCCGGCCACCCAGCATGCCTATCTATTCCGATAAAGACCTGCCGCTCACGGCTCACCTCGATCACGGCGAGGACGAGGGCGGCGAATCGCATTCCGGTCGCTGGCTCATTTCCTACGCGGATCTGATCACGACCTTGATGGTGTTGTTCCTCGCGCTCTACGCGATGCAACTCGCGAAGAATAAGGAATCCGAAATTCGATCGGCAACGCAACCGGTGAGCACGGCCGCACCCGCGGACAAAGCGCGCGTGGTCGATCAAGCCCTGATTGCCTCATTAGAGGCGCTACGCCAGCGCGGCGAAATCACGATCGTGCCGCAGGCGCGCGGCATCGAGATCGGCATCAACGCGAAGATCCTGTTCAATGCGGGCGACGCCACGCTGCTGCCCGAATCGCTCGGTGTGCTCGGTCGCATCGCCGACGTGCTGCGCGAGGCGCCGGCGGGCAACATACTCGTGGAAGGACACACCGACAGCACCCCCATCTCGAACGCGAAATACGCTTCGAACTGGGAGCTTTCGTCGGCACGGGCGGGCGCGGTGGTGCGCTACCTGGTCGAGCGGGGCATCGAGCCGCACCGGCTCGCCGCCATTGGCCGCGCCGACAACTACCCGCTCGTGGCAGGCAACGACCCCGCAAGCCGTGCACTGAACCGGCGCGTGACGCTGATCGTCCAGCGCTGAACGCGGGGTGTCGCCTTCCTCGAAGGGCTAGCCGTATCGCGGCTCAGTGCGCAGCGTCTCCTTCGCGGTGCATGGGCTGCGTCTCCTTCAGGCTCTTGGCGAGCCGCGAAGCCTCCAGGTAGCCGGGGTTCGCGGGCCGCTTCAGATAACGCCCGGCGCCGCGCCGCGCGCGCAGGTCGCCGTCCGCCCACACGAGCTCGCCTTGCGAGACCGTGTGCGTGGCCACGCCGCGCACCGTCATGCCTTCGAACACGTTGAAGTCGACGTTCTGATGATGCGTCTTCACCGAGATCGTGCGTGTGGCCTGCGGATCCCACACGACGAGATCGGCGTCGGCGCCCACGGCCACCGTGCCCTTGCGCGGGTACAGGTTGAAGATCTGCGCGGCATTGGTCGAGGTGACGCGCACGAACTCATTCGGCGTGAGCCGGCCCGTGTTCACGCCCTGATCCCATAGCACCGCCATGCGGTCCTCCACGCCGCCGCAACCGTTCGGAATCCTTGTGAAATCGTTGCGGCCCATTGCCTTCTGCGAAGCGCAGAACACGCAGTGGTCGGTTGCCGTGGTGTGCAGCAGGCCGCCCTGCAGGCCGCGCCAGAGCGCGTCGCGATGTTCCTTCGTGCGAAACGGCGGGCTCATCACGTGGGCCGCGGCGCGCGTCCAGTCCGGGTCGCGATAAACCGACTCATCGATCACGAGATGCCCGGCCAGCACTTCGCCGAACACGCGCTGTCCCTCGCTGCGCGCGCGCGCAATGGCTTCGAGTGCGTCTTTCGCCGAGACGTGCACGATGTACACCGGCACGCCCAGCACCTGCGCAATGCGGATCGCGCGATTGGCCGCCTCGCCCTCGACCTCGGGAGGGCGCGAAAGCGGGTGCGCTTCGGGCCCCGTGAAGCCGCGCGCGAGCAGTTGCCGTTGCAGCTGGAACACGAGCTCGCCATTTTCCGCGTGCACGGTGGGCAGCGCGCCTAGTTCGAGCGAGCGTGCGAAGCTGTTCACGAGGATCTCGTCGTCGGCCATGATGGCGTTCTTGTACGCCATGAAGTGCTTGAAGCTCGACACGCCGTGATCGTTCACGAGCAGGCCCATGTCGCGATGCACGCTTTCATCCCACCACGTCACCGCCACATGAAAGCCATAGTCGGCTGCAGCCTTTTCGGCCCAGCCGCGCCACTCGCGAAAGGCGTCCATGAGCGGCTGTTTCGGGTTCGGGATGACGAAGTCGATGATCGACGTCGTGCCGCCCGCGAGACCCGCCGCCGTGCCCGTATAGAAGTCGTCGCTCGCGGTCGTGCCCATGAAGGGCAGTTCCATGTGCGTGTGAGGGTCGATGCCGCCGGGCATCACGTATTGACCGCCCGCATCGACCACGGTCGCGCCTGCAGGCGCGTCGAGGTTCTCGCCGACGGCCTGGATTACGCCGTGCTCGCAAAGTACGTCCGCACGCCAGCTCTTGTCGGCGTCGACGACGGTGCCGCCTCGAATCAGGATCGCCATGGTGCCATGTCTCCTTCAGTTGAATGAATCCACGCTGGAACGGCTCACGCGCTCGCCACGCTCGGGCGGCGGCTCTTACCGAGCTTCATCAGCACGCCGTAGACGAGCGCCGCAATGGCGAGCCCCACGAACCACGCATAGGTGTAAAGGCCCTTGAATGCTTCGGGCACGGAGGGAAACGCGTTCGGGAACGCGACGTTGAGAAAGCCCGGCAGGTTCGGCAGCACGCCCGCGAGCAGCGCGATCACGGCCGCTGGATTCCAGCCGTTCGAGTAGGCGTATTCGCCGTTTTCATCGAAGAGCTGTGCCGTGTCGAGGCGCGCGCCGCGAATCACGAAGTAGTCGACGATCAGAATCCCGGCCACGGGCCCAAGCAGCGCCGAATAGCCGACGAGCCAGGTGAAGATGTAGCCCTGCGTCGTGGCGAGGATCTTCCACGGCATCATCACGATGGCGATGGCTGCGGTAATGAGGCCGCCTGCCTTGTACGAAATGGCCTTGGGCCACAGGCTCGAAAAGTCGTAGGCCGGCCCGACGAGATTCGCGGCGAGATTGCAGCACATCGTGTCGAGCGTGAGGATGACGAGCGCGATGCCCACGCCAACGCCTTCCATGCGGCTCGTGAGGTCGATGGGGTCCCAGATCGCCTTGCCGTAGATGACCACCGTCGCCGAGGTCACGACCACGGAGACCACCGAAAGCAGCGCCATCGGAATGGGCAGGCCGATCGCCTGGCCGACGAACTGGTCCTTTTGCGTTTTCGCGAAGCGCGTGAAGTCGGGAATATTGAGCGCGAGCGTGGCCCAGAAGCCCACCATCGCCGTGAGGCTTGGCCAGAATGTCGCCCAGAAGAGGCCCGCCTTCTTGCCGCCCGCAACGAATTGCGAAGGTTGCGAAAGCATCGAGCCCACGCCGCCCGCCCGCGAACAGGCCCACCAGACGAGCACCACGCACATCACGACCTTGATGGGCGCGGACCAGCTTTCGAGCCAGCGGATCGAATCGGTGCCGTGCAGGATGAAGTAGAGCTGCAGCACCCAGAAAACGAGGAAGCACGCGCCCTGGCCGATCGAGATGCCGAGAAATGGCAGCGCGTCGCCCACGAGCGCGTTGTGCGTGAGGATGTTGGCGAGCGTGTAGATCGCGCTGCCGCCGAGCCACGACTGGATGCCGTACCAGCCGCACGCCACGATCGCGCGCAGCATGGCCGGCAGCTTCGCGCCCTGCGTGCCGAACGACGAGCGCACGAGCACCGCATAGGGAATGCCGTATTTCGCGCCCGCATGGCCGATCAGCAGCATCGGTACGAGCACGATGAGGTTGCCGAGCAGCACCGTAAGCACGGCTTGCCACGGCGACATGCCCTGCTCGGTGAGCCCGGCCGCGAGCATGTACGAGGCGATGTTCATCACCATGCCCACCCACAGCGCCGCGAAGTGATACCAGCGCCACGTACGCTGCGCTACGCCCGTTGGCGCGAGGTCCTCGTTGTATAGCTCGCTTTCGGCGCGGCGTACGCTGGCGTCGCCTGCTAGTGGGTGGCTCATGGTGCGGGTTCTCCGTGGCTTGTCGTGAGTTCGGTCCGGTTGTCTTTCTGGGGAATCAGGCGGCCTTGGGGGCGGCCACGCGCGCCGGGTTGTTCGGGTGCGTGGTCCAGTTCGCGTAGCTGCCCGAGTCGACGCGCTCCATCGTGATGCACTGGTCGACCGGGCAGACGTGCATGCATAAATTGCACCCGACGCAGTTCGCATCGACCACCTCGAAGTGGCGCTTGCCGTCGCGCATCGCGGTGATGGCCTGATGCGAGGTGTCCTCGCAGGCGATATGGCAGAGCCCGCACTGGATGCAGCGGTCCTGATCGATGCGCGCCTTGATGTCGTAGTTGAGGTTCAGGTATTGCCAGTCGGTGACGTTGGGCACGGCGCGCCCGCGCACGGCGTCGAGGTTCGCGTAGCCCTTGTCGTCCATCCAGTTGGAGAGGCCGTCGATCATGTCGTTGACGATTCGGAATCCGTAATGCATCGCCGCGGTGCAGACCTGCACGCTTCCCGCGCCCAGCACGATGAATTCCGCCGCGTCGCGCCAGTCGGAAATGCCGCCGATGCCGGAAATAGGCAGGCCGTGAGTTTGCGGGTCACGCGCGATTTCCGCGACCATGTGCAGCGCAATGGGCTTCGCGGCGGGGCCGCAGTAGCCGCCGTGCGTGCCCTTGCCATCCACGGTGGGCAGCGGCGCCATGGCGTCGAGGTCCACACCCACGATCGAGTTGATCGTGTTGATGAGCGAGACGCCGTCCGCGCCGCCCTTCATCGCCGCGCGTGCGCCGTGGCGAATGTCGGTGACGTTGGGTGTGAGTTTCACGAGGCAAGGCAGGCGCGTGCCTTCCTTTACCCAGCGCGTGACCATTTCGATGTACTCGGGCACCTGCCCGACGGCCGCGCCCATGCCGCGCTCGCTCATGCCGTGGGGGCAGCCGAAGTTGAGTTCGACCGCATCGGCGCCCGTGTCTTCCACCTGCGGCAGGATCCACTTCCAGTCGTGCTCGGTGCACGGCACCATCAGCGAGACGATGAGCGCGCGATCGGGCCAGTCGCGCTTCACCTGCGCGATTTCCTTGAGGTTCGCGTCGAGCGGCCGGTCGGTGATGAGCTCGATGTTGTTCAGCCCCGCAATGCGCTGGCCGCGCCAGGTGGTCGCGCCATAGCGCGAACTCACGTTCACCACGTGCGGGTCGAGCCCGAGCGTCTTCCAGACCACGCCGCCCCAGCCGGCCTCGAAGGCGCGGTTGACGTTGTAGGCCTTGTCGGTGGGCGGCGCGGAGGCGAGCCAGAACGGGTTGGGCGATTCAATACCGGCAATCGTGCAGCGCAGATCGGCCATGATGCGACTCCTGTGTGCAGTTCGTGTTTTCGGGTTTCGGCGGGCTTTGCGCCAGAATCACGGCGGGATCAGGCCGCTTTGACGGACAGACTCGCGAGGTAGCGGTCGATCGCGCGCGCGGCGAGCTTGCCGTCCTGCACGGCCTGGACCGTGAGATCCGTCGCCCCGTGGCCCGCGCAATCGCCACCCGCGAACACGCCCGCGAGGGAAGTCGCGCCGTTTGCATCCACGGCGATACGGGCGCCGCCTTCGGCGAGCTGCAAGCCGTCCAGCCCTTCGGGCAAGAGCTTTTGCCCAATGGCCTTCAACACCATGTCGGCTTCCACGCGCACGATTTCACCGGTGCCACGCAATGTGCCGTTCGCGTCGAGCGCGGTGCGCTCGAATTCCACGGCCTGCGCGTGCGTTGCGCCGGTGATGCGCAGTGGCTTCGTCCATTCGACGATTGCCACGCCTTGCGAGCGCGCGAATTCCTGCTCGGCCCACGTTGCGCTCATTTGCGCCGCGCCGCGGCGGTAGGCGAGCGTGACCTGCTCCGCGCCCAGCTTGCGGCTTTGCACCGCGGCGTCGATCGCCGTGTTGCCGCCGCCGATCACCACCACCTTGCGGCCGACGGGCAGGGTCGCGAGATCGCCGGCTGCGCGCAGGTGCGCGATGAAATCGACGGCATCGAGCACGCCTTCGAGCGCCTCGCCTTCAATGCCGAGCGCGTGCGTGCCACCGAGGCCCACGCCGACGAACACGGCGTCATACGCCGCGCGCAGCTGCATGAGCGTGACGTCGAGGCCGAGGCGCTGGCCCTGACGCATCTCGATTCCGCCGATGGAGAGCAGCCATTGCACCTCGCGCTGCGCGTAGTCGTCGACGGTCTTATAAGCCGCGATGCCGTATTCGTTGAGCCCGCCCGGCTTTTCGCGCGCATCGAACACGCTCACGCGATGCCCGGCGAGCGCGAGCGTGTGCGCGCAGGCGAGACCGGCCGGCCCCGCCCCCACCACGGCAACGCGGCGGCCGGTTTCGCTGGCGCGTGTGAAGAGCGGCGCGGCGCCGGCGGCATCGCGCGCCATCTGGAAGTCGGTAGCGTGGCGTTGGAGCGCACCGATCTGAACTGCTTCGCCATCCTGATGATTTCTCACGCAAGCGCCTTCGCAGAGAATTTCGGTTGGGCACACGCGCGCGCACATGCCGCCCAGCGGGTTCGCGCTCAGGATGTCGCGCGCGGCGCCCTTGAGGTTGCCGTTGCCGATCTTGCGGATGAAGCCTGGAATGTCGATACCGGTTGGGCAGGCCGCGACGCACGGCGCGTCGTAGCAGTAGTGGCAGCGGTCGGCGGCGATGACTGCCGCGTTGGGGGAGAGCGGCGGCGCGACATCAGCGAAGTTGCAGCCGAGTTGCTCGGCGGTGAGACGGCCGGCGGCGATGCCGTTGGCGGCATTCGAAGTGGGCTGGGACATCCGGATGCTCCTTGCGAGGCAAAACACGGGTCCGCCGGCTGTGCGTGACGGGCGCAGCCGGTACGTGGGGAAGCAGGAAAGACAGCGCGGCTCTCAGGCCGCTTGCGTTTGCGTCAAAGGCGCTAGCCGGGCTCGCTCGCGCGCTCCAGCATGGCGTGCAGCAGCACGTTCGCGCCCGCCTCGATCCATTCGATCGTGGCGTCCTCGATCTCGTTGTGGCTGATGCCGTCGATGCAAGGCACGAACACCATCGAGGTTGGCGCGACCGTCGCGAGATAGCAGGCGTCGTGGCCCGCGCCCGAAACGATGTCGCGATTCGAGTAACCGAAGCGATCTGCCGCCGCGCGCACGGAGTTCACGCAGGCCTTGTCGAACGGCACCGGTGCGTAATAGAAAATTTGCTCGACCTGGGTTTCGAGCTTGCCTTGTTCGGCGATCTTCGCAATGCCTTCACGCAGTTCGGCATCCATCTTCGCGAGCACGTCGTCCTGCGGATGGCGAAAATCGACGGTGAAGAACACGCGCCCCGGAATCACATTGCGCGAGTTCGGGTGCACCTGCATCATGCCGACCGTCGCGCAGGCAAGCGGCGCGTGGCGCAGGCCGATTTCATTCACGAGCTGCACGACGCGCGAGGCGCCCAGCAGCGCGTCGCGACGGCGCGGCATGGGCGTGGGTCCCGCATGCGCTTCCTGGCCCGTGAGCACGACTTCGTACCAGCGTTGGCCCTGCGCGTCGGTGACGACGCCAATGGTCTTGTTTTCGGCTTCGAGTATCGGCCCCTGCTCGATGTGCAGCTCGAACGCCGCGTGAATCTTGCGTCCGCCGCACGGCAGCTCGCCCGCGTAACCAATGCGCTTCAGTTCTTCCCCTATGGTCTTGCCTTCGATGTCCTTGCGCGAAAGCCCGTAATCGAGCGTGAAGACGCCCGCGAACACGCCGGAGGCAACCATGGCGGGCGCAAAGCGCGAGCCTTCCTCGTTGGTCCAGATCACGGTTTCGACGGGGCGCTCGGTCTGGATGCCGTGGTCGTTGAGCGAGCGGATCACTTCGAGGCCGCCCAGCACACCGTAGATGCCGTCGAAGCGGCCTCCTGTGGGTTGCGAATCGGCGTGCGAGCCGGTCATCACGGGTGGCAGGTCGTTGTTGCGCCCCGCGCGGCGCATGAACACATTGCCCATCTGATCGACGCTCACGGTGCAGCCCGCCTCCTTCGCCCACTGCACGATGAGGTCGCGGCCCGCCTTGTCGAGGTCGGTGAGCGCGAGGCGGCACACGCCGCCCTTGGGCGTGGCGCCGATCTTCGCCATCTCCATCAGGCTGTCCCACAAACGCTGGCCGTTCACGTGGATCGCGGTCGTCAGCGCGGCTTCGCTTACTGCGTTCATGCGTGTTCCTCCTGTTCGTGTTCGTCAAACGTGCATCCATGCCGCGGTCTGGGGCGCGAAGCGCCGCGGCGGTGCACGCCTTCGCCGGCATTTCCCGGACCGCCAAATCCGGCTCTGCGAATCCTGTCCGATTGGACAGGTTGTAGCCGATAAACTTCGCGAATTCAATGCGGTGTTACGAGGGAGAGGCGGAGCGAGAAGCGTGCCATCGATGCTGCGGTGCGCGAAAGCGCACACATGTGCCCACGCGTTTTCCCCGAGGTTCGCGTATGCGCGAGGCGCTTACATCCTGACTACAATGAAGCCGGCATTCGCGCGGAAGTCGTGCGAAGCGTTTTCACTTCTGAACGGAACGAACGCCATGCGCGACGACGAAACGACCACGCGAGCCACGGTTCACGCCATGCGCACTGCCACACGCGCCGAAGAAGCGGGTGACGCAGCGCACAAGCCACGCCGCCGCAAGGCCTCGATTCGCGCGTCGAACGAATCGCATCTGCTCGCATGCGCCGAGGCCGTGTTCGCCGAGCGCGGCTTCGAAGGCGCGAGCACGGCGCTGATCGCGGAGCGCGCGGGCTTGCCGAAGGCCAATCTGCACTACTACTTCCCGACCAAGCTGGCGCTCTACTGGCGCGTGCTCGACGATCTCTTCGAAGAATGGAACGCGGCCGCCGACACCTTCGATGCAAGCGACGATCCGGTGGAGGCGATTGGCGGCTACGTGCGCGCGAAGATGGCGCTCTCGCGGCGCAGGCCGCTAGGCTCGAAGGTGTGGGCCAACGAGATCATCAGCGGCGCGACGCATATGCAGGACATCCTGCTCGAACGCGTGAAGCCGTGGATGGAAACGCGCGTGAAGCTGATCGAGCGGTGGATAGCCGAAGGGCTCCTTGCACCCGTCGATCCGAAGACGCTGCTCTTCATGATCTGGGCGACCACGCAGCACTATGCCGATTTCGAGGCCCAGATTCGCGCGCTTTCGGGCAAGCGCGCGTTGAGTGCGGCGGGGTTCGAGGCGAGCACCGAGGAGGTGGTGCGATTGATCCTGCGCGCGTGCGGCGCGCGTTCGCCTGCGCGGTGACGAAACGGCGGAATTGATTCGGATGCCGAATTAAAAAGATGCGCGGCGATGACAGCGATTACACCTGCATCGACGGCACATCCTTCATGCAGCGCAACGCGAACATCGACCGGCTGTGGCGAATGCCCGCGATCCGGTAGAGCTTCTCGCGCAGAAAGCGTTCGTAGCCGGCGGTGCCGTCCACCGCCACCTTGATCCAGTAGTCGTACTCGCCGGAGACGAGATACGCCTCCAGCACTTCGGGCAGGGCGGCGAGCGCCGCGCCGAAGCGCGCGAGTGCGTCGTCTTCGTGGCGGTCGAGCGTCACTTCGAGAATCACGATGTCGGCATAGCCCAGCTTCTGCTGGTTCACGAGCGCGACATAGCCGTCGATATAGCCATCGGCTTCGAGCTGGCGCGTGCGGTTCCAGCACGCGGTGGTGGACATGCCTACCTGCTCGGCCAGTTCGGCGTTCGAAAGGCGCGCGTTTTTTTGCAGGGCGCTCAGGATCTTGCGGTCCTGGTTGTCGAGCGTACGGGCGGTGCGTTCGCGGGTGGCCATGGGCGAAAAGAATTCTGTTAAGCGACTGGGTATTTTAGAGGAAGAACGTTCCGAAATATTGGGGTTATTGCCCCAAAACAGGAAGCCCATCCCACCCTTTGGCCGGTATATTTTCTGACATGCCTTCTTGCCCGGCACGACCCGCCCGGCCACCTAGCCGGCGCGGGGCGCGCCGCCGCAGCCACGAGCCGCGGCGGCCGCCGGACGCTCACACCCTCGAACGCGACGCTGCGTCATCCATCGAACGTGGGCGCGTCGGCCGGGCAGTGAGGCATGCACGC
>Ga0335070_10009953_pt1 | contig 11115 bp, 7 predicted proteins | sample Lox_Sample_13_FD_206722 | JGI IMG/M metagenome (GOLD analysis project Ga0335070, IMG submission 206722) | Soil microbial communities from Loxahatchee National Wildlife Refuge, Florida, United States - Lox_Sample_1.3 | ecosystem: Environmental > Terrestrial > Soil > Wetlands | place: USA: Florida... | reverse complement strand
CCCGGGCCGGGCGCTCAGATGCGGAACCGCCGCACCGTCTCGCGGAGCGCCTGGGCCTCTCGCTCGAGCTCGGCGGCGGCCGTGCAGAGGCGCCCGGCGGACTCCTCGTGAGACTGCGTGTGGTGCCGCGAGCTCTTCACGACCTCGGCCACTCGTTCGTGTGCCGCGGCCTGCTCGGCCAGGCCGGAAGTGATCTGCTTCACGGCCTGCTGCACCGCCTCGATGCTCTGGCCGATGCGCGCTGCGCCCCGCGCCTGCTCCGCGATCGTGGCCTGGACCTCCCGCGCCACGTCGCGCAGCGAGAGGGAGTTCCGGCGCACCACCTGGTTGCCCTGCTCCTGGGAGCGGGTCGCGTCGCGGATCCGCTCGGCGCTCTGGCGCACCAGCGCCATCTGCTTCGCGACGTCGGCGGCCACCTGCTTCTGGGCGGCGGTGGCGCGGGCGCTCTCGGCCATGCGGTCGCCGCTCTCGCGGGCCGCCACGGCGATCTGGTCGAGGGATCGCTCGGCCTGCTTCGCGAGCTGCACCACCTCGCGCACGCCGCTCGCGCCGTGCTCGATCGAGCTCACGGCGTTCTTGCTCTCCGTCTGGACGGCGCCGACCAGCCCGTCGATCTCCTTGGCGCCGTCGCGGACGCGATGCGCGAGGGCCTTCATCTGGTCCGCCACCACGGCGAATGCCTTGCCCCGCTCGCCGGCCTGGGCGGCGATGATGGCGGCGTTGAGCGCGAGCAGCGCCGTCTCGTCCGTGACCTCGTCGATCACCGCGAGGATCGCGCCGATCGCCTCGGCGCGGCGCTGCAGGCTGGCGATCACGGCCTGGACTTCCTCCGTGGAGCGGCGGATCGCATCCATGCCCTCGACGGTCGCCCGGACCACCTTGCGGCCGTCCTCCGAGGCGGTCACCACGGCGCCCGAGAGCCGCGCCGTGCTCTCCGCGTGGGCGGAGACGTCGCGCGTGGCGGATTCCATGGCGGCCATGCCCTCCGCCGTGGAGTGCACGGCCGAGAGCATCTGCTCGGTGCTGGCCGCCACCTCCGCCGCGGAGGAGATCATCGACTCGATCGAGCCGCCGATCTCCTCGGTGCGCTCGGAGAGCAGCGAGGCGTTCTGGCTCAGGATCTCGCCAGAGGTCGCGAGCTCCTTGAAGGAGGTGCTCGAGCCGTCCACGGCCAGCGCGAGCGTGCGGCCCGACCCGGCGGCCTGGTCGGCGATCTGCTGGACGTCGCCGCCGATGTCCTCGAGCTGGCCCGCCGTCTCCTCGTTGCCCCGCGCCTGCGCCTGCGCCACCTGCATCAGGTGGTCGGCCGAGCGGGAGATGCCGCTGGCGATGGTCTCGACGCGGTTGGCCGCGTCGGCGACGTGGCCGACCGTGCTGCCGAGATCCTTCGCCATGCGCGAGAAGGCGCGGGCGACGTCGCCGATCTCGTCGGTCCGGTCGCTGCGCAGGTCGATGGTGAGATCGCCCGCGCCCACGCGGCCCGCGGCGCCCTTGAGCTCGAGGATCGGCCGCACCATGCCGCGCGAGACCATGAGGCTCACGCCGAATGCCAGGGCCAGGCCGAGGCCGCCGGCCAGCGCGAGGTTCCAGCGCGCGTGGGCGATCGCGACACGCTCGGCGTCGAGCGACGCGGAGACGCGCAGCACGAGCCCGTCGAAGTCGCGCGCCTGCCGGGTCAGCGCGCCGGCCCGCTCGCCGCCGGGCGGCGCGAAGGCGACCTCCGCGCCGCACAGCTCGGACCACTCCGCGAGCGTGCGGGGCTCGATCCGCTCCACGGCCACCAGCCGACCGGCGTCTGCGATGCGCGTGTGGATCACCGCGAAGGGGGCGCCGTCGTGGGCGATCACGCCGCGGCCGTTCACGCCGAAGGCCTTCGCGTCGAGCGCGACGTCGCCTGCGCCCGCCACGACGGCGTCGTCGGCGCCGAGGAACACGATGCGCGTCGCGCCGCTCTGCTGCAGCAGCGTGGCGGCGTAGTGCGCGAGCGTGGGCGCGTCGTCCACCTCGAGCGTCGCTCGGAACTGCGGCGTGCCGGAGATCGCGCGGTAGCGCTCGGACAGCGTGGCGAGGTGCGCGTCGAGCAGGCGCTCGGCGGCGGTGCTGGCCGTGTCGAGGCGCCGCTCCGCGGCAAGCCGCAGGTCCTGTGAGAGCGAGCGCTCCTGGAAGAACAGGGCGAGGCCCATGGCGGCCGCGGCGATGCCGCACATCACGCAGAGCAGCCGAGCGAAGAGCGAGCGCATCACGGATTCCCACCCTGCCCCGAGCCGAGGCTGAGATCCACCTGGCGGCGCTCGCCCGGCGAGAGCACCAGGTCGCGCGTGGCCTCGGGCAGCCGCTCGTTCCAGACGTGGAGCGTGTAGCGGCCCGCGGGCACGTCCGCGATCTCGAAGTCCCCCGCGGCTCCGGCCTCGGCGAACCAGGGCGAGGGCGAGACGAAGATCGTCCCGCTCATCGACTCGTGGATCGAGCAGTAGATCTTCACGACGCCGGGGTGCGCGAAGGTGACGCGGCGCGCCTCGCCGGCCGGGTACAGGCCGAGGTCGAAGTCGTTCGGCTTCGAGAAGGAGAACACGTTGTGGAAGATCGCGTCGTCGTTGGGCATCTCGACGGTCTGCCCGGCGGCGATCACGAGGAATCCCGGCGCGAAGCGCGCGTCGCGCTGGCGGATCGTGAGCTTCGCGCGGCGTCCCGGCGCCGAGCCCGGCGCGTCGCCGGCCAGGTACACCACCGTCTGCCCGAGATCCGCGAAGCGGATGCCCTCGACCGCGAGCGCGATGTGGCCGCGCACGGACGCTGCGCCTTCCTCGGCCCGCGCCGGCAGCGCAGCGCAGAGCAGCAGCAGGGCGAGCGCGCGGCACATCAGAAGTGGCCCCCGAGCTCGACGGCCCAGTAGTCATTGTCTCGCGCGTCCTGGCGGATCGCCTGGGTGACGCCGCGCACCAGGTCGATGTCGAGGTGCGTGTACTCGGCGCGCAGGCGCAGCCACTCGGTGATGTCCCAGCCGAGCACGCCCGAGAGGGCGAGCTGCTGCTGCATGTTGTAGCCGAGCGTCGAGGCGCGGCGGAAGTCGAGCAGGTAACCCTTGTCGGTGTCGGTGGTGCCGAGCGACTGCCCGCGCACGCCCGCGTAGAACGGCCGCAGCGGCTCGCCGAGCCAGGCGCCGTGCAGGATCAGCTCCGCGATCCAGTACTGGAGGGTGCGGTCGTAGAAGGTCCCATTCGTCGAGTCGAGGTGGTACTGCCCGTAGCCGAGCCAGAGCCGCGCCTTGTCCTCGAGGTCGACGATCGCGTCGCCGTCGATGAGCCAGGTCTCGCGCAGGCGATTCGGGCCGTCGGCCACCGCGACGCCGTCCTGGTAGTTGGTCACCGTCGTGCCGGCGCCGAAGGAGCGCGCCCAGGACTCGCCGAGCCAGAGCGAGCCGGAGGCCGGCGAGTTCCTGGAGCCGAGGTCGCCCGAGCGCAGCGCGCTCACGGACAGGTGCAGCCAGCGCCACGGGTCGGCGAAGAGCTTGAGGGTGAGCTGCTTGTCCGAGTCGGAATCGACGTTGAAGGCCGTGTCCCCGTTCTCGATCGACGCCACGTACCCGAAGCGGCCCTCGCCGGCCAGGCTGTAGACCTTGACGCCCTCGTCCCAGTACCAGGGCCCGAAGGAATTCGAGACGAACGGGTTCGACGCGTAGCCCTTGCCGTAGCGCAGGTAGGCCTCGCCGACGGGGATCTGGAAGCGGCCGACCTGCGCGTTCAGCCAGTTGCTGCCGAGCGCGCCCTGGAAGTCGACGTAGAGGTCGCCGACGTCGTTCTGGAGGTTGCCGATGCGCACCAGGTCCCACTCGAACGAGAGGCCGATGTCGCGGAACAGGGTCAGCTCCTGGAGGCGCACGTCCTGACCGAGCTGGGCGTCGAGGAAGAAGCGCGCGTCCCAGACGTCGAAGCCGTCGCTGGCGACCGGGGAGTCGTTGCCGCCTCCGAAGAGGCCCACGTCCGCGCTGCCGCCGAGCCGGATGCGCCGCGTCCAGTCGAAGGAGCCGGACTCCTCGCGCGCGCCCGCGCGCTCGCGCGAGCTGGCCTGGTTCTCGAGCTCCACCACGCGCCGCTCGAGGCGATCGATCTTCTCCTGCAGGGCGGCCTCGTCCGCCGCGGCCGGCCTGACGAGCATGCAGAGGGAGATCGCGGTGGCGAGCCTAGTTCGCACGGGCGGGCCCCTCGGGATCGACATCGACGCCCATCTCGAGGTCGACGCGCACGCTGGTGCCCTCCACCACGTCGACGTGGCGCGACACCGGCGGGAAGCGCGGATGCCAGGCGCGGAGCGCCCAGGAGCCCGGTGCCACGTCGTCGAGCTCGTAGCCGCCGCTGGTGGAGACGACGGCGAAGTGGCCGGGAGCCGCGAAGAGCGTCGCCGCGGCGTCGGGCACGTCGAGCAGGTAGAGGCCCTGCTCGCCGTCGCCCGGCACGGGGACGTCGAGGCGTTCGCCCGGCGCGAGCCGCCGCACCGTCTTCGCCGCGGGATAGGAGAGGATGTGCGCCCGGGCGCTGGCGTTCTCGATGGTGAGGTGGCCCCCGGCGCCGAGCGCCAGGTGGCCGGGCTCGAAGCGGGGCTCGACCCGCGTGTCGCGGATCGAGAGCGACGCCGATCCGCCGGGCGCGGTGCCCTCGGCGAGGTAGACGACCGCGAAGCCGGGCGTCGAGTAGTCCACCAGGTCCGCGTCGCGCATGCGCTGGCTGCTGTAGGCGCCGTGGGCCGCAGGCTTCGGCGCGCCGGCGTGCGGCACGAGGCGCAGCGTTCCATAGACGCGACCCTGACCCGGCGCGGGCGCGCGGGGCGCTCCGGCGCACGCGAGACACGCGGCGATCAGCGCGGCGAGCGAAGCGCGGCGAAGCATGCGGCCCTCTGCGGGAGCCTCCGGCGGAGGCAGATCCCCGCCGGCAGCCCGACGCCTCCCCATCGGGACCCCGCCCATCCCTCTTGAGAAACTCGTGAGGCTCCGGGACTCACCTGCGCGAGGGGCGGGACCTCCGGCTCGTGGGCCACAATCCGGCCGGAGCCTCCCGTGCGCATCGTCGACCGCTTCCCCCACGGCGTCCGCGAGATCGAGCACACCGCGATCCCGCTGCGCGACGGCTCGCGGCTCGCGGCCCGCCTCTGGCTGCCGGAGGGCGTGGCGCGCGCGCCGGCCGTGGTCGAGTACATCCCGTACGGGAAGCGCATCGGTACACGCGACCGCGACGAGGCGATGCACCGCTGGCTGGCGGGCCACGGCTTCGCGGCCGTGCGGATCGACCTGCGCGGCTCTGGCGAATCCACAGGAGTGCTGCGCGACGAGTACCTGCCCGAGGAGCAGGAGGACGGCGTCGAGGCGATCGCCTGGCTCGCCGCGCAGCCCTGGTGCAGCGGGTCCGTCGGGCTGATGGGCAAGTCCTGGGGCGGCTTCAACGCATTGCAGATCGCGGCGCGCCGCCCGCCCGCGCTCAAGGCGATCCTCACCGTCTGCTCGACCGACGATCGTTATGCCGACGACGTCCACTACATGGGCGGCTGTCTGCTGAACGACAACCTCTGGTGGGGGGCGGTGTTCTTCCAGCTCTGCGCGCAGCCGCCGGACCCCGAGCTCGTGGGCGACGCCTGGCGCGCGATGTGGCGCGAGCGGCTCGAGGCCGCGGAGCCGCATCCGCTGCGCTGGCTGCGCCATCCGCTGCGCGACGCCTACTGGCGGCAGGGCTCGGTGTGCGAGGACTACGCCGCGATCGCGTGTCCCGTCTACGCCGTGGGCGGCTGGGCCGACGCGTACCGCAACGCCATCCCGCGTCTGCTGGCCGGGCTCGAGGTGCCTCGCCGCGGACTGATCGGACCGTGGGGGCACGTGTACCCGCACGAGAGCGCGAGCGAGCACGCGATCGGCTTCCTCCAGGAGTCGCTGCGCTGGTGGGGGACCTGGCTGCGCGGAGAGGACCACGGACTGGCGGACGAGCCGGCGCTGCGAGTCTGGATGCCCGATCCCCTCGCCGCGGACGGCAGCGCCAGGGGAGGGCGCTGGGTCGCGGAGGACGGCTGGCCCCCTTCGCGCGTCGAGCCGCGCCGCTTCGAGCTCGCGCCCGGGCGCCTCGCCTCGCGCGGCAGCTCCGCGCGCCTCGAGATCCGCTCGCCGCAGACGACGGGCGCCGCGGCCGGCGGCTGGCTGGTGGCGTCGCCCCGCGACCAGGCCGAGGACGACGCGCGCTCGCTGTGCTTCGACAGCGAGCCGCTCGGCGAGGCGCTCGAGCTGCTCGGCGCGCCCGAGCTCACGTGCCTCTGCGCGGCGGATCGGCCGGTCGCGTTCGTCGCGGTGCGGCTCTGTGATCTGACGCCCGACGGTGTCGCCACGCGCGTCAGCTACGGACTCCGGAACCTCACGCACCGCGACGACCACGGCGCCTGGGAGCCGCTCGTCCCGGGGCGCTTCGCGGAGCTGCGCGTGCGGATGAACCAGGTCGCGCACGCCTTCGCGCCGGGACACCGGATCCGGCTGGCGCTCTCCTCGGCCTACTGGCCGTGGGTCTGGCCGTCGCCCGAGCCCGTGACGCTGACGCTCCGCACCGACGGGGCGCAGCTCGTGCTCCCGCTGCGCGCGCGCAGCCCCCGCGACGCGGCGCTGGCGCCCTTCGCGCCGCCCGAGGCCGCGCGCGCGACGGCGTGGACGCCGCTCGGCAAGGGCGAGAGCTCGCGCCGGCTGCTCGAGGATCCCGCCACGGGAGACCTCGTGTCGGAGCTGCGCTCCGGCTACGAGGCCGACGGGCGCGTGGCGCTCGCGCGCTGCGAGCCGGTGGGCCTCGACGGCGGCGACGGCATGCAGATCCGCACGCGCATCCACGCGGGCGATCCGCTGCGCGCGCGCGCCGGCATGACGCAGCGCACCGAGCTGCGGCGGGGCGCCTGGTCCGTGGCGATCGAGAGCGACGTGGAGGTCTCGTGCACGAAGAGCGAGTTCCGGGTGGAGGCGCGGCTCGAGGGCTCCGAAGCCGGCCGCCGCATCTTCACGCGGGGCTGGGACGAGCGCGTGCCGCGCGAAGGCGTGTGAGCAGATCCGGCGCTCAGGGGCGCGGCTGCTCGCGGTCCGCGGGCACGACCGACGCGCGCCGGCCGGCGATCTCGCCGGCCGGCGCGTCGCCACTACCTGGGCGCAGGATCGAGGCCGCCGCGCCGAGCGCCAGCGTGCCGGCGATCACCACCAGCGTCGTGCTCGAGGGGATCTCGACGCGGTCCGAGATCAGGATCTTCGCGCCGATGAAGCCGAGCAGGAAGACGAGGCTCGCGCGCAGGTAGCGGAAGCGCTCGATCAGCGGCGCCAGCGCGAAGTACAGGCTGCGCAGGCCCATCACGGCGAAGATGTTGGAGGTGAAGACGAGGAACGGATCGCTGGTCACGGCAAGCGCCGCGGGGATCGAGTCGACGGCGAAGATCACGTCGGAGCCCTCGACCAGCAGCAGCACGATGAACAGGCGCGTTGCGTGGATCCGCCCGTCGTCGCGCACGAAGAAGCTCGAGCCGTGGAAGCGGTCGGTGACGGGCACGACGCGCCTCGCGAGGCGCACCCACAGGTTGCGCTCCGGGGCGAGGCCCTCGTCCTTGCCGAACAGGATGCGCGCCGCGGCCAGCAGGAGCAGCGCGCCGAACACGTAGCGGATCCAGGCGATCTGCGAGAGCAGCGTGGAGCCGGCCAGGATGAAGGCGAGGCGCAGCACGATGGCGCCGAGCACTCCCCAGAAGAGCACGCGGTGCTGGAGCAGCAGCGGCACGCCGAACTGCGCGAAGATCAGCGCGATCACCACGATGTTGTCGAGGGAGAGGCTGTACTCGACGAGGTAGGCGGTGAAGTAGAGCTGCACCGCCTCGGCGGGCGCGAGATCGTGGAGCGAGAGCGGCGCATCGCCGTCGGGGACCAGGTAGGCGTGGTGCACGGCGAGGGAGAAGCAGCAGGCGAGCGCGACCCAGCACGCCGTCCAGAAGAACGCCTCGCGGGAGCGGACGACGCGCGGCTCGCGGTGGAAGACGCCGAGGTCGAGGGCGAGGCAGAGCGAGACGAGTCCGAGGAAGGCGAGCCACAGGACCATCGTGAGCGGCGGCGGCAACGGCGGGTCTCCCGGCTCCGCCCCGTGAGTCCGGTCCGACCGGACGGGCGCGAGCGCCGAAGATAACGCCCGCGCGCTGCGGCGTCCCTCCGATCTGCGCCGCGCCGCGTCAGGACTGGAGGAAGCTCGGCTTCTCTCCGACGATCCCCTTCTCGCGCAGCGCCGCGAGCTCGGCCTCCGAGAGGCCGAGCTCGCCGCAGAGGATCTCGCGATTGTGCTGGCCGAGCGTCGGCGCCGGCGCGTCGCGGGGCGGCTCGGGCCAGGCCGAGAAGCGCATCGGCAGGCCCGGGTAGCGCGTGCGGCCGGTGACCGGATGCTCGAGGGTGCGGAAGAAGCCGCGCTGCTCGAGCTGCGGATTCGGCATCAGGAAGTGCGCGTTGATCACGGCGGACGCAGGGATGCCCGCCGCGAGCAGGGCGCCCTCGGCCGCGCCCCGACTGCGCGCCGCACACCACGCGCCGAGCTGCGCGTCGATCTCGTCGTGGCGCGCGCGCCGACCCGCCGCGGTGTCGAGCGCCGGGTCGCGCGCCCAGGCGGGATCGCCGAGCAGGGCGCGCAGCGCGCGCCACTGCGCGTCGCTCGCGACGGCGAGCGCGACGTGCTCGTCCGGCCCGGCGCACGCGTACACGCCCTGGGGCGCGGCGCACGGACCGCGGTTGCCGTCGCGGGAGAGCAGGCGGCCGTAGGCCGAGTGCTCGAGCACCTGCTCGGCCGCCACGTTGAGCGCGACCTCGACGAGCGGCACCTCGACGAGCTGGCCCCGTCCCGTGGCGCGCCGCTCCTCGAGCGCCAGCAGCAGGGCGAAGACCGCGTGCATGCCGCCGACGGGATCGCAGGCGCCGCGCACCACGAGCGGCAGATCCGGGTAGCCCGTGATCCACGCCAGGCCGCTCACCTGCTCCACCGTCATCGCGAAGCCGGTGCGATCGCGCCAGGGGCCGTCGAGACCGAACGCGGGCATGCGCACCATCACGAGGCGCGGGTTCCACGCGCGCAGCGTCTCCCAGCCGAGGCCGAGGTTCTCGAGCACGCGCACCGAGAAGTTCTCGACGACGACGTCGGCGCCCTCGACGAGGCGCCGCAGCAGGGCCCGGCCCTCCTCGCTGTCGAGGCGCAGCGTCACGTCGCGCTTGCCGCGGTTCGCGCCGTGGAAGACGGGCGAGCGCTCCCACAGCGGATCCACCCTCAGCGCGCCCGCGAAGCGCATGCCGTCCGGACGCTGGATCGACTCGATCTTCACCACGTCCGCGCCGAGGTCCACGAGCCAGGCCGTCGCGAAGGGTCCCGCCCAGAAGGCGCTGAGATCGACGACGCGCAGGCCCGCCAGCGGGAGCGGCGCCTCGCGCACGGGCCCCGCCTCGCGCCGCGCGGGCGGGCTCGCGCCGAAGCTGGCGCCGCGATGCTCGTCCAGCGACGGCGCGCGGCGCGGCGCAGGAGGCGGCGTCCGCTCGAGGCGGTAGGGGACGCGGGGCTGCAAGAAGCCGTGGGGATTCTTCAGGAACACACCGCGTGCGGCGAAGTGGTCCATGCGCGGCAGCGTGGCGCCGTTGCCGACGGGCGCGACGGGGATCCGGAACCCCGTCGCCTGCTCGATGATCTCGTCGACGCTGCGCTGCCGCGTCCAGCCGTGGATCATCGCCTGCATCTCGTGCAGGTGCTCCATGCGGGCCCGGCCGTCGTAGAAGCGCGGGTCCTCGCCGACCTCCGGGTGCCCGACCATCAGACAGAAGTCCTTCCACTGCTGTCCGGTGATCGTGCAGAAGCCCACGTAGCCGTCCTTTGCCGGCTCGATCGACGGGATCTCGATGGCGCGCGGGAGCGGCCCCTCGAACCACTGGCCCGCGAGGTCGTGGTAGACGGTGAGGCAGAGGATCATGCACTCGAAGCTCGAGAGATCGACGTGCTGGCCGGCGCCGCCGGACCGCGCCGCGAGCCAGGCCGCGAGCCCGCCCGCCGCGGCGAAGCTGCCGGCGATCCACTCGCCGATCCGGCCTCCGGCGGCGACGGGCGCGCGGTCGCGCAGACCGCGATAGCCGATCGAGCCCGTGGCCGCCTGGAGCGTGAACTCGGTCGCCGGGCGCCGCGCCCACGGCCCCGCGGTGCCCCAGGGCGAGATCGAGACCAGCGACACCGCCGGGTTTCGGCTGCGGAGCGCCGCGAAGCCCACGCCGCGCGCCGCCAGCGCGCCCGGCACGCCGCTCTCGAACACGAGATCCGCGTCCGCGCACAGCGAGAGCAGCGCGTCGCGATCCGGCGCGCGGCCGAGGTCGAGGACGCGGCTGCGCTTTCCGCCGTGCAGGAAGCGGAACAGCGCGCCGTCCTCGCCGGCGGGCAGCGGCGCGCCCGACGCGGTCCAGCGCCGCAGCGGATCGCCGCCGGGCTCCTCCACCTTGAGGACGTCCGCGCCCGCGTCCGCCAGCAGCTTGGTCGCGTAGCCGCCGGCGATGGCGCTCGAGACGTCGAGGACCCGGAGGCCGGAGAGCGGCTGCGACCGTGCCACGCGATCTCCCCTTGCTGCGCCCATGGCCATCATGCGCCGCGGCGGCGCGAGTCTGCCACGCGGACTGCCTCGAAGCCGGGCAGAGCGTGCATCCGGCGCGAGCGCGAGCGGCGCCGGACGTCGCGGATGCGCGCCGCGCTCCGCACAGGCCGGCCGGCCCCGACCCGGGCGGCTCCGGCACGCCCGTTGCTAGCCGGAGGTGGACGACCGAGGGGGAATCTCATGAAGCGGATCGAAGCGATCGTCCAGCCCTTCCGACTCGAAGCGGTGAAGACCGCGCTGATGGAGGTGGGCATCGGGGGGCTCACGGTCACCGAGGTGCGCGGCTTCGGGCGGCAGAAGGGCCACACCGAGCTGTACCGGGGAGCCGAGTACGTCGTGGACCTCGTCCCGAAGGTGAAGGTCGAGGTCGTCGTGCGCGACGCGCTCGAGGAGAAGGCGGTTCGCGCCGTCGTCGACTCCGCCCGGACCGGGCGGATCGGCGACGGCAAGGTCTTCGTGATCGATGTG
>Ga0335070_10009952_pt1 | contig 11117 bp, 10 predicted proteins | sample Lox_Sample_13_FD_206722 | JGI IMG/M metagenome (GOLD analysis project Ga0335070, IMG submission 206722) | Soil microbial communities from Loxahatchee National Wildlife Refuge, Florida, United States - Lox_Sample_1.3 | ecosystem: Environmental > Terrestrial > Soil > Wetlands | place: USA... | reverse complement strand
GGGCGAGTAGAGGCCGGGCTTTGCGAGCTGAATCACCAGCATGACGGATTCCGCAAGGGTGTCTTCCTGCACGGGATGCTTGAAGAAAAACTTGCTCGCCGCCTGCACGCCCTGCGTGTTGTGTCCAAAGGGCATCTCGTTCAGGTACATCAGGAGTATCTCCTGCTTCGTGTACCTGCGCTCCATCTGGACTGCCCACCACAGCTCGACGAGCTTTCTGCGGATGGAAATATCGGATCTGTCCGCGTAGAGGCGCCCCGCGAGCTGCTGCGTCAGCGTGCTCGCTCCCGAGACGTACTGGCCTGTCACGATGTTGAACAGCGCGCGAAAAAGCCCGCGCAGGCTGAACCCGTGATGGGAGAAAAAGTTGCGATCCTCGCGTGTCAGGAGCGCGTCGACGAGATGCTGCGGTATCTGGTCCATGGTGACGAGCTCCCGGTTCTGGTCGCCGAAGAACTCCGTGATCAGCCGGTCGTGGATATCCACGATCCTCGTGGGGAGCGCCGGCTTGTGGTCTCCAAACTGCTCCTTCAGGGAAATGTTCCTGGTGGCGGCGAGCCCCAGACCGAGCGCAATTCCGAGCAGCAGAGCAACAGCAAAAGCCGCAACCAGCAGCATCTCGAAGAGAGACCTTCTGCGGGGAATTTGACGCACGGGAAAAGAATAAGAACCACGGAATCCTTTGTCAACGGAGCCGGGTCGGCGCGGTCGGCGCGACGGTCAGAGCGGAGAGAGAGTCAGCCCGGTGCAAAAAAAGAGGCCGACCCCCGAAGGAGCCGGCCTGCCTGGTGTGGTGTCTTCCAATATAGTAAACTGGGAGGGGAACTATATCTTGGACACCAACACCTTTATTATCGTCTTTAGACCTCCGGAAACTTTAGCCCTTTCTCACGGCAAGCAGCGGAAAAGGATCAGTTGCGTTTCCTTTTCTTCTCACCTCGAAGTGCAGGTGAGGTCCGGTCGCGCGGCCGCTTTCGCCGACAGCGCCGATCACGTCTCCCGCGTTTACCCTCACATTCATAGTAACACCAATTACGGAAAGGTGTCCATAGACCGTCTGATATCCCCCCGGGTGGTCGATGACGACGTAATTCCCCAGCACGTCGTCGCTTCCAATTCCCGTGACCTCGCCGTCCCTTGCGGCGTGGACCGCGGTTCCGCTGGGGGCTCCGATGTCTATCCCTGTATGGAACTCCGGTCTTCCGGTAAACGGATCATGTCGTATCCCGAAGAGGGACGTGACCCTCCCCCGGGGAATGGGGAACTCGAACAAGACACCGAGAAAGTACAGGCGCTCCATGGAAGTGAACTGCTCGCCGGGGAAATACAGCACGGGTGAAGATTTTTCTCCGCGGAAAACACGGAGCTTCAGAGGTTTCTTTCCGTCCCCGAGCCGGGTCGAAAGAATCATGTCCTCGAGCGCTGAACGGGGCGGATCGTCGACGAACAGCCCGGCCTGGTTCGCTATGAGGATCCGGCGGCGGGAGTCGAACGCTTCCCTGCTGGAAGCGGCGTTCAAGGTCGCCAGCGTGTCATAGGGGAGGCCCAGGCGCGCGTTGAGCGAGAAAAGGTCCTCACCTCTGCGCGTCTGGTATTCAAAAATGCTGAGCGGGGGCAGGACGCCAGGCTCCCGGGCCTCCGAGGTGCGGTAAAAGTGCTCCAGCTCGGTCTGGTGCTGGACGAACAGGGGGTCGTCCGAGCTCAAGACATGAATCAGGGGATAGTTGTCCGCTGGGGCGTGCGCCGCTGCAAGGAACAGGAAGAAGAGCAGAGAAGTCTGGATTCTTCGGTTCACTCTTTCTTGATTCTCGGCACGATCCCGCCAGGTCTCCACGCTTTTGCCGCGCGCCGTGCGAGTCCCAGGAGCACAAGCAAACCAAGCCAGATCAGGAGGAGTGGGATGGCAAAAAGCCAGATCCCGTGAGAGAGGAGGACCGCGGCGAGGTAGAGCCCGCCCAGGAACACGACGGCCTGGAGGATGGCGAGGAGCCACGTGAGGGCAGAGCGGCGTGGACCCGGCGTGTCCGGCGAAGCTTTCCGGGAGCGCACGAGGGCCCGAATCGAGAGAAAAACCACTCCCGCGGCAGCAAGGCCGAGGACACATGCGGTATAGGGGCCCCGGGCAGTGGTGGCAAAGTACCACAGCGGCCAGGCGATCGCGATTCCGGCCGCGGCACTCCCGGCGACAAGGAGAACAAAGAAGCCGGCATTCCGCGCGCCGCTTCTCCAGGCGCGCAGCAGCGACCTGAGCCCCTCGTTCACTGCGCACCCGTCGGATCGGGGGCCTGTCGGTATCCCTTCACCTTGTCGGATCTGCCCGGAGCGCCAACCACGGCCGCGAGTATAGTTCAGCACGGCTGAAGGCGCAACGGAAGAGAATCGAGAAGGGCATCAGGAATCGCAAGCCCGGCCGAAGCGTACCCGAGCTTTCTCTGCGGCATGTGCTCTCCGTGGAAGTCCGACCCGCCCGTGACGAGCAGACCCAGGCTGGATGCCAGGCTCTGGAACCGCCGGCATTCCTTCAGAGGATGGTTGGGGTGCCACGCCTCCAGGCCGTCGACTCCCTGGTCCCTGCAATCGCCGAGAAACTGCCGAAGGGCGGGGCCGCGCAACCCCAGAGAAATCGGATGGGCAATCACCGCCATTCCCCCTGCCGCGTGGATCAGCCGTGTCGCTTCCGCCACGGCAAGGCCCGCGCGGGGCTCGTAATAGGGCTGGCCTTTGCCGATGAGGCGTGAGAACGCCGTGTCCATCGAGCTGACGATCCTCTTGTGCATGAACAGCCTGGCAAAATGCGCGCGGCTCACGACGCTACCGCCGGCGATCCCGTTGAGCTCTTCCATGGTGACGGGAATGCCGCCTCGATTCAGCTTCTCCACCATGCGCAGGTTGCGCGCATGGCGCTCCTCGCGCAGCCGTCCGAGCGCGGACTCGAGGTCCTCCCGGCGATCGGAAAGCCCGAGGCCGAGGAGGTGAAACTCTCCCGCGGATCCCGGCCGCGACCCGAGCGCCCGGGCCCCGTCGATCTCTATCTCGACTCCGGCGATGAATCGCAGACCTGTTCCGGCGCTCCGCGCTCGCCCGCGCTCGATGCCGTCCAGCGTGTCGTGGTCGGTGAGAGCCAGCACGGAAATCCCGGCTCCGAGGGCCAGCTCGACGAGCTTCTCCGGCGAACACGCGCCGTCCGAGGCCGTCGAGTGCGTGTGAAGATCGATCACGGAGCAAGGCCCGCGTCGCGTGCGAATCGAATCATTTGACATGAATATAACTCATCGCATACTCTCGATCCATGAACCCGACCTTCCGCGCTCCGCGCGGAACAGGGGGTGAATACACGCCTCCGCCCGACAAGTCGATCACGCATCGCGCGCTGATGCTTGCGGCCATCAGCTCAGGAAAAAGCAGCATCACGAACGCTCTGGCAACAGGAGACTGCGTGTCCACGCGGAAATGCCTGGAGGACCTTGGATCGTCGATCGAGGAGACCGACCATCGGCTCGTTGTCCGTGGAGCCGGCCTGCGCGGCTTCCGCGAGCCGGATCGACCGCTGGACGCGGAAAACTCCGGCACGACGACCCGCTTGCTGTCGGGTCTGATGGCCGGCCTCCCGATTTTTGCGGTGCTCACGGGAGATCGGTCGCTGCTCGGCAGGCCCATGGGCCGCGTGGTCCAGCCCCTGCGCCTGATGGGGGCCAGGATCGAAGGCAGAGATGGAGGAAAGTTCGCGCCCCTGTGCTTTCTGCCCGGATCGGGGGATCTAGCGCCGCTGGAGTTTTCGCTTCCGGTGCCCAGCGCGCAGGTGAAAAGCTGCCTGCTGCTGGCCGCGCTTCGCGCCGGGGGGACCTCGCGATTCAGCGGAAGGACGAGCTCGCGAGATCACACGGAACGGATGCTCGCGGCCCTGGGCGTCGTTCTCGAACGACAGGGGGAGGAACTGGTCGTTTCCCCGCCGCGGTCTCTCCCGGCGTTCGAGATCGTGATACCGGGGGACATATCCTCCTGCGCGTTTTTCGTCGCTGCCTCCCTGATTTCCGGCCGCGACATGCTCGTGCGCGGCTGCGGGCTGAATCCTTCGCGGATGGGCTTTCTCAATGTCGTCACCAGAATGGGAGCACGAGTGGAAAGCCGCGAGGAGCGGGTCTCCCTCGGCGAGCCGGTGGGAACCCTGCGGGTGTCGGCAGGGGAGCTCACGGGAGCGAAGATCGGCGTGGAGGAAGTGCCGGAGCTCATCGACGAGATTCCCCTTCTCGCGGTCCTCGGGCTGTTCTGTCATGGGGTCGTGGAGGTGCGCGGAGCCGAGGAGCTGCGCTTCAAGGAGAGCGATCGGCTCATGATGATATCGAGCCTGGTCGAGGGGTTGGGAGGCAAAGTCGAAGTATTCGAAGACGGCTTTGCGGTGGAGGGACCGCAGGAATTGCGTCCCGGCACTATCGACCCGGGAGGCGATCACCGCATCGCGATGGCAGCCGCGGTGGCGGCGTCCGGAATCCGGGGCGGCGTGCGCGTGCAGGGATTTGAGTGCGCGGCCGTCTCGTATCCGGATTTTGTCCGCGACTTCATCGCCCTTGGTGGACAGGTCGCATGAGCGACGCCCTGGCCTTCGACATCGGGGGCACTCGGACGGAGGTCGTGTTTTCAGCCCCCGAGGAATCCCTGCGCGCTCTCCATGTCTACGACGAGACGACACGGGCGCTGTTCGGGTCCGGTGTCGAGCCGTGGGTCGCAATCCCGGCAGGAGAAAAAGCGAAGTCCTGGCGAAGCGTGGAGTCGGTGCTCGAACGCGGCGCAACACTGGGGCTGGGCCGCGATGACGCGTTTGTCGGGGTGGGCGGCGGCGTGGTGTGCGACGTGGCATCCTTCGCCGCTTCACTCTACATGAGAGGCTGCAGCCTCGCTCTCGTGCCGACGACCCTTCTTGCCATGGTGGACGCCTCCCTGGGCGGCAAGACCGGCATCGATTTCCTGGGCTACAAGAACCTCGTCGGGACCTTCTATCCGGCCCGGCGCATCTGCATCGATGTATCCTTCCTGAAGACCCTTCCCGAGCGCGAGTACAGGTCCGGGCTCGCCGAGGTGATAAAAGCGGCGATCATCGGAGACCCCGATCTGTTTTTCCTCCTCGAGGCGTCGGCGCGAAGCGTCCTGGCCCGCGAGCCGGGAACCGTCGAAGAAGTCGTCAGGCGGAGCCTTGCGGTCAAAGGAGCGATCGTGCATGAGGACCCCCGGGAGACGGGCCGCAGGGCCGTGCTGAACCTCGGGCATACCTTCGGGCATGCGCTGGAGAGCGCGACACGGTTTACCGGCTGGACCCACGGCGAGGCTGTAGCCTGGGGAATGGGGCGGGCGCTCGCCGCGGGGACCCGCCTCGGATTGACCGGCAGCGGATTTCGCGAGAGGGTTGAATCGCTTCTTCGGCTCTACGGATTTCGGCTTTCGGCGGGGACCGGATACGGCGAGCTAGCGCCGGCATTTGCGCGGGACAAGAAGAAGCGTCAGGGACGGGTACGAATCGTCATCCCCCGCGGTCTCTGCGATGTCGTGCTGCGGGAAGTATCGGATGAGGATCTTTCCGCGGCGCTGCAAGAGGGTCAGATGTAGCCATGAAAATCGACAAGAGCACTTTTGAAAGACATCTGCGCTTCTTCAACGCGGAGGATGTGATCTTCCGCGAAAACGAGGTGGGAAACGAGATGTTCGTCATCGTGGAAGGGGAGGTGGAGATCCGAAAGGCGACCGGGCCTTCCTCGAACAAGACGCTGACGGTGCTGAAAAAAGGGGACATGTTCGGCGAGATGGCGATCATCGAGAAAATGCCGCGCTCTGCGACGGCGGTCGCCGTCAAACCGACGCGCCTCCTCGTGCTCAACGAGAAGCTCTACGAGTCGACCATGGGGTCGAACCCCGACTTCGCCCGCAAGATGAACCGGGTGCTGTCGGAGCGCATTCGCCGGGCAAACGCCATCATCCAGAACCTCATGTCGACCAACCGGCAGAACCAGCTGTGGACTGGCCTGCTGCAGTACGCCCAGGAACATGGCGTGACGACCTTCAAAGGGTCCCGGGTCTCTGTCGCGGAGTTCACTTCCTGGGCGGCCGAGCATCTCGGGATGAGCGAGAAGGAGGTCCAGGCCATCCTGGCCCAACTCCTGAAGCGGGAGGTCGTCGTGTACTCGGCGCGCGGCAAGGAAGAGATCCTCGTAGCGCCGAAGGAGGGCGTGAGCCTGCTGGATACGTGAACAAAACATCCCCAGGGCTCCTGCCTCCGCGCGGTGTACCGCCTTCGGGCGGAACGCGTGCTCGCGTACCGCGCCGGGGCTGCTGCCCTGGGGCCCCTCGCCTCCGCACAACTCCGTTGTGCGGAGGCGAGGCTTGTCCCCTGCGTCGCCGTGACAGTACACTCTAGAGCGAGAGGGAGGGAGCAGCGCCATCCTCACACCGGGCAAAAAAGGCGCTCGACCTGAGCGCTTCGAACAGGAAGTCGCGGCATTCGTGCGAACGATACCCGTGCTCCTTCCGCGGGAGATCGAGACTCACATCGCGTCCTGCGGCTACGTCGGACAGATCAAGGCGGTGAGAGCCATTGCTCTGGGCGCCTATCGCCATGTGAGCCGCCTCCGCCGCATCTGGCTCGAGGGGGCCCGGCGGGAAAACCTGCCGCCCAAGACGACGATGCTCTTCGTTGGACCCACCGGCTGCGGCAAGACCTACCTCGTGGAGATCCTCTTCCGTGACATTCTCCGCCTCCCCACGGTGGTGATCGACATGACAGGTTTCTCCGAGACGGGATATGTCGGCCAGGACGTCAATTCCATTCTCACGCGCTTGCTCTATGCGGCCGACATGAGCATTGCGTATGCAGCCATCGGCGTGGTCTGCCTCGACGAGTTCGACAAGCTCGCTTCGGGCCAGAACAGCGCTGTGTTCTCAGGGGCCGGTACGACGAAGGATGTGTCGGGGCTCGGTGTCCAGAGGGAGCTGCTGAAAATGCTGGAATCCATCGAGATGCCGGTTCCCCTTGAATACACCCATTCCGACTACGCTCCCAAGGCCGTGATGTCCACGCAGGACATCGGCTTCATTGCCTGCGGCGCATTTTCGGGGCTCAAGGGCATGATCGACCAGGGGAGCACGGAGCACATCGGTTTCGGCCGGGAGCCCGCAGCCGGTGAGCTGGGCAAGATTGCCGTCTCATATTCCGAGGACGATGTCACGCTGGCGCGGAACTTCATGAACTACGGTTTTCTCCCCGAGCTGATCGGACGATTTCGCCGGATCGTGCCCTTCCAGGCCCTCACCCGGATCCAGCTCGCCGAGATACTCCGCGGCAGCCTGGTGTCGCAATACACGAATGAGTTCCACCTCGAAGGCAAGGAGCTCGTGATCGAGGACAAGGTTCTCGACAGGATCGTGGAGGAGAGCGTCCGCAAGGAGACCGGCGCGCGCGCGCTGGAGGCGAGCTTCATCCGCTACCTCGAGGAGGCGGCCTTCGAGGCGTTTTCCGAGCCGTCATCACGACGAGTCAGCCTGCGCCTGGTCGAGGACAAGATCGTCCACGACATCGCCTGAACGGCGCCGCCCCTCTCTTTTCACACGCGCAACGAACGGGTACCCTGCGACGGGATGGGAATTGAACCTGGTCCCTCCGCCGGAGTGTCAGAGGAAGAGGAAGCAGGCCGGGAGATTCTCGGTCTCGTTCGGGAACAGGTTTCCCTTGGTCCTCGAGTCCCGGGGACTCCGGCGCACGACAGTCTCGCCGACATGCTGGAGGACAGGCTGCGATCGCGCACCTCCTCGGTTCTCCGCCAGAGGTTCCCGGTTCCGTTTCGAGGGCAGGTGATTCCCTGCACGAATCTGATCGGCGCGTTTCGATCCGCGCACCCCTGCGCCGGTCCGGTGCTCCTGGGCACACACTATGACACCCGGCCCCGCGCCGACCGGGAGACCAACCCGGCCCGTCGAGAGCTCCCCATCCCCGGGGCCAACGATGGCGGGTCGGGCACGGCGGTATTTCAGCACATGCTGGACTGGCTTTCGCACCAGGACCTTCCCCGGGACGTGCTGGTGGCGTTTTTCGATGCCGAGGACCTCGGGAATATCGACGGCAAAGACTTTTCGATCGGGGCGGAATGGTGCGTTCACCACCCTCCCTGGGACGAGCCTCCTTCCGAGGTCGTGGTGCTCGATATGGTTGGCGGGGCCGGGATGGTGTTCGATATCGATGCCCACAGTCTCACGCATCCGGCAAGCAGGCGCCTCACCTCCGAGATTTTTCATCTCGGAGCCTCACGGGGATGGAAGCCGTTTGCTGCCAGCAAGGCCCAGCGGGTGAAGTACATCATCTCGGACCACTATCCGTTTGTTCGTCGGGGCATTCCGGCGTGCCTCCTGATCGACCTGGACTACCCGCAATGGCACACGCAGGACGACACGCCACAGGCCATGTCGACTGAATCCCTGGGGATTACCGAAGCAGCTCTCTGCATTTACCTATCGCGCTTTCGAGCGCAAGAGCGTCGTAGCTCTGACGCGAGCGAAGGTCCTTCAGCCCCATGACGCCTTCTTCGGCTTCTTTTTCCCCGATCACGAGAGCGAGAGGGATCCCCTTCTTCTCGGCGTACGAGAACTGCGTGGCGAGCTTCTTCTGCTCCGGATACACCTCGGCGGAAATGCCGGCCTCCCGAAGCGCTTCGGCCACGCGATGATAGCTCCCCAGGAGCCGTTCCTCGAGGCACGCGACGAGGATCGAGGGCGCCGAGGCGGCCCCGGAGGCCAGGCCGAGCTCCTCGAGTGCAGCCATCAGCCGATCGATACCGATGGAAGCGCCGACCCCGGGCAGCCTCTGATGCGTGTACAGAGAGGCCAGGTCGTTGTACCGGCCCCCCGAGCAGACAGAGCCGATGGAGGGCAGGTCGGCGAGAAATGTTTCGAAGACGACACCCGTATAGTAGTCCAGCCCGCGGGTGATGGAAGGGTCCAGGGAGAAGGAGGTCGACAGGTCCAGCTCCTCCAGGCAGGAGCTGATCGCAGAGAGTCGTTCGATCCCTGCGTCGTCCGGGCCGACCATCTCGCGAAGCTTCGCAAGAGATGCCGTCCAGGACTTTTCCGGCTGAACGAACTGCTGAACGATGCGCGCTTTTTCCCCGCCCGCGATGCCCTCCAGGGCATCGAAGGTTTTCTCCTCTCCCACCTTGCGCGCCTTGTCGATGGAACGCAGGACCTCGACGCTCCGCGACTCCAGACCGAGCCGCCCGAGGAAGGAATTGAAGAGGCCCCGATGCGCAAAGTGAATCGTGAAGCGCTCCATGCCGAGCGTTCTCATGCACCTGCGCATCAGCAGAAGGATCTCGAGGTCCGCGGAAGCGGAATCCGCGCCGACAATGTCGAAGTCCACCTGCATGAACTCGCGGTAGCGACCGCGCTGGGTATTCTCTCCGCGCCACACTTTTGCGCCGTGCCACCGGCGAAAGGGGAGGGGCAGCTCCGCCATGTGGGCAGCCATGAACCGGGCGAAGGGCACGGTGAGGTCGAAGCGCAGCGCTACATCCCTGCCGCCGTGGTCTCGGAACCTGTACACCTGCTTGTCGGTTTCCCCTCCGCCCTTGCCGAGGAGAACTTCCGCGTACTCGAGCACGGGCGTGTCGATCGGGGAAAAGCCGCAGAGGCGGAAGACCTCCTCCAGCTTGCGAAGAATCGCCAGTCGTTCGGACTCCCTGTCCGGCAGGAAGTCGCGAAAACCCTTGAGCACACGCGGTTCGATGAGATCCCTCATATCGTCAGATCCTTTCTGTAGATCCTCCAGGTCCGGTAGCGTTCGACCGGCATCCTTTCGGCCGAGGCGATCATCGCCTTGTTGCTTTCCACGATCATGGACATCTCAACTTCCTCGAAGCCGCGGCGCATCCCCTCTTCGATGACGTGGGCATACATCGCCAGCTCGATTCCCTGCCCGCGGTACTTCTCGAGCACTCCCATCAGGACCAGGCGGAACCGGCGGGTCTTTTTCATGGTGGCAAGCAGCGTGATGAAGCCGAAAGGGAAGAGCCGGCCGTTGACTTTCTTGACGGCAACGTTCGCATCGTAGATGGCGAGCGCGAAGCCGATGGGCTTGCCGTCCAGCTCGACGATGAATGTCAGCTCCGGCACCACGAACTGCTTGACTCCATCCTTCAGCCGCTCGAACTCCCTGTCCGTGAGCGGCACGTGACCCCAGTTCCTGCTCCAGGCCTCCGCGAAAATCTGCTGAACGATCCCGGCCTCGCGCTCGAGGTGGCGCTTCATGTCGGCCTGTCGGACCCTGATCCCGTTGCGCTTCAGGACTCGCTGCGAGAGAACGAAGTAGCGGGGGTTGAGCTTCTTCTCGAATACTTCCCGGCGTCCCCGAAAAGCATACCAGTCGATGGACTTCTCCCAGCCGTTTCTCTCGAACAGGCCCTGGTAGTACGGCGGGTTGTGGGACGTGAGGACATAGGGGTCGGTGTCGAAGCCCTGGACGAGGACTCCTGTCTCGTCGTAGACGCCGAAGCTCATGGGACCTTCCGCGTGCTTCCTCCCGCGAGCGGCGAGCCAGCCATCGGCAGCGCGGAAGAGCGCGCCGGCCGTTTCCACGCTATCCTCGCACTCGAAGAAGCCGACGAACCCCTTCCCGTCGGGGAAAAACTCGTCGTAGCGCGTATTGATGTGAGCGCTGATCCTGCCCACCGGCTCCGCGCCGCGATAGGCGAGAAAAAGCTCCGCCTCTCCATGATCGAAGAAAACTCCCTTCGCGGGGTCGAGAAAGGCCATCTGGTCGCTGATGAGCGGAGGTACCCAGTGAGGGTCGCTGCGATACAGCTTCCAGGGCATCGTGACGAAGACGCCCCTCTCCCGTTTCGATTTCACCGCGCGAATCTCGACTGGCAGCATCTGGCCTCCCTGGGGATGCTCCCACTGTAATCCGCGGGACACCCTGACTGTCAACTGCGGTTTCGCGTGTGGGCCGGCTTGCATCCAGTGGCGCGACTCGTTACGATAGGCCGGACCGGGATTGCAGCTTGCTCTTGAGATACGGTGCTTCGACAGACGGTACTATAGAAAAGAAGGCGCACATCTATACCGAGAAGGAGCACGGGGTCGATTTT
>Ga0335070_10009951_pt1 | contig 11117 bp, 6 predicted proteins | sample Lox_Sample_13_FD_206722 | JGI IMG/M metagenome (GOLD analysis project Ga0335070, IMG submission 206722) | Soil microbial communities from Loxahatchee National Wildlife Refuge, Florida, United States - Lox_Sample_1.3 | ecosystem: Environmental > Terrestrial > Soil > Wetlands | place: USA: Florida... | reverse complement strand
GCCGCATTCCCGCGTCGTCATCCTGACCGGCGACATCTACGTCCTCGAGTCGACCTGCACGCCGGACTCCACCTGGAGCGGGCGCAGCGGCGGCATGCGCGCCTACTGCCGATCGAAGCTAGGGAACCTGTGGATCGCGGGCGAGCTCGTGCGCCGGTCGCCGCAGCTCTCCGTGTACGTCGTACATCCCGGCGTGGTGGCTACGAACCTCGGCGGCGACGCGGGCGCGCTCGGCAACCGGCTGAAGCGCCTCGTCATGATCGATGCCGAGCTCGGCGCGCAGATGCCGCTCGTCTGCTGCACGCAGCCGGGCCTCGAGAACGGGGCCTACTACCACAACGTGCTCGGGCACGTGCGGCTCGCCGACGGCGATGCCGCGCGCGACGAGCGCGCGGCTGCGCGCCTCTGGGAGACGTGCGAGGCCCTGACGCAGTGATCGACCAGCCGTTAGGACATCGACACCGCGATGGGGGGAAGATGAGGAATCGGCAGGCAGGGAGGGGCGGCCCCGCCGTCGGGCTGGGACTCCTGGTCGCACCACAGCACGATCCGGAGCTCGTAGTCGGCGTGGCGCACCGTCGTGATTCCGCCGTTGGCTGCGGCTGTCTTTTGCGAGGCGTCGCCCCAGGCGAACAGATCGAGCCCCGTCGTGAGCCCCGGCAAGGGAAGCGGCGGCAGCCCGATCTGGTGCGAGACCGCGGTGCCGTGCCGGGCTCCGAAGCTCGTCGCGGCGAGGCTGAGCGGAGCATGAACGTCGGTGTACAAGAGGCCCAGCGGAGGGATCACCGGCGCCGACACTCGGACCAGAGCGCGATAGGGCACGTCCGATCGGTTCGCGCAGCCCACCAGGACCAGGCCCGCCAGCGCAACGGCGAAGGCCCTGCGCACGGTGCTAGTCCCCGTACACGACCGTCGTATAGCGCTGGAAGATCAGCAACACGTTCGTGTACCCGTAGTCGACGAGCTTCACGTCGCGGATGTTGCCGTTGGCCCCGAGGAAGACCTCGCGTAGCGAGATGCGGCGATTCTACAGGGCCGCGTGTTTCACGTGCGGGAGAGCGACGGGCTGGGGCCATTATCTTTCGGTCATTTCCTCGGACCGCTACCCCTCGCGCGACAGGTAGGTCGTCTCCTCGAGAGCCTGCTCGTAGCGTTTGAGGAGCTGCGTCGACTCCTCCTGGCCGAGGTCGCCGCGCTCGAGCGCCGCGGCGACCGCCGCCTGCACCGCGGCCACCAGCCCGTCGCGGTTGTACTCGACGTAGTCGAGCACCTCGCGCACGCGGTCGCCCTCGACCACGTGCTCGACGGCGGTGCGGCCGGTCTTCTCGTCGACGCGCACGTGAACCGCGTCGGTGTCGCCGAAGAGGTTGTGCAGATCGCCGAGGATCTCCTGGTAGGCCCCGACCAGGAAGACGCCGATGTAGTAGGGCTCGCCGCTCCACGCGTGGAGCTCGAGCGCGTCGCGCACGTCGTGCTGGTCGATGAACTGGCCGATCTTCCCGTCGCTGTCGCAGGTGAGGTCGGCGAAGACGCCGCGCCGGGTCGGCTCCTCGTCGAGCCGGTGGATCGGCATCACAGGGAAGAGCTGCTTGAAGCCCCAGTGGTCGGGCAGCGACTGGAACACCGAGAAGTTGCCGAGGTAGGTGTCCGCGAGCGTCTTCTCGAGGTCCTCGAGATCCTCGGGCACCTGCGGCAGCTCGCGCACGATGCGCAGCAGCTTCTCGCAGTTGGCCTGAAACAGCTTCTCGACGCGGGCGCGCGCGCGAAGGTCGAGGTAGCCGAGCGAGAAGAGCGTCGCCGCCTCCTCCTTCACCTGCAGCAGATCGTGCCACGACTCCTGTGCGTTCTTGCGCGACAGGTTGTTCCAGAGCTCCAGCAGGTCCTGCAGCACGCGGGGATCGGTCTCGGAGACCGGCTCGGGCGTCACCGCGTCGCGCAGCTCGGAGACGCCGAGCACGTCGAACACCAGCACCGAGTGGTGCGCCACCATGGCGCGTCCGGCCTCCGTGATGAGGTCGGGGTGCGGGACGCCGGTCTCGTCGCAGGCCTCCTGCACGGACGACACCACGTCGTTGGCGTACTCCTGCAGCGAGTAGTTCATCGACGAGTGGAAGTGGGTCTGCGAGCCGTCGTAGTCGACGCCGAGCCCGCCGCCCACGTCGAGCAGGTGGGGCCGCGCGCCCATCGCGTGCAGGCCGACGAAGATGCGGCTCGCCTCGCGGAGCGCGTCCTTGTGGGCGCGGATCGCGGTGATCTGCGAGCCGATGTGGAAGTGCAGGAGCTCGAGGCAGTCGAGCATCTTCTCCTCGCGGAGCCGGTCGACGGCCTCCACGATCTCCGCGGCCGAGAGCCCGAACTTGGAGCGCTCGCCGGTCGACTCGACCCACTTGCCCGTGCCCTTGCTCGTGAGCCGCGCGCGCACGCCGAGGTGCGGGCGCAGTCCGACCTCGCGCGCGACGCGCAGCGCGAGCTCCAGCTCCTCGAAGCGGTCGATCACGATGATCGGCGTGCGGCCGATGCGCTGCGCGAGCAGCGCCGTCTCGATGTAGGCGCGGTCCTTGTAGCCGTTGCAGACCAGGAGCCCGCCCGGCGTGTCGAGCAGCGCCAGCGCCACCAGCAGCTCGGGCTTGGAGCCGGCCTCGAGGCCGATGCGGTGCGGCGCGCCGTAGCGCACGATCTCCTCGACCACGTGGCGCTGCTGGTTGACCTTGATCGGGTAGACGCCGCGGAAGCGCCCCTCGTAGGCGTACTCCGACATGGCGCGGGCAAACGCCTTGACCAGGCCGCGCACGCGGGTCGCCAGGATGTCCGAGAATCGCACCAGGAGCGGAAGCCGGAGCCCGCTCTCGCGCAGCGACGGGAGCAGCTCGAACAGATCCACCCCCGGGCCGTCCGGACCGTGCGGCGTCACCGACAGGTGGCCCCGCTCGTTGATGCCGAAGAAGCCGGCGCCCCAGTTGGCGACCTGATAGAGCTCCGTGCTGTCCTTGATCGTCCAGGTTCGCATCGGCGAGCACTCCCCCGCTGCAGAACGACGGTTGAATAGCGTTTTCGCGCCGCCCTGGTAGATGCTCCTACTCAGATTCGGAGCGGCTCGTCGCGTTCTTGACCCGTCTCGAGCTCCCGCACCCGCACCACCCCGCGCTCCGCCTCGGCCGGTCCGAGGATGAGCGCGCGGCGGGCACCGGCGCGGTCGGCGTCCTCGAGCACCCGCTTCGGCCGGCTCTCGCCGAGTACCAGCTCGACCGACCGCCCCTCGGCGCGCAGGCGCTGGGCCAGCCGGATCGCGGCCGCGCGCTGCGCCTCGCCGAGGGCGCAGACCACGTCGTCCACCGCCCGGGAGAGCGCGGGCAGCCGGCCCTGGTCGGCGAGCAGCTCGGCCACCACCACGTCGCCGAAGCCGAAGCCCACCGCGGGAATGGTGGGCCCGCCGAGCGTCTCGAGCAGGCGGTCGTAGCGGCCTCCGCCGAAGACGGCGCGCAGCTTGCGCCCGGCGTCGAAGCCCTCGAACACGATCCCGGTGTAGTAGGCGAGCCCGCGCACCACCGAGGCGTCGAACTCGACCCGATCCGCGACCCCGTAGGCGTCGAGCAGCTCGAAGAGCCGCCTCAGGTCGGCCATCGCCCGCGACCCGGGCGCCGCCGCGGCCGCCGCGTCGTCGAGAGTCGCCACCCCGAGCAGCGCGACCACGTCGCGCGCCTCGGAGCGCTCGAGCCGCACCGGCCCGGCTGCGTCGCAGAGCTGATCGACCACGGCGTCGGCGCCGATCTTGGCGAGCTTGTCGATCACCACGCAGAGCGGCTCGAAGGCGGCAGGCCGCTCGCGCAGCACGCCCGCCCGCAGCGTCTCCTCGAGCAGCGCGCGGCTGTTCAGCGCGACGCGGACCTCCCCCGCGCCCAGCCCCACCCGCTCGAGCAGTGCGAAAGCGGCCGCCAGGAGCTCCGCCTCGGCGGCCACGCCCGGCTCGCCCCAGACGTCCATGTTCCACTGAAAGTGCTCGCGCTTGCGGCCGCGGGTCATGCGCTCGTAGCGCCAGTTCTGGGTGACCGCGAACCAGCGCAGCGGGAGCCGCAGCGAGCCCGCCCGGGCCAGCACCATGCGAGCGATCGAGGGCGTCATCTCGGGCCGCAGCGCCAGCTCGCGCCCGTGCATCTCGAAGTGGTAGAGCTGCTCGGCGATCTCCTCGCCCGCCTTGCGCGTGAAGAGCTCGAGGTGCTCGACGACGGGCGCGTCGACCTCCTCGAAGGCGAAGCGCCGAGCGACCTCGCGGAAGTGACCGAACAGCCAGCTCCGCAGCCGCAGGTCCTCCGGGTAGAAGTCGCGCGTCCCGCGCGGTGCCTGCAGCGGCGGCTGCGTCATGCGGGACCGTTACCGCTCCGGGATCGGCCACGCTACAAAGATCGGCCTCCCAGGGAGATCCCGATGGCCGCCCGCATCGTGTCGCTCGCCGCCGCCCTCGGCTTCGTCGCCGCCCTCGCCTGCGGCCGGCAGGAGGCCGCGAAGCCGCCTTCGTCGTCCAGTGCTCCGGCACCGTCCGCCGGATCCGCGGAGCCGCAGCCCGCGGCCGAGCCCCCCGATCTGCCGCGCGGCCTCCTGCTCGCGCTCTCGCAGTTCGAGGTCTCGCCGGAGGGCAAGGTGCTGCCGAAGCCCGGGCCGGCGCGGCTCGAGATCCTCACGCGCCGCGGCGGGCAGTGGCAGGTCGAGGTGCTCGAGGATCCTGAGAGCAACGTCTTCCACAAGGCGATGGCGTACGACGGCGGCATCCTGACGCTCGGCGGCACCGCCGCGAAGCTCAAGCTCTGGCGCAAGCGCGACGGGCACTGGCAGGCGGAGACGCTCTGGGAGAAGGACTTCGGCGGCGCCTTCAGCCGCATGCGCGACGCCGAGGCGGCGGATCTCTTCGGCGACGGCCGGCCCGCGCTGGCCGTCGCGACCCACGACCAGGGCGTCGTGGCGACGGTGCGGCCGAAGCTCGGTGGCGGCTGGGAGGTCCAGGAGATCGACCACGAGAAGGACACCTTCGTCCACGAGATCGAGATCGGCGACCTCGACGGCGACGGCGTGCCCGAGGTCTACGCCACGCCGAGCGAGCCGAACCGCCTCGACGGCACGGCGCAGAAGGGCGTTGTGACACGCTACGTGCCCCGGCGCGGCGAGGGGCGCACCGTCGTGGCCGACCTCGGCGACCGCCACGCCAAGGAGATCCTGGTCGGCGACGTCGACGGCGACGGGCGCGACGAGCTGTACGTCTCGGTCGAGGCGCGGACCGAGGGCAGCGGCGACCAGATCCGCATCGCCGAGCCGGTCGAGATCCGCCGCTACGACGCCGGCACGGATCCGAAGGGAGGCGTCGTGATCGCGACCCTCGACGACCGGCTGTGCCGCTTCCTCACCGCCGGCGACATCGACGGCGACGGCAAGCGCGAGATGGTCGCGGCCGGGTTCAAGAGCGGGCTCTGGCTGCTGCGTCCGGGCCCGGATCCGCACCAGCCGTGGACGGTCACCTCGATCGACCGCAACTCCTCGGGCTTCGAGCACGCGGCCAAGCTCGCCGACCTCGATGGAGACGGGCGCGACGAGCTGTACGTCGCGAGCGACGACCAGGGCGAGGTGCGGCGCTACGTCTGGCGCGACGGGCACTTCGAGAAGGAGGTGATCCACCGGCGCCCGGTCGCGGGCTCCGCGTTCACCTTCAACATCGAGCCGGTGCCGGTGGAGCTCCTGCGCTGAAGTGGTTTCGCGGCTGGGGCGCGGCTTCGCTCGCCGCTTCGGGCACGGTCGCATGCGCTCCGATCGCGAGCTCCTGCGCCCTCAGATAGCTCGCTCAGCCACGCCCCAGCCGCGAGATCCGTCCCGATGATCAGTCGTCTGCGGCGAGGCGCTCCATCGCGGCGTGGGCGACCTCGATGGCCGCGCCCATGTTGCGGTCGAGGTCGAGCGCCGAGGGGCCCGGCCACGGAGTGCGGTCCGACACCACGCAGAGGCAGCCGGCGCGGAGGCCGAAGAGGCCCGCGAGCGTGAGCAGGACGCCCGCCTCCATCTCGCAGTTGAGCACGCCGGCGGCCTGCATCTCGCGGATCCGCTCGGCGTGCGCCGCAGTCCAGTAGCCGCGGTAGCTCATCGACCCGAGCGAGCCGTCGGCCCGGAGCACGGCGTTGCGCGCGTAGAAGGCGTCGAGCGACCAGGTGACCCCGGCGCGGAAGCGCACGCCCGCGGCGCGCGCCGCCGCGCACAGCGCGTCGACCGCGCGCCAGTCCGCCACGGCCGGGTACTCGGGCCGGACGTAGCTCGTGCTGGTGCCGTCGTCGCGCACCGCTCCGGTGGTGACGACGAGATCGCCGAGCGCCAGCGAGGGGTCGAGCCCGCCGCTGTTGCCGACGCGGATCAGGGTGCGCGCGCCGACCTTGGCGAGCTCCTCGACGAGGAGCGCGGTGCCGGGCGCGCCCACTCCGGTCGAGGCGGCCGTGAGCCGGAGCCCGCGCCACTCTCCCGTCACGGCCCGGAACTCGCGGACGGCGCAGACCTCGCGAGCGCCCTTCCAGGAGGCCGCGATGCGCCCGACCCGCGCCGGGTCGCCGCACAGGAAGGCGTGCTCGGCGACGTCGCCGGCCCGAAGGCCCGTCACGGGCTGTGCCGCGGTCCCGTCCGCCTCGCCCGCACTCACGTTCTCCCAGGTAGGGCAGGGGAGAGGGCTCCTGCAACTGGCAGCCCCCCGGCAGGAATCGGCGCGGCCGCCCGCCGGCGCTCAAGTTCTCCCGGCAGCGACCGACCGGCTCGATGGAGGCGCCCCGGGATCGGCCGCGTGACAGCCGGCTCGGTGCGCGACGTGACAAGTGGCTGGGATCCGCAAAGTTGTCAGGCCGGCGGTGCCGGGCTAAGGGTGCGCGGTCCCGCCGAGACCATCCCCCAGGGAACAGACGCCGTGCCGAAGACGCTGATCATCACCGAGAAGCCGAGCGTCGCCCGCGACATCGCGAGCGCGCTCGGAGGCTTCGGCGAGCAGGACGGCTACTTCGAGGGCGACTCCCACTATCTCACCTGGGCGGTGGGCCATCTCTTCGAGCTGCTCGAGCCCGAGGAGATCGACGACGCCTACAAGCGCTGGACGCTCGACACGCTGCCGATCATCCCCGAGACGTTCCGCACCAAGCCGAAGCAGGGGCAGGCGGCCCGCGTGCGCCTCATCAAGAAGCTGCTCGAGAGCCCCGACGTCGATCAGGTCGTGAACGCGTGCGACGCCGGCCGCGAGGGCGAGCTGATCTTCCGCGAGATCGTCGAGTACTTCGGGAGCCACAAGCCGATCCGCCGGCTCTGGCTGCAGTCCATGACCGAGGACGCCATCCGCGACGGCTTCGGCCGGCTGCGCCCGGGCACCGAGCTCGAGGGGCTCGCGGCGGCGGCCGCGTGCCGCGCCCTCACCGACTGGCTGATCGGGATGAACGCGACGCGCGTCCTCACCAAGCGGCTGAAGGGCCGCCGCGAGAAGGGGGCCTGGTCGGCCGGTCGGGTGCAGACCCCCACGCTCGCCCTGCTCGTCGAACGCGAGCTCGAGGTGCTCGCCCACATCCCGAAGCCGTACTGGAGGGTGCTGGGCACGTTCGCCCATCCGAGCCACTCCTACGCGGGCACCTGGTTCGATCCGTCCCGCGGCGAGGCCGAGGACGACGAGTCGCGCGACGACCGGCTGTTCGACGAGGCGCAGGCGCGCGCGATCGAGGCCGCCGTGGCCGGGCAGCGCGGCACCGCCGAGGAGACGCGCAAGCCGTCGCGAGAGTCCGCTCCGACGCTCTTCGATCTGACCAGCCTGCAGCGCGAGGCGATCCGCCGCTTCGGGTGGACGGCGCGGCGCACGCTCTCCGCCGCGCAGCGCTGCTACGAGGCGCACAAGCTGCTCACCTACCCGCGCACCGACTCGCGCTGCCTGCCGAGCGACTATCGCGGGACCGTGCGCGGCGTGCTCGATGCGTTCTCGCGCGCCGGGCGCGGCAAGCACGCGGCGGGCGATCCGATCGCGGACTACGCGGCGGCGGCCTCGCGGCTGCTCGGCAGCGGACTCGAGAACGAGGGCCGCACCTTCGACGACTCCAAGGTCTCCGACCACTTCGCGATCATCCCGACCGGGCGGCTGCCGGGGGCGAGCCTCTCGGGCGACGACCGCAAGGTGTTCGACCTGGTGACGCGCCGCTTCCTGGCGACGTTCCACCCCGCCGCGACCTGGGAGCGCGTCGAACGCGTCACCGCGGTCGCCGGCCATCGCTTCCGCAGCCGTGCGCGCACGCTGGTCGAGCCGGGCTGGCGGGCCGTTGTCGAGGGCGAGCGCGAGGACGAGGTCTCGCTGCCCCCGCTGCAGCCCGGCGCGAACGAGGCGAGCGACGTCCCGGTCTCGGCGACCGCGGTCGAGCTCTCCGCCGAGCAGACCAAGCCGTCGGCGCGGATCACCGAGGCGCGCCTGCTCTCGCTGATGGAGAACGCGGGCGAGCAGGTGGAGGACGAGGACCACGCCGCGGCCATGAACGACCGCGGGCTCGGCACGCCGGCGACGCGCGCCGAGGTGATCGAAAACCTGGTCGCCAAGGGCTACGTCGTCCGCATCGGCCGGGTCCTGCGCCCGACTGCGAAGGGCATCCGCCTGATCGACATCCTGCGGCGCGTGCACATCGACCGCCTGGCGTCGGCGCGGCTCACCGGCGAGATCGAGTTCCATCTGACCCAGGTCGAGCACGGCCAGCGCTCGGGCGCCGACTTCATGGAGGAGATGAAGGACTACGCGCGCGAGATCGTGGAGCGCGGCAAGTCCTTCGAGTACGAGGATCTCTACGCCGCCGACCCCCCGCTCGGGACCTGCCCGCGCTGCGGCCGGCCGGTCGTCGAGGGTCCGTGGTTCTACCGCTGCGAGGAGAAGCCACCGCGCGAGGAGGACTGCCCGCTCCGCATCTGGAAGGACACCTCGGGCCGCTATCTCGACCGCGGCACGGTCGAGACCCTGCTGCGCGACGGCAGGACCGGGACGCTAGAGGGCTTCACGGCGCGGAACGGCCGCACCTACCAGGCCGCCCTCGAGATCGATCGCGACGAGTGGGTGGTGCGGGTGCGGCCGGTGGCGTGGGAAGACGGCACGGTGCGGGAGGATCCGGAGTACGAGGTGAATCCCGAGCCGGTGGGCTCGTGCCCGTTCGAGGAGGAGTGCCAGATCGTCGAGACGCCGACGCACTTCAGCTGCGAGCGGAAGCTGAAGGAGGCCGAGCTCGGCGGCGCGAACGGATCCGGCGAGGCGGGCGCGGCGCAGGTCGCGGAGCGACCGAAGAGCTGCGGCTTCACGCTGCCGCGCACGGTGTGCAAGCGCGAGATCACCCGCGAGGAGGCGCTGCACTACCTGACGCAGGGACGCAGCGAGCTCCTCACCGACTTCACGTCGCGCTACGGCCGCCCCTTCTCGGCGACCCTGGTGCTCAAGAAGAACGGCCGCCACGGCTTCGAGTTCCCGCCGCGACCCGCCAAGGCGGCCCGCGGCGGTGACGGCGCCGCCGAGGCGGCTCCGACGGGCGCGGCCGAGGTCGCCGCGGTGGCGGAAGCCGAAGGTCGGAAGCGCGGACGGCTCCGCGCGCCCGCGAAGCAGCCCGCGGCGAAGCCTCCCGCGAAGCCCGCCCGCGCGGCGAAGTCGCCCGCCAAGGCGCGCTCCCACGCGGCCAAGCGGGCGCCCAGCGCGAAGCGCGCCCGCTCGCGCAATCGAGCCACGGCACCCGGCGACGCCAGCGAGTAGCCGTCGCAGCGATCGCGCGCAGGTGCCGATCGCGGCGTCGCGGCGCGCGTCGCATCCCTCTGTCGACCCGCGACCCCGCGATTTTTCGTTGTCAGCCAGAACCCTTCGGGGTTATAACACGCGCGTCACCGTGCGGGGGAGAGGCTCGCGCGCACTCGCGCCCACTGACAAGGTGCCGCCGCCTCCGACCGCCCGGTCGCCCGAGTCCGTTTGGGGGAAAGCGAGGCCGCCTCGGCGAGGCGGTCGGGAGGGGTCATGGGCGGGGGTTTCAGAAGGCGCCGGATTCGTGCAGCGACGACGATGACCCTGGCCGCGCTCGCGACCCTCGCCGGCGCGCGGGCGGCGACGGCCTTCGACTTCTTCGACGGCAAGCTGCAGGTGCACGGCGACGTCGAGGAGCAGATCCGCGGTCTCGGCAAGGACCTCTCGGTCGAGAACAACATCGACCTCGCCCAGTGGTACAACGTCCTCAACATCCAGGCCGACGTGAACTGGGCGCCGAACGGCTGGGGCCCGTTCGACGTCCTGCACAGCTACATCCGCGTGGAGGCCCGCTACGACTGCGTGTGGACGCAGGCCTGCGGGATCTTCCCCTCCGCCAATGCCTTCGGAAACGACCCCGAGAGGCTCCCGGGCTACAAGACCGACGGCCGCCGCAACGGCTGGGACGGCTCGGTCTACACCGGCGACATCAACTCGGGTCCGATCCTTCCGAGCTCGCCCGGCCTGGCCAAGTACACCGGCATCAGGCTCGAGCCGGTGTTCGACCCGCGGATTCCGGTCACGCTGCAGCCGGGACTCGTCAACAACAAGCCGGGCTACCTGCCCACGAACGACCGCGTGCCGGCGCGCATCGACCAGCTCCCCGGCTTCGTCGGCCTGTTCGCGATCTCGGGCCCGAACCAGGTCTTCACGGCGTCGGGGCCGCCGGGCGGCGACGACCCGGCCTACTTCTACTTCGACGACCAGCGAAACTGCCGGTTCGGCGTGCGCCAGACCAACGGCGGGGAGAACGGCAACGGCTACCAGATCATCGGCCCGATCGACCCGCGCTGCCGCGTCGAGCCGATCGGCGCCCTGCGCTTCAAGCCCAACCCCTTCAACCCGCTGGACAAGAGCCTGATCACCGGCGCGGGGGGAAGTGCCGATCTTCCCGGCCGGCCGGCCTCCCAGTTCACCACCATCGAGCGGGCGGGGAAATACCAGTCGCAGGGCGTCTACTACCCCACCCAGGCCCTGCGCAAGGTGGCCGACAAGCTCGGCGAGACCGATCAGAACTTCTCGGAGCAGCAGCTCGCGTGGAACCACGGCGGGAGCCAGCAGGAGACGTACGAGCTCAAAGAAGCGTACATGGACA
>Ga0335070_10009950_pt1 | contig 11117 bp, 11 predicted proteins | sample Lox_Sample_13_FD_206722 | JGI IMG/M metagenome (GOLD analysis project Ga0335070, IMG submission 206722) | Soil microbial communities from Loxahatchee National Wildlife Refuge, Florida, United States - Lox_Sample_1.3 | ecosystem: Environmental > Terrestrial > Soil > Wetlands | place: USA... | reverse complement strand
CCGTCGCAGGGCTCGAGCCTCGCGCCACAGGGCAACGGGATCCCTGCCCGCCGCGCGCACCGGATGGATCTCGTGGAACCAGGGACTGCCGTCGAGCAGCGGGATCAGGCCCGGGCGAAGGAGCAGCGCGCGGCGGGCGTCGGGGAACGCCGCGTGGAGCGCTCGGAAGCCCGGCGTCGCCATCACCACGTCGCCCGCCCAGTTGGGGCCCCGCACGACGAGGCTCGTCGGGGCGCTCAGGGCGCCCTCCGGAACGCGGCGGGATGGGACGCGCGCGCGGCGAGGAGCTCGCGCGCCGCGGCGATCACCGCGTTCGCGGGCACGACGCGCATGCACGTCGCCGCCGCGCAGCCGCGGCGGCACGGGCTGCAGGCGACGGGCACGCGCACGCTCCGCGCCGGCGTCCCGCTCCAGGGGGCGTTCTCGATCGGATCCGTCGGCCCGAGGATCTGCACGACCGGCGTCCCGACGAGCGACGCGATGTGGAGCGGTCCGGTGTCGCCGCCCACGTAGAGACGACAGCGCGCCAGGAGGCCGGCCAGGGCGGCGAGGCTCTTCGTCTCCGGCGCGAGGCGCGCCGCCCCTTGCGAGGCGTCGACGACCGTCGCGGCGAAGCGCCGCTCCTCGGGATCCGGACCGAACGTCACGAGGCTCGAGACACCCTCCTCCCGGAGCAGCGCCGACGCGACGCGGGCGTAGCCCTCGGCCGTCCAGCGCTTGTGGGGCGTGCCGGGGCTCGTGCCGGGATGGATCGCGATCGGCGCGTCCTCGCCGAGGGCCGCGGCGGCATCGCTCGCGGCGGCCCGGTCGACACGGAGCGGCGTCGCGGCCGGAGCGACGTCGCCGGCGACGAAGCGCACGAGCGCGAGGTTGCGGTCGAAGCGCGAGATGCGCCGGGGCGCGATGCGCGCGAGGCGCGTCGCGAACAGCCAGGCGCCCTCGCGAGCGAAGGGCGGCGCGTACGCCACGCGCACGCGCCCGCCGCTCGCGCGCGAGAGCAGGCCGCTCTTCAGGATGGAGTGGAAGTCGAGGACGAGATCGAACCGGCGCAGGCGCAGCTCGCGGAGGAACGCGGCGAGGACGCTTCCTGCGGCGGCGAGGCGGCCGCGCGAGAGCGCGGCGACGAGCGCGTCCCGCGGAAAGACCAGGGTCTCGTCGATCCAGGGCTGGCCCGCGAGCATTCCCGCCGATGCGGGCTCGACGAGCCACGCGAGGTGCGCCCGCGGATACGTGGCGCGCAACGCGGACACGGCGGGCAGCGTGCGCACCACGTCGCCGAGCGCGCCGAGGCGGATCACGAGGATCCGATCGGCGGCGGGAGGAGCGGGAAACGGCTGTGCGACGGTGACGATGGGCGCCTCGCGGACGGCCAGATCGGTCAGTAGGCTAGCCCGCGATGCGCGCGTCCCGCACCCTGTCGGTCCATCTCCTCGTGGAGGTGGTCCAGTACATGGCCCTGGGCTTCCTCGCCTTCTCGACGATCCTCATCACGCAGAACCTGCTCCGTCGACTCGAGGACCTGGTGGCAGTGGGATTCCGGGCGGAAGACGTGCTCGGCGTGCTGGCCGCGCTGCTGCCGATGCTCGCCGCCTACGCGCTCCCCGTCGCGTTCCTGTTCGGCGTCCTGCTCACGGTCGGCCGGCTCTCGAGCGACTCCGAGGTCACCGCCATGCGCGCGTGCGGCATGGGCATCGGAGCCCTGCTCCTCCCGGTGGTCGCCCTCTCGCTCCTGGTCGGCGTCGGCACGGCCTGGCTCATGGTCCACAGCGAGCCGCGCGCGCGCATCGAGCTCCGCAACGTGCTGCGCTCCGCCGCCGCCCGGGGCGCGATCCTCGAGCCTGGAAAGTTCCGCGTGATCGGCGAGCGCGTGGTGTACGTGCGCGACCGCGACACCGAGAACCGGCTCCGGGGCATCCTGATCGCCGACCGGAGCGATCCGGATCGTCCGTTCCTGGTGTTCGCGGAGCGCGGCGTGTTCGTGGTCGAGAGCGGCCAGGCCCGGATCCAGCTCCACCTCGAGGACGGCGACGTCCACGTCGAGCCGCGCGAGCCGGGTCAGGACCGCTACCAGCGCATCTCGTTCCAGAAGTTCGAGTACGCCTTCGACGCGCCGGGAATCTTCTCCTCCTCGCCGGCGGAGATGCGCCCCTCGGACATGACGATGGAGCAGCTCTCGGAGGTCCTGGCCCGGGCGGCCGCCGGCGATCCGCTCGCCGACCTGCACGACAAGGATCCGGTCGAGTACGCGCTCCAGTACCACCGGAGGCTCGCCTTGCCCGTCGCGCCGGTGCTCTTCGCCCTGGTCGGCGTGCCGCTCGGCCTCCGGCGCGTGCGCGGCGCACGCTCCTGGGGTGCACTGCTGTGCGTGGCCGTGGTCTTCCTCTACTACGCGCTGCTCTCCCTCGCGCAGTTCCTCGCCCAGAGCATCCACGTACCGCCGTGGGCCGCGCTCTGGCTGCCGAACCTCGCCTTCCTCGCCCTCTCGATCCCGCTCTTGCGGCGCGCCCAGCGCGGCGAGATCTGATGGGCCACGCCTCGGGCCCGCCGCCGGGATTCGTGCGGCTCGAGCAGGGTCCGGTCTCCCTCGACGTGCGCCGGGACCTGGCCGACGGGGCGCGCGCGCTCGGCCTGCTCGCTCCCGACGCCATGCTGCGACGCCTCCACGCGGGCGCCGGCGCGCCGGCGGGCCGGGGCGCGACGCTCGTGCTCGACTGGCCCGCGCCGTGCCGCGAGCGGGCCCTGGTGCGCCCCCTCCGACACGGCGGCGTGGCGGGGCCCCTCCTCGGGCGATGGCTCCTCGGCCTCGGCCGTCCGCGGCGCGAGCTCGCCGTCACCGCCGCGCTGCGCGCGGCGCGGGCGCCCGTTCCCGAGCCCGCCTTCGTCTGGGGACGCCGCCTCGTCGGGCCGCTGTGCGAGGCCGCCGTGGCGACTCGGCTCGAGCGCGGATCCGACGCGCTCGCCTTCCTCACGAGCGCGCCGGACCGGAGGCGTCTCGCGCGCGCCTGCGCGGCCGCGGGCGGCGCCGTCCGCCGCTTCCACGATGCGGGCGGCTCCCACGCGGATCTCCAGGTCAAGAACCTGCTCGTGCGCGAGGAGGCGCACGCGACGGACGTGCTCGTGCTCGACCTCGATCGCGCCCGCGCGGGCCCGCCGCCCTCGCCTGCGCGGCGCATGGGCGAGCTCATGCGCCTCTACCGCTCGCTCTTCAAACGGGGCGTCTCGCAGCAGATCGGGGCTCGCGGCTGCGCCGCGTTCCTGCACGCCTACGTCGCCGGGGATCGCGCCCTCCGCGGAGCGCTCCTCGCTCGACTCCCGGCGGAGCGACGCCGGGTCGCGCGCCACGCGCTCTTCTACGGGCGCCCGTAGAGGTCGGCCGGCGCGTCGGGGCTCTTGCGGAAGCGCCGGTGCGACCAGAGCCACGGCACGGGGTCCTGCCGGATGAAGCCCGAGAGGGCCGCGTTGATCCGCGCCGTGGTCTCGCGCACGTCGGCGTCGCGGTCGCCCGAGCGCGCGGGCGCGATCTCGGGCCCGAACACGATCCGATGTCGGCCCGGGCCCGTGCGCTCCGCGTGGGCGGGCACGAGCGGCGCGCCGGTTCGCAGGGCGAGCAGGGCCGGGCCCGCGTTCGTCCAAGCCTGCACGCCGAGGAACGGGGCGAGCACCCCGCCCCGACGCTGCGTCGTGTACTGGTCGACGAGCACTCCGACGCTCTTCCCCTCGCGCAGCGCCCGCAGGATCGGACGCGCGTCCTGCGGCAGGAGCTCGCCGCCTCCCTGCTCGCGTCGCGCGACGATCATCCGATAGAGCTCGGCGTTGCGGAGCGTACGGCCGACCGCGACGAGGCGCGTGTCGGGCGCGAGGGCGTGCATCGCGGCGGGCAGGAGCTCCCAGTTCCCGTAGTGGGCCGTCACGGCGAGGGCGCCGTGGCCCTTCGCGAGGGCGTCGCGCAGATGCTCGAGCCCCACCGTCTCGACGCGCGCCCGGAGCTCCGCTGGCGCGAGGCGGGGGAGGCGCGCCCACTCGACGGCGTTCCGCCCGAACTCCGCCATGCTCGCGCGATAGATCGCCCGTCGCTCCGCGTCGCTCTTCTCGGGAAGGGCGACCCGCAGGTTCACGAGGGAGATGCGCGCGCGCCGGCGCAGCACGGCTCCGGCGGCGCGTCCGAGCGCCGCGCCGAGGCCGAGCGCGGCGCGCTCCGGCAGGGCGCACACGAGCGCGATCGCGCCGCGCGTGGCCACGAGCTCGAGGGCATGGCGCAGCGGGCGCAGCCTGCGCGCGATCGGCCGCCGGCTCATCGCAACCGTGCCTCGAGCCAGTCGAGCAGGCGCTTCGGCTCGTCCACCGCGAGGGCGATCCCGAGCACGCGGACGTCCGCGTCGCCCACCCAGCTCGCCGGGATCTTGAGCGCGTCCTTCTCGGTCGTGACCCAGATCGGTGTCGCGCGCGCGAGGTCGCGGACGTCGCGCGGTCGGTAGCGGTGATGGTCGGCGAACGTGCGCTCGGCGACGACGCGCGCGCCCAGGGCCTCGACGCTGCGCCGCAGGCTCTCCGGGCGCGCGATGCCCGAGAGCAGGCCGACGCGCAGGCCTTCGAGGCCACGCGCGGGCCACCACGGCCCTCCGGCGAGGGGCCGGAGCCCGCGCGGCCGTCGCCCGGCGGTGAAGCGGTATGCCGCGGGCGCGAGGCGCGTGACGAGCGCCTCGTCCGCTTCGGGGAGCGGCCCGTCGACGACACCGATCGCCGACGCCTCGCGCAGCGCCGAGAGGGGCTCGCGCAGGGGACCGCGCGGGAGGGTCCAGCGGTTGCCGAAGCCCAGCCGTCCGTCGATCAGCACGACGTCGACGTCGCGCGCGAGCCGGTGGTGCTGGAAGCCGTCGTCGAGCACGAGGAGCTCCGCGCCGAGCGCCCCCGCGGCCCGCAGGCCGGCGAGCCCGCGATCGGATCCGACGAGGACCGGCACGCCGGGCGCGAGCCCCGCGAGCAGGAGGGGCTCGTCGCCGCCTTCCGCGCTGCCCGCGTGGACGCGGGCCCCGTCCGACACGACGACGACCCGCTCGTCGGAGCGGCGGCCGTAGCCGCGAGATACGAGCGCGGTCCGGTGGCCGCGCTCGCGCAGCGCCCGCGCGAGCCAGGCCGCGGCGGGGGTCTTCGCGGAGCCGCCGACCGTCACGTTCCCGACGGCGACGACACGGGCGCCGCCGATCCGTCGGGGGCGCCGCACGCCCCGATGCCACACTGCACGGTGGAGCCAGGCGCCGGCCGCGTAGAGGAGCGCTGCGGGCACGAGGGGCGCGAGCGCGACGCGGAGCCACGGGGGCTCGTCGCGCCGCTCGAGCCAGGACGGCCTCACGGGCCCGCTTTCGCGCAGAGCTCCGCCACGAGCGCCGCGCTGCGCTCCGCGCTTCCACGATGCGCTGCGAGGACGCGTTGGCCCGCGTCGCCCTGGGCGTCCGCTGCGCCGGGATCGTGCAGCGCGGCCACGAACGCCCGCCCGAGGGCCGCGCCGTCGCCGACGCGTGCCGCGGCGCCGACTCCGAGCAGGAGCTCCGCCGCCGCGCGCACGGCCTGGGTCGAGGGGCCGAAGGCCGCGGGGCGCCCGACCTCCGCGGGCTCGAGCAGGTTGTGCCCGCCCCGTGCGACGAGCGTGCCTCCGACGAAGGCGAGACGCGCGAAGGCGTACACCGACCCGAGCTCGCCGTGGGAGTCGAGGAGGAGCACCTCGCCGGCCTCGAGGCGAGGCTCGCCTGCCGCCGCGAGCCACGAGCGGCGGCGCAGCTTCCGGCCGCTCCGCCGCACGAGCTCGCCGACCGCGTCGAAGCGCTCGCGATGACGGGGCGCGAGCACGAGGGCGGCGGCGAGGCCCGCCCGCTCGGCCGCTGCGAGCGCGTGGAGCGCGGCCTCCTCCTCTCCGGGGTGCGTGCTGCCCGCGACGAGGAGGGGCGGACCCTCGAGCACGCGCACGAGGGCCGGATCGAGAGGCGGCGGCTTCGCGCCGTCGAGCTTCAGGTCGCCCGTGACGTGCACCCGCGACGCCGGAACGCCGAGCTCCACGAAGCGCTCGGCGTCGAGCGGAGTGCGAGCGCCCACTCCCGTGATGCGGTCGACCGTCCCATGGAAGACGCGCGCGAGACGACGGTAGTGGGGGTAGGAGCGGTCGGAGAGGCGCCCCGAAACCACGATGACCGGGATCGACCGCCGCGCCGCCGCGGCGATCCAGCACGGCCAGAGCTCGGTCTCGACGAGCACGAGGGCACGCGGGCGCGCGCGGTCGAGCGCGCGCGCGACGCACCACGGATGGTCGAGGGGCGAGAGCCGGCAGGGGAGCTCGGGGCGCATCCGTCGCACCATGGCGCGCGCGGTCGCCGTCGACGTCGACGTCTGCACGGGAAGTCCCCGCGCGAGCAGGCGATCGACGAGACGCAGCCCCGCGAGGATCTCGCCGACGCTCGCGCCGTGCACCCAGATCGCGTCCACCGAATCCGGCGCGCCGCCGGCCGCGGCTCCCCCCAGCCGCTCGATCATCCCTTCGCGCCACCTCGGCCGGGCGGCGACGAGCGCCGCGAGGGCGGGCGTCCCCGCGACGGCGCCGATCAACGCCCCAGCGTGTCGGGGCCAGCTCACGCGAGCATCTCCTCGGCGATCGCGGCGGTGCGCTCGGCGGCGCCGCCGCCGCCGAGCCGCGCCCGGACGACGGCCAGCCGCTCGAGGGCGAGCGCGCGCGCGGGCCCGTCGAGCAGCGCCTCGAGCGCAAGGGCGATGCGCTCGGGCCGGGCGTCCTCCTGCAGGAACTCCGGCACGACGGGGGCTCCGGCGATCAGGTTCGGCATCACGAGGGACGGAAGGTCGACGAGACGACGCGCGAGCGCCGCGGTGAGGGCGTTCGCCTTCCCGAGCACCACGAGGGGCCGGCCGAGCAGCGCGACCTCGACGGTCGTGGTGCCGGGCTTCGCGAGCACGACGTCCGAGGCGAGGATCGCCTCGTGAGCGTGGCCCGACACGAGGCTCGGCGCGAGCCCCGGCGGGAGCGCGGCGGCCCCGACGCGGGCGGCCACCTCGTCGCGCGCGAGGCTGGGCGCGACGGCGAGGGCGAAACGGACGTCCGGCCGGCGCCGGGCGAGCAGGCGCGCGCTCTCCAGCATGGGGGCGAGATGGTGCGCGAGCTCGTTGCGGCGGCTCCCGGGCATGAGCAGGACGAGCGGCGCGTCGCGCGGGAGGCCGAGCTCCTCGCGCGCCGTCTTGGCGTCGAGGCGTCGGCTGAGGTCCCCGAGCGTATCGACGAGCGGATGACCCACGAAGTCCACGCGCAGCCCGCTGCCCGCATACAGGGCGGGCTCGAAGGGGAAGATCGCAGCCAGACGATCCGCGCGCCGCGCGAGCATGCGGATCCGTCGGCGCCGCCAGGCCCACACCTGCGGGCTCACGTAGTAGAGCACGGGCACGCCGGCTCGCCGTGCGCGTTTCGCGAGCGGCAGGTTGAAGTCGGGCGAATCGACCAGGACCACGAGGCCGGGCCGGCGCCGGGTGAGGGCGCGCCCGAGGATGGCCCAGGCGGAGAGCACGCGCCGTACGCTCGACAGCACCTCGACGAGCCCGCCGATCGCGATCTCGCGCTGGTGCACCAGCAGCTCGACGCCCGCCCGCGCGAGCGCGTCGCCTCCGAGGCCGGCGAAGGTGGTCCCGGGGCGTCGCCGGCGAAGCGCCTCCACGAACGCCGCGGCGTGAAGGTCGCCCGAGGCGTCGCCGGCCGAGATCAGGACGAGGCTCATCGAAGCGCGTCGAGCGGAGGCATGGCTTCGATCACGCGCAGGGCGGTGCGCAGGGCCGACAGCGCCTCCTCGCCCGACACGCTCGGGGTCGAGCGGGCGCGCACGCTCGCCGCGAAGGCGCGCAGCTCCTCGAGCAGCGCGTCCTCCCGGTCGATCTCGAGCTTCTCCATCTCGATCCGCGGCTCCTCCCGTCCGGGCTGCTCGAAGCGGCGGAAGACCACCGCGGACTGGGCCAGGAAGTCGATCGAGATGTAGCCGTCGGGCTGGAACAGGCGAAGCTTGCGCATCGGGGTGGGCGAGACACGGCTCGCCGTCAGGTTCGCGACGCAGCCGCTCGGGAACGTGAGCCGCGCGTTCGCGATGTCTACGTTGCGCGTGAGCACCGGGACGCCGATCGACTCCACCCGCGACGGCTCCTCGTGGAGGAAGCCCTGGATCAGGTCGAGGTCGTGGATCATGAGGTCCCGCACCACGTCGACGTCGGTGGCGCGCGCCGGGAACGGGCCCAGGCGGTGGGCCTCGATGAAGCGCGGCCGGCAGACGAGCCCCGCGACGCGCCGCATGGCGCCGTTGAAGCGCTCGAGATGGCCGACCTGGAGCACGCGGCCAGCGCTCTTCGCGTGGGCGAGGAGCTCCTCCGCGTCGCGCAGGGTCGCGGCGATCGGCTTCTCGATCAGGACGTCGAGGCCGCCGGCCAGCGCCTCGCTCACCACGGCGTAGTGGTCGATCGTCGGGACGGCGACGATCGCGGCGTCTGCGCTGGCGAAGAGATCACGCGCGCGCGCGACGGCGGCGACGCCGAGCGGCCGCGCGACCTCCTCGGCGCGGCTCCGCTCCACGTCGGCGACGCCCGCGAGGGTCACGCCCTCGCCGGCCTCGTGCAGCGCCGCGAGCTTCTGGGCGTGGAGCCGGCCCATGTGCCCGGCGCCGATCACCACGATCCGCACGGGGGCGCCGCTCACGTCGCTCCTCCTCTGCCCTCCCGGACCCCGACCAGGGCGATTCCATGGGCGTCCGCGCGGCGCACGACCTCGCTGCGCTCGAGCAGGAAGCTTCGCCCCGCCTCGACCGCGAGCACCGCCGCCTTTCCCTCGATCATGGCGTCGAGCGTGTCGGGGCCGACGGCGGGAACGTCGAAGCGCGGGTCCTGGCCCGGCTTGGCGACCTTCACCACCACGACCCCCGGGCCGCCGAGCGCGGCACCGCGGCGGATCGCCTCGTCCGTCCCCTCGATCGCCTCGAGGGCGAGCACCGCTCGCTCGCGCACGACCACCGTCTGTCCCACGTCCACGGCGCCGAGCGCCTTCGCGATCGGGAAGCCGAACGCGATCTCCGCGCGCTGGGACTCGCTCGGCGCCACGGCGCCGAGCACTCCCTCGCCCGCCACGAGGTCGGGCACGAGCTCGGCCTGCGGGCGAAGCGGAACGCCTTCGGCGGCGAGCGCGTCCGCGAGGGCGCGAAGGATCGAGTCGTCGTTGCGCTCGCGCAGGCCCGCGAGGAGCGCGAGCGCCCGGGCGTCGGGCCGCAGGCGCGCGTGATCGCCGAACAGGTTCGTCTTCGCGACCTTGCCGACCATCACCGCCTCGCTCGCGCCGCCCGCGCGCAGGGCCACGATGAGCGCCTCGAGCTCGCCGAGGTGCAGCCACGTGAGCGTGTCCACGGCCGTCGCGAGGCGCGGATCGGTCTCGCCGTGGAAGCCGATCGCCACCACGCGGCGGCCACGCGCCCGCGCGGCCGCGGCCACCGCGAACGGCAGTCGCCCGCGCCCGGCGACGAGGCCGAGCGCGCCCGCTCTGTCCGCCGCGGCGCTCAGCGACAGAAGCCCCGCTCGGACTTCTCGAGGAAGCGCACCAGGCGCGCGACCTCGGGCACCGAGCCGAGGTCCTCGCGCACGCGCGCGAGCGCGGGCTCGAGCCGCAGCTTCGACGAGAAGATCAGGTGGAAGGCGCGCTTCAGCGCGCGCTGCGCCTCGTCCGAGAAGCCACGCCGCTTCACGCCGACCGTGTTCAGCCCGGCCAGCCGCGCGCGATCGCCGGCGACCATCGAGAACGGCGGCGCGTCGAGGGAGAGCTTCGCGTTCGAAGCGCACATCACCGACTCACCGACGCGGCAGAACTGGTGCACGCCCGTGTAGGCGCCGAGCACCGCGAAGTCCTCGACCGCGACGTGGCCCGCGAGACCGGTGAAGCTCGCGATGATGGTGTGGGAGCCGATCTGGCAGTCGTGGGCGATGTGCACGCCGTTCATGATCAGGTTGTCGTCGCCGATGCGCGTGCAGCCGCCGCCCTTCTTCGTGCCGACGTGGATCGTGACGTGCTCCCGGATCACGTTGTCGGCGCCGATCTCGAGACGGGTCTCCTCACCGGCGAAGGTCTTGTCCTGCGGCTCTCCTCCGACGGCGGCGAAGGGGAAGACGCGCGTGCGCGGCCCGATCCGCGTCCTGCCCGTGACCGAGACGTGCGCCTGGATCTGCACGTCGTCGCAGAGCTCGACCTCGGGGCCGACCACGGAGAACGCGCCCACGCGCACGCCGGCGCCCAACCGGGCGCCGGGATCCACCTGGGCGGTGGGATGGACGGAGCCCACGATCTCCGATCAGCCCTTGCTGTTGAACTTCTGCACCACGAGGTCGGTGATGTCCGCGGCCTCGCGGGTGTACATGAGACCGGCGGCGCCGCGCGCGAAGATGACGGTGAAGCCCTGCTCCTGGCCGACCTGCTTCACCACGTCGGAGAGCTTCGAGAACAGCGGGCCGAGGATGCGCTCGCGATCGATCTCGATCTCGCCCTTCAGCTCGCGCAGCTTGGTCTCGATCTCGTTGCGCTTCGAGGCATAGGCCAGCTGCTTCTCGCGGAGCGCGTCGTCGGAGAGCACGAACTTCTTGCTCTTCAGCTCGTCCTCCATCCCCTTCAGCTGGTCGACCAGGGGCTGCACCTGGCCCTCGGCGCGCTTCTGCTTCTCCTGGATCTCTTCCATGGCGTGCTTGCCGTCCGACGTCTGGCTCACGGCCTGGTCGAGGTCGACCACGCCGATCTTCACCGGCTCGTCGGACGCGGCCGTTCCCCAGGCCAGGATCGCGGCCAGCCCGAGCAGAACGAACGCCTTGTGAACCTGCATCTTGCTCCCCTCCCCCCTGAGACTTCCTCGGTCTCCCCGAGACTCTCGAGACATCGCTTGGAACCGGGACCCCGCCCGCCCGTCAGAAGTTCGCGCCCCCGACGGAGAACTCGAACACGAAATTCTGCTCGACCGAGAGCGGATTGATCGGGAATCCGAGGAATCCCTGCAACGGTCCGAACGGCGAGAACCAGAGCGCTCCGAAACCGGTACCGTAGCGCCACTCACTCACCT
>Ga0335070_10009948_pt1 | contig 11120 bp, 13 predicted proteins | sample Lox_Sample_13_FD_206722 | JGI IMG/M metagenome (GOLD analysis project Ga0335070, IMG submission 206722) | Soil microbial communities from Loxahatchee National Wildlife Refuge, Florida, United States - Lox_Sample_1.3 | ecosystem: Environmental > Terrestrial > Soil > Wetlands | place: USA... | reverse complement strand
GAGAGCGGAATTTTGGCTAGACATGCGCCTTCCTGATGTTCTGGATTAATGCCTCGACCTGGGTCTGGATCTGGTCCCGGATCGGGCGCACGTCGGCGAGCGGCAGGCCCTTCGAGTCGGGGATCTGCCAGTCGACGTGCTCGTCGGCCGGGATGAAGGGACACTCGTCCCCGCAGCCCATGGTCACGACCCAGCCGTAGCGACCGGAGGGGATCTCCGCCAGCGACTTGGAGCGGTGGGCGCCCAGGTCGCAGCCGACCTCGCGCATTGCCTCCGCCACGACCGGGTTGATCTTCCCGGACGGGCGCGATCCAGCGCTGATGGCTTCGACCAGCTCGGGAGCCATCCGGCGGGCAAACGCCTCCGCCATCTGGCTGCGGCCGGCGTTTTCGATACAGACGAACAGGACGCGAACCTTTTTATTCAACAAACAGGGTGTATTCGCGGTTTGGAGGGCCTCCTTGCGGAGGCCCTCCAATCTCTCTCATAAGAGGAGGATGTCAGAAAGGCTTACGGCAGGACCTTCGCGCCGTTGCAGGTGACCTCACCCAGCTTGGCCAGGACCTTCTGGCGGACAGCGTCCGGCAGGACGGAGTAGCCCAGGTCGGAGGCGGCCTTCTGGGCGCCGGCGTCGGTCTGGGCCCACTTGAGGAACTCGATGATCTTGGCAGCCTTGGTGCAGTCCTTCATCGATGTGGTGTGCAGGATGATATAGGTGTAGCCGGTCATCGGCCAGGCACCGTCGCTCTTGCCGTCCACGATCGTGTTGGTCAGCTTGTCGGTGAAGGTACCGGCGAACTCAGCCATGGCAGCCCCGACACTGCCGGCGTTAGCCGTCACAGTCTTGCCGGCCTGGTTGATCATCTGGGCGAAGGCCAGGCTGTTGGACTTGGCATAGGAAAGTTCGACGTAGCCGATGGAGTTGGGGGTGTTGATCACGACCGCAGCCACGCCCGCATTGCCCTTGCCGCCGATGCCGTTGCCGGCCTTGTCAACCGGCCACTGCACGGACTGGGCGCCACCGGCGGTCCAATCCTTGCTGAAGGAGGTCAGGGACTTGGTGAAGATTTCGGTCGTGCCGGAGCCGTCCGAGCGGTGGGCGACGGTGATCTTGGCAGCCGGCAGGTAATCCTTCAGGCCAGGGTTGAGGGCCACGATCTCGGGGTCGTTCCACATGGTGACCTTGGCATTGTGGATGTCCACCAGGGTCTGGCGGTTTAGGATGAGGGTCGGGATGGGGGCGGGGGTGGGGGTGGGAGTCCCGGCGCCAACGGCAGGTCCCTTGACGGTGTTCCACTTGATGTTATAGATATTGACCACGGCACCGGCCAGCATGGGGTACATCTGCAGGTCCTTGCCGTCGGTATAGTTCTGGTCACTCAAGAGCGAATCGGAACCGGCGAAATCAACCGTGTTGTTGATGATGGCGGTCTTGCCGGCGCCGGAGCCGGTGCCGTTGTAGTTGATGGCCACAGACGGGTCGACATACTGGTAGGCATAGGTCCACTGGGTGTAGACGGGCAGCGGGAAGGTCGCGCCCTGGCCGGTGATCTGGACCGAGCCAGCCGGGAGGGGCGTGGGGGCAGAGGGGCCGGGGGTGGAGGTGATTTCCACCATCTGGGTCTGCACGATCGTCTGCGGGGTCAGCGTTTCAGCGGTTCCGCAGGCGCTCAGCAGCAGGCTGGCGGTCAACAGGGCAAACAAGGAAACGAACAGGGTTTTACGCATTTTTTCTTCTCTCCTAATGGTTTTTTTGTCATCGGAATCTTATCAGCCCATGTTTAAGGCGTAGAGAACGCTTGTTTAACGTTCGGTTAAAGATTCGACCGTTCCCTCAGCTAGAGCGATGTTGCCCGCCTGAAATACCAGCGAGCAACATGGCTAAAGAGGAGAATGAAGATGAAGAAGCTATGCCTTTGGCATCAGGAAGGCCGGCAGGCGCAGGAGCGGCCTGGGAGCTGCTTCCTGCCACTGCCAGGAGTTCAAGTCGGTCAGGGCGTGGTAGGCGGTCATGTCGAGCTGCAGCGGGGTGACCGAGATGAAGCCGTCGGTCAGGGCGCCGATGTCGGTACCGCGCTCGGGCACGCCGGTCGGGGCGTCGCCTCCGATCCAGTAATAGGGCCGGCCGCGCGGGTCGGTCCGTTCGTCGAGCCGGCTGTGGTAGACGCGCAGGCCTTGGCGGGTGAGGCGGAAGCCCCGGATCTCTTCGTCCTTCAAAAACGGCACGTTGACGTTCAGGAGGATTTCCGGGGGCAGGCCGTTTTCGAGCACGCGCTGCACGATCAGGCGGGCGGCGCGCGCCGCCGGACAGAAGTCGATTTCGTCGATGTGCGCGTACGGGACGTCCAGCGAGACGGCGATTCCGGGTACGCCGGCGATGACGGCTTCCATGGCCGCCGTGACCGTCCCTGAGTAGGTCACGTCGTGGCCGAAATTGGCGCCCAGGTTGATCCCGGAGACCACCAGGTCGACCGGTTCCTTGAAGTACCCCAGCGCCGCCAGGGCGACGCAGTCAGACGGGGCGCCGTCGCTGGCGAAGGCCTGGCTGCCGTCCGCCAGACGCACCTCGCGCACGCGCAGGGCGCGGTCGAGGGTCTTGACGTGCCCGCCGCCCGACCAGTTGTGATCCGGGGCCAGCACGCTCACCTTGCCGAGCGAACGCATTTCCTCGACCAGGGCCAGCAGGCCGGACGAGGTCACGCCGTCATCATTGGTGACCAAGATATGTTTTTTCACTCAAACCTCTAAGATCTAGCGGTTGTTCTTGCGCCGATATTGAAAAATATCCACGCCGAAGACTACCAGCATGGCAGTCAAAAAAATCCACAACGAAATCACAGGGGTCATTTTTTCTCCCATAAAACAACAGAGTAGTTATATTTCATGAGCAAAGCATACCATCCTGCGTTTAAAATCCCGCGAAGGGCAGGTTATGGCTTTGTTATGCCCAGGTTAACAGGAAGAGGGCGTTAAATAAAAAATCGGCCAGGGGAAAACCCTCGCCGATGGATAAGGCCATTGAAGCCGGGTTTTACTTGCGGCGCACGTTCTGGCGTCGCGTCTGTACCGTATCGATTGCAAAAACCACCAGCATTGCGACGGTTGTAGCGATCAGGAACCAATTAGCCATTCCGACTCCTTTCACTTGTACATATAAAAGATACCATAATAAGGATGACATTCCCATGACAGGACATTTACAGTTCGGTAAGGCCGGACCCCCGAATCAGTTCACCGGGATTGAAAAATAAAACGTGCTCCCCCGGCCCTCTTCGCTCTCGGCCCAGATCTGGCCCCCATGGGCTTCGACCAGGTGGCGGCAGATGGACAGCCCGAGCCCCGTCCCGCCGCCGGAGCGGGCCCGGTCGGCTTTGTAGAAGCGCTCGAAGATGCGCGACAGGTCGTCCGTCGAGATGCCGACCCCCGTGTCGCGCACCGCAAAGCGGACGACGTCCCCATCGGAGTGCGCCAGCAGGGTCACCTCGCCGCCGGGGCGGGTAAACTTGACCGCGTTGTGGATCAGGTTGACCAGCACCTGCTCCAGGCGCGGCGGGTCGGCACGCACCTCGGGCAGGTCGGGGGGACAGTCGACGCGCAGGGCCAGGCCGGCGCGTTCCGCCTGCATGCGCATGCGGTCGGCAGCCGAATTGAGCAGAACCGCCGGGGCGGCGGCCTTCAACTCCAGCGGCACCTGCCCGGATTCGATGCGCGAGAGCTCGAGCAGCTCGGTCGCCATCTGCGTCAGGGCGTCGACCTCGGTCTCGATCCGCCCGAGGAAGCGGCGCGCGGCCTTGGGATCCTCAAGCGCTCCCTCCTGCAGGGTCTCCGTCAGGGCTTTGAGCGAGGCCAGCGGGGTGCGCAGCTCGTGTGAGACGTTGCTGATGAAATCGCGCCGCACCGTCTCAAGGCGGCGGACGCGGGTCAGATCCTGGACCATCAGCAGGCTGCCGCCCGTGCTGCGGTCCGGGATGGCGATCAACTGCAGGAACTGGTGGCGGGCCGGCAGCTCGACCGACTGGGTCTGCAGCTCGCCGCTTTCCTGGCAGCGCCGCCAGGCCTCGATCAGCTGGTACTGGCGCAAGACCTCCGCCACGGTGCGGCCGGAGGCGCGCGGGGTATCAAACAGCCTGGCCACGGCGGGGTTGGCAAACTGGACACGCCCGTCGGCGGCGGCGATCAGCACGCCGTCGGTCATCTGGTCCAGGACGGCGGCCAGCTTGCCGCGCTCGGCGTCGAGGGCGGACATTTGTGCCTGCTGCGCCAGTGACAGCTCGCGCACCGCATTGGAGAGATCCTCCAACTGGCTCACATCCGCCGGCAGGGACTGGGGCGAAGCCTCGCCGGTGGCAGTATGGCGTACGGCCTCAGCATAGCGCTCCAGGCGCCAACGCAGGCCGAGGAAGCGCCAGGCCAGCCAGCCCAGGACCAAGACCAGGAGGAGCACGAGGACACCGAGGAACCAGTTCATCCTAGCGGAGACTCAGGGAACGGTGGGTAAGGTGGACGGCCAGGCCGGTCAGCAGCCAGTTGAAGGCCAGCAGCCCCGCCCCGCCGATCAGGATCAGACCCCAGATCATGGCCGGGGTGACCTCGAACGTGAGGCCGAGCATTCCCCGCAGGTCGCTGGGGGTCGAGGGACTCGTCAGGGCAAAAAAGGCCGAGGTGGCGCAGGTGAGGGCCAGCAGGGCGGTGGTCAGGATGCAGATCCGCAGGGCGGCGAGGCGGACCCGGGACCCGTCCGCCGCCTGGTAGGCTAGCCGCCCGCCGGCGACGAATCCGGCCGGGAGCGCCAGGGCAACGTTCAAGACCGGCACGCCCATGGAGAAGCCGAACGCCCCGACGGCGTAAAAGAGCAGGACCGCCAGCCAGAAGGCTGGACTGAGACGGTGGGCGCGATCGAGGAGTCTTCCGAGAAAGTGGACGTCGGTCAAGACGCCAAGCAGCAGACCGGCGATCGCAGAGAGAGGGATCCACTTTTCCGGCAGCAGGGCGTAGGAGAGCCACCAGCCACCGAGCAGGCCCGCCAGCGGGGCCGGCGGGGCCAGGATCAGGCCAAGCGCAAGTCGTTCGAATTTAGTTTTCATATCCGGATTTTTACCCCGGCGGAACGATCAGCGGCTTCCGTTTCCTATCATCTTTCGACCCGGCACCCCATCATCCCTCGAAACGGTAGCCGCCGCCCCGGACGGTCACCAGGCGCTGCGGGCTGGCAGGGTCCTTCTCGATCTTCTGGCGCAGCCAGCGCACGTGCACGTCGACCGTGCGGCTGTCGCCAATGAAATCCCAGCCCCAGACGCGCTCGAGGATGAACTCGCGCGAGAGCATCTGGCCGCGGTGCTGGGCGAAGAAAAGCAGCAGGTCGTATTCCTGGGGCTTGAGCGCCAACACCTGCGCGCCCAGGCGGACCTCGCGGCGGGTCAGGTTGATCTCCAGCTCTCCGAAGGCGAGCACCTCCTGGGACGGAGCCGCCTCGGGGGATTTGAGCTTTTCCAGTTCCTCGCGGATCACGCGCGTGCGGCGCAGCTGCGCCTTGACGCGCGCCAGCAGCTCGCGCATCGAGAAAGGCTTGGTCAGGTAGTCGTCAGCGCCTACCTCCAGGCCGACCACCCGGTCGATCTCGTCATCGCGGGCAGTCAGCATGAGGATCGGGACGGAGCTCTCCTTGCGCAGGATCTTGCAGACCTCAAAGCCGTCCAGCTCGGGCAGCATGATGTCCAGGACGATCAAATCCGGCTTGAGAGAGCGAGCCGTCTCCAGGGCGGTGCGCCCGTCGCCGGCCGCCTGGACGGCGTAACCTTCCTTTTCCAGATTGTAGACCAGGGTCTCCTGGAGGGCGGGCTCGTCTTCAACGACGAGAATGTTCTCGGGCATATCTCTATCTTATCACAATCGTTTTGCACGCACTCCGCTTCCCGAGACAACATTTTGCCCCGTGCGTCCGGCCGCGGGGCAAAATGCTCGGAAGAAGGAAGTGAAGGGTAAGGAAAAGACGGGTGCGAACCTGCCCTTCCTATGCTTGCGGGAGCGAATGGTCAGCAAAATACTCGTCGAGCAGGCTGGCCACCAGGGCGTTCTTGGGCAGGATGATCTCCTGGGGAAGGTTGCGATCCTTGTACAGGGTCACCAGGTAGATCAGACCGTGCTGGTCCCATGAGGAAGCCAGCTCCACATTGCTGATCTGCCAGCCGGAGTCCAGGGCGGACAGGAGCAACAAATAGGAATTAGGGACGTAGGCCGGCGTGCGCGGCTCCTGTAGCGTGGTCCACATTTGGTTGCGATGGATGATTTGATCCAACATGACTGCCTGCCTTTCCGGTGATTGGATCACCTTATGCCAATCCTAACCCATGGAGATTGTGGTCTGTTTAAAAACAGGTTAAAGTTGTGTAAAACCTGCGTGAACGAAAAACGAGTCCGGGTCGTGGACTCGTCGGCTCTAGGCAGGCGGGAGGTTCGGCCTCCCCGAAGCGCCCCTCGATGTAATCCTCGTGCGCTTGACCTTTGGGTGGGTAAACAATTCCTTGCCGATATTCCACTCTACCAGTTCCCCCTGCAACTGGTCGAGTTCTCCCGCACCAAAGAGCTCTTCACCCGCCCGAAGCAGGAGCTGACCGACGCCTATCTGACGGGAAGGATGGGATAGCTCGCTTGTAATAAGCTCCTCCCGCACCGCGGGAGGAGCGCGAGGGATCAAGGAAAAGATTTCATCGAAATACAGGTTCGAGAAATTCATCCCCCAAAGCCCGAGCGATCCTCGGGCGGATTTTATCCCGGTTTGATTGGCATCCGGATGAAGATGGTCGTCCCCTCCCCTAGTTTGCTCTTAGCCCAGATACGGCCGTCGTGCTTTTCGACGATCGATTTTGCGATCGCCAGTCCCAGCCCGGAGCCGTTGCTGTCGCGCTGGCGGGAAGGATCGGAGCGGTAGAAACGTTCGAAGATATGGTCGAGCTCGTCCTCCGGAATGCCAGGACCGCTGTCTCGGACGCTGAGCTCCAGCGCCCCATCGACGACCTGCGCCGAGAGGACAATTAGCCCACCCTGGGGCGTATAGTGCAGCGCATTGTCGACCAAATTGCTCATGACTTGCATCATGCGGTCGGGATCGGCATTTATTTCCGGCAGTCCGGCGGGGGCTTGGATATTAATGGCGACCTGCTTCTGTCCAGCCCGATGCTGGTTGATGGCCTGGACATCCTCGAGCAGCCTGGCCGGAGCGACGGCACGGCGTTCGATGGGCAGTTCCCCGGCATCGGCCCGTGAGAGGGTGCGCAGGTCTTCGATCAGCTTGCCCAGCCGGCTGGCTTCGTCGCGAATGACCTCAAAGGTTTCGAGGGAGGGTTTCAGAACGCCGTCGTGCACCGCCTCGGCATGGCCAAGGATGACGCTGACCGGCGTGCGCAGGTCATGGGCTATGTCGGCGGTCATCTGGCGGCGCAGTTCGATCGAGCGAGCCAACTCCGCGTTCATGCGGTTGAAGGAGGCCGCCAGCTCGCCCAGTTCGTCGCGCGAACGGATGGGGACTTTCTGGGTCAGCTGGCCGGCCGAAACGGCCCGCGTGGCAGCGGTCAGCTCGCGGATTGGGCGGGTCAGGGTGCGTGAAAGCAGGAAGGCCAGGAGCAAGGCCAGGGCGGTCACGCCAATCCCGCCCACGATATAGATTTCCTTGACCCGGTTGAGGAAGGCGGTCTCTGCCGGGTTGACGCGGACGGTCGGCTGCCTGGTCACCATCGTCCCGACGGTCACTCCATTCACCTTGATCGGCAATCCCACCTGGACGTCGGAGGGCGGCAAAATGTCGCCCACGTCATCGCCGATGCCGGCAAGGACGACCCGGTTCCCGGAGTCCACCACGGTAAAGAATTGCCTGCCACCTGTGGTGCGGGCAAAATCCGGGGCCGGCCCGGGGATTAAGTCCACGGTAGCGACGCCGTCCCAGCTGCCGTTCTGGCTGTAATAGTCCGCCAGGCTGGAAAGGAGGTTGTTCCGGTTCTGGTTGAACAGGTAGCTGCGGAACTCCCGGTCGGTCGTCCAGCGGGCAAGCAGCACAATCAGGACCACGCTGACCAGGCTGATCCCCAGGAAAGCCAACAACAATTTGACCGTAATCGAGCGCATGCTTTACTGCCTGACGAAACGGTAGCCCGCGCCGTAGACCGTCTGGATATAACGCGGCGAACCCGGAACCGGCTCGATCTTGGCGCGCAGGTTTTTAACGTGCAGGTCGATGGTGCGTTCGTAGCCCTCGAAGCGCACACCCTGCAGGATGTCCAGCAAATCGAGGCGGGAGAACACGCGTCCCGGGGCGGACATCAGGGCGGCCAGCAGCTCGAACTCGGAGGGGGTCAGATCGACGTAGCGGCTGCCGACCTGGACGGAGCGGCTGTCGCGGTCGATGGTGATGTCCGCCGCGCGCATCACCTTGGCGGCCGGCTCTTTGGCGCCGCTGCGGCGCAGCACCGCCTTGACGCGGGCCATCAGCTCGCGCGGGCGAAACGGCTTGGTGATGTAGTCGTCCGCGCCCAGCTCAAGCCCGACCGCCTTCTCGTCACTGTCGACACGGGCGGTTAGCAGGATGATCGGGGCATCATGGTCGGCGCGGTAAATGCGCATGAACTCGTACCCGTCCATTTCGGGCATCATGATGTCGAGGATGATCAGGTCCGGGTTTTCGCGCCGCGCGACGGAAAGCGCCTCGACCCCGTTCAACGCGGTCAGGACGCGGTAACCGCTCTGCTTCAGGTAGGTCTCCACCAGCGAGACCAATCTCGTTTCATCATCGACGACCAGGATGGTTTTTGTCGTGACCATTTTTACCGTGCCGGGTCCAGGAATTACGAATTGAGTATATCAAAGTTCGGACCGATACGGTCCGGAGGGAGAGGTGATCGCATTCTCGGTAATAAGAATGGATAAGAATGCGATCACCTGCTTGTGCTCTTAAGGGGTGGGAGTGGAAGTGGCAGAGGGCTGCGACTTCTTTTGCAAAGTGCTGATCAGCTCTCTGAGCAGGGGGGTAGGAACCTCGCCGAATCCGGCGGTGCGAGTCCGTTGGGCACGCAAGGTTGCCAGCTGGGTCGGATTGAACCCACCGGTACCACCGGCACCGCCAAACCCGCCGCCTCCGCCTCCGCCACCACCAAAGAAGAATTGACCGCCTCCGCCACCCTGGCGCGGAGTCCCGCTAAAGCCCGGAGTACCAGTCCCGCGGAAACCCAACCCCAAGGAGCTCATCAGGGTGAATTCATCCTGACGGGTCAGCTTCATGGCGGTAATCGCCTGGACCTGCTGGGGGGTCATCGTGCTCTGGATCTGAGAGACGACGGCATCGACCTCCGCCTGTGCAGTGGTGTTGCTGGCGAGGAGCTGGCTGTATGCCTGCCAGAGCGGGAGCAATTGAGCCGCCTCCGCGGCGTCCACGGCATTCGCCGTCCCCTCCAGCTTGAATGTGCCCACCAGCAACTGCCCGACCTGGGGCAGGGGTTGATTGGTGGACCCTGAATTCCCATTGCTGGAAGATGAAACGCCATTTGAAGGCGCACTGGCATTGGCTTTGCTTGCGCAAGATGCCAGGACCAGCGTCGCGAGGGTAATAATCCCGGTAAGAGAAAACAGTATCTTTTTCATTCGAAATCCTTTCCTTATTCTTTACCTTTTTTGTTTTATTTTTTTACTCATGCCGCAGCGCGTCGATCGGGTCGAGCTGGGCGGCCTGGTTGGCCGGGTAGTAGCCGAAGAAGGCGCCCACCGCCGCCGCCGAGCAGAAAGCCAGCAGGATCGAGCTGGGGATAACCACCGTGCGCATCGCACTGAGCTTCCCAAAGACAAACGACCCGCCGACCCCCACCACAATCCCGATAATGCCTCCCACCAGGCTGAGCAGCAGGGCCTCGGACAGGAACTGCCAGCGCACGTCGCTGGGCGTGGCTCCGACGGCCTGGCGCAGGCCGATCTCGCGCGTGCGCTCGGTCACGCTGACCAGCATGATGTTCATGATCCCGATCCCGCCCACGACCAGCGAGACACCTGCCACCCAAGCCAGCAGGTTGCGGAAGGCCGCCGTGGTCGATTCCTGGGTAGAGATGATGTTCTGCTGCGTGGTGATCGTGAAGTCGGGAGTGCCGCTCGAGGCGATCTTGTGACGCTGGAGCAGCAGCAGGTTGATCTGGTTGATGGTATCGTTCATCAACTTCGGATCAGCCACCTGGACGTAGATCGTGCGCACGCTTTGACCCAGGAAGCGCGCGAACTGGGAGGGGATGAAATAGTGCAGCACCACCTGGTAGGGCATGTACAGGCGGGCATCGTAGTCCACGTCGCCCACCAGCCCTTTCTTGGCAAGCACGCCGATGACGGTCATGCGCAGGTTGTTGACCAGCACCGTCTGCCCGATCGGATCGCTGGTCCCGAAGAGCTGCTGCGCCAGGCTGTAGCCCAGCACGACCGCCTTGACCCTGGAGGTATTTTCCTGAGCGGTGAAATAACGCCCGCTGGCGACCTTCATGCTGCGCACGGTCAGGAAGTCCGGCAGGGTGCCCAGGATCGAAATGCTGCTCAGGGAGACGCTTCCCGCGCTCACCGTTTCGCTGCCCCCCTGCTCCACGCTTACGCCGGACACATTGGGGACCTGCTGTTGGATGGCCGTGGCGTCCGAGAAGACCAGCCCGCCGGTCTCGGGACCGCGCTGGGGACCATTGCGGCTGAAATTGGGAGTGATGAAGATCAGGTTGGAACCCAGGCTGGTGATCTGGTCCCGGATCGTGGCCTGCGTCCCGCTGCTGACGGCGATCATGATGATCACCGCCGCCACGCCGATGATGATGCCCAGCATGGTCAGCAGCGAGCGCACCTTGTTCTTGCCGATCGCCTCCCAGGAAATGCGCAAAACTTCAGCGGGATTCATGCTCCACCTCCTTTTCATTCAACGGATAATGATTTTTACCATTATGAACCTCGGCGTCGATGCGCCCGTCCTTCAAGTGGATGACGCGCTCGGTGTACTGGGCGACGATCGGGTCGTGGGTCACGATGACGATGGTCCGGCCCCGCTTGTGCAGGCTCAGGAGCAGTCGCATGATCTCCTCCCCGGACTTGCTGTCCAGGTTCCCGGTCGGCTCGTC
>Ga0335070_10009947_pt1 | contig 11120 bp, 10 predicted proteins | sample Lox_Sample_13_FD_206722 | JGI IMG/M metagenome (GOLD analysis project Ga0335070, IMG submission 206722) | Soil microbial communities from Loxahatchee National Wildlife Refuge, Florida, United States - Lox_Sample_1.3 | ecosystem: Environmental > Terrestrial > Soil > Wetlands | place: USA... | reverse complement strand
TTGTTCATGATTGCCAGCAGCACTGGCGCACTCCGGGGGAAATCGTCAGATGCTGAATTACAGGAAGAATTTTTCGAGCGTCAGGGCGTGGAGAGCACCTACGAAGACTGACTAGGAACTCGGAGCCAAAACGTGAAGGTTACCGCGAGGAAGGTCGAAACCACCGTGAAGTTCACAACGTCGGACGGATTGCATCTTAGCCTATGATTTCGCTCATTGCGTATCTTGTGTTAATGGTTTGGCTGTGCTTTCTTCATCCCCAGTGCCTTGCCTATTACCTCAAAATTCTCTTCGGCCTCTTCACCTATATTCCTACCACCTAACCGATCGCCTACGACTTTACATAGAGCCTCTATTAATAACCCCAACATCATATATAGGTTGGCCCTCAGTCCGTGCAGGTACTTCTCTCCCACGGCTTTGTCCCCCTTTAGGCCATATAGAATGCCAGTGTGGAACATTGCCCCGTACAAAGTCCCGTGGATCGATTCTGACGCATCAGCGTATAGATATTCCTTGATCGCAAGATACCCCTGCGTCCGAAAACTAGACACCGTCGTCCCGACATATTCCATCCGCTTTTCGATGGTCAGGACAGTCCAACTCCCCTTTTCCTTTCCTGAAGGTTTTTCAAATTTCTTCATCATTGCTTTCATTTTCTGATGAAGCTCGGGCGGCTTAGGAATCGCTATTTCGTGACCTATTAGGGAATATGCCTTTTGCCGTGAGATCAGTGAGCGGACGACTTTTTGCTGTGAATATTCGATAAAGTCCTGGTACTCAGTTTCCCCGCAAACAAGGAGATAGCAAAGATTCGTAATCCTCTCAAGAAATGCGCGAGCAGTGATGTACGCCTCAGTTAGAAGTCCCTTTTGAACCAGAATATCTGTAGAAATTGCTCCAGACATCACACTATTTAATAACGGATAAAGGCCGCCCATTCTCTCTCTTTCGTTGATTTCTAGAAAGCCTTTTTCGATCCTTTCTAACAGATCATACTGTCGACTGAAATATTCATGAAATTTTATGACCCTTCTCAAATTATCATCTTCCGTACATTTTATGAACTGCTCACTATTCTTCATGCGCAAGTATTCTTCTTACGGTTTCTATCGAATTCTAAACTCATGAGGATGTTGCGTCAATTATTTCTTCAGACATGTAATGTGTGATGCATCTTAGGACCGACAGATTCAGGAGGAAGGAAGACTCGCCTCAGTTAAACTTTGTGCACCGCTGTTACCCACCGTCCTTTGGGGAACAGCTCAACCAATACCTGCCCCATACCCACATATCTGTGAGCCTTCCATTAAAGAAAGAGCCATTATTGGACAGATGCGCCTTATGTCCAATTCAATCCTCCCTCATCCGGCCGGCGGTGTCCGGAACTCCGCTGATTTGTTTCCGCAGAGACGCCCATAATCAGATATAAATACCTTTTGTCCACTTACGTCTTTGGGTAGGAGCAGATTCTCTCTCACAACCGAACTATCCCCACGCAGGCCCTTCAGGAACCGGCAGCATTTTGAGCACGGTGTCCCGCACGGTCACGTCCTTTTTCCTGCAGGCGCTCCTGAAAGCGTAGTCCTCTCCGACGAGAATGACCTTTTCCTTCGCCCGGGTAACTGCCGTATAAAGGAGCTTATTGTTGAGCATGATGAAGTGGCTCAGGGTCGTCGGGATCATGACAGTCTTGTACTCGCTCCCCTGGGTCTTGTGGATGGTCAGGGCGTAGGCGAGCCTGACCAGTTCCCGCGCCTCGTCGAAGGAATAGGCGGCTATAGTGCGGTCAGCCGGATAGTAGACGTCGAGCACCTCTTCTTTGCGGTTAACCGCAACCACGATGCCGAGCATGCCGTTATAGATCCGGTCGGTGTAGTAGTGATCCTCCCGGTCAGGGAGCTTGTAATCGGCAGGGCGGATGCAGTCGATGTTCATGTTCTGGATGTGAACGACTTTATCCCTGAAGGCAAGCTTGGTCCTCCCGAGGTTGACGCAGTGCTCCGGCCGGGCCGCACCATCGTTGAGGAGCTGCTGCAGGGCATCGTTCAGGCGCTCGGTGCCCAAGGGGCCGCTCTTCATGGGGGTGATGACCTGCAGGGTATTGAGGTAGCCTGCGTAATCCCTGTTCTTGAAGGTCTCTGTGAGCAGGCCTTTGTAGGTGGCTGCCGTGTCGCAGAGTGTTGTGAAGATCTTCTCTGAGTTCTCCTCCCTGAGCTTCTTGAAATCGCCCTCTTTCATGGCTTTGGCTTTTACCTTCTGCTTCAGGGCAAAATAGTTGGGGATGGAGACGTCCATGAACCTGAAATCACCGTAACCCTGGGCAGCATACTGCTCAGGTACGCGCGCCTCCCGGATGTCGTTGGCGAAGAGGGCGATCACCTTATCTTCGCTCTGCCGGTAGATGCGGGTGAGGGTCACGGTCGGGGCCAGTCTTTTTTCTATGAGATCGGAGAAGGGGTTGCCGGCGCCGATCGGGGGAAGTTGCGCGGCATCCCCCACCATGATGAGGACCGCGGTATCGGCAAGGCGCGTGATAAGCCGGAAGAGAAGCTCGGTATTGACCATCGACGATTCATCCACGAGCAGGACCTCGTACGGGAGTTTCTCCTGGTTCTTGAATACGAGGCTGTAGATGGTCTGGGCCTTGTAGCCCGAGAGCTTCCTGATCCGGTCGGACGCGATGCCGGAAAGTGCGCAGCACATGATCTTCTCCTTCGGGGAACGGATCGCGAGAAGATCGAGCAGCGCGCGCGACACCGTGCTCTTGCCCGTTCCCGCATAGCCGCAGAGGAGGAAGATACGGTGTCCCCGGTTGACGGTCCGTATGGCCTCCTGCTGTTCCTCGCTGAAGGTGATCCCCAGCTCCTTCTGCTTACGGTCAATGTAGCCCTCGATGTCATCGAGGATTGCCGGGGAGAGCTGGCGGGCTCTTAAGGAGGCGGTCGTGTATATTCTCGTCTCTGCGGCGTAAAGGAAGGAGGAGGTCAGCTTGTCATGTTCAAGGAAGACGATTCTTTCTTCAGCGGCCATATCCCCAAGGACCGCTTGAAAGAGCTCAGGGTCGATGCCGCCGCCTTCGGGTGAGAGTTCCTGTTCCACGAGCGAGAAGAGTGACGGCCGGTCGATGCAGCTGTTGCCGACCGAATCGGTGTACTCGAAGAGAACATAGTCGATGCACGCCCGTATTCTGAAGGGATGAGCGGGGGCGATGCCCATTGCCGTGGCGATCTTATCCGCGGTCTTGAAGCCTATGCCCTTGACGGCGGTCAAGCGGTAGGGGTTTTCTTGAATCTGACCGATCAGGTCCTTCTCGTCCTTGAGCTCTTTATAGACGCGCTGGACGAGGGCGGGTGTGCCCCCGAGAGGGATCAGGAACTTTGAGAGGGACTTCAGGTCCTTGAACCGGTGCCAGTTGGCGAGGATCTTCTCAAGCTTTTTCTCCTTGATGCCCTTCACCGCGAGGAGCTTCTCCGGTTCATCATCGAGCACCCGCTCAAGGGTTTCTTCGCCCATCGACTCGATGAGCTGGAGCGCGAGGTTCTTGCCGAGGCCCTTGACCATTCTCGTCAGGAAGTAGAAGAGCTCATTTTCAAGGACGGTCAGCTCCTGAAAGATGAACTGGAGACCGTAGGCCTTATGCTTCTTCCACTCGCCGGAGGCCCTGATGCGGGCGCCCTCCAGGGAAGCCATCGTATCGTGGTAGATGCCGCAGAGCGTGGTGCTCTTGTCGAGCTTCAGGACCATGTATCCCGTCTCATGGTTCCTGAACGTGATGGTCTTGATCGTGCCGGTGATTTCGGTAGTCTTCGTTTCTGCCATGCGCGTAAGTATATACCATAGTCCGGCCGTCTTGGCTGTTCTCGCGGACTTCATCAAAGTTATCTTCTGTACTCTTCACCATCGCACCTCCTCATGCTAGCTTACATTTAGCCGTGGTAATCGTTAGCTCACCAAAATACTTTGCCCCTATGCTCCGGCAGAGTAGTGGGCGGCATTTTGGTGACCTTCCGTTAGCTTGTCGATATGCTGTGCGATAGTGCATGCCCGTCGAGCTCTAAACATGATAGACTGTACGCTACTGAAGGCAAGGAGGTTCGCCGCATGAAGGCCATCGGTATCAATGGAAGCCCACGGAAGAAATGGAACACTGCTACCCTGCTCGAGAAGGCTCTTCAAGGGGCCGCATCCCAAGGCGCCGAAATTCAATCGGTACACCTCTACGATCTCGCGTACAGAGGATGCGTGAGCTGCTTCGCCTGTAAGATCAAAGGAGGGACCAGTTACGGCAGATGCGCGGTCAAAGACGACCTCACCGCTATCCTGAAGACGCTCGACAGCGCAGACATCCTTATCTTGGCCTCACCGATTTATTTCGGCACTGTCACCGGGGAGATGCGGTCATTCATGGAGCGGCTCCTCTTTCCCTACATGACGTATACCGACCCACCGGGTTCTCTCTTTTCCGGGAAGCTCCGCACCGGCTTCATCTATACGCTCGGCGCCACGGAAGAACTGGCGAAGCAGCGGGGCTTCGACCGGCACATTGCCGCCAATGAGATGCTCTTGAGTTTGATTTTCGGCGCTTCCGTGTCCCTGTGCAGTTATGACACCTATCAGTTTGAAGATTATGCCAAGGTGTACGCGCCCCGCTGGGATCCGGAACAAAAGGCACGAAGGCGGTCTGAGCTCTTTCCCGCCGACTGTCAGCGCGCTCATGACATGGGCAGGCAGATGGCCGGGGGCTAAAGGAGCGTGTGCGTGCCTAAACGTATAACGTAGCCGAGATCACGAAAGTCCGTCATGGAAGAAACCATAACCAGGAGTTGAACGCATGATCAAATTTGTGATGTGCGCAAAGCGTCACCCGAGGATGTCACGGGCCGAGTTTCAAGACTACTGGCTCAACCATCATGGTCCGTTATTCAAAGAATTCGCGGACACTTACAGGGCGGTGCGTTACGTGCAGAGTCATACGATCGATTCGCCGCTGAACGAAAACATCCGGAAATCCCGAGGGACAGTAGAGCCGTATGACGGGATTGGTGAGATATGGTGGCAGTCGGAAGAGGAGTTCCTCGCAGCGATCAATTCACCGGAAGGCCAGAAATTACGCGTGATGTTTATCGAGGACGAATCCCGATTCCTCGACCTGAAAGCATCCTCGGCATTCTTTACTGTCGAGCATGTTCTTGTCGATGGAAAGGTGCAGTAGAGGATTGATCTGAGAGTGGAGGCAACAAAATGAGCACTGCGTTGCTACTGGTGGACATACAACAAGATTACTTCCCACAAGGAAGGATGGAACTCGTTGCACCATTCGAGGCAAGCCTTGAAGCCAAACGGTTGCTCACCTACTTCAGGAAAGAGAGATTGCCCGTCGTCCACCTACAGCATATCTCCACGAGTAAGGATGCCACGTTTTTCTTACCGGACACAGACGGAGTTACCTTTCATGAGAACGTGAGACCCCTTGTCACTGAAACAATAATCCAGAAGCATTTCCCGAATGGTTTTCGGGATACAAACCTGAATGAATGCCTTGAGTCCAGGGGAGTCGATGGGCTTGTGGTGTGCGGCATGATGTCGCACATGTGTATAGACGCAACGGTGCAGGCAGCGTTCGACAAAGGATACTCCTGTTTAGTCGCCCATAACGCCTGTGCAACAAAGAACTTGAGCTTCGATGGCGTCGCTATCCCGGCAGCACATGTGCACGGGGCATACATGGCTGCATTGGCGGCCGTCTATGCGAAAGTTCTGGGTGCTGCAGAAATTATCGAGATATTGGGTGCTCGAGGTTAACTATCGTGTTCACCTTTCTAAATCATTCCTCAGCGGTTCTTCGCACGTGTATCGCCAATAAGGCCCGTGAAACTATTGTGCGCCTTTGTCTTGCGTTTGCTCGTGCGGTAGCCCGCGCCGGCTACGTATCCGCAGTTCTTATGAGCACGCCACGGCAGGGGAACGACAGATGACAAAGAAGACTCGGACCAGCAGCAGAAACAGCCGCCAGGATCTCCTTGAACAGATCAAGGAGCTACGGGCACAACTCGAAGAGGCGGAGCAAACGCTCAGCGCTATCAGGAACGGCGGCATTGATGCGCTGGTTATCGACGGCGAGGACAGGGCGCGGATATACACACTGGAGGGGCCTGACTTTCCTTACCGCAGCATCGTCGAGACGATGGCGGCTGGCGCCGTCACCCTGAACGAAGACTACACCATCTTGTACTGCAACACCTTTTTTTCCAATCTGATCGCCGCTCCCATGGAGCAGGTCATCGGCTCCTCATTCCTGGATTTCGTTCCGGTTGAACATCGGGAGACGTTTGTCAGCTTTATCCGCAGAAGTTACACACAGCAATCTTTCCAAGAGTTGCCCTTGTGGACAGCGTCATCGGACAAAAAACTTTACATGCACCTTGCGGGCGGCCGTGACCTTCACAACCAACAGAACGTCTGTATTGCGGTAACTGATATTTCGGCACGAAAACAGATAGAGGAGAGCCTCGATATAAAGTCACGGACCCTCGAAGACGTAAACACCGCTCTCCGGGTTCTGCTGAAGCAACGAGAGGAAGATAAAAGCCAGCTTGAGGAGAACATTCTGTCGAACGTGAAGGAGCTCATCCTCCCCTACATCGAAAGGTTGAAAAAGAGTAGATTGGACGTCGAGCAGGCAACCGCGTTGGATATAGTAAACGCGAATCTGGAGGAGATAACTTCGCCCATCGGCCGAACAATGCACCTGCTTCAGCTCAGCCCCAAAGAGATTGACGTCATCGCCTATCTGAAAGCCGGTAAGAACACAAAGCAGATTGCCGAATCGCTGGGCTTGTCTCAGAGAACGGTGGAGTTTCACCGGTACAATATCAGGAGAAAATTAGGCCTGGACAACAAGAAGACCAATCTACGATCCTACCTGCTTTCGTTGCGCTAGCAAAACTACCTGATATAACCCAGTAGTACCACAGTATATTTCTAGAATGCACGCGCAAAATATAAGAACTATAATTTGCAATGAAACAGCAGAAATGTAGTGAAATGGAGACATAGCTGCGCCAGCTCCGGCAACGCAGCGATGATTTGAAAGAGGTGCCAAAATGGCAGCCAAACCGGGAAAAAACAAGAGGGCCATCGAGAACCTGAACGCTATCTGCGAAGAATATCTTGAAGGTAGATACAGCATTCAAATAATTGACATTGAGGAACGTCCCGAAATCGGCATCGAAAAGAACATAATAGCTTCTCCTACATTGATACGAGAACTGCCGGAGCCCGTCAAGCGAGTAATAGGCGATCTTTCGCAGAGAGAAAAGGCCCTCGTTGCAATGGAGATCAAGAAGAGGTCTGTTTAATGTAGTGCGAGTCCTGCTTTACAAAAGAGGGAAAAAGTATTAACAATAGAATATTCACGTAATTCAATCAGTTAACTTGGTCATACGTCCGTGATGCGATGGTTCAACGTGTCGCCGGGTCACCGCGCACCACTGCCGTGCTGTTCCAATTTTTGGAGGAGGACCCCTGATGGCGAAAGAGAAAGCGGCCACGCATCAAGCTCAGCTTCAGAAATGTCCCACCGGCATCATTGGTCTCGATGAACTGACCCAGGGCGGGCTCCCCAGGGGCCGTCCCACACTCGTCACCGGATCAGCAGGCTCGGGCAAGACGCTCCTGGCCATGGAGTTTCTTGTCAAAGGCGCGACCGTGTACAATGAACCCGGCGTTTTCATGGCCTTCGAGGAGACTGCAGATGACCTCGCGAAGAACGTCGCCTCCCTCGGCTTCGACCTGGACAGCCTCACCAACAACAAGAAGCTTGCGATCGACTACGTGTACATAGAACGTTCAGAAATAGAAGAGACCGGCGAGTACGACCTCGAAGGTCTCTTCATCCGCCTCGGCCATGCCATCGACTCGATACACGCGAAGCGCGTGGCGATCGACACCATCGAGGTCCTCTTCGGCGGCCTGCCGAATGATGCGATCCTCAGGGCGGAACTCAGGCGCCTCTTCCGCTGGCTCAAGGATAAGGGCGTTACCGCCATCATCACCGGGGAACGGGGAGAGAACTCGCTCACCCGCTATGGTTTGGAGGAGTATGTTGCCGACTGCGTGATCCTGCTCGACCACCGCATCGTTGACCAGATATCGACGCGGCGCCTGCGTATCGTCAAATACCGCGGCTCTGCCCACGGCACCAATGAATACCCCTTCCTCATCGACGAAGAGGGCCTCTCGGTCCTGCCGGTCACCTCTGTGGGTTTGAACTACGACGTGCCCAAAGAACGCATATCCACGGGCATTACCCGCCTCGACACGATGTTCGACGGCAAGGGCTTTTACAAAGGCTCGAGCATCCTCGTCTCCGGCACTGCAGGCACCGGCAAGTCCACCCTGGCCGCCCACTTTGCCGAAGCAGCCTGTAGGAAGAATAGGCGCTGTCTCTACTTCGCTTTCGAAGAATCACCGCAGCAGATCACGAGGAACATGGCCTCCGTGGGCATCGACCTGAAGCCCTGTCTACAAAAGAAGCTGCTCATGATCCGCTCGATGCGCCCGACGTTCTACGGTCTCGAGATGCACCTCCTGGAGATGATCAAGCTGATCCACGCGTTCGACCCCGGGGTGGTCGTGATGGACCCCATCACGAACCTCATCACGGTGGGCCTCCCGGTTGACGTGAAATCGATGCTGACCCGTGTGGTCGATTATCTCAAGTCACGCCAGATCACCACCTTCTTCACCAGCCTCACCTCGCCCGACGGCAGCCTGGAGCTGACGGACATCGGCGTCTCCTCCCTCATGGATGCGTGGATCGTCCTTCGCGACATCGAGGCCGAGGGCGAGCGCAACCGCGGCCTCAGCATCGTCAAATCACGCGGCATGGCGCACTCCAACCAGGTGCGCGAATACCGCCTGACCGCCAAGGGCTTTTATCTGGAGGACGTCTATCTGGGTCCGCAGGGTGTGCTCACCGGCGCAGCCCGAGCCGCCCGGGAAGCCGAAGAGGCTCAAGCATCAGCCGAGCGCGCGGATGAGATCCAGCGGCAGAAGCGGCAGATTGAGCGCAAGCGCGCGATCACGGACGCCCAGGTTGCGGCCCTGCGTGCCGGCTACGAAGCAGAAGCGGAAGAGCTCAAGAAAAAGATCGCTGAGATGGAAGCACGCGAAAAAGCAGCCGCCCTGCAGCGGGCGAAGATAGCCTCGATGCGCAAGGCCGACAAGGAGGTTGACCATGCCGAAAAATCCTAAGGTAAAAGAAGAGCCCGAGTTCTGGGAATTGCGCCTCTATGTGGCAGGCCAGACACCGAAATCCCTCGCCGCATTCGCGAATCTCAAGAAAATCTGTGAGGAGCACCTTCAGGGCAAGTACACGATCGAGGTGATCGACCTTCTCAAGAACCCCACCCTCGCCAAGGGAGACCAAATCCTGGCCATCCCGACGCTGGTCCGGAAGCTCCCCGAGCCGGTCAGGAAGATCATAGGGGACCTCTCCAATACGGAGCGCGTGCTCATAGGACTTGACCTTCGTCCCGACGCCACCAGAAGCAGGAGGAGTCCATGAAAGGCAAAAAGGCTCGCACTGAACTCGAACTCTTCGAGCAGGCGGTCAAAGACGCCGGCGAGAAGAAGTACCTGCTCCGGCTTTATGTTGCCGGTGCCACACCCAAGTCCACCCAGGCCATCATGAACATCAAGAAGATCTGTGAAGAGCACCTGAAAGGCCGCTACGATCTTGAGGTCATCGACGTCTACCAGCAGCGGACCCTCGCCAAAGGCGAGCAGATCATCGCCGCGCCGACGTTGGTCAAGAAACTGCCGCCTCCTCTGCGCCGCTTCATCGGCAACATGGCAGATATGGAGCGCATCCTTGTGGGGCTCGACTTAAAGCCCGTGGAAGAGCCTCCGCCACCGGCCCCGCATAGCGAAAAAAGAAAGTCTCATGGGACGCCGACATGAAGCAGAAGGACCCGCACGAAGAACTGCTCCTCAGATATGAAGCAGTTTGCGGCCGGTTGGACGAGGCCGAAGAAACCCTCAGGGCCATCCGGAACCATGAGGTGGATGCGCTCGTCGTCAAAGGACCCGACGGCGATCAGGTATACACGCTCCAGGGTGCCGAACAACCCTATCGTGTCCTTGTCGAGGCAATGCGCGAGGGCGCTGCCACCATGACACCCGATGGCACGGTCCTTTACTGCAACAGCCAGTTCTCAGAACTGCTCAAGCTCCCCCTGAACAAGATCATGGGTGCATCGTTTTATGATTTTCTGGTCTCTCAGGATCATGAGCAGTCATTCCAAACGATACTCCGGACGTGCGGTATAGAGGGATGCAAGAATGAGTTCCGTCTGAAGAGCGCTGACGGGCACGAGGTGCCGGTGCTTCTTGCGGTCCGTTCGCTTATGCTCAACGACGTTGAGGCCTATTGCATCGTGGCCACCGACCTCACCGGGCAGAAGCGCACCGAAGAGGCGCTCCGGGAGAGTCTGGCGGAGATCGAGGCCTACTACAACACGGCTCCCGTGGGGTTGGCCGTTTTCGACCACGAGCTGCGGTATGTGAAGATCAACGAGCGTCTTGCTCAGACGAACGGCCTACCGGCTGCAGCGCACATCGGCCGAGCTCTCGGTGAGATCGTGCCGCGGCTGGCAGACCAGCTGGAGCGGCTGGCCCGGCAGGTCCTCGAGTCGGGTGAGCCGGTCGCGAACATCGAATTGGAAGGCGAACGCCCGGCACAGCCCGGGGTTCAGAGGGCATGGCTGGAAGGCTGGTATCCGCTCAAGAATGCGGCTGGACAGGTTGTGGGGGTTACCGCCGTGGTGCAGGAGATAACGGAGCAGCGCCGCCTTGAGGAGCAGCTGCACCAGGCGCAGAAGATGGAAGCCATCGGCACCCTTGCCGGCGGGATCGCGCATGACTTCAACAACGTGCTTGCCGCAATCATCGGCTTCACCGAAATGGTGCTGGACGACGTTTCGGACAATCCGCAGGTCCAGCAGAAGATGGAACGGGTACTGAAAGCCGGCCTCAGAGGCAGAGACCTTGTCAAACAGATCCTGGCCTTCACCCGTAAGACCGAAGGAGAACGTAAAGAGATCAGTCTCACGCCC
>Ga0335070_10009945_pt1 | contig 11121 bp, 8 predicted proteins | sample Lox_Sample_13_FD_206722 | JGI IMG/M metagenome (GOLD analysis project Ga0335070, IMG submission 206722) | Soil microbial communities from Loxahatchee National Wildlife Refuge, Florida, United States - Lox_Sample_1.3 | ecosystem: Environmental > Terrestrial > Soil > Wetlands | place: USA: Florida... | reverse complement strand
TCATCCACGAAGGGCTCTCGCGCTTCGCGGGCCGAACGCTGCCGCTCAACGAGGAGGTCTACGCCTCGGCCTCCGATACGAACTTCCGCAACCAGAGCATCGCGCGCATGCTGCAGAGCTTCGGCCGCATCTACCTGGACCCCGCCGAGGCCACCGATCTCTACACGAAGCAGTGCTCGCTGAACGTCACGGCCAAGGACCTGGCCGTGATGGGCGCCACGCTGGCCGACGGCGGCGTGAATCCGCTCACCAGGGAGCGGGTGGTCGACTCGGAGAGCTGCCGGTACGCGCTCGCCGTCATGGCCACGGCCGGCCTCTACGAGACCTCCGGCGACTGGCTCTACGACATCGGCCTGCCGGGCAAGAGCGGGATCGGCGGCGGCATCGTGACCGTCTCCCCCGGCAAGGGCGGGCTCGGCACGTTCGCGCCGCGCCTCGACAAGGCCGGGAACAGCGTCAAGGGCCAGCTCGTCGCGGCGTTCCTCGCGAACCGGCTGGGGCTGGATCTCTTCGCCTCGACCCCCGAAGCGTAAACGGCCCCACGCACGAGAGAAGGAGACACTCGATGACGGCGCGCCCCGCTTCCGCAACCACCGCGGTTCCGGAACAGCAGGACTCGTGGGTGCCCATGATCGTGATCGCCATGGGGCAGATGCTGATGTCCTTCAACGTGGCCGCCCTGCCCGTGTCGATGAGCGGCATGGTCGCGAGCTTCAACACGCCCCCCACCACGGTGGGCACCGCCATCGTGATGTACTCGCTCGGCGTCTCGGCCTTCGTCATGCTGGGCGCCAAGCTCGGGCAGCGCTTCGGTTCCAAGATCTTCTTCCAGGTCGCGGTGGTCCTCTTCCTGGCCGCCATGGTGATCATGGTGCTGAGCCCGACGGCCGGGGTGATGGTCGCCGCGCAGGGGCTGGCCGGCTTTGCGGGCGCCTCGCTCGTGCCTTCGCTGGTCGCGCTCATCGCCAACCACTACCGGGGCCGGCAGCAGGCGAAGGCCGTGGGCCTCCTGGGCTCGGCGCGGGCCATCGCCGGCGTCCTGGCGTTCGTGATCGTCGGGTACGTGGCGGCGATCAACTGGCGGTTCGCCTTCGGGCTCCTCATCGTGCACGCGGCCGTCCTCCTGCTCCTCTCCTTCAAGCTCAAGCCCGCCGTGGCCCGGCCCGAGGTGAGGATCGACGTCGTGGGCGTGATCCTGGCCGCGGTGGCGGTCATCTGCATCAGCTTCGGCTTCAACAACCTGCGGAGCTGGGGCGTGCTGGTGGCGCGCCCCGCCGCGCCGTTCGACCTCGCGGGCGCGTCGCCCGCGCCCGTCCTGATCGTGGTGGGTCTCGCCCTCTTCATGGCCTTCTTCCTCTGGAGCCACAAGCAGGCGGGGGCCGGCAAGACGCCGCTCCTGGCCCTCGAGGTGGTCGACTCGCCGCGGGAGTGGGTGGCCGTGCTGACGCTCTTCATCGTCGTGGCCATCGAGGGCGCCACCAACTTCATGGTGCCGCTCTACATCCAGATCATCCAGGGCCGCAGCAGCGCCGCGACCTCTGTGACGATGATGCCTTTCATGCTCACCGTCTTCTTCACGGCCATCCTGATCGTTCGCCTGTACGACCGGTTCACCCCGCGCCGGATCGCCCGCGGCGGCTTCGTGCTGGTCACCGCGGGCGCGCTGTGGCTGGCCTTCGTCGTGCGCAACGACTGGAGCGTCTTCCCCGTGATCGTGGGCCTGATCACCGTGGGCCTCGGCCAGGGCGCGCTGGTCACCCTGCTCTTCAACGTGCTGGTCACCTCGGCGCCCAAGGAGCTAGCGGGCGACGTGGGCTCACTGCGGGGCGTGACGCAGAACCTGGCCGCGGCGGTGGGCACGGCAGTCATCGGAGCCCTGGTGGTGGGCGTGCTGAGCGCGGGCGTCCTCAGCCAGGTGGGCGGCAATCCGCTGATCACGGCCGAGATGAAGGCCGAGGTGAACCTCGACAGCATCAACTTCCTCAGCAATGATCGACTCAAGGAGCGCTTCGAGGGCACGACCGCCACGCCCGAGCAGAAGGCCGAGGCGATACGCATCAACACGGAGACGCGCCTGCGGGCCCTCAAGATGGGCTTCTTCACCCTGGCCATCCTGGCGCTCCTGGCCATCGTGCCCTGCGGGTGGCTGCCGGACTACAGGCCCGGCGACATTTCCCCCGAGCCACCGGCCCGTGCCGCGAAGAAGCGCGGATAGGACTCGAGTCGCCCGCATGTCGTACGTCGACAGGGCATTGAGGTCGCTCCACTGCGCCTCGAGGCGGCGGGCGGGTGCTGCTCATGGCGGCGACGGTGCTGGCCATGGCGGTGGCCAACTCACCCGGGCATGGCTCCTACAAGGCGCTGCTCGATCGCCCGCTGGGCATCGGAGTGGGCGCGCTTCGGATCGACAAGCCCCTCCTGCTCTGGATCAACGACGGCCTGACGGCCGTGTATGTCCGCTGGTCGCAGCTCTACGGCATCACGCTGCTCTGTGGCATCGGCTTCACCATGAGCCTTCTCATCGCGTCCCTGGCCTTCGAAGAGGGCGGCGCCGGCATGGTCGGACTGGAGCGTCTCGGCATCGTCGTCGGCTCGCTGCTCGCCGGGCTCGGCGGCTACATCGTGTTCCGCTTCTTCATCGATGCCCGCACGGGCGACCATCATCCACTGGTCTGACGACCTCGATCGTCGCGGTCAGGACGACGAGAGCGGCGCCCGGCGCCAGCGCGAGGACCGCCGCCCCGGCGCCGCCGAAGAAGCACCACACGGGGCTCATCGCGCCGATGTCCGCCGCTTCCTTCCTGTCCAGCAAGCTGACGAACCGGTCCGCGAGATTGTAGACGCCGCCGACAATCGGGATGCTGGTGAACGGGTAGCCAATGGCGGCAAACAGTCCGCCCACGAGGCTGCCCGGGCCGAGCAGGCGATTGACCAGGCCGAACACCCACGCCAGTGCCGCGAACGTCAGCACCAGCGGCAGCAGGATGCCCAGCCCGGTCAGCCACGTCGCAAGGACGGCGTCGAAGCCGCGCCTGATCATCGGGCGCGGCGACTACTTCTTGGCGGCGTCCAGTGCCTCCTGAAGCTTGGCCTCGCTCTCGTGGTTGAGCGACGTCTTCAGGATCTTGCCGCCCATGCCCTTCACCTCCTCCAGCACCCGATCCGGCGTGGCGTTCCGCACCAGGACGAACAGCGCGGAGCCGCCCGCGGGCAGCCCGGCCGCCAGCTCCTTCATGAAGTTGTCGTCGATGCCCACGTCCCGGAGCGCGCCCGACACCGCACCCGCCGCCGCGCCCATCGCCATGCCGAGCAGCGGATTCAGGAAGATGAGGCCGATGAGCGAGCCCCAGAATCCCCCGCTCACGGCGCCCAGCCCCGTCAGATTGATCATCTGGTGCAGCTTGATCTTCCCCTTCTCGTCCTTCACCACCACCACGGCGTCCTCCAGATCCAGCAGATACTCCTTCTGCATCTTGCGCAGCTTGAGACGCATCTCTTCCGCCTTGAACTGATCGTCATACTCGATCACTACCAGGCTCGCGGCCATGATGACTCCCCTCTCGTTCGGGTTCGGAGCGTGGACAAGCGTCGGTATCCTGGTGGGACTTCCCGCCGTCGCACCTGGATGATAGGAGACGGCATACCTCGCGTCAAGGCGGCCGCCCGCACGCGGCCGAGCGGAGATCGGCCTCGAGCATCCTGGGCGCTACGGTTTCCTCGGCCCCGACGTGAAGGCATAGAGTCCGCTGGCGATCTGCTCCGACCACGCCTTGATGACGTTTTCGGCGTCCCCCCACTGCCACTGGGCAGCGGTCCCGAGCGCCCCGCCCCCGACCCGCCGATCCACGGCGGCCCCGAGGATCTCCCCCGAGACGGAGTCCGTGAATTTCACGGCCGCCTGGCCTCAACCTGTGAACGGATACCTCCCGGTGATCGCGAAGGCGCCCGTGGAGAGCAGCCGCGCCGCAGGAACCACCATCGTGATCGACCGCATCCCCCGCGTCGCCGCCTCGGCATCCAGGAGCGCGACTTCGATCTTCATCACGCCGGGGCCGGCCTCATCCACGACCTGGAACTTCTTCTCCAGCGCTTCTATGGAGGCGCGTCTTGAAGAGGTCCGTGAGCATTTGCTCGGCCGCGGGCGACACTTTTGCCGTGTCGCTCCCGAAGAAGCCGACCACCACGATCATCACCTTGGTGTACTGGGTGAACTTGGCCTGGGGATCGACGAAGCGCAGGCCTGGTTGCCCCTCCTCGCCAGGCTATTGGTCCTCGGCGTCGCCGCAGTGATCCTCGTGCTGGCCGGCTGTTCCACCACCCAGCAGCAGGCCGTGCAGGAGACGCCGGCCATCTGTGGTTCCAGCCGCACGCTGTGTGATCAGTGACGGCCCCTCCGGGGCGGGCGGAACGCGAGCATGAGCTCGATGAGCAGGCGGGTGCCGAAGCCGGTGGCGCCCTTGGAGCGCCAGGTCTTGTCGGTGTCGACGCGCGCCGTCCCCGCGATGTCGAGATGCGCCCACGGGATGCCGGCCACGAATTCCTCGAGGAAGAGCCCCGCCGTGATCTGCCCCGCGTTCACGCCGCCCACGTTCTTGATGTCGGCGACCTCCGAGTCGAGCTCCGCCCGCATGCGCCTGTCGAGGGGGAACTGCCACACGCTCTCGTCGGTGCGCTCGGCGGCCGCCTTGACCTGATCGATGAATCCCTGGTGGTTGCCCATGACGCCGGCGGTGTCGTTGCCGAGCGCACGCTCGCACGCCCCGGTCAGCGTGGCGATGTCGACGATGGCGTCGGGCGCCGGCTTCTCTTCCGTGGCCAGGACGAGGCCGTCCATCATCACGAGCCGGCCTTCGGCGTCGGTGTTGATGACCTCCACGGTCTTGCCTCCGCGCGCCGTCAGGACGTCGCCGAGCCGCATCGCCTTCCCGCCCGGCATGTTGTCCGTGCACATCATGTACCCGGTCACGGCCGCCTTGCCGCCGAGAGCGGACAGCGCGGACATCGAGGCCAGCACCGCGCCGGCGCCCGACATGTCGACCTTCATGGCGGCGTGAATCAGATCGTTCGGCTTGAGGCTCAAGCCGCCGGAGTCGTAGAGGATGCCCTTGCCGATGAGGGACAGGCGGCCCACGGGCCGCGTCTTGGGCCGGTAGGTGAGCTTGATGAGGCGCGGCGGCTCGGAGCTGCCGGCGTTCACGCCGAGCATGCCGCCGCAGCCGAGCTCGGCCAGCTTCTTCTCGTCGAAGATCTCGATGTCGAGCCCCGAATCCGCGGCCACGATGCGGGCAATCTCGGCGAGCCGGCGCGCGGTGAGCAGCGTGGCCGGCGCGTTGGCCAGATCGCGCGCCAGCTCCGCGGCGCGCGCCGTGACGCGGCCGCGCTCGATTCCGCCCTGCAGCCGGTTGAGCGGGATGGCCGGCGATACGATCGTGAGCTCCTGGAGCGGCGGCTCCTGCTGGGTCGTGCGCTTGAGGGGGCGATAGCGGTAGCGCGCGAGGAGCACGCCCTCGACGATGGCCTGCGCCGCGATCCCGGGCGCCACGGCGCCGATGTCGGGCAGGACGGCGACGAGATGGCCATAGTGGCTGCCCGCGCGCGCGAACACGGCGGCCGCGTGCCGGAGCGTGGTCAGGTCGCGCTCAGCCGCCGGGCCGATCCCCACGGCGATCAGCGCAGGGCCGCCGGTCCGCGGGATCACCAGATGCTCGCCGATCCTGCCGTTGAAGCCGGCCGCCCGGAGGGTCGCTCGGTCGAGCCCCAGATCTTTCGGCACGTCACCGTCGAGGCCGACCGGAATGCCGATACCGCCGGCGTTGTTGGGGATGGTCTTCGAGACGCTGATCTTCGTCGCGTTGACCTCGTCGACCGAGGGGGCGGGATGGAACCCGGAGACGGCCACGGCATGGTAGGACGGAAACTTCATCGCTGGTCACTCCTCTCGGCGCTGGTCGGCGCCTTCACGCACAACGGGCGCAGTATACGCTGATCGGCATGTCGCCGCTGAAGCGCGGCAGAATGCGGCGGCATGCTCGAGCAGGATGCGCCGCACCTCCTCGATGGTCAGCGGGTGGCCCTGCACCGAGTGGCCGGCGAACGGGATCACCAGCTCCGACTCGACGCCGTCGAGACGCGCGCTCTGGAACGTGACGAATCCGTCCGTCGCGTCCGGTCCGGCCCCGGCGCCGCGCACGGGGATGATGGAGTGCGCGGAGATGCCTGGCGCGATCTGCGTGTCGGCGAGGCCGGTCAGGAACGGGCTGCCCGGCTGCATCGAGTAGATGCTGCCGAAGCGCGGGCCGCGCGGATCGATCAGGAGAGCCTCCCCGTCGCCGTCGAACATATCGGCGGTAGCGCCCAGCACGTCCACGGGCAGCGTGACGAAGCGGGCCAGCCAGCCCGCGATGACGCCGGTGGTGAACGAGCTGCCGCCGTGGGGCGTGGCCATGAAGATCAGGCGGCGCACGAAGGGCAGCGGGCGGACGATGAGCGCTCGCTCGAGGAGCCGACGGGTTGGCTCGGTCACGTTCATCTGGTCGATGGGGACTCTGCTGATGCGGTCCCAGATCCGCGTGCCGGAATCGATGGCGGTCATCTTGACGAGGAGACCGCCCTGGCTGTGGCCGATCACGACCATGTCGTGCAGGGCCGGATCCTCGCCCTTGGCATCGAGCTCCTGCACCACTTGGGTGAGCTCGTTGCGGAGCAGCATCGCGGAGTACGGGATCGGGCTGCCTGATGGAAACGTGAAGAACCAGAACTGGAATCGCTCCCGCACGCGCGGATCGTTCAGGAGATCGTTGACCATGTTCGCCCAGCGACCCGGGCTCGAGGCGGTGCCGTGCACGAACACCACGGGGATGAGGCCGGGCCGGTAGGGCCGGATGAACGTGAGACTGGCGGGAAAGTCGCCGCGCAGGAATCCCCGGCGCTCGAGGCGCCAGTTCGGCGACTCGCTGAGCGACCACGCGAGCGCCGCCGTCGACTCCACTTCGAGGGGAATCTGCCGGCCGTCGATCACCACGCTGCGCCGCGTGGCGTCGGGGTAGAGCTCGAGCGACGCTCGGATCAGCGGCCGCCCGAACTGAAGATGGGCATCACCGATGCGGAGCAGCGCGGTGACAGCCGTCCTCGCATTCGGCCCGAGGCGATCGGCCGTCTGCTGCGCGGGGTCCGCCGCGACCGCCTTCGCCGCGAGCGGCGCGCCGATGCCCGCGTGCCGATGCCGGGCGCTCAGGCCCCGGACGCGGAGCTCGGCGACGGGCACGAAGTCGACCAGGTCTCGGTCCGCCCAGCGCAGGGCATCGGGGGCGAGCGTCACCTCGACCTGTTGACCGAACGGCAGCGGGTAGAAACCAGCATGGAGCTCCACCACGGAGTCGTCCGCCGAGGCGAGCGCGCGCGTGAGGCCGCGATTGTAGAGGTCGGTGGCGGTGCGCAGGCGCGGGTCGAATTCTTCCGGGCGCGCTCCCGCGCCGCCCGGGAAGAGATACGCCCACGCCGAGACGGCCGCCTGGAGATAGAAGTCCTTCCGCTGCGTGTTGTCGGCATACAGGAACGACAGCTCGGCGAGAGCGAACAGCAGGTCCTCGCGCTCGTTCGCGCCGACCACGAGCCGATGGAGCTCTGCGAGGGCGGCCTCCGGATCCCGCCGGAAGGTCTCGGTCAGGTTGACGCGGTGGAGCACGTTCTCGCTGAAGAAGCTGGGCGTGCTCGAGTTGAGGGCGCTTCGCGTCAGCTCCTGGCTCACGGTGCGCGGGGACACCCGGCTGACGCCCACGGGAGGTCCGCACGACGCGAGGAGGACCGCAGTGCACGCTGCGACGAGGACGCGCCTCACGCTGCCGCTCGACCGCCCCATCCGCGGCTCACTGCGGGCGCGGACCCGGCGCACCGGACAGGAGGCGCGCGACCGGCTCCCGCAGACACCCGGCCACCGCCTCGTTCGCGCGGGGCGAGAGATGCTGCTGGCCGTAGCGGGCTTGGGAAGGCAGCGCGCCCACACAGGCCGTCAGGTCGAGATGGGGGATCTCCCCGCGCCGCAGCATCGTCTGGGCAAGGCTCTCCCACGCCGGATCGCGGCGGCGCTGGCGGAAATCGACGCGCGAGGGAAAGTACACGACCATGGGCAGCGAGCCGGCCGCGCGCACGTCGCGGATGAAGGCCCGCACGATCTCGCGATTGATCTCGGTAGCCTCCGCCCACACGCGCGCGTCGTCCTCCGACCAGCGGCGATACTTCGACACCAGGAACCGATAGAGGAAGGACCGGTCGAGCGGGGTCCACTTCCAGTCCTCGGGGGCGTAACCCGGGTCGTACTGGACGAACGGGAGCGCGCTGACGGAGCCTGCCTCGAGGATCGCCGCCGGCGAGCTGAGGGGCACGTTCAGGAGCCGGAGCTGGCCGCCGTCGGCGACGAAGCGGGGCTTGGCGAAGGGAAACGGCCACACCGGGAAGCTGACGAAGCTGTACGTGGCGAGCGACCGGAAGAGATCGTGCGTGATGAGCCCCAGGATCACCACGTCCGGCCGCCAGTGCGGGACGTCACGCCGGTAGCGGAGGTACGCCTGATCGACGCCGTAGCCGTCGACGCCGAAGTTGAGCACCTGCACGTCAGGGCCGAGGGCGCGCTCGAGATGATCGCCCCAGGTGTCCGGATAGCTCACCTCGAGGCCGAAAGTGAACGAGTCCCCAAGGATGGCGACGCGATGGGGCGGCCGCCGGGCGTCGAGGACCGCGCCCGGCTCGGCGCTTCGGAGCCCCTCGACACTGCTGAAGGCCTGGCCGTCGGCGCTCCGCCGGCTCGGCCCGATCGTCCACCCGAGCATCGAGTCCGCCACGAGATACGAGCCTTTGATGGAGGTCGTGTCGAGCAACGCCCGGTTGTGGCTGACCACGTCGGTCCACGCCCACGGCAAGAGCGGCGTCCTCATGACCGTGGGCCCGCGCGGGCCGGGCTGGGCGAGCGCGCGCACGGCGACCTCGGCGATGGCGGCGATGGCGAGCAGCGGGACGAGGTTGAGCACCACGGTCAGGCCAAACTGTCGCGGGGCACGCTGCCCGCGCGTCCGATACCGGCTGACGATCACGGCAACGCCCGCCATCAGCACCACGACGGCCACTGCCACGAGCAGGTGTCTCACCGTCAGGGACAGGGCGAGCTGTGCAACCGTCGCCTTGCCGACAACGACCAGGAAGACGAGCAGCGACAGCTCGACCAGGTAGAGGCCGCCCAGGAGCCGGAGGTCGGGCCCGACGGGATGGGACCGGGGTGGAGCGCTCTTCATGAATGGGACATGGCTGCAACGGCGAGCTGCAAGCGCCGGCGGCCGGAGCGCAATGTTGCCGGGATCACGCGGCTGCGATAATCTTTGCGGGACGTGAGAGCGAGCGGCGATGACGCGTGACGGAGTGGACGGGTGACCGCCATCCTCGGCGTGTCGGCATTTTATCACGATAGCACGGCCGCTCTCGTCGTCGACGGCGAAGTCGTCGCCGCCGCGCAGGAAGAGCGCTTCTCGCGCAAGAAGCACGACGCGTCGTTCCCGTCTCGCGCCGTCGCGTACTGCCTGGCCGAGGGCGGGTTGACCGCCGACTCGCTCGATTACCTGGCCTTCTACGACAAGCCGCTCCTCAAGTTCGACCGGCTCCTCGAAACGTACCTCGCCTTCGCGCCGAGCGGGTTCCGGAGCTTCGCGAAGGCCATGCCGGTCTGGCTCAAGGACAAGCTCGACATGCGGCGCCTGCTGCGACGCGCGCTGCCCGGCGCCGCACGGACGCCCATCGTCTTCACCGATCATCACGAGAGCCACGCCGCGAGCGCCTTCTTCCCCAGCCCGTTCGACGAGGCCGCCATCCTCACGCTGGACGGCGTGGGCGAGTGGAGCACGGCATCCTACGGGACGGGATCCGGGAACCGCATCCGCCTCACGCATCACATGCAGTTCCCGCACTCGCTCGGACTGCTCTACTCCGCCTTCACGTACTACTGCGGCTTCAAGGTCAACAGCGGCGAGTACAAGCTGATGGGCCTGGCGCCCTACGGCCGTCCCCTCTACCGCGACCTGATCCTGGAGCATCTCGCCGATCTGAAGGCCGACGGCAGCCTCTGGCTCGACATGCGCTACTTCCGCTATTGCCAGGGGCTCACGATGACGGGGCCGCGCTTCGACGCGCTCTTCGGCGGCCCGGCGCGCGATCCCGAGTCCCAGATCGAGCAGCGTCACATGGATCTGGCCGCGAGCATCCAGTCCGTGACCGAGGAGGCCATGCTCAGGATGGGGCGGCACGTGCACGCCGAGACCGGCCAGCGCAATCTGGTGATGGCCGGCGGGGTGGCGCTCAACTGCGTGGCCAACGGCCGGCTGGTGCGCGAAGGGCCGTTCGACGAGATCTGGATCCAGCCCGCGGCGGGGGATGCCGGCGGCTCGGTGGGCGCGGCGCTCTTCGTCTGGCATCAGCTGCTCGAGCGGCCGCGGCGCGCGGCGGCCCCCGACAGCCAGCGGGCAAGCCTGCTCGGGCCGCGCTTCTCGAGCGACGAGATCGTCCGGTTCCTCTCCGATGCCGGCGCCTCGTACGAGCGGCTCGAGGACGAGGGCAAGCTCGTTCGCCGGGTGGCGGAACTCCTGGCCGACGGCAAGATCGTCGGCTGGTTCCATGGACGCATGGAGTTCGGCCCGCGCGCCCTGGGCGCCCGGAGCATCCTGGGCGATCCGCGCGTTCCCGGCATGCAGGCCGACATGAACCTCAAGATCAAGTTCCGGGAGAGCTTCCGGCCCTTCGCGCCCGTCGTGCTCGCCGATCACGCCTCGGAGTGGTTCGGGCTCCGGCCCGGCGAGGAAAGCCCGTACATGCTGCTGGTGGCCCCCGTCAACGAGCGCCATCGCGTGCCCATCGCGCCGGATGCGCTCCGCACGATGCAGGAGGATCCCGATCTCCGCGCCCGCGTCAACGTCGTGCGCTCGACCATTCCCGCCGTGACCCACGTGGACTGGAGCGCGCGGGTGCAGACGGTCGACGCCCGCCGGCATCCGCGCTTCCATCGGCTCCTCGAGGCCTTCCACGAGCTGACAGACTGCCCGGTGCTGGTGAACACGAGCTTCAACGTGCGGGGCGAGCCCATCG
>Ga0335070_10009944_pt1 | contig 11121 bp, 11 predicted proteins | sample Lox_Sample_13_FD_206722 | JGI IMG/M metagenome (GOLD analysis project Ga0335070, IMG submission 206722) | Soil microbial communities from Loxahatchee National Wildlife Refuge, Florida, United States - Lox_Sample_1.3 | ecosystem: Environmental > Terrestrial > Soil > Wetlands | place: USA... | reverse complement strand
GGAAGATTCCAGAAGGCCCACGGCGGTTCTCTCTTCCTCGACGAGATCGGCGACATATCGCCGGCGACCCAGCTCCGATTGCTGAGGGTCCTCCAGCAAAAGGAGTTTGAGAGGGTCGGCGATCACAATCCGATCAAGGTTGATGTGAGGATCATTGCGGCCACGAATAGAGACCTCCGTCAAAAGGTACGGAACGGCGAATTCAGGGAAGATCTCTTTTACCGTCTGCGGGTAGTCGAAATCGCCCTGCCTCCCCTCAGGGAAAGGCGTGAAGACATACCGCTCCTTGTCGATCACTTTATCAGGAAATTCAACGGGAAGTTCGGGAAAGAGATTGTGGCGCTGTCTTCAGAAGTGCGGAAGATCTTCATGGAGTATCCCTGGCCGGGGAATATAAGGGAGCTGGAACACGCGATAGAGCATGCCTTCATTCTGTCCCGTCAGAACATAATCGTTGTCGATGACCTTGACTCAGAGCTGAAGGATTTGAGCAGATCACCCATGCCTTCTTTGAACAATACCAAGGACACTGATCAGCAAGCGCTCCTTCAGGCCCTCGAGAAGGCAGGAGGGAATAAGAGTAAGGCAGCCCGTCTCCTCGGTATCAGCAGGAGAACAGTCCATAGGAAAGTAAGAGACCTGAATATTGTGCCCGAAGACTTAACCTAGTGCAGTATCGCGGCTCATGAGGTTAAGTTATAACAAAACCTAATGAATTTATAAAGGTTTTTTTATTTACAATTTCCCCTTCCAAGTGATATAACCATTGCAGTGCACTCCCGCAAAAAATTCACAGGAGGTGTTGGATATGAAGTTAGGTATACTTGTCAGCGACTTCAGGAACATGGACGACACCGTTTCGCGATTAACGGCTGATAAGCTCGGTGTAATCTTTGTCAGCAACGGTGTCTATCATGCCGCGGTAAAAGAGAACGGAAAGGCTTCTCCGCTTCTGGACAAGACACCGAACCTGTATGTCCTTTCAGAAGACCTGCGGACAAAGGGATTCTCGGAAGCCCTGATTGACAGCAGGGTCAAATCGATAACATACAGCGATCTCGTAGACCTGATCTTCTCCGAATACGAGAAAGTGATATGGGTATAGGAGGATATCATGGGTAAATTGACAATCGGCTGTTTTTCATCCCTCGTCGGTTCATTGTCCCTCGACTTTGCCGTGAAATTGTCGGAAGCAGCGATCAAGAAAGGACACAAGGTTGACATGTGGGTTTCAGGGAATGCCACTATGCTTTCGAAGAAGGGACAAAAGGCGTTTAAAGACTACTCGGCCTTGGAGAAGAAACTTCAGGAACTCTTTGCGACAGGCGCTTTCGAGGCGACCGCCTGTGAAGCCTGCGCAGAGGCAAGGGGCTACAAAAAGGAAGATACCAAGGAAGGCTGGCAGCGCCACAGCATGGACTGGTACCTCGCAAGCTGCTTCGGAGCGGACAGAGTCCTTCATATGGGAGGTGATTAATATGGCGACAAAGAAACTCGCATTTATGGTCAAGACCCTGCCGTACAAGACTGAGGCATCGAGACTGTCGCTGACTCATGCGATCGCGAGCCAGACCGTCGAGATATACCTTGAAGACGGGGATATGGTCGAACCTGTTGTGGCATTCATCGGCGACGGCGTGTTAAACTGTCTCAAGAATCAGAAGGCCATGGACTTCTATGGCGTTACGAGCATCGAGCAGCACCTGAAGAACTCCCTGCTTCTCGACCTGAAGGTCCTCATATGCAAAGAGGATGTGGAACGGTTCGGCCTTTCCGAAGACTCCCTTGTCATGGATGCAGAGGATATTGGTGGGGAAACGAAGGCCAGTATCGTTCCTTTTCGTGATATCATGAAGGAGATGGAATCATCAAACCATCTGCTCTTCTTTTAAGGAGGTGAAAGAACATGGGTGAACTGAGCGGCATGGCACCAACGGAGACCCTCGATGTCCTCGGCAGGGTATGTCCATACCCCCTCGTATTGACCAAGAAGGCCATGGAGAAACTGCCGAGCGGAGGATTGCTCAAGATTCTCTGCGATGCGCCTGCCTCGGCTGAAGATTCCCTTCCGAGATTTGCCGAGAAGCAGGGCTACAAGTTTGAATCGGTAAAGCTCGACGACAAGGGCTACTGGGAGCTGTATATTCAGAAGAGCTGAGTCGTAGCACCGGCATAAGAGGCTTGAGGAACGGAAAAGGCCTTGTGGTCGTTCCAATAAAAAAGGGATGTCGAAAGAACATCCCTTTTTTATTGGACTCTTCTCTATCCTACATCTCTGTGATCGTTATCGCATTTGTAGGACAGACCCCGAGACAACTTTCGCAGAAGACACACTCTGCGGTCTGGTAGGGGTCTGATTTAGCGTCCTTCATCTGAAACACGCCCTGAGGGCAGACATTCACACACTCCTCGCAGCCCTCGCACGTCGCTGCATTTACGGTAACCATGTACATCGAACATCACCTCCTAAGAATTCTTGTGCCTTATTGTAACCAAAGAGCCTGCGGAAATCAATGGGAGGTTTCCTCGATCTTCCGAACCGGCTGAGTCTGCCAAGAGCTGCCAAAGGTTCCGCCGTTCTCCCCGTCATCGCTCAAAGAACTTTTCGATGAGTCCCTTGAGGAACCTCTCCCGTTCTTTCTTATTGGGGATCTCTTCCACCGCCTTATCGCGGACCATCTTGACAGCTTTCAGGTATCTTGCAAACTCGGGTCCGTAGAGCTCTTCGATCTCCTTCCTGATCGCCTTTGCCATTGCAGGGCTTGCCCCGCTCGTAGAAATGGCTATGGTAAGAAGACCGCGTCGGACGACAGAGGGCATGATACAATTACAGAGAGAAGGGGTATCAACGACATTGAGAAGCTTGCCGGCAACAGTTGCATCATCAGCCACCCTTCTGTTCGTTTCTTGGGAATCCGTAGCGGCAATGACGAGAAAGGCGGTCTCTATATCACCTTTTCTGTACAGCCGTTGCTTATGGAGGACCAACCCCTTGTCTTTATACTTCCCCAGGGTTACCGTGAGGTCAGGACTGATGACGGTAACGGCGGCCCCTGTTTTCAGGAGGGTGGAACATTTCCTTTCCGCGACCTTTCCGCCGCCAACGATGATGCATTCTTTTCCAGTCAAGTCCAGGAAAAGGGGATAGGAGAACCTACTTGCCGGCAGAGACAAGCTCCTTTTTCGCTTCTCTGACGAGACTGTCATGGGGATATTTCCCGATGAGGAGATTGAAGTATTCCTCTGCCTTCTCCCTGTTTCCCGTCCTCTTATAGCTCAGTGCCATATGGTAAAGGACGGTGGGCTCTTTCTTGTAATCGGGAAATTTTGCAAGAACACCGCGAAACCTTCCGAGGGCAGCATGATAGGATCCTTTCTTGAAGTAGAACTCACCCACAAGAAATTCATAATCGGCAATCGTGTCTCTGCATCTCTCTATCCTGAGATCGACAAGTTCCTTATAAGGGTTTCTCGGGAACAGGCGTTTCAGCTTCTCGAACTCTTCAAGGGCCTTCGCTGCCGGCCCGAACCCGCGATCGGGGCTTTCGATCTGGGAAAAGTAGGCCATCGCTATCTGGTACTGCGCGTATGAAGCGCTTCTATCGTCGGGATACAGATCAAGGAACTTCTTGTACTCTTCGGTAGCGAGTTCAACTTCCCCTTCCTTCAGATAGGAGTCGGCGATCCTCATCTGGGCAACAGGGGCATATTTCTTCGTGAGGTCCCTGTTCTTGACTTCAAGGAGCAACTTGCGCGCGTTGTCGTACTCTTTGTTGTCTAAAAGTTCGTTTGCCCGGGCAAGGTATTTTTCAGCGTTGAATTCGTCCTCAGGCCTGATATCCTTCTTCCCCGAGCAGGATGCGACAACGAAGAGCAGGAGGAAAAAGAGCATGATTGGGCGAGGCGTAAATCCCTTTGCGCGACTGATGTCATGGGGTTTCATGTATCTATTAAAGCCTCCGTCTCTCTCTTCTGTCAAGGGTATCACCCGTCGAAGGCAGCAGAGGCTGGCGGATGCTCACAGAGTTCTGTAACGTATTGCAAGCCTTCCTGATAAAAGGGCTGTGCTTATGGTATTCTTAACTATGAATTTCGGGAGGTTTGAAAGGCCGAGCAGGTATGTAAACAGGGAGATAAACGCTCTCTATAAAGATGCGCCGGTAAAGGTCGCCCTGGCATTTCCCGATATCTATGACATAGGAATGTCCCACCTCGGACTGAGGATACTCTATGCCGTGCTCAATGACATCCCTTATGCCTCTGCCGAGAGGGTCTTCGCCCCCTGGACAGACCTGGAGGCGGAGATGAAGGTACGGGGCATCCTCCTGGCTTCACTTGAGGGGAAGAGGCCGCTCAGGGAATTTGATATCGTCGGCTTCAGTCTCCAGTACGAGCTCTCCTATACGACAGTCCTGAACATGCTCTCCATGGGCGGCATACCGATACGGTCTGAAGAGAGGGGGGGAGGGGAACCCCTCGTTATCGCCGGCGGCCCATGCACGGTAAATCCCTTGCCGATGTCTGCATTTGTTGATGCCTTTCTGGTTGGTGACGGAGAAGAAGGGGCAAAGGAGATTGTGGGTGCCTTCTATCGGTGGAAGATTGAAGGAGATGGAAAGAAAGACTCTCTCCTCAGGGGACTTTCGGCGATAGAGGGAGTGTACGTACCTGCCGTACATGGCTTCATGCCTCAGCCCCCCATAAGGAGGAGATACCTAACATCCCTTGATGACGCTCCCTATCCGCTGTCTCCTGTTGTGCCGTATACTTCAGTTGTCCATGACAGGATAACCGTAGAACTCTCAAGGGGGTGCACAAAGGGCTGCAGATTCTGTCAGGCAGGCATGATTTACAGGCCCTTGCGTGAGCGGAGTCCGCACAAGGTCCTCGAGATCGTGGCTGAGGCCCTCAGAAAAACGGGCCATGAGGAGGTCTCTCTTACATCTCTCAGCGCAGGCGACTACCGATGCCTTTTGCCCCTCGTGAAAGAACTGAATAGGAGTCTCTCCGATAAGGTAGTCTCTCTCTCTCTGCCGTCGCTGCGGGTGGGAGCGGTCAGTCAGGAAGTGCTGAGGGAGATAAAGACCGTCAGGAAGACGGGCTTTACCATGGCGCCTGAGGCAGCCACAGACAGGCTCAGGATGGTGATCAACAAGGACTTTACTGAAGAGGACTATGACAGGGCATTGCACGCCCTCTTTGCAGAGGGATGGGAGACGATCAAGCTCTATTTCATGGTCGGTCTGCCCACGGAAAGGGACGAGGATATCGAAGCTATTCCCGAAATGGCTTTCAGGGCTCTCAAGACAGCAAAGGGATACACGAGGAGATTCGTGAATGTGAATATCGGCATATCACCCTTTGTCCCCAAACCTCATACCCCTATGCAGTGGTGTGGCCAGGAGCCTATCGGGAGGATAAAGAAGAAGATGGAGTACCTCAGGCGGAGCCTGTCGGGGAAGAAGATGACCTATAAGGGTCACAGTACCGAGAGGAGTCTCCTTGAGGCCGTCTTTTCGAGAGGGGACCGCAGGCTTTCCGACCTGATCGAGGAGGCCTGGAAAGGTGGTTGCAGGCTCGACGCATGGACCGAGACCTTCGATTTCAGAAAGTGGCAGAAGGCTGCTGAGAATAGCGGAATCGATCTCCATGAGTACGCACAGAGGTCTTATGCATACGGCGATGTGCTGCCGTGGGAGAAGATCCGTACCGGCATCAGGAAAGATTTTCTCTGGAATGAACTTCAGAAGGCCCTTTCCTGCGAGAAGACCGAGGACTGCCGGAAGACCTGTTACGGTTGCGGACTGCAGTGTACCAGTGCTGAGACAGGGGGATGGGGAGAAAGGGAACTTTCGAAGACAGCAGACAAGTCATTTCCCTTCCAGACCCCCATCTCTGCGTCCCCCCTTCGGGTTATAAGGATCAGGATTCTTTTTTCAAAGACCGGGGTCATGAGATACCTCTCTCACAGGGAAGTGATGACCACCTTTATCCGTGCCTTGAGAAGGGCGGACATTCCCCTCGTCTATTCACAGGGATTTCATCCCTCACCGCGCGTCTCCTTTGGGCCTCCGTTGAGCGTCGGTGTGAGCGGCCTGAGGGAGTATTTCGATCTCGAAGTCAAGAGGCCCGTTGCTGTTGCCGACCTGAGGGACACCCTCAATGGCAGTCTTCCCGAAGGACTACGCGTTGAAGACGCGCGGGTCGTCGCCCTTAATGAACCCTCCCTCGACAGCTTCATCTCGAGATACGAATACGAGATACGCTGTCCTGATCCGAAGATGGTAGAGGATTTTCTGGCAAAGGATACTGTTCTGATCGAGAGAAGGAGGGCAAACGGCGCGATAACGCAGGTTGATATAAGGAAGATGCTCGTTGATGGGTTCGTTACCGGTGAGGGCTCTGCCAGGATTCTTGCCGTTGAACACGCTGACTCAAAGGTCAGACTCGGAGAGCTTATACCTGCCATTTTTCAGGTTCCGGCCGAGGAGCTCGAAATAACGAGGACCGGCATGCACGGGTGGAACAACGGGTGGACCGACCCCTTCTATGCTGTTCAATACGCGGCCCAGACAGCTCCGTTGCGTCCGAATTTTCAAGAGGATGAGAGAAAGGGGGTGCGGGTGGAGAAGATCTTCTCCCGCACGCGTTAGGGACGGATGGCGAACGAGATATTGATTAGTGTGACCCGGGAAGAGATACGGGTCGGATTGCTTGAGGGCGGACAGGTCATCGAGTTCTACGTCGAGAGGAAGCGCGACGCAAGTCTTGTGGGGAACATCTACAAGGGCAGAGTCGTTAAGATACTTCCCGGCATGCAGTCGGCATTTGTGGATGTCGGGCTCGAAAAGGCAGCATTCCTCTATGTCGCAGACATCATGACCGACCTTGAGGCATATGCTCCCTTTCTCGATGAGGAGGAGAAGGAGAATTCCATCGATCTCTTCTCAAAGAGGGGAAGGCAGGACCTGCCGATCGAGGAGATCATACAGGAAGGACAGGAACTCCTCGTTCAGGTCTCAAAGGACCCGATCGGAAGCAAGGGGGCGCGCGTCACTTCCTATGTCACGCTGCCTGGCCGGTATCTTGTTCTCATGCCGAATGTTGAGCACATTGGCATATCGAGGAGGATATCGGACGAAGAGGAGCGGGCCCGCCTGAGGGCGATTCTCGAAACCATAAAGCCGAGGGGGTATGGCTTCATCATCAGGACTGCCAGCGAGGGATGCACCGAAGAAGAGCTGAAGAAAGACATGGAGTTCCTCCTGCTCCTCTGGGAAAATATCCAGGGAAAGAGGGACAGGGTCGTTGCGCCCACGCTTCTCTACAGCGACCTCGACCTTGAATTCAGGAGCGTCCGTGATCTCATGAGTCAGGATGTCGAAAGGCTCGTGATAGACTCTGAAGATGAGGCTGACCGGGTGAAGGATTTCGTCAAGACCTATTTCCCGAAGCTTCTTTCGAAGATAGAGGTCTACAATGACAGCGAGCCCATCTTTGATGCCTTTGGCGTGGAACTCGATATTTCACGGGCCCTGGGGAGAAGGGTCTGGCTCAAGTCCGGAGGCTACATCGTCGTGGATCAGACAGAGGCGATGACCGTCATCGATGTGAATACGGGGAAGTTCGTCGGCAAAGAGGACCTGGAGGACACAATCCTCAAGACAAATCTCGAAGCCGTCAAGGAGATAGCCTATCAGATCAGACTCAGGAATCTCGGGGGGATTATCATCATCGACTTCATCGATATGGAAAAGCTGGAAAACAGGGAGAAGGTCTTCAATGCCTTCCTCGAGGCGATGAAGAGGGACAGGGCAAAGAATACGATCCTCCACATCTCTGAACTCGGACTCATCCAGATGACACGGAAGAGGGTGAGAGAGAGCCTCGGCAGGACACTCTGTGAGGCATGCCCATACTGTGAGGGCAAGGGCTTTGTCAAGTCGCCGAGGACCCTCTGTTACGAGATCTTCCGGAAGATCACCAGGATGGCCCGTCACGGCGGTGTGAAGATCATTGTGACCGCCCATCCGTCGGTGGCAGAACTCCTTTCCGATGAAGAACGCGGCGGCATTGAAGAGATCGAGAACAAATACGGGGTGAAGGTCATCGTCAAGGAAGACGACAAACTCCATCAGGAAAACTATGAAGTCATGCAGTTATAGTTCTTTTCCCGGCAGCAGATTCAGAGTGAGAGTATCCTTTCCTATGTATCTGTGCCAAACTCTGTGGGTTACCCTATGTCCGACACGTTTTTTGAAACCCCATCTCTGCACCATCTGACAAGGCTCCTCACGGATATGGAGAGCGCCGTCATCGCATTCTCCGGAGGCGTTGACAGTACCTTTCTCCTGAAGGTCGCCCGGCTCTCGGGCATCCGAACGCTGGCCGTGACCGCCCTATCACCTTCAATGCCTGAAGAGGAGTTCAGGGATGCACGAGAGATTGCCGGGATGATCGGGATCCCTCACCTGATCATAGAGACGGCAGAGATCGAGAGCCCTGACTTCGCCAGGAACCCCGTTGATCGCTGTTTCTATTGCAAGGACGAGCTCTTCTGGAAACTAAAGGAGATCGGCCTGTCAGAGCACTACCGGTTTGTCCTCGACGGCAGCAATCTCGATGACATGGACGACTGGAGACCCGGGAGAAGGGCTGCCCTGAAACACGGTGTGCGGAGCCCCCTTATCGAGGCAGGATTCAGAAAAGGGGATATCAGGAGATTCTCCCGCGCTCTCGGCCTTCCAACCTGGGACAAGGCAGCATCTCCCTGTCTGTCCTCGAGGTTCCCCTACGGCGAACCGATTACCCTCGATGGTCTCAAGCAGGTCGGTGAGGCCGAGCGGTTTTTGAAGTCCCTGGGTTTCGGGGAGCTGAGGGTGCGCCACCACAGGGAGACGGCAAGGATCGAGCTGAAAGAGGATGAGATACCTCAGATGCTCAAGAGCGAGACAAGAAGGGCCGTCGTCGAGAAACTGAAGTCTCTGGGATATAAATTCATCTCCCTCGACCTCGGGGGATTCAGGAGCGGCAATCTGAATGGATGAACTCGCCGTCGATTTTCTCGTTATCGGAAGCGGAGTGGCCGGCCTCAGGGCTGCCATCGAGCTGGCTCCACACGGCAAGGTCCTTATTGTCACAAAGGATCTCCCCACCGAGAGCAGCACAGAATATGCACAGGGTGGAATTGCCGTTGCCCTGAGCGACGAAGACGAGGTAGGGATCCATTTCGAAGATACGCTGAGGGCAGGAGACGGGCTCTGCAGCGGGGAGGCGGTGAAGGTACTTGTTGAGGAAGGTCCCGAGAGGATCACCGAGCTCATCTCATGGGGCGCTGAGTTCGACAGGGCAGGGACAAAGCTCGCCTTCACAAGGGAGGCGGCCCATTCCAAGAACCGCATCCTCCATGCCCAGGGGGACTCCACAGGGAAAGAACTCGAGAGGGTACTCCTCGCCAAGGTCAGGACCTTCCCTTCGGTGGAGAAATATTCCTTCGCCTTTACCCTTGACCTCATCGTGAAGGATGGCGAGTGCCTTGGGGCAACGGTTCTAAGGGAAGGCAAGGCGATCAGCCTTTTTGCAAAGGCAACGGTCCTTGCTACGGGAGGGGCAGGACAGCTCTTTGAGAGGACAACAAACCCCGAAGTGGCAACAGGAGACGGCATGGCGATCGCCTTCAGGGCCGGGGCGGTCCTGGAAGATATGGAATTCGTCCAGTTTCATCCCACCAGCCTCTACGTTCCCGGCACTCCACAGTTTCTCCTGAGCGAGGCGATGCGGGGAGAAGGGGCAGTGTTGAGGAACAGAGAGAAGGAACCCTTTATGAAGAACTATAATGCCCTGGCAGAGCTTGCGCCTCGGGATGTGGTTTCGAGGGCCATAATCTCGGAAATGGTAAAGACGGGGAGCAGCCATGTCTATCTCGACCTCACCCATCTCGACCACGATTTTGTGAGGAAAAGGTTTCCGAGGATCAGTGCCACCTGCAAGGCCTACGGTATTGACATAGCTGAAGACCTCATCCCGGTTTCGCCTGCCGCGCACTATATCATGGGCGGCATCAAGACCGATCTGGAGGGAGCGACTAACATCAAGCGTTTCTATGCGGCGGGAGAGGTTGCCTGCACGAGGGTGCACGGTGCAAACCGGCTCGCAAGCAACAGTCTTCTTGAAGGACTCGTCTTCGGTGCACGGGCAGGAAGCGCAGCCTCCCGTCATAGAAATCAGCCCACGGTCGCCGGATTCAAGGAAGAACCAGCTACTCATCTTTCGCCGGCATCGGCAGATCCTCCTGACCGTAACATGGGAGAGATACGGAAGGCCCTGAGGAGACTCATGTGGGAGAGGGTTGGAATCATACGGTGTTCCGAATCACTTTCGATTGCCCATGAAAGACTTGCTCAGTGGCTCACCCTTGTCGAGAATGCATCTCTCACGCGGCAGGAGCAGGAGATAAGGAATATGGTGACCGTGGCCAATCTTATCGCCGAAACTGCGCTTTCGAGAAGAGGGAGCATCGGAGCGCATTTCAGGTCCGATTTCCCCGAGCGCGGCAAAGACTGGAACAAGCATTTTGCGTGTATGAAAGGAATAAGTATTCCGGTGTAAGAAGAGAACCACGAAGGGTTTCGAGTAAGCGTCACATGGATGTCGGCACTCAAATTTTTCTTGCGGCAGTCTTCGCTTGTAACATGCGTTCAGTTCAGGCGAATAGCATTTAACTCCCCATCAGATTGAGCGATGCTCCCTTTTGTCTATTTGACCTTTTTCCATGTCTTATCAGGGTCATACTTTGTCATTGCCTTGGCAATCTCTTCGGTTCTTGTTCCCAGATCTTTTTCATACACCATGCCGAGCTGGTTCACCATGAAGGTCATGATCCCTGACACTCCGTATTCAGCAGGGTATGCCACAACTCCGAAGCCGGCAACCATCTTGCCGTTGATTATATAATCAAAATCGCCGCCAGGGGCATTGCTGCCCTGGCCTTTCAGCATCTTGAAATAGTAGCCGTGATACGGGGTATACTTTCCGGTGTGTTTCCCCACAGGGTATCCCTCCTCAGCAGCATGGGCGACCAATGGGCCGAGCGGACTCTGCTCCCCTCCGGGTTCAGCCTCC
>Ga0335070_10009943_pt1 | contig 11121 bp, 12 predicted proteins | sample Lox_Sample_13_FD_206722 | JGI IMG/M metagenome (GOLD analysis project Ga0335070, IMG submission 206722) | Soil microbial communities from Loxahatchee National Wildlife Refuge, Florida, United States - Lox_Sample_1.3 | ecosystem: Environmental > Terrestrial > Soil > Wetlands | place: USA... | reverse complement strand
GCCCTCTGCCAAGACGCCGATCGATCTGAACACTCTGGCGCGGACGGCGATTAAGCTCACTGAGCCCCACTGGAAGGCGCTGTCACTCAAGATTCAGACCCGCCTGGATACTGGACTTCCGAAAGTCCTGGGCGATTCCAATCAACTGCTTCAGGTTTGCCTTCAACTCGTCGGCAACTGCCTGCACCTGTTGAGCGAGCGCGGCGGGAGTATCCTGACAATCAGCACGGAGCACGACTGCGGCACCTGTCGGCTGAAAATACTTACCCAGCCTCTGGCAGCTGCCGAAGTTCAACAGGTCAGGGAAAGTTCGCCACTGGATCCGGAAGATGCTTTGGGGCTGAGCACGTGTCAAGGAATTCTGCAGGAACACCAGGGGCACCTTTCCCGCGAACGCCGGCAAGATGGTTCGTTGCTCCTGTCCATTGATTTACCTGCAGCCACAGTCGCTGCCGCCAAGTCCACAGAGTCTACGGCGCCGGTGGGTTGGCAATCTCAACCGTCCTCTTAAGTTGCCCGCAGGCGGCAAAGATGTCCCTTCCGCGCGGTCGACGCACAAATGCCGGTATGCCGGACTCAATCAAGATGTTCTGGAATGCCGCGACCCGTTCGGCGCCAGGCGTGGAGTACGCGATGCCCGGGCCAGGATTCAGTGCAATCAGGTTAACTTTGCACCGCAAGCCCTGGACCATGTCTGCAACTTCCTCCGCATTGCGAGTTTCATCGTTGATGCCATTCAGCAAGACGTACTCAAACGTGATGCGTTCGCGATTCCGCAGCGGGAAGTCGCGCGCCGCTCCGATCAACTGCTCCAGATTCCACTTCCGATTGATGGGCATCAGGCGCGAGCGATCTTCGTCGTTTGAAGCATTCAGCGAAATCGCCAGTTTCGGACGAATTGACTCCAGCCCAAGGTCGCGGATCCGCGGTACAATCCCTGCGGTCGATACGGTCATCCGGGACTCCGCGACTCCGACCTCCTCCACGAGCAATCGCACCGCCTTCATGAAATTGTCGTAATTCAGAAAGGGCTCTCCCATCCCCATAAACACCAGGTTGACTCGGTCTTGAGGAGGAGAAACGTTCTGATCCGAAAGCACTCTCAGAACCTGCCCCACGATTTCGCCGGCGCTCAGATTCCGCTTGACCCCGAGCAGGGCGGTCAGGCAGAACTGACAATCGACGGCGCATCCCAGTTGGCTGGAGACACAGATGGTCGCGCGCTCCCACGCACGCGAGGCGATTTCTCCGGATTCCCCGGCCTCGCTGCCGTCACCGATCTCTCCGCCATCTCCCTCTGGCATCCATACGGTTTCCACGCTCTGCCCGTCTGCGAATGCGATCAGATAGCGGATAGTTCCGTCCTTCGACACAAATCGCTTCTCAATTGCGGGGAGCCCGATTGAATACGCGCCCTGGATGAGTTCGGCGCGAAACCTCTGCGGGAGTGTGGAGATCTGCTCGATGGACTCCACCCGCTTCCGATAGATGGCTTCCAGAAGTTGTTGCGCCCTAAAGGCTGGCTCTCCGGCATCTTCGACCATGCGAACCAGTTCGGTCCGGTCTGATCCGAGCAACAAGTTGGGGGTAAATAGCGTCATATAACGCTGCCGTTATCAGATGTCTAGCTGCCTAACAGTGGCGGCGATTTCTCTCCTTGCGACCGTTTGCGGAGATTCCTGCAAGTCGCTGATTATAAACAGCTAAACTATTTTCGCACGTCCGGCTCGCCTATGTCAGAATAGTAAAGTCCCCTCAAGGCGCATCCTACCCTGGGGTTTTTGCGAGATTCCGGCAGGAAGTACCTCATGGCTCATGAAGTTCGTAACATTCGCCGTCAAAAGCTAACAAACGGCCTGACGGTGATTACAGAACAGATGCAACACATCCGCTCGGCGTCGATCGGAGTCTGGCTGCAAACCGGCTCGCGTGACGAGGATCCTGAGTGGAACGGCATTTCACACTTCATCGAGCACATGGTGTTTAAGGGCACCAGTCACCGGACCGCGGAAGAAATTGCCCGCCAAGTCGATTCCATCGGCGGCAATATGGACGCCTTCACCGCCAAGGAATGCATCTGCTTCAATGTCAAAGTCCTGGATGAACACGTCCCCATTGCGCTCGATATTCTCAGCGATCTCGTGCTCAACCCAGTATTCGATGCGAGCGACATCGCCCGCGAGCGCGGCGTGATCATGGAAGAGATCAAGATGGATGAGGACAACCCCGACTACCTCGTCCATGAGATTTTCACCCAGAACTTCTGGAAGGATCATCCACTCGGGAAGCCGATCCTTGGGACCAAAGAGACAGTAAAGCGTTTCGAGCGCGAGCCTGTTCTGGAAGCCTATGCTCATCGGTTTGCCCCTGGAAATATCATCGTCTCCGCCGCGGGCAATCTCGATCACGCTGAGTTCGTCGAACTGGTTCGGAGCCACTTCGAGCACATGAAGCCGATGTCCAACGGCTTCCACTCGTCGACTCCGAAGATCTCCTCGCGCATCATTCTGCGTAACAAGAAAGCGCTGGAGCAGGTGCAACTCTGCATCGGCGTACCGGCCCACCCGATCGCGCACGAAAAGCGTCATGCGGGATACGTTTTGAACACTTTGCTCGGCGGCGGGATGAGCTCGCGGCTGTTTCAGAACATTCGCGAGCGTCAGGGCCTGGCCTACTCCATCTACAGTGATCTGAATCCGTACCGGGATACCGGCTGCCTCGCCGTCTATGCCGGCACTTCGCTGGCTTCGGCGTCCAAAGTCGTGCAGTCCGTCGTCAGCGAATTTCGCAAGCTCAAGACGGAACCCGTTTCCGAAGAAGAATTGAGCCGCTCCAAGGCTCAACTGAAGGGCAGCCTGATGCTGTCGCTCGAATCGAGTACGTCGCGCATGTCAAATCTCGCCCGCCAGGAAATGTACTTCGACCGCTATTACGATCTCGACGAGCTGATCGAAAGAATCGAAGCCGTGACCGCCAACGATCTCACCAACCTGGCAAAGGAGTTCTTCAAGCCCGAGTCAGTCGCGGTGACTGCACTGGGCAACCTGAACGGTCTGAAGCTTTCGCGCGATCAGCTCGCCTGCTGAATTTTCCCTCGGTTCTCTGTGATAAGTCGGCTGTAACTTCCGTTGGAGCTGCACATCCCATCCGCACCCGGCAGGCGAGGTTCTGCCGAATATTACATACCGAGGAGAAGACATGAAGAAGATTTTCGACGGTTTGACGCTGACGTGTGCCTTGATGGCTTCCATGGTCGCCTTCGCTCAAGATCAAATGAAACAAGACGACATGAAGAAAGACGACGCCCAGCACGACACGATGAAGAATGACCAGATGAAGAAAGACAAGAAGAGCAAGAAGGCCGGCAAGAAGGATCACATGAAGAACGACAGTATGAAGCAGGACAACATGAAGCACGACGACATGAAGGAGGACAACTCGAAGAAAGACGAGATGAAAAACAACTAGAGAGTCCAACTTCGGGCGCGGGCCTCGGTCCGCGCGCTTTCTTCCTCCTTCAACTTGCTGACATTTTCATTCACCGCGAGGCCTCTCCTCGGCACCCTCCCTGGAATCCGCTTCCGATTCGTTCAAGTCTTGAGAAACCGTGGCCGCTTGCAGGTATTTCCGCATGCACCTCACACACGGGACGTATCCCTCGCGAATCGCTTCCTTCGCCGTCAATGTCCGGATCTTATCCTTGTTGTGAATAAACTCGCATCCTGCGACATGAAACTCTTTGGCCCCCACAGAAACTACGACCGGCAAATCTGGAGGGATGTTATGCCCGGCTTGCGCGTGCTCAGACTGGAGGGGATGCGCAACGGAGAGCGAATTGGCCCAGCGCAGCCCTCCGGCAATCAAGGCCAGCGCGGCGACCGGAATCAGCCATGCCGACCACGTCGACCAGGTTCTCCTGCCAACTCGCACCTCCTGCGCCAGCCTGCGCTCGAGCCGACGCCCAAAGCCCACCGGCACTTCGATCATGCGCTCGTCACCGTACAACTGGACTACATTGCGAGTTCCTTCCAGTACCGAGGTGCATCGCTGGCACTTGCGAAAATGCTCATCCATCGCCGCGCGCAAGGATGCATCCACATCCCCTTCAATGTAATTCGAAATCTCCTTCCACACCGTTTCGCAGGTGACTACCATGGTTTCGTTCCCTTCTCGAACGGCAAGCGGCTGAACCAGCCTTGCTCCCATCCTCCGGCGAGCAGATCGCGTAGCATCAATCGTGCCCGCAGCAAGCGCGTTTTCACCGAGGCCACGGATATCCCCAACGCCTCGGCAGTCTCCTGAATATTCAATTGCTCCATATCTCTCAAGACAAATACTTCGCGATATTTCCTGTCCAGCGATGCCAGCGCGTCCGCGAGTCTCTGCCGGACCTCCTTGCGCTCCAGGGCTTCGGAAGGAATCTCGCGCCAGTCGGCGAAATCGCGAGGGGTATATTCGCCCTCGTCGTCGCGGTTGTCTTCAATCGCTTCTGTCATCCGCGTCCGCTCCCTGCGTCGTTTCATGAGGGCTTCATTGACACTGATTTGGATCAGCCAAGTACTGAAACGCGATTCCGCCCGAAAGGTTCGAATGTTAGCCAGCGCCTTCAGCATCGCTTCCTGCGCGGCGTCTTCGGCATCCGTTTCATTGCGCAGGATCGCCAACGCCGCCGCATACACACGCCGCTCATACGGGCGGACGAGTTCGTAGAACAGCTCAGTCTGGCCGCCCTGCACCTTCGCGATCAATTCCTGCTCGCGCGTCGTGCCCTGTTCCGGATTGCTCAAGACAACATTCAGCTCGGCCATCCTGCCCCGTCGCCGTCAATACTCAGGATCTTTCTTCCAGCCCGTTAACATCGATATGAAGTTGTTCCAGCCATGCAGAACAACCATGACCAGATGACCGAAGACGAACGCCAACATCGCCCACATCACAAGGAAGTGCCACAAGCGCGCCCAATGGAAGCCGCCCATCAGCCAGGCAAGCCACGAGAATTGCACTGGCTTCCAGACGGCAAATCCCGTCAGCACCGAGAGCAAACCGAGCACGATCACAGTCGTGTAAGCCTGCTTTTGGAGAGGGTTGTAAGCTTCGCGCGGTTCCGGCTTCGGCCCAAAGAAGAAGTAATGCTTCACCATGGGCCAGACTCCCGGAACATCGCGGCGCGTAAACAAGACCTGCCGGTAGTTTCCGCTAAAAACCTGATAGCCGAGATACACCAGTCCAGACGCGATGTAGATCCACATGAACGTCAGATGCCACTGCAGCGCACCGCCCAGCCATCCTCCGATGGCAAACGCTTTCGGCCAATGCAGCAGGTCTTTCTGCGGAACCTTGGCTCCGAAGCTGGGAAAGGCGCGAAAGATCTGCAGTCCGCTGCCTACCATCACAAACAGCGAAATCGAGTTCACCCAATGACAGAGGCGGATCACCAGCGGATGCTCATAAACCGCGCGGCCCACAAACCCGGTTTCATCGCCTTCCCGGCGTACGATTTCGACTACCGCACTGCTCATGTCGTCTCCAAAGAATTGTTGATTGATGATTGTGGAATAAGAAACACCTACTGGGCTCTGGGGTTTCAATCAACAATCAAAAATCAGCCTTCAACAATTTCTTCGTCACAGCCCGTAAAACTCCGAATAGCCCTGATCTTCCCAATATCCGACCTTGTCGAGAACATTCGTGACTTTCAGAGCCGTCAAATACTTTGCTTGCTTGTATCCGATCTTCGTCGGTACATTTAAACGCAGTGGTGCGCCGTGTTCGCGCGTCAGCGGCTGATCGTACATCTCGTAGCAGAGCAACGTTTGCGGATGCAGCGCTGTCGCCATGTCGAGCAATTCGTAGTAGTCATCCGCGCAGCCCACGGTGATGAATCGAGCCGACGTGTCGGCTCCGATCGCGTTCAGGAAATCCGACAAGCGCGCTCCGCCAAACCGGCCGATCACATCCCAGCCTTCGACACATACATGGCGCGTGTTTTGACGAATCCTTGGCAGGGCCTGAATCTGCGCCAGTTTGTATTCTCCCGGGTTCTGCACGGCCCCACTCACAGTGAGAGTCCAGTTTTCGAAAATGACTCCCGGATCGTCGACGTCATAGTCGTTAATCGGGAACTTTTCGAACGGCGTCAGTTCGGACTCAAGAAACGTGGGCGCTAAATGTCCCTGACGGAATAATTGCCTTGAAGCCCAATCACTGAACCCCAGGCCCCTCTTGAGGAGCGATTCTTGCAGACTTGGAACAGCGAAAGCCCCCAGCACTACCACTGGTACCAGTTTCAGAAGCTCCCGTCGGGAACGGCGCGAGAACTCCGCTTCTCTTATGGCAATTCGCTGTTTCCCCCGATCATGGGCCTTTGTACCCTGTCCCGGAGCCCCGGAAGCGACCCCGGCGGCCTCGGAACGGTCGCCTTCGCTCGGAAGTTTCTCCGAGTCGGGTCGTTGCGTGCGCCCAGGTGTTCCGTTTGCAGGATCCATAACCACTTGCCAGCAAGAAATCTCTCTATGGGATTCGGAGAGTCCTCAAAAGTTACGCCAAAAAGGGCCTTCAGGTCCAGTTTCCGTACCATTTTCCAGCCTCGCGGATTACAGCGAGATCGATTTGCGCTGGTTTTGCAGCCAAAGCCGGAGCATACTATGCGGAGGCCAAACGCGGCGATTCGCCCATGCTCGACCAGAAATCGGGAATTCCTAAATCCGGCCAACGCGTCTTGCCCGGCGTCTCTTCGCCGCATTCACTCAGGCAGCAGCGCCTTATGCTCGCGGCGCTAGTCTTGCTCCTGGCGTCCCTCGCTTTTGTTCTTTATCGAGATCGCGATTTTTGGTTCCCCGATACGGAGGAGGCTGACACTCGGACTCTGTCGCCTGCGGAAATCCCAAATGTCTCCTCCACCGAACCTGCGATCACGACCGCACCCAAAGCAGCATCACCACTGAAAGAAAAGAAGCCGGCGCGGAAACTGCGCAGAGACTCGCAGGTTGCCGCCAGTCCTCCAGGTCAGGCCCCCGGCGTAACAGCCACTCGTACCATCTTGCCGCCGCTGGAGGTTGAGGTTGTTGCAGGCGACGCCCACCGGACCCTGCATCCCGACAGCAATGCAGTGCACGTTGACTTGGAACGCCCGCGATCCCGACAAGGTCCTTCGACTGTCGCTCGCGATTCGAGCGAGACTGCGGCCACAATTACAACTCCTGCCACGCAACGCACGAGCATCTCGGCCAATGCGCCAACCGACATTGTGATGCGATCGGTTCAGCCGGAGTATCCAATGCTTGCGCGGCAAATGAGAGTACAAGGTTCTGTAATCCTGCAGGCGCTAATCGGGCGGGATGGCTTGATTGAAGACTTGCGCGTGATCAGTGGGCCGCCGATCCTGGCCAGGGCTGCGCAGGAGGCGGTTCGGCAGTGGCACTTCAGACCACATTTCCTCGGCGCACAACCCATCGAAACCAGGGCCAATATCACCGTCAATTTCACAATCTCAACGAATTGACTTGCGCCACAAGGCTCAATGTGTGGGAAGAGTGTATTCCAAGTCGTAGGAGTGTTTGCCATCGGCGGTAATATTGATGGTCATTTTCCCGGCAAGGCCTTTCAACTCACCTGTTCCAGAATCAGGCACAACCGTGATGGTCAGTTGAGGCACATTCTGTGCCATCGTCCCCGCGTGTTGCAGGACGAAACTGCCGCGCCGCCCATTCAGGCCGCCCGTGACTCTCTCGATCGCGACGTAAGCGCCCGAGCCTTTGACCTCCGTGCCGGCCGTCAGCATCTGCCCCTTGCCGGTGGCCTCCAGATCGCCGTGATACTGCTTGTCGAGCGTCATTCGATTGAGCTGTGGGTCACCAGAATTATCGTCCTGGGGAGTAATCTTCACGTCGAATGGTCCGGCAGCGTGCATGGTATTAACGGTCTCTTTCGGAGTCGATTGTCCTTGAATCAGAGCAGATGCAGTCGCGATGAGAGCAATCGCAGCGATGACGAAGCGAATCGTCATATCACAACCCTGGGATGCCCAGGCCACCGAGCATGCCGCCCACGGTCGATTGCATTTGCGCATCGACTTTGCGGGCGGCCTCGTTTACCGCTGCTAGCACGAGATCCTGCAGCATCTCGACGTCGCCAGATTTCACGGCCTCCGGATCAATCCGCAGGCCGAGAAGCTGCTTGCGCCCGTCCATCTTCACCGTAATGGCGCCTCCGCCAGACGATGCATCGACCACAGTCTCCTGCATTTTCTTCTGCAGAGACTCGTACTGCGCCTTGGCTTTCGACATCAGGTCCTGCAAGTTGAAGCCGCCCATAGCACCTCAAATTCAAGGTTTCGACGTTTCAAGGTTTCAAAGCCTGAACGCGCGGGCAAATCTTTTGTTCCCAACTTTGAAACTCTGAAACCTTGACACCTTTTGGCTCACCGCTTGTCGCGGTAATCAATCACCGTTCTGATTTCCGCGCCGAACTTCTCCTGCATGCGGCGCACGATCGGATCCTGCTCGGCGCGGCCGCGGCCTCCTGTCCCAGAGGGCGGCGAAGTCGCGCCATTGCGTTTCAGCTGAGAGGCGATATTGGCGCCGGGAACAACTCTCAACTTGATGGCTCGACCAAGCGCACCGCTGGCGGAAGCGATCGCGAGCCGTTTGGCCTCATTGCCGAGCGACATGTCAACCACTGTCTGCGATTCGGCAATCTTAATGACGAGGTCGTTTCCCTGCACATTCCATTCGCCACCGGAAAGAAGCGACGCCAGGAAGTTCTGATTGCCGTCAGCAAGAGCTTGCAAGACAGCGGCCCGCACTCTATCAATTTGGTCTTGCGACCCTTCTGAAGACTGGATTGGCTCCGGTTGCGCGCGCAATTCGTCGACTGGCTCAGCCGCTGACTGATCAGGTAGATCTCGACCAGGAATGGGGCTCGGCTCACGCTGTGGAGCCGCCGCGGGCGCAGCAGAGCCCATAATCACGGGCTCCGCTTGGCTTCCTTGCGCGACGATGCGAGGGCCTGGAGGCAGGGTGGGCGAACTGGAATCCTCCTGGCGTGGCGTGCCTTTGCGGGCCGAGTCTGCTGCAAAAGGGCTCACGTAGTTCTGGCGCGCAGACTGATCTGTCCGCACTCCGCCGCCCGGTTGATTGCTCACAATCGATGGTCTGGCCGTCGGTTTTTGCACGCCACTTTTCGGCACCGAAGAGACATCGCTCAGCAATTGCTCAATCGGAAGCAGTTTTTGCGCGTGGGCCATCTTCAGAAGTCCAAGCTCGAGATGGAATCGCTGCTCCTGCTTGTATCCCAACTCGCCGTGAGTCCGAAGCATGATCTGCAGATGGCGGGTTAGGTCTTCCTCACCAAAGAGCTCCGCGACACGCGCGACGCGTTCGCGTTCTTCGCTGGAAATCTGCAGGAGCGCAGAATCTTTCCCGGCGATCTTGGCTACTGCAGCATTGCGCAGGAAACGCACCATCTGGCGCGCAAAATGGGTTGGACTGTGCCCTTCACTCACCAGGTAGTCTACCAGGCGGAGAACCTCATCGCTCTTCGAGTCCGCGACGGCCTGCATGACCTGCTCGAGAATGTGAGCTGGCGTAGCGCCGACCAGATTGCGCACCGAATCCGCAGTCAGCTTGCCGGCAGATGACGCGATTGCCTGATCGAGGATCGACAAGGCATCGCGCATCGAGCCATCCCCAGCTTCTGCCAGGAGCGCAAGGGCATCATCATCAGCCTCGATCTTCTCGCGAGTCAAGAGGTCGCGAAGTTGGCCGACGATGTCGTCGAACTTCACCGCGCGAAAACTGAAGTGCTGGCATCGGGAGCGGATTGTCTGCGGGATGTCCTCTGGCTGGGTTGTCGCCAGCATGAACACGATATGATCCGGCGGTTCCTCCAGCGTCTTCAGCAGCGCATTGAACGCCGCGTCCGTGATCTGGTGGGCCTCATCCAGAATGTAAATCTTGAACCGATCGCGAGCGGGACGATACCTGGCAGCCTCGCGCAGCTCGCGGATCTCGTCGATTCCGCGGTTGGTGGCGGCGTCAATTTCGATCACATCGACGGAATTCCCGGCGCGGATCTCCACGCAGGATTCGCAAACGCCGCAGGGCTCTGGGACAGGATGATCCTTGGACCGGCAGTTCAGAGCAGCCGCCAGGATGCGCGCGACCGTAGTCTTCCCGATCCCGCGATGCCCGCTGAAGATATAGCCATGTGCCGTTCGTCCCTGTTCGATGGCGTTCTGCAGCGTACGAGTCACGTGCTCCTGGCCGATTACCTCGGAGAACTTTTGGGGACGATATTTTCGGGCCAGGACGGTGTAACTCATGAGGGCGAAGACATGATTATACGAGATGCACTGGCAGCGTAACGGAGTGGAAAACGCAAAATCTCCATCCTGCAGCCGTGGAAGGATCGGCCAAAACGCAGCTTGCAGAGGGTGCGGAAAGCGCGATAGGCTTGTGCGACGATAATTGGCGGATGCGGCTGCGAGTTACGCCGGTGAATCGCGGACGGAGGTCTTTATGCAATTGAAACTTACGAAACGCACGGTGGATGGAATCCTGGCGGTGGAGTGCAGTGGAAGAATTGTCTTTGGCGAGGAGTCGTCTTTGTTACGCGACGAAGTGAAGAAGGCCATCGCCGATGGAAACAAACGCATCGTGCTGAATCTGGGCGAGGTCAGCTATATCGATTCTGGCGGGTTGGGAACCCTGGTCGCTCTGCACACCACGGCCCACAATGCCGGCGGTACCATTAAGCTCGCCAATCTAACCCGCAGGGTCGGAGACCTACTGCAGGTCACGAAGTTGCTCACTGTCTTTGAAGTTCACGACTCCGAATACGACGCTCTGGAGGCTTTCCGGACTGCAGCTTAATTTGCAGTACGTTCAGTAAACCGATCACTCCTGAGAAGTCCAACTTTACGGGCCGACTCCTATCGAGTCGGCCTTTACGATTCAGGGATGAAGAAAACGAAGAAGAGCCCGTCACTGGCAACGATGCGACTGCGGATTGAACGAGCCATTCGATCGATTCCGCGTGGGAGAGTCTCTACATACGGCGGGATTGCCAAGATCGCCGGCTACCCGGGAATGGCACGTCTCGTCGCGCGTGTTCTGCACCGCG
>Ga0335070_10009942_pt1 | contig 11122 bp, 14 predicted proteins | sample Lox_Sample_13_FD_206722 | JGI IMG/M metagenome (GOLD analysis project Ga0335070, IMG submission 206722) | Soil microbial communities from Loxahatchee National Wildlife Refuge, Florida, United States - Lox_Sample_1.3 | ecosystem: Environmental > Terrestrial > Soil > Wetlands | place: USA... | reverse complement strand
GATTCTCTTTCTCGGCAGCGGCGGCGCTCGCTTCGTCGTCGCGCGCCAACTGCGCGCTTCGGGCGGAATGTGGATGCGATTCGGTGAGACGCAGATTCACGTCGATCCCGGCCCCGGCGCGCTCGTCCGCGCGCTCTCGCACGTGCCCCCCTGCAACCCGCGCGAGCTCGACGCGATCGTCCTCTCGCACAAGCATCTCGATCACTCCGCCGACGTCAACGTGCTGATCGAGGCGATGACCTCGGGCGGCTTTCGCCGTCGCGGCGCCGTGATGGCGCCCGCCGACGCGTTCGACGACGCCCCGGTCGTTCTGCCGTACGCGCGCCGCTTCGCCGAGCGCGTCGAGCGGCTCGAGCCGAGCAGCGGCCCCTACGCGATCGGCGAGGTCGAGATGTTTACGTCGCTGCGCCACGCGCACGCCGTCGAGACGCACGGTCTACACTTCGTGCACCGCGATCTGCGCGTCAGTTATCTTCCCTGCGGACGCTACTTCGACGGCCTCGCCGCCGACTACGCCCGTCACCGCCCCGACGTCTTCATCGTCAACGTCTTGCGCTTCCACGACGCGATGAACGTGGATCACCTCACCTGGGCCGACGCGCGTCGCGTCGTCGCCGAGGTTCGGCCGAAGGTCGTCGTCTTTCAGCACTTCGGCACGAAGATGCTCGAGGCCGATCCGCCGCGCCTGGCACAGGAACTGGAAGACGAGTTAGGGGTGCGGGCGATCGCCGCGCACGACGGATTGCTGCTCGATATCGAGACCGAGGTTACGGCGGCGGCCGGCTGACCGGCGCCCGAGCGGGCGGCGGGGGCGGCGCGTTCTGCAGCCGCATCGGAAGCGCGGTGCTTCCGCTGAGTTCCTGGCGCACGTGCGGGTGATCGCTCATGGATCCGCTATAGAGATAGACCGAACCGTTCTTTGAGGTCGCCGTCACGACGGGTCCGCCGCTGCCGAGCGTCGCCTGCTCCGTCGTCGGGTCGCCGCGGACGTGCGCGTCGTCGTCGAAGCTCGAGACGACGTGTCCGGCGCCGCTATGCGCGCCGATCTGCGCGTTGCCGCGAACGCCGAGCGCGACGTTACCGTGCTCCGATTCGAAGCGCGCGAGCCCCGGCTGAAAGTTTCCGTTGTCGTAGACGATCGAGCCGTACGAGCTCGTCGCCTGAATCTGATGCGAGGTGCAGCCCTCGAAGAGCATCTCGCCGGTCGCCGTGCGCGCGCGCAGGCGATCGAAGTTGGAGTTCGTCGCGACGACGCGGCCGCGGAGCGACTCGACGAATCCCGTTCCGCCGACGCCGTTGAGCGAGAGGCCGGCCGATCGCACGTGCGTGATGAAGACGCCGTGGTAGTTCTCGAGCGTCAAGTGGCCGGCGCGCTGATGCGCGATAACGAGCGCCGTGCCGCGCGGGATCGTGACCGTCATGTTCCCGTTGCCCCGCGCGATGACGGCGTCGTGCTGCGTTCCCGGAAGGTCGGGAAGCACGAACGACTCCGCCGGGAGGACGACCGGGCCGTGCTCCGTGACGATGCGATGCGACTGCATCTGCATCTGCTTGGGGATCTCGGGATCGACGACGCCGGGAGCGAGGTGCTTGACGTCCACGGCGTTCTCGGAGGTGATCAGCACCTGCGGACGGTCCCAGGTCGTAATCTTGACCTGGCCGCGGTTGACGTTGAGGTTGAGCACCGGGTTCGGGCCGACGTCCACCTGCTCGTCGGCGCGCGCAGGCGCCGCGATGGCGAGGCAACAGAACAAGGCGAAGAGCGTCACGGTCGCTCCCCGCCCGAATTTCCCGTACACGACCCCATTGTATCGGGGGCCGACGGCCCCCATCATGAGAGACCGGTGAACGGAGGCGCTATCAGGGGGAAGACGACGCGCAGCAGCGCCCCGCCGCCCGGAGCGCGGCCGGCCGTCGCCTCGCCGCCGTGGACGCGGGCGATGGAACGGACGATCGCCAGCCCGAGTCCGGTGCCGGGAACGATCCGCGAGCGGGCCTTATCGGTGCGGTAGAAGCGCTCGAAGACGTGGTCGGCCTCCTCGGGCGGGATGCCTGGGCCGCTGTCCTCGACCTCGATCCAAGCGAACGCTCCGCCCTGGCCGACCCGAACGACGACGCGGCCGCCTTCGCTGAACTTCAACGCGTTATCCACGAGGTTCCCGATGAGTTGGCGGAGGAGGTGCGCGTCGCCATAGACGATCGGCGTTCCGTCGTGCGTGAAGCGCAGGTCAATTCGTTTCTCGGCGGCGCGCGACGCGGAGTTCTGAGCGACCTCGCTCGCGATTTGGGCCAGCGAGAGCGGCTCCTTGGGAATCTCGTCGCCGCGGTCCGCCTTGGCCAGCGTGAGCATGCCGTTGACCATTCCGGCGAGATCGGCGCTCTCGCGCGCGATCGTCTCGAGGCTCTCGCGGCGGATCGTCTGATCGCGATCGCCCCAGCGCAACAGCAACTGCGCGTTCGCGTTGATGGACGTCAGCGGCGTCTTGAGCTCGTGCGAGGCATCCGAGATGAACTGACGCTCGCGTGCGAACGCCTCGGCGAGGCGCGCGAGGAGGTCGTTGAAGCTCGTGGCGAGGCGTCCGATCTCATCGCGTCGCCGGCGCAGTTCGAGCCCGGGTTCCGCCGCTTCGAGCGAGCCGGCCGCGAGCGCGAGGCGATCGGAGCTGATCTCACCCATCTCGCGTGAGAGCTCGTCGATCGGCGTCGTTACCTGCGATGCGAGCCAGATCGAGAAGATCACGACCGCGCCCACGGTTGCGCCGAGCACGATGAAGATCGCTTCGCGGGCGCGCACGAAGGTGCGCTGCAGCGTGTCGAGCGGCTCCGCAACGTGGATGACGGCCGAGTTCAGGCCTTCTTTGAGAAAGCGGTCCTCGACGAGAAACGGCCGGCCGCCGATCGTCTCGCGACGGAACGCGACGTCGTGGAGCGGCGAGAGCTTCGGGTTGGGCGGGATCGCGAACGAGCCGAGATTGGCGGTCTTCGCCAGCGGGTAGCCGTCGCTGGAATCTACTTGAACGTAGCTGTTCGCCGAGTTCCACGTCGCCAGGTTGCTGCTGTTGAAGAGAAACTGCAGCGTGCTCAGCGAGGGATCTTCGAGCGAGAACGGCGATGCCGATTGCTGTGCGAACGAGACGACCGCGCGCATCGTCGCGTTCGCGCTCGCCGCGGCCTGGTCTATGAGAATCTGTTGGAAGCGCCAGACGATGATGCCGCTCATCGCCGAGATCGCCACGATCAGCAGCACCGAGTACCCGATCGCGATCCGCCACTTCAGCGACATCGCCGTCTCCGGGCCGACGTGCGCTCCGCGCATGGGCGACGAGAAGGCTCCAACTTTTTCGGGCCGGCCACGGATGGCCGCTTCAAAGCTAGCACGGATGCGGAGCGACGAGCGACTTCGAGTCGCCCATGCGGGGGGCGCACGTCAATCCTTGATCGTGTAGCCGACGCCTCGTACGGTGGTGATCAGCTTGTCTTCGAATCCGTCGTCGATCTTGCCGCGCAGGTAGCGGATGTAGACGTCAATGAGATTGGAGTCGCCGAGGAAATCGCTCCCCCAGACGCCGTTGAAGAGCTCGTCGCGGGTGTGCACCTTGTTGCGGTGGAGCAGAAGATACTCGAGGAGCGCGTACTCCTTGGCGGTCAGCGTGATCGGCTGTCCGCCGCGGTGAACCTCGTGACGATCCCGGTCCATCACGACGTCGCGATACTCGATGACGTTGCCGACGGGCGTGCGCTCGCGCAGGCGGGCGCGAACCCGCGCCAGCAGCTCCTCGGTAGAGAAAGGCTTCGTGACGTAATCGTCCGCGCCGACGTCGAGGCCCTCGACGCGATCGGGGACGCGATCGCGCGCGGTGAGCATGATGATCGGCACGCGGCTCTTCGCGCGGATACGTTTGCAGACTTCGATGCCGTCCATGCGCGGAAGCATCAAGTCGAGGATGACGAGATCGGGTTCTTTGAGCGCTTTCTCTAGGCCGGACAGGCCGTCGCGCGCGACGTCGACCTCGTAACGCTCGTGCTCTAGCTCGAGCTGAAGAACGCGGCTGATGGCCGCGTCGTCCTCGATGACGAGGACTCTATAGGGACGTCGCTCCTGCGCGTGCTTCTCCATGAAGATGCATTATCGTCCAGTCCGCCTCTCAGACCTGTGCGGGGCCAGCGCGATTGGTTGAGATCCGGTGAAAAGTGTCAGCCAGAGCGCGGTCGCGCCGCCGGCCGCGAGCCACGCAAGGGTCGCGCCGTTCGAGAGTGCGCGCGAGAGCGTCGCGCCGATCGTCTCGAGCGTGTGGACGAAGAGCGAACCGCCGCCGAGCACGAGGAGCACGACCATCCAGAGGGCGATCGCCCCCATCGCTCCGAGCGCGGCGAGATCGAGGAATGAGAAGGCTGGCGCCGGCCTGTAGGCCGTCGCAAGCAAGATAGAGGCACGCATCCCCGCCGGAGGCTCCTCCAGCGGGAGATCGCAGATCGCGCGCTCCAGCTCGTCCATACTCATCATTCCGTTACCTCCATTCCGCCGAGAAGCCTGCGTAGCTGCTCCTTCGCGCGAAACAAATGCGTCTTTACCGTTCCCATCGGCAATCCGAGCACCGTTGCGATCTCGTCGTACTGCCGTCCCTGTAAGTGGAAAAGCGTCACCACCGTCCGGTACTTCTCGGGAAGGGCTTCTATGGCGGCGCGCAGGCGCGACGCTTCGTCGAGGGCGATCACCTGGTGCTCCGGGCCGGGCGCCGGGTCGGCGCGATCGGGGAGTTCGTCGCCCGCGTAGCGCTTGCGCCGGTTGAGCCGGTCGCAGCATGCGTGGTAGGCGATTGCGAAGATCCAGGTCGAGAATTTCGAGCCGGGCTTGAACGTCCGCAGGCTGCGGAAGGCTTTGAAGAACGCCTCTTGGGTTGCATCGCGAGCCTCCTCGACGTCGTGCAGCGTGCGATACGAAAGATGATAGACGGCTCGGTCGTACCGCTCCACGAGCGTGGCGAAGGCCTCGGAGTCGCCCCGAAGGGTCCTCGCCACCAGTTCACCGTCTTCCGGCTCCGCTCTCACCGCAGGCCGCGGAGCCTCGGCCAAGAGTGCCGGCACGCCCGTCTTACGCGCGCGACCCCCCGATTGTTTCGGCCGGGCGACCGAAACATGAGCCCCGGCTCCCCGTAGCTAGGGCAGGAACTTCCACGGAGGCAGAACCCGCAAATGACCAAGATCCCGAACAAAACCCTTCCCGGCGGCGCCCGGCCTCGGCCGGCGCTCCCGACGATGCCCAACGAGGAGCGGAACTCCGCGCAATCGTTGCGGCCTACCTTTGACGGCTGGGGCCCGCGGCTCTAACGATGTCGCGCGCCTCAGTCGTCGGAATGCTCGTTGCCGCCGAAGTGCTGATCGTCGGATTGGCGATCTACTCGGTCGGCGGCGGCGCTTCGTTCGCCTCGGGCATGCAGCGCGTCGACTTCAGCGCCGCAACGATCGCGCCGGTCGAGGCCGGCGCCTCCCCCCACGTCGTCATCGACGATCCGGAGTCGCGCGTCCGCGTCGGGCTCTCGAACGACGGCTTGATCCACGTGCGCGATCTCACCGAGATGCACGGCGCCGTCTACTCGAGCGGAAAATATCCGCAGCTGCACGTGACGCGCACGCCCGACGGCGTACGCATCGAGCGCCCCGGTAACGGAAGACTCTCGATAGAAATCTTCGGCTTCAGCACGCAGGCGATCCAGGTGGACATACCCGCCGGCGCGCGCCTCGAGATCGAGAAAGCCTCTGGCGCCGAGGTCTTCGGCGTCAACGGCGGCGTGAGCGTCCACTCGGTGGACGGCCACGTGACGCTGACCGATCTGCAGGGCACCGTCGAAGCGCGCAGCGACGACGGCTACATTAAGGCGACCAACGTGCGCGGCGATCGTCTGACGCTTCGCTCGAACGACGGGCACATCACGCTCGACAACGTCGCCGTGACCTCGCTCGACGCCAGCACCAGCGACGGACGGATCGAGGCCGACGACCTCGGCGTCACTACGGACGGAACGCTGCAGACCGGCGACGGCTCGATTCAGTTGAAGTTCGCGCCGAACTCAGACCTAACCGTCGACGCCTCGACGCGCGACGGCAGAATCTCGGTCGACGGCACCTCGATCGACCGCGACGACTCCGCGCAGCGCACGATCCGTCTCGGCGCCGGCACCGGCAGCATGAAGGTGGCAACGGCCGACGGATCGATCCACATTCTCACCAATGGAGTGACCCAAAGTGACGGACTATAGCGACATTATCCCCCTCGTAGCGATCATCGTGATCTTCGGAGCGCCGATCGCAGCTTTCATTGTCTCGCGCGTCTTCGCGCACCAGGAACGCATGGAGATGCTCCGGCGCGGGATCGTCCCGCCGCCGAACTGGCGCGAGATGCGGCGCGCGATGAAGTATGGATGGGCGCCCGGCGCGATGCCGCAGGGCCAGCCGAATCAGTACGGCTTCGAGCACGACTTCTACGCGCAGCAGCAGCTGCGGCGGGGCATCCAGGTCGCCTGCATCGGCTTTGCCCTCCTCATCGGCCTCGGCTTCATCGGGTATCACGGGGACGGACGCTACGTCTACGGCCCGTGGTTGCTCGGCGGCCTGATCCCGCTCTTCGTCGGAATCGCGCAGATCATCGGCGCGGTGCTGAGCGGAGCGAGCTTCGGACCGCCCGCGGCCCGGCAGAGTTTCGGGCCGAGCAGCGGTGCGCCGGGAGCGCCGACGAGCGCCGCCGGAAGCGCGCCGCCGCCGGGACCGACGTACGGCGGGTGGAGACCCGGACCAACCCCGGAGATCGAAAAGCCCGCTTCGCCTCCGGATTATCGCAGCTGAAGCGGCGCTCGAGCGAAGATAGTAATGCCGCCGGTCGGTTGACCGGCGGCATTATCATTTACAGAATAACGATGCTACTTACAGGAGACCAAAGCCATGGCCCAGCCCGCGGCCGTGCGAGTCCTGACCAGATATCCGTCAGCAGTCCGATCGTAAACCTGATAGCCCGCTCTAAGTGCGTCGGCTAGCGATTTGAAGACGATGAGACCTGCCATCTGCGGACCCTCCTTTCCCTTGTATTTACGCTCTCTATACAGTATAACGGCTCCCGTCGCAAGGGAGTGTGGCGATTTCCAGAGATTTTTCTAAGAATTTGCAGAAAATACCTACACGTATGCCGACGCTCGACCTGCACGCAGGCGTTCACGAGACAACGGTGCTCCAACGCCGAGTTCTCGCGCCGGGCGTGGTGCTCTTGTCGCTCGATGCGCCGCAGCTGGCGGCCGCGACGCAGCCCGGCCAATACGTGATGGCGATACCGCCGAGCGGGGAGACGGCCGCTACCGCGCTCGCCGTCTACGAAGCGGAAGGCAAGCTCGCGAGCCTGCTCTTCTTCGTGACGGGCAGGCGCACGCACGAGCTGGCCGAGCTGCGCGACGGCGATCGGCTCGACGTCGTCGGTCCGCTCGGCAACGGCTTCGATTGCTCCGGCGGCGAGCGGGACGTCGCGATCGTGGCGGGCGGCGTCGGCATCGCATCGGTGCTGCTCTGCGCGCAGCGGCTCGTGCGCGCCGGAGCGCGAGTGCGTCTCTTCTACGGTGCGCGCACGGCGGAGTTGCTCGTCGATGCGCAACGCTTTGCCGATGCCGGCTGCGAATTGATCGTGACGACCGATGACGGAACGCGCGGCGAGAGCGGCTTCATCACGGACGCGCTGGCGCGCGCGCAGAAGCCGCACATCATCTACGCGTGCGGCCCGTCGCCGATGCTGCGCGGCGTCGCGCGAATCGCGATGGAGCTCGGGGTGCGCGCGCAGCTCTCGCTCGAAGAGACCTTCGGATGCGGCGTCGGCGGCTGTTGGGGTTGCGTCGTTCCGCTCGCGGGGACGAGCGCGCAGGCGCCAGGATTCCCACCCGCGACGCTCGGCGGCAGCGACGTCGTCTACGCGCGCGTCTGTAAGGAGGGGCCGGTATTCTGGGCGGACGAGCTTCGCTGGTGAGCGTCTCTCCCAGCCTGGCGACGAAGATCGGCGGCCTCGAGCTGCCCTACCCCACCCTGATGGGCAGCGGCTGCTACGGCACCGGTGAAGAGTTCGCTCCGTTCGCCGATCTCTCGAAGATCGGCGCCATCGTCCTCAAGAGCGTGACCCGCCTGCCGCGTCTGGGTAATCCGACGCCGCGCATCGTCCACACGCCCGCCGGCATGCTCAACGCGATCGGCCTGCAGAACCCCGGCCTCGATTGGTACCTCGAGCACGAGCTCCACAAGTATGCAAAGCGCCCCTGCAAGCTCGTGGGAAGCGTCGCCGCGTTCTCCGTCGAGGATTACGCGTACGTCTGCGAGCGGCTCGCTGCGCGCCCCGAGATCGCGGCCGTCGAGCTGAACGTCTCCTGTCCGAACGTCGCGAGCGAGGGCGAGACCTTCGGCTGCTATCCGGACTTGACCGCCGCGGTCGTGCGCGCGGCCCGGGCGACGACCGGCAAGACGCTGATCGTCAAACTCTCGCCGAACGTCACCGACATCGCGACCATCGCGCGTGAGGCCGAAGCCGCCGGCGCCGACGCGCTCGCGGTGATCAACACCGTGCGCGGCATGGCGATCGACGTCGAGACGTGGCGGCCGCGATTGGGCAACGTCACCGGCGGCCTCTCGGGCGCCGCGATACGGCCGATCGCGGTGCTCGCCGTCTACGAGGTCGCGCAGGCGGTGAAGATTCCGATCGTCGGTCAGGGAGGCATCGAGAACGTCACCGACGCACTCGAATTCTTCTTGGCAGGTGCGAGCGCGATCTCGATCGGAACGGCAAATTTCACCGATCCGCGCATTCCCGAGCGCATTGCGGACGAGCTGCAGGCGTATCTCGCTCGCCGCAACCTCGCGGGAATCGACGCGATTGTCGGTAAGGCAAACCACGGGTTCGCGACCCCGCATCAATACGAAGGAGACGAAGGTTGAGAGCATGGCCCAGCTGATCGTCGCCCTCGACGTGCCGAGCGCCGAGGCGGCCGAGGCGCTCGTGGACCGACTCTACGAGCTCGACGTCATCCTGAAAATCGGCCTCGAGGCCCTCTGCGGTTATCCGCAGCGGATTCTCACGTATTGCGAGGCGCGCGACGTGCGCGTCTTCGTGGACGCGAAACTGCACGACATCCCGCGCACCGTCGGCGCCGCGATGGCGCAGCTCGTCCGGCCGAACGTGCACCTCGTGAACGTCCACGCGCTCGGCGGGCTCGAGATGATGCGCGCGGCGGTAGACGCCGCGCAGGAACGCGCGGCCGAGCTCGGCATCGAGGCGCCGCACGTCTTCGCGGTGACGCTCCTCACGAGCATCGCGCCCGAGGATCTCAACGAGTTGGGCCTGCAGGGAGGGCCGGGCGAGAACGCGATTCGTTTGGCTGCGCTCGCGCGCGATGCGGGCTGTTCGGGCGTCGTCTGCAGCGCTCGCGAGGTGCGCGACCTCAAGCGCTTCTTCGGCGAGGATTTTCTCACGCTCACGCCCGGCATTCGCCCGACGGGCAGCGCTCACGGCGATCAGAAGCGCGTGACGACGCCCGCCGAGGCCGTCGCGGCCGGAGCCGATTACATCGTCGTCGGGCGTCCGATCGTCGAAGCGGAGGATCCGGTCGCCGCCGCCCGCGCGATGCTCGAGGAGATCTCCGTACGCGCATGAGCGCCGAGCTCGACCTGAGCACGACGCTCGCCGAGCGCGGCGCGCTGCTCCAGGGACACTTCCGTTTGAGCTCGGGGCGCCACAGCGACCGCTTCGTGCAGAAGTTTCGCATCCTCGAGGATCCGGTGCTGCTCGAACCCGTCGCGGCCGCGATTGCGGATCGCTTTCGCTCGCTCGAGCCGACGGTCGTCGTCGGAGCGGCGGTCGGCGGCATCTTGCTCGCGTACGAAGTCGCGCGCCGGCTCGGAACGAAGTCGATCTTCGTCGAGAAAGAGAACGGCGTCGCGGTCTTTCGGCGCGGTTTCGCGCTTTCGCCGCACGATCGCGCGCTCGTCGTCGAAGACGTCGTGACGACCGGACTCTCGCTGCGTGAGACGATCGATGCCGTCCGCGGCCGCGGCGCGCAAATCGTCGGCGTCGGCGTGATCGTATTGCGGCAGCCGCTGAATCTCGACTCCGGAATTCCGGTGCACGCGCTCGTCGATCTGCCGATCGTCTCCTACGATGCGGACGAGTGTCCGCAGTGCCGCGCGGGAGAGCCGCTCGCCGACCTCGGATCGCGGCGCCTGTGACGATCGACGTGCGCGCCGGCGAGCGCGATGAGGCAGCGGCCGACCGCGCGTTCGTGACGGAGCTCGGGCGGCGCTGCGCGATGTCGAGCGTCGGTTTGCAGCGCCCCGCCCCCGAAGCAAACGTGCGCGCGGCCTTCGATCGCCTCTGCGACCTCGTGGAGAGTCAGTCCCACGTCACGTTGATCGCCCGCCGAGACGGCGAGCGGGTCGGCTTCCTGATGCTGCTCGACGACCTTCCCGACGAGGTTACGCTCATGCCGCAGGGGTTCGTCGCCTACATGGCCGTCGAGCCCGACGCGAGACGGGAGGGGATAGGCTCTGCCCTGCTGGCCGCGGCCGAGGATGAGGCCCGGCGGCGGGGTTTACCGTATATGTCACTCATGGTCACCGAAGATAACGAGGCCGCGCGCCGGCTCTACGAGGGCGGCGGCTACCAAACCGAACGCCGGCTCCTATGCAAAACGCTGTAGGCGGCGACCTGGCGCGGCGGATCTCTGCCACCGTCGCCGCGATCGTGGTCGTGGCGCTCGCCGTCTGGTTCGCGCGTCACATCCCGCGGACGATCGCGGTCTTCGTGATCGCGGCCTTCATCGCGTTCGGCGTACGGCCGCTGGCGGCGCGGCTCGAACGGCGGATGCCCAAGTGGCTCGCGATCGCGATCGTCTTCTCCGCGATGCTGCTCGTCGTCGCGCTCTTCCTCGTCATCGTCGTGCCGCTCGCGATCGACCAGACGCAACTGCTCGCCCAGAACATCCCGACGTTTGCGGCGATGGCGCAGAACTGGCTGATCGGCGTGGAGACTTCGCTCGACCAGCACTTCCCGACGCTGAAGTTGCCGACCTCGGATTTCAACGTCGGCAAGATCAGCGGCACGCAACTC
>Ga0335070_10009941_pt1 | contig 11122 bp, 8 predicted proteins | sample Lox_Sample_13_FD_206722 | JGI IMG/M metagenome (GOLD analysis project Ga0335070, IMG submission 206722) | Soil microbial communities from Loxahatchee National Wildlife Refuge, Florida, United States - Lox_Sample_1.3 | ecosystem: Environmental > Terrestrial > Soil > Wetlands | place: USA: Florida... | reverse complement strand
AGAGCTGACCATGCGCCTCGACAACATCCTGCATCTGGGCATCAAGGAGCTGCGCAGCCTGGTCGGCGACCCGATGCTGCTGGCCCTCATCGTCTATGCGTTCACGGCCTCGGTCTACACGGTGTCGAAAGCGACGCCGGAAACGCTGAGCAACGCGGCCATTTCCATCGTCGACGAGGATCAGTCGGCGCTCTCGTGGCGGATCGTCAACGCCTTCAATCCACCCTATTTCCTGCCGCCGGTGATGATCACGCGGGAAGAGATGGATGCTCGCCTGGACGCGGGCATCGACACCTTCGCGCTCGACATCCCGCCCGATTTCCAGCGCGACGTGCTGGCGGGGCGGCGCCCGTCGATCCAGCTCAACATCGACGCGACGCGTGTCAGCCAGGCGCTGTCCGGCGGCGGGTACGTCGAAACCATCACGCAGGGCGAAGTCAACGCGTTCGTCGCGCGCAATCGCAACGACTCCAAGCCGCCGGTGGACCTCGCGATCCGGGTTCGGTTCAACCCGGAACTGGCACGCCTGTGGTTCGGGGCGGTCAACGCGGTGATCAACCAGGTCACGCTGCTCTCCATCCTGCTGTGCGGCGCGGCACTGATCCGCGAGCGCGAGCAGGGGAATATCGAGCACCTGCTGGCGATGCCGGTGACCCCGTTCGAGATCATGACCGGCAAGGTCTGGTCGATGGGGCTGGTCGTGCTCGCGGCCTGCGGGCTCTCCCTCGTCTTCGTGGTGCAGGGCCTGCTCTCGGTGCCCATCCAGGGCTCGATCCCGCTGTTCCTCGCCGGCGCGGCGATCACGCTCTTCGCCACGACCTCGATGGGCATTTTCATGGGCACGATCGCCGGCAACCTGCCCCAGTTCGGCCTGCTGCTGATCCTGACGATCATGCCGCTGCAGATGCTCTCCGGCGGCGCGACGCCCTACGAAAGCATGCCCCAGCTGGTGCAGTACGTGATGCTTGCAGCGCCGACCACGCACTTCGTCAAGCTCGCACAGGGCATTCTCTATCGAGACGCGGGCCTGGACATCGTCTGGCCGCAGTTCCTCGTGCTCGCCGCGATCGGCGCCACCTTCTTCGGCATCGCGGTCACTCGCTTCCGGAGGACGATCGGGACGATGGGCACTTGAGCACGGTCCGCATACGATCGGAGACCGAGACCGAGATCGCGTGAGCAGTCGCCGCCACGCGCCGAATCGCTGCATATCCCGGTCCACATTTCAATGGAGGACATGATGGCAAAGAAGACCGCGAAATCGAAAGGCGCACCCGGGATCGGCGCGAAGAAGGCCAAGCGCGACATCTCCAAGTCCGGCGCGGTGCCGGACGGCGCCGCGAAGGCGGACAAGGAACTGTCCACCAAGGATTACAACCGCGAGCTCAAGAAGCTCGACGTGGAGCTGGTCAAGCTGCAGCAGTGGGTGGTCGCCAAGGGACTCAAGGTCTGCATCGTCTTCGAGGGGCGCGACACCGCCGGCAAGGGCGGCACCATCAAAGCGATCATGGATCGTGTCAGCCCGCGCGTGTTCTTCCACATCGCGCTTCCCGCGCCGACCGAGCGAGAGAAATCGCAGATGTACGCGCAGCGCTACGTGCCGCACCTGCCGGCCGCAGGCGAAATCGTCATCTTCGACCGCAGCTGGTACAACCGCGCGGGGGTCGAGCGGGTGATGGGCTTCTGCACGGAGGAGCAGGCGAAGGAATTCCTGGAGGTCGCGCCGCTGTTCGAGCAATTGATGATCAAGTCCGGCATCATCCTGCTCAAGTACTGGTTGGAAGTGAGTCCCGAGGAGCAGACGCGGCGGCTCGAGTCGCGCATCGGCGATGGCCGCAAGACCTGGAAGCTCTCGCCGATGGACTTGAAGTCCTACGATCGCTGGGACGACTACACGAAGGCGCGCGACGAGATGTTCGCCGCTACCGATACCTCGTGGGCGCCCTGGTATGTGGCAATCTCGGAGGACAAGCAGCGCGTGCGGCTCAACGTGATCACCCACCTGCTGAAGCACATTCGGTACAAGGCGATCAAGGCGCCGAAGGTCAAGCTACCCGAGCGCAAGATCGGCCGCTACAAGGCCATCGACTATCCGTTCAAGTTCGTGCCGGAGGTGTTCTGAGGCACACAACCAACAGTCGGAGTGATGATCGGGCCCACGGTGGCCGCGATGACACGCCATTGCGTTGAATCAAAGGCTCGAGTTAACAAATTGGATTGAATTGCGGCTGATATGGAGTAACCTCGCCAAAAGGGAAATCTCGATTGGATCTCGTCCCGAGAGAGCGCCGCCGAGGTCCACGCTATCAAGGCAGTCGAATGTCGGCGTTCCGTTCACGATTGTTCGTGGGTTTGCTCATCGGATTCGCCGTCGTGGGCCTGGTGTTGCTCGCGCTGTGAGAGCGGGAGCTGCGCCGATGTTCCGATTTGATCGTGGCCGTGCGCCAGTCACACAACGCAGATCATGAAAGCCCTCACATATGAATAGTGCAGCGGGAAATGCGTAAGACGGCGGTGAAGACTTCGCACAGGCAATATCTCGTCGCCACGGCATTGCTCGCCGCGATTGGCCTCGCGGCTTCGGACGCGTCTGCCCAGAAGACCGAAGAAGAGATCGCCTTGGCGGCGCAGAACCCCGTCGCGGCAATGGTCAGCGTGCCGATGCAATACAACTACGACCAGAACATCGGGCCGCGCGAAACCGGGCACAAGAACTATGTGAACGTCCAGCCCGTCGTTCCGTTCTCGCTCAACGAGGACTGGAACCTCATCTCGCGCACGATCGTGCCGGTGGTCTGGCAGGCGGACATCTTTCCGCGCTCCGGCAGCCAGTCCGGCATTGGCGATACCACGCAGAGCTTTTTCTTCTCGCCGAAGAAACCGACCGCCGACGGTTGGATCTATGGTGTCGGCCCTGTCATTTATCTGCCTACCGCGACCAACGACCTGCTCGGCGCCGACAAGTGGGGTCTCGGCCCGACCGCAGTGTTCCTGAAGCAGGAGCATGGGTGGACCTACGGCGCACTGTTGAACCATATCTGGTCGGTCGGTGGGTCGGGCAGGGCGGACATCAGCAACACCTACCTCCAGCCGTTCCTGACGTACACGACGAAGTCCTTCACGTCCTTCAGCGTCAACTCCGAGTCCACCTACAACTGGAAGACCGAGCAATGGTCGGTGCCGATCAACCTCATGGTTTCCCAATTGCTCAAGGTCGGGGAGCAGCGCGTGCAATTGCAGGGCGGCGCGCGTTACTGGGCCACCACGCCCGAGACCGGCGCGCACGGGTGGGGCGCGAGGTTCACGGTGACGCTGCTGTTTCCGAAGTGAGCGGAAAGCGCCGAGAGGAGAATGCAATGAAGGCCATCGAGCATCTCGGCGCCGTTGCGGCGTCCGCGACCATCGCCGTCGCCGCGCTAGCGCCCGCGCCCGCCTCGGCCCAGGAACTATCGGACGAATGGAAATTCCGCGCGTCCATCTATATGTGGATGCCGGCAATCACCGGCAGCGCGACCGTCGCCGGCAACAATACCGCCGACATCGACATCAAGTTCCACACGCTGCTCGACCACCTCAAGATGGCCGGCATGGGCAACATCGCGGCGCAGAAGGGACGCTGGGGCGCCTTCACCGACTTCATCTACTTCAACGTCGGGAACACGTCGACGACGACTCGCGATCACACGATCGACGGGCAGCCGTTGCCGGAGACGGTCACGCTCAACACCGGGCTCGATTTCAAGGCGGCCGTCTGGACGCTCGCGGGCAGTTACCGCGTGCAGGCCGAGCCCGGCTCGTCATTCGACGTGCTTGCGGGAGCCCGCATGCTCTGGCTCAAAGCCGCGCTCAATTACGACTTCAGCGAGGACGTCGGTCCATTCGTCGGACCCAACCGCATCGGAACCCGCAGCACCTCCGGATATACGTGGGACGCCATCGTCGGCGTCAAGGGCCGCGCGGGCTTCGGCGCCAACCGCGAATGGTTCATTCCGTACTACGCCGACATCGGAACAGGCCAGTCGCAGTTGACGTGGCAGGCGTCGGCGGGCATCGGTTATGCGTTCTCCTGGGGAGAGTTCGTCGCGACCTGGCGCTATCTCGACTGGAAGGAGCCGGGCGACAAGGTCCCGAAGCTGACGGTCAACGGCCCTCAATTGGCCTTTGCCTTCAACTGGTAGTCGGCGAAAGAACTCCAGCGGAACCGGTATCGCGAAATCTCGCAGCCGAAATCGGCCCGACGGGTACGTCAGGGAGGTTCCACGATGACTGAAACCCGCTTGCTCGCAGCGATTTCGCTGGCCGCGCTTGTCGGTCTGGCCGGGTGCGCGACGACGTTTCCGCTGATGCCGACGCCGGCGATGTACACCGGTGCGCAGGCGAGACCGCTGTTCACCGAGGCGCCCGCCGCGGCCCGAACACCGCCGCTCGACCTGCTGTACATCACCGATCGCGCGCCGGCGAAGGGCCCGGACGAGGCGGAGCCGTACACGTCGGACCGCTCGCGCTCCGAGGCTTTCGGCTCGACGACGATCCTCTTCGGCGATGACATGACGTGGGACACGTTGGTGAAGCAGAGCCTGCAGACCGATCGAAGTCCTCCGCTGGATCTCAAGCTCGGCGCGACGAGGGAAATCGGCCGGTTTCCGACAATCCCGTACGAGATGACCGCGACCGGAACCGGGCTGATGCGTGCTCCCGCCGTCATCGAAGCGCACGAGACCGCCGAGCGGGCGCTGCAGGCGGAAGTCGCACGTCGCCTCGCCTCGAGTCCTCGCAAGGAGATCGTGCTCTACGTGCACGGTGTCGCCAATACGTTCTCGGACGCCGCGCTCACGATGGGCGAGCTGTGCCACTTCCTGGGGCGCGAGTTCGTGTGCGCGATCTTCACCTGGCCCGCGGGCGGCAGGCGCGGAGTGCTGTTCGGATACGAGGTGGACTACGAATCGAGCCTGTTCGCCACCGAACATCTGCGCAAGACGATCCGCGCGATCGCCGCGACGCCCGGGTTGCAAAAGATCCATCTGCTCGCGCACAGCCGCGGGACGGACGTGCTCGTCACGGCAGTGGCCGACCTGAGCGTCGAGGCTTACACGCAACGAAGCAACGTTTCGCAACGCTACAAGATCGGCAACATCGTCTTGATGGCGCCCGATCTCGATCCCGACGTCGCCGTTGCGAAAGTCTTCAAGGTGGCGTCCGACCCCGACGTACCCTACGGCTCGGCGCCCAACCCGAAGGCGGTTTTCGAGCACATGCCGGGATTTCGCATCACCGGCTACGTGTCGCCCGAAGACAAGGCGCTCGCGACGTCCGGCTGGCTGTTCGGAAGCCTCTTCCGGCTCGGGCGCCTCGACGAGGCGATGCTCACGCCGGAGCAGTTGGAGCACATTCGCACGATAGGCTTCATCGACGTGATCCAGGTTCGGGGCACGACCGACCTGATCGGCCACAGCTACTTCCACTCGAATCCCGAGGCGAGCTCCGACCTGATCGCGCTGCTGCGCTACGGGCTGCGTCCCAACGAACCGGGGCGACCCCTGGAGGAGGTGCAGAAGCCCTTCTGGCGGACGCTTCCGGCACAGGGCACCGGCGCGGCGCACTAGCAGCGCGCGGCATCGCGGCTCGCCACGCTGCATGTCCAATCGATTCTTCAAGGGTGTCGCGCTCGCCGCCCTGGCACTTCCGGTCGCAGCGATCGGGGTCTGGGGCGCGCTTCTGCTCGAGTATGCGGGGCCACGCGGCGACCTGTTGCGCACTGCGCTTGTGGTCGGCTTCGCCCTGGCTGCGGTCGCAACGCTGATCGCGATCTTCGTGCGCCGGTGGCGCTGGCCCGCCATCGGCGCCTATGCCGTCCTCTGTTTGGGCCTCGCGGTGCTCTGGTCGAGCCTCGAACCGACCAACGACCGCGATTGGCAGACGGACCTGGCCGTGCTGGCGTATGCCACCGTCGACGGCGACAAGGTCACCGTCCACAACATCCGGAACTTCGACTACCGGAGCGAGACCGACTACACCCCCGCGTACTATGACAAGACCTTCGACCTGAGGGAGTTGCGATCGCTGGACTTCGTCACTTCCTACTGGATGGGCCCGGCGATTGCCCACGTGTTCGTGAGCTTCGGTTTCACCGGGGACGATTACCTGGCGATCTCCGTCGAGGTCCGCAAGCCGAAGGGAGAGGGTTACTCGACGACCAAGGGCGCCTTCCGCCAGTACGAGCTCGTCTACGTCGTCGCCGACGAGCGGGACGTCATCCGGCTCCGCACCAACTATCGCCGCGATCCACCCGAGGACGTGTACGTCTATCGGTCCAGGGCTCCGGTCGAGGCGGAGCGGCGGCTGTTCCTCGAGTATATGCGCAGGCTCGACGCGCTCCGGACGCAGCCCGAGTTCTACAACACGCTGACGACCAACTGCACGACCAGCATCTGGATCAACAGCCACGTCGATCGCGCAAGCGTCCCGATGAGCTGGAAGATCCTGGTCAGCGGCTACGCGCCCGAGTACCTGTACGAACAAGGAACGCTCGAGACGATGGGCCTGTCGTTCCCGGAATTGCACGAACGGGCCCATGTCAACGCTCGCGCGCAGGCAGCCGACAGGGCGGCCGACTTCTCGCGGCGAATTCGCGCCGGCAGCGAGCAGTAGCGCGCAGCTCGGGCGTGCGACAATTTCATCCGTGACTACCGAATTCCCGAGAATGCACATGGCGCTTCGACGTTATATGCGCTCGCTCCTACTTCCGCTCGCATTGTTGCTGGTTGCGACGATGGTGCTTGGGCAGGAGTCTCAACCGCTGAAACCTGCCGACAGATCGAGCCCGCGCGCCGCGCTCAAGACGTTTCTCGATTCCGGCGACGCATTCGGCGAATTCGCCGCACGGGAGTACCTGCCCTCGCCCTCGCGCTCCAAGTTCGACCACCTGGACTTGCTCGGCGCCAAGAGGAATCAGGGGCTGGATCTGAGCGAGGTCCGTCCGGCCGCGCGCACGAAGACGGGATACGCGGCGGCCAACGCTCTCTACGAGATCCTCAACAGAATTCCATTGCCGCCGCCGGAGCAGATTCCGGATGCGGAGCAGATCAAGTCGACTGGGAGCACGGACGCGGTGCGGTGGGTGATCCCCGACACCGAAATCGCGCTGGTTCGCGCGAAGACCGGGCCGCACAGCGGCGAATTCCTGTTCAGCGCCGACACCGTCGAGCGAGCGGGCGAGTTCTACGGGCGCGTGCGCGGATTGCCGTACATCCGCCCCGTCCCGCTGAAGGACATCCACGACATCATTTCGACCGCCGGCGGCTGGATGATTCCGTACTCGTGGATCCGGACGCTCCCGGCACCGCTTCGCGTCCCGATCGCCGGCCAATCAGGATGGAAGTGGATCGGGTTGACCGTCCTGCTGGCAATCCTCGCACTCTTCCTCGCGATCACGTATCGCGTGACGCAACTCAGCCCTGAGCGGCCTCCGCTGCTGCGCGCAGTGGCGCGGCTGGCGATGCCCGTTGCCGTCCTGCTGGCCATGCCGGTGGTCGAGTACGTCGCCAACACGCAATTGGTCCTGGTCGAGTCGGTGGGGAGCGCTGTGGAAATCGCGACGACCGCGATCATGTTCATCGCCTATGCATGGCTGGCATGGCGCCTGGCATCGGTGGCTGCCGAAGCGATTGTCGCGTCCCCGCTCTACGGGCCCGAGAGCCTCGACGCGCATATCGTCCGGGGCGGGGTCCGACTGCTTGGTATCGCTGCCGCAGCGGCGCTGCTTGCCTTCGGCGCCGACCGTGTCGGGATGCCGTTGTACGGCATCGTCGCTGGGTTGGGAGTGGGCGGATTGGCGGTCGCCCTGGCCGCCCAGCCGACGATCGAGAATCTGATCGCCGGCGTCAGCCTCGTCGCCGACAAAGCTATCCGAATTGGCGAATACTGCAAGTACGGCGACGCGATGGGGACGGTGGAGGCGGTGGGCATCCGCTCGACTCGGTTTCGCGGGGACGATCGCAAGCTCACGAACATTCCGAACGCTGTCTTGGCCAAGATGCCGATCGTCAACCACACCCGGCGGGACCAGCTGCTGATTCAGACCGTGCTCGGACTCCACTGCGACACCACGCCGGAGCAGCTTCGGTACGTGCTCGAAAGCCTCCGCCAGTTGCTCAAGGGCGACCCGCGCGTGGACTTGGATTCGGCGCGCGCGTCGTTCGTTGGGTTCGGCGACAGCTCGCTCGACGTCGAGATGTTCGCCTATGTGAAAACCACGAAGTACGTGGAGTTCCTTCGCATCCGCGAAGAGATTCTGGTCCGCGTGATGGACATCATCGAGCAGGCAGGCACGGCGATGGCGTTTCCTTCGCAGACGCTGTATCTCGGGCGTGACCGCGGTATCGATTCGAACAAGGCGAAGGTCGCGGATGCGAGCGCCCGGGAGCTCCCGGACAAGAGGAAGCCCGGCTGAGTGGCCGCATCCAATACGGTACAGGAGATGGATCCCTACTCGGATCGCGACCTTCTTAACGTCGCGTAGCCTGGCCAAATCACGGGGTTCGAGGGCCCGTAGGGGCTAATTCCCCCTACGCTTCCTTTCGGGACCTTGGGGTGGGCGGGTTCCGCCCTCGGACAACGCGGGCGACCCCGCTCGGGGGTTGCTCCGGTTCCTGCAATTATGGTCTTGACATCATATGGAACAAATATCATATTACGCCAGTAATCTGGATCGTTGAGATTGGCGACGAGTTCGAGCCGAAGTTCGACGATCTGGATGCAAGCGTGCGGATTGAGACCCTAGCGTTGACGCGGCTCCTCCAGCAATTCGGGCCGCAACTGGGGCGCCCTCGCGTTGACACGCTGAACGACTCACGCCACGCGAACATGAAGGAACTGCGGCTTAGCGCGGCGGGCGGTGAATGGAGATTTGCTTTTGCCTTCGACACCAAGCGAAACGCGATTCTGCGGGGGATAAATCGGGTGTCAGCCAAAAACGCTTCTACCGCGAACTGGTCCGCAAGGCGGAGGAGCGTTTCGACTTGCACCTAGCCCGACTGAAGAAGAAAAGGAAGTAATCATGGCGTCGAACGTAGACGACAAAATCAGGAAGCTGAGCCCTGCCCAACGCAAGAAGGTCGAGGCCCGCGCTGCCACACTGATCGCCGCGGAAATGACGTTGCGCGAGCTGCGGCGCGCACGCAAGCTCACGCAGGTCAGGATAGCCAAGAAGCTCGGCATCACCCAGGACAGCGTTTCGCGCCTCGAATCCCGAAGCGATCTGTTGCTGTCCACGCTCCGGAAGACGGTCGAGGCGATGGGGGGCAATCTATCCCTTGTGGCCGAATTCCCTGACCGCGCGCCTATCGTTCTGTCCGGCCTTGCAGAAGAAAGGCCGGGGCCAAAGACCGCCCACCGAAAACACGCGCGCGGATGAATTTCTGCCGCTCCGATGCGCGAGCCGAGCGCCCCAGGGGTCGTTGATGCGGATGCCTTACTGTTCGGTTGATCGACGACTTATTCCAAGCTCGCCGCCCTGCGGATCTGGACCCTACGATGCTCCCGTGTGCAACCCTTCCACGAGCGCTTTTGCGAACGCGAAGGACCTCACCGAGGCGACATCATGACTTGGCTGCAGCGTTACCGCACCAGGCAGTTCGTCAGCGACTCCGTCTGGCTTCCGCCGTTGCTCGCGATGGTGGTTGTGATGCTCGCGCAGCCGCTGGTCACTCGGCTGGACCCGATCCTCGGCATAAAAGCCATCATCGGCCCTGAGAGCGCGCGCGCCGTGCTGGCCGCACTGGCGTCGTCCATGCTCACGTTCATCGTCTTTGTCTTCTCGATCATGCTGGTGACCGTGCAACTCGCGAGCGCGCAACTGACGCCACGGATCATCGCCACTTTCTTTCGCAGCGGCATCCTCCGCTTCTCGCTGACCGTCTTCGTGTTTGCGTTCGTCTATACGCTCTCGGCACTAAGCCGTATCGAGGACTCGGTTCCGCAGATCTCGGTGTGGATAGCCGCCTACAGCAGCGCCGGATGCATCGGCGTCTTCCTCTACATGATCGACGAGGTGGGCAAATCGCTGCGACCCGTCAGCGTTCTCACGAACGTGGGCAACAGGGGGCAAGAGGTTATCCGGGATGTCTATCCGCTGCCGATCGCGGCGACGGAGAGCATGCCGACCGGCAGCGTTCGCGTGCCGAGAGGAGAACCATCGCGCATCGTCAGGACCCGACGCACCGGCGTCGTGCTTGCGTTCGACGTGGCCGGCCTGGTGGAGTTGGCACGGCGCGCCGACTGCTTGATCGAATTCGTTCCGCAGGTCGGAGATTTCGTGACCAGCGGAGATCCGCTGTTCCGGGTGCACGGTGGAAGGGCGCCTGCCGATCACTCGTTGGATCAGTCCGTTGCCATCGGGTCGGAGCGCACAATGGAGCAGGACCCGGAATTCGCGTTCCGCATCATCGTCGACATCGCCGCCAAGGCGCTCTCGCCCGCAATCAACGATCCGACCACGGCAGTGCTGGCACTCGATCAGATCCATCGCCTGCTGCGAGCGCTTGGCGAGCGGCAGCTCGATACGGGTCAGATTCATGACGAAGCCGGACGGCTGCGGCTTGCTTATCGCACGCCGGATTGGGAGGATTTCGTCGGCCTGGCAATCACCGAGATCAGACAATTCGGCAGGGACAGCATCCAGATCGTCCGCCGAATGCGTGCTATGTTGGAGAACCTCATCGATACGGTGCCGCCGGATCGAGCCGGTCTCCTGCGCGCGGAGCTCGAGCTTCTCGACCGTGGCGTGGAGCGCGATTTCCGCGATCCCGAAGACCGTGTCCGCGCGTCCTCGGCGGATTCGCTCGGGGTCGGCGGTTCAAGGTGATCGATAAAGGCGAGACGTGGAGTATTTCCATCGCGCGTCCGGTGCTCCCTAATCCGCTGCCGAACGAAAATCTTCGTGATCCGGCGCGCGATAGACGCGTTGCCGGACGTGGCTCGCCTATGGACGATTTCGAAGTGGACTACCGAATGCGTGGAATGATCATGGCGAACATTTGCCGGCTCCCACTCCCCCTCGCGTCGTTCCTAAGCGCGACGATCGCGCTTGGGCAGGAGTCTCAACCCCTCAAGCCCGCCGACCGGT
>Ga0335070_10009940_pt1 | contig 11122 bp, 5 predicted proteins | sample Lox_Sample_13_FD_206722 | JGI IMG/M metagenome (GOLD analysis project Ga0335070, IMG submission 206722) | Soil microbial communities from Loxahatchee National Wildlife Refuge, Florida, United States - Lox_Sample_1.3 | ecosystem: Environmental > Terrestrial > Soil > Wetlands | place: USA: Florida... | reverse complement strand
ATGAGCGAAAACAACGGCAACCCCAAAAGCAACAGCAACCCCAAAACCTTCCCCGAAGGGAAAGGCAAAACCCCACAACCCTTCGCGGGTCGACGTGTCTCTTGACAACGCCGACACGGTTATAGATGGGTGGCTCCCGAAGAGCGCGAACCACGGAGGACACGGAGGGGCGCACAAGATTCAAGATCAAAGCAGAGCTTCCCTAAGGCGGCGATTGCGGCGCGGCGAGCGGAGGGCGGACAGGAGTGTCCGCCCCGCAAGGAACCACAGCCGTCTCTCGGTTGACACGCATCTAAAATTGTTGTGGGTGCTTTCTGATTTAGAATCAATGAGAAGGCTTGGCTCGGTACTCCGGAGTGGTTGGGACTGAGAATTGCGGTGGATAGCGTGAGCCATTCCTGTGGCCATTAAACTGATCATCCCGAGGGGCAAGGGCGGCACAAGTCTTTTGCCCCGTGATCCGATTGCGCGGTCCGCGCTGCTGGCATTTCTCTCGGTAGCGTTGCTGCTGCTCGGCTTTTTCTCCTATTTCTATGTAAAGTACGACCGCATCATAGAGCAGCGCTTCCGCGGGCCGGTGTTTACCAACTCGGCCAAGATCTACGCCGCGCCGCGGGTAGTCCGGGTCGGATCAGCCTATATGGTGCGCGACATCGCCGCTGAGTTGCGCCGCGCCGGCTACACCGAGAAAGACGGCGAATCTCTGCTGGGCAGCTTTCACGTCCGGGGCAGCACGATTGAGGTTCTGCCCGGACCGGAGTCGTACCACAGCCCAGAGCCGGCCACCATCCGAGTTTCCGAAGGACAGGTGGCATCGATCACCAGCCATTCGGCCGGGGAACTGGCTGCCTACGAACTCGAACCCCAGTTGGTCAGCTCGCTGTTTGACGCCGAGCAGCGCTCCAAACGCCAACTGGTGAAGTATGACGATCTCCCCAAGGTCCTGATTGACGCCGTGATCGCCATCGAGGATCGGCGCTTCTTCCAACACAGTGGAGTGAACTTTTTCCGGCTGGTGGAAGCGGCGTGGGTCGACCTCACGCATCAGCGGCATCAACAGGGGGGATCGACGATCACCATGCAGCTTTCGCGAGCTTTCTTCCTGACGCCAGAGAAGACGCTCAAGCGCAAGCTGATCGAGATGCTGATCGCGGTTGAACTGGAGCGAAAGTTCTCTAAGCAGCAGATTTTCGAGTTTTATGCCAACCGGGTGGACCTGGGGCAGCGTGGCTCGTTCGCGATCTCGGGTTTTGCCGAGGGGGCGCGGTCTTATTTCAACAAGGATCTGAAGGATGTCACCGTTTCGGAGGCGGCGTTGCTCGCCGGGCTGATCCAGGCTCCGAGCTATTTATCGCCGTACCGGCATCCCGAGCGCGCGTTGGAGCGGCGCAACACCGTGCTCGAGGCCATGGTTGAGACGCACGCGCTCACGCGGGAGCAAGCCGACAAGGCCAAGGCCACACCGCTCAAGCTGGCACCGCCGAATGTGGAGGCCAGCGACGCCCCCTACTTCGTCGATATCGTTCGCGACACGGTCATTAGCAAGCTGAACGAGCGGGAAATGAACGAGCAGTCGTACCGCATCTACACCACGCTCGATCCGGAACTGCAGCAGGCCGCCGCGCAGGCCGTCGAAACCGGCATCAAGCTGGTGGATCAGCAGGTCACAAAGATGCGGACCAAGAAGGTCAAGGTTGGAAAGAACAAGTGGGAGACGACGGTGGCTCCCGGGCCGCAAGCGCAGGTAGCGCTGGTGGCGATGGATCCGCACACTGGCGAAGTCAAGGCGCTGGTGGGCGGGCGGAACTATGGTGTGAGCCAACTGAACCACGCGCTGGCCAAGCGGCCGACCGGATCGATCTTCAAGCCCTTTGTCTATGCGGCTGCCGTAAACACTGCGCTTGACGGTTCTGCCGCGGTCATTACGCCGACCTCCATGGTGCCGGATCAGCCTTCGACTTTCAGCTATGGCGACCAGATCTATGAGCCGCGCAACTACAAGGAGGAGTACCACGGCGACGTGACGCTGCGTTATGCTCTGGCGCTCTCGCTCAACAACGCCACCGTAAAAGTCGCGGAAGAAGTAGGCTACGACAAGGTGGCGGACCTGGCCAAGACGGCGGGGATCACGTCGGTGAAAGCGACTCCGGCGATGGCGCTAGGGGCCTACGACGCCACACCCGTGGATATGACGGCTGCCTACACGGCGTTCGCGAATGGCGGAGTGCGGCTGTCGCCGATTTTCGTGAACTCGGTGCGGAACGCGCAAGGCGACGTGGTGATGAATTTCGGGACGGAGAAGAAACCGGTGCTCGATCCACGCGTCGCCTATGTCATGACCAACATGATGGAAGGCGTGTTGAATTTCGGCACGGCGTTTCCGGTGCGGGCGCGCGGCTTCAATGCTCCGGCAGCGGGCAAGACCGGCAGTTCGCACGACGGCTGGTTTGCCGGATATACCACGAACCTGCTCTGTATCGTCTGGGTGGGATACGACGACTACAGCGACCTGCGGCTGAGCGGTGCGCAGACAGCAGCGCCCATCTGGGCTGAATTCATGAAAAAGGCCGTCTCGTTGCCGCAGTACTCGGACGTGCGACCGTTCAGCCAGCCCGAGGGCGTGGTGGATGTGCAACTCGACAAGATCACCAACCGGCTGGCCACGCCTTCCTGCCCGGATACGTACACCATCGCGTTCGTGGCCGGCACAGAGCCGCGCGACACCTGTGACCAAAGCGGCGCCACGCTGGGGTTCTTCTCTCGCATCTTTGGAACAAATTCGGAAAAGCCTTTGCCGCCGCCCGGCGCGGGAGGAGGCGCGCAGGCGGCCGGCGGACCCCAAGGCCAGGAGGATGCCGCCAAGAAAAAGAAGAGCTTCTTCGGCAAGATTGCTGATGTATTCAGGGGAGACGGCAGCTCCCATGACAAAAACACACCCCCGCCGTCTAAGACTGGAGACAACGGCACGCCGCAGCAGTAGGGGCAAGGGGTCAGGAGTCAGGAGTCAGGGGTCAGGCTTCAGGGTTTGGGCTTCAGGATTTCAAAGACTCAGACGTAGCAAGGCTCCGATTGCCGTGCCTGATCCCCTTGAAACCTTCAGACGCTGGAATTCGGAAATCTACTTCCCGGGAGGTTCTCATGCTTTCCCGCACGCTCTTCGCATTACTTCTGGTTCTCTTGGTTCTTCCCTTCCCGGCGCCTGCGCAGAACAACGAACAGCTTCAGGTGGGCCCGCCGACGCGACGTGCAGAGCCTCCCGCGCCCGCGGCATCGGCAGAAGAGCTGGAAAAACGGGGGGATGACTTGCGCGCCGACAAAGACTACCTGGATGCGATGGACTATTACGAAGCTGCGCTGCGCAAGTCGCCAAGCGTCAGCGGCCTGTACAACAAGATCGGGATCAGTCAACTGATGCTGCAACGCTTCAAGGATGCCCGGAAGAGTTTCGAACGGGCGATCAAGGCGGACCGCAAGTATGCCGATGCCTACAACAATCTCGGCTTCGTTTTCTATCAGGCGAAGAACTTCAACAAGGCCATCAAATACTACGATCAGGCGATCCTCTTGAAGAATGATTCCGCGGCCTTCTACAACAATCTGGGAGCAGTCTACTTTGATAAAAAGGAGTTCGAGAAAGCAGCGTTGAACTACGCCAAAGCGTTGGAGTTGGATCCGGACATTTTCGAGCGAACGTCGCGCGCGGGCGTTCAGGTGCAGCTCCATTCGCCGGAAGACCAAGCCCGCTACGACTATGTTCTCGCCAAGTTGTATGCCAAGAGGGGGATCGCGGACCGGTCGCTGCACTACCTCCGGAAAGCGATGGAGGAGGGGTACAAGGATATCGGTAACGTGTACAAGGACAGCGAATTCACCGAGTTGCGCAAAGATCCCCGCTTCGCGCAACTGATGGCAGCCAAGCCGGTGGCGGTCCCTCAATAGGTCTCAGCGTAACCTATTCACAATCAATAAGTTATGAGTGAACCAGATTTTCTGTCAGAACACCGCAACTTCTTGGCGGCAAGCGGGTTAGAGGGGGTAATTGCTCCTGAAAACAACAGGGTGAGTAAGGAGAAAAGCGTCGCCCACCGATTGCTAAACCCGAGCACGCCCCAAGCACGCAATCGGTGGGTGATTTTTAGCTACCAGCTTCTAGCCACTATTGCTGTTTAGTTCATTGTGTATTCCAAGCCGGGGAGAACACCTCCCGGCACTGTCGCAGGTTCGAGGCCATAGGGGTCCTTCGACTCGCCGTCGCGTTCGCTCCGGCTTCGCTCAGGATGACGGGGCTAAGAAAGTTCGGGTCACACTAAAAACTAAACAGCTTTAGCTCTTAGCCCCTGAGTCGCGGCTGCTATCCACCCCTTGCTGAAACATAATCGGCGACTACCTTCTTCCATTTCCCCTGGGCCTTGAGGATGTACTCAATGGCATCGCGGGCGGCGCCGTCTCCGCCGGCGTGAGCGGTGACATGATGCGCCACAGCCTTGACCTCGGGGCGAGCGTTCTTCACGGCGATGGCGAGACCGCAGCGGCGCATCACCGGCAGGTCGATCACGTCGTCACCGACGAACGCGGCCTCGGCGGCGGTGATTCCCTCCTTTTCGAGGATCTGGCGGAAGACGGTGAGCTTGTCCTGCTTTCCCTGGTAAACGTGGTCGAGGCGCAGGTCGCGGGCGCGGAGAGCGACGGTTTCCGAGATGCGCTTCGTGATAAGGCCAGTTTTGATGCCAGCGATGCGGGCGAGCGTGATGGCGGTGCCGTCGTGGGCGTGAAAGCCCTTGGCTTCGATCAGGCTGGCGCTCTGGAAGCCGAATCCGCCCTGGCCGGGGAGGTAGACATCCCCGGCCGCGCCGAGCTTGGACGAGGCAACCGCGGAGTCCTCGGGAAGGAGCGGAGATGCAGCAAGCTGCGTCTCTACAGGGGCGGGAGCGGGGAAAATCCAGATCTTGCCGTCGGTGAGGACGCCATCGACGTCGAAGAGAATGAGTTTGATTTTGCGTGCGCGGAGTTTGGACATTGGCGAAATTCTAGCATTCCGCCATTTTCCACAGGCCCTCAGATACTGGAAGCAGGTTCCGAGGGCGGCGTAATCATGACGCTTGCCCGCCGCGGGGCAAGGCTGTACGATGCGGGGGTCATCACAGCTGCTGGACACTCGATCCACGCTCGGGTGAAACGTGGCTGTGCTGACTAATCAACTTCGATGTACCGGGGAGAATCATGTAGATCGAATTGAAGGAGTAAAACATGAAGCGGACACTGAGTAAGACACCTCTTTTCTTGGCGAGCACGTGCTTCGTCATCTTTCTCGTGGCGGCCCTGCCGAGTCAGGCAGGCGCACAAACCAAAGGGCCGCTCACTGTGCCATTCCAGCTGACCAGTTCGACCTTTGCGGACAAAACCACCATGCCCATCAGCACGATCAACAACATCATCGTGAACAATGTGAACGTGTGCTCGATGGATGGGAGCCCGGGCGGGAATCAATCGCCGGAACTGTCGTGGACCAATGTCCCACTGGGGACGCAAAGCTTTGTCGTGGTCGCATACGACGTGACGGCCGCATTTACACACTGGGGGATGTACAACATTCCGGCGACGACGACCGAACTGCCGGCGAACGCTGGGGTTGCCGGAAGCCCGTACGGGTCGCAAATCATCAATGACTTCTTCACGGGCGCGGAATACGACGGTCCTTGCCCACCTGCAGGCTATGCCCCATACGTCCACCACTACGTTTTCACGGTGTATGCGCTCGACATTGAATTGAAACTGCCAGGTTCGAAGAATTTCCCTGCTAGCGCTGAGACGCTCTATCACGCGCTGATTACCGCGGGGCGGTACCACCACATCCTGGCAAGCGCAAGACTGGTCGGGTTCTACTCGACCACGCCGCGCAAGTAGCGTTCGGCTCAGAGCGAGGACGATCGGGGGCCAGGTGTGGTCCTCTGCAAAGGAGCCTGACCGCCCGGTTCCAACTTCAATGGCAGCTTCTGCGGGCGAACAATTTACGAAACCGCAGATTCCCGATACAATTTAGCCCATGCCGTCCGCAGTGCCCCCTTCGCTGGCCTGGGCTCACCCACTCGTACAGGAGTGGTTCGTCTCGCGCTTTGGGACTCCCACAGAGCCGCAGGAGCAGGGTTGGCCGCACATCCTGGCGGGGCACACGACGCTGATTTCGGCGCCGACGGGGTCGGGCAAAACGCTGGCCGCCTTTCTGGCCTGCATTAACCGACTCGTCTGCAAAGCACTGGCCGGCGAGCTGCGCGACCGGACGGAAGTTCTCTATGTCTCTCCGCTGAAGGCGTTGGGCAACGATATCCAGAAAAACCTCGAAGTCCCACTCGGCGAAATTCTGCAGATGGCTGCCGAGCGCGGCCTGCTGATGCCGGAGATTCGGACCGCCGTGCGTACTGGTGACACACTGATGAAGGAACGGCGGGCGATGCTGAAATGTCCGCCGCACATTCTGGTGACGACCCCGGAATCGCTGTACATCTTGCTGACGGCGGAGAGTAGCCGCGCGATTTTGCGGGATGTGGAAACGGTGATTGTGGATGAGATTCACGCCGTGGCGGATGACAAGCGGGGCGTGCATTTGGCGCTGTCACTGGAGCGGCTGGAGGCGCTGCGAAGAGAGGCGCTGGGGATGGAGAGAGTGTCCGAGGAGCCATTGAGAGACTCCAATGGCCCAGGGGGTTTGCCCTCAGAGGCTAAAGCCGTTTCTTCGGACAGCGGATCTAATCGCAGCGCTGAAAGCGCTGCGCCACGCAAGACCCCAGCGACCCTCGTGCGAATTGGGCTGTCGGCGACGCAGAAGCCGATCGAAGAGGTGGCGCGGTTTCTGGCCGGGGATGGGCGCCCGGAGCCGGTGATTGTCAACATCGGACACAAGCGCACACTCGACCTGGGCGTGGAGGTGCCCTCTTCTGAGTTGGGCCCGATCGCAACCAACGAGATGTGGGACGAGATCTACGAGAGACTGGTGCAGTTGGTGAATCAGCACCGCTCGACGCTGGTGTTCGTGAACACGCGGCGGATGGCGGAGCGGATTGCGCACGAACTCGGCGAGCGCCTGGGCGAAGAAAATGTCGCTGCGCATCATGGGAGTCTCTCGCGCAAACTGCGCCTGACGGCCGAGAAGAAACTGAAAGAAGGCCAGGTGAAGGTGCTGGTCGCGACAGCTTCGCTCGAATTGGGCATCGATATCGGAACGGTGGACCTGGTCTGCCACATCAGTTCGCCACGGTCGATTGCGGTGGCGCTGCAGAGGGTAGGGCGATCCGGCCACTGGCGCGGGGCCGTTCCCAAAGGGCGATTTTTCGCCACAACGCGCGACGATCTGGCGGAGTGCGCCGTGTTGGTGAGGACGATTCGCGCGGGCGAGTTGGATCGGCTGATTTTTCCGGAGTGCTCGCTGGATGTGCTGGCTCAGCAGATCGTGGCGTGCTGCGCGGTGGCGAGCGACGCTCGGAATGTAATGAGTGCCGTCGAAAATCCCCACCCTTTCCGCACAGAACGCGGAGAGGATGGGTCCCCCGAGGCAAGTGCGGGTTGGGATGAAGATGAGTTGTTTGCGCTCATCAAGCGGGCCTATCCGTATCGGAATCTCTCACGGCAGACATTTGATGCGCTGATCGAAATGCTCTCCGAGGGGATTGCGGCGCGGCGTGGCCGCTACGGGGCGTACCTGCATCACGACCGAGTCAATCGCAAGCTGCGGGCGCGGCGCGGAGCAAGACTTGCGGCCATTACCAGCGGGGGCGCGATTCCCGACAACGCCCTTTACACCGTGGTCGCGGAACCCGACGGAGTCGTGGTCGGAACGGTGGACGAAGATTTCGCAGTCGAAAGCATGGCTGGAGAGGTCATGCTGCTGGGCAACACCTCTTGGCGCATTCGCCGCATCGAAGGCAAGTCGTCGCGCCTGCTGGTGGAGGACGCGCACGGCGAGCCTCCAGGAGTGCCCTTCTGGCGAGGCGAGGCTCCGGCGCGCACATCGGAACTTTCGGCGCAATTAGGCGAGTTGCGGAAGGAGATCAGCGACCGGCTGACAGGCGTGGTTCCGATCGAAGGCTGGCGGAATCTGCCGGTGGTCGCCGAGACAGTGGAATGGCTGGGAGAAGAATGCGGACTCGACCAGGCGGGGGCCGAGCAGTTGATCCAGTACATTCTGGAAGGGCGGGCCGTGCTGGGCGATGTTCCGACGCAGACGACGATCATTGCAGAGCGTTTCTTCGACGAAGGCGGCGGCATGCAGTTGGTCATCCATGCCCCGTTCGGAGGGCGCATCAACAAGGCCTGGGGACTGGCGTTGCGCAAGAGGTTCTGTCGCGGCTTCAATTTCGAATTGCAGGCGGCGGCCACCGACAACGGCCTGAACATCGCGCTGGCCGAGCAGCACAGTTTTCCGCTCGCGGACGTCTTCCACTTCTTGAATCCGGAAACCATGCCGGAGTTGTTGGAGCAGGCGGCGCTGGCCTCGCCGATCTTCCAGACGCGCTGGCGGTGGGATGCGACGCGCGCCCTGGCGTTGCTGCGATTTCAAGGTGGGAAGAAAGTGCCGCCGCAGATTCAGCGGATCCGGTCGGATGATTTGCTGGCGTCGGTTTTTCCGGATGTGGCGGCGTGCTTCGAGAATATCGAAGGGGACATCAAAGTTCCCGACCATCCGCTGATCACGGAAGTGATGAAAGACGTGCTCACCGAGGCGATGGACATCGACGGCTTGCGCGAGGTCTTGCACGGGATCGAAGAAGGACGGATTAAGTGCCTGGCGGTGGACACACCGGTGCCGTCACAATTTTCGCATGAGATCCTGAATGCAAATCCGTATGCGTATCTGGACGACGCGCCGCTTGAGGAACGGCGGGCGCGAGCGGTCGAGATGCGGCGAGTGTTGCCCGAATCGGTCCTGGAAGAAGTGGGGGCGCTGGACCCGGCAGCCATCGCGCAGGTGCAACAGGAAGCGTGGCCGGACGTGCGGGACGCTGACGAGTTGCACGATGTGCTGCATACGCTGGTGGTGGTGCGGGAGGGCAGTGGTCAGTGGCCAGTGGGCAGTGGTCAGGAGAGCAGCTCTCGGCTGTCGGCTTTTAGCTCTCAGGAAGACAGTTCTGAGTTCCCAGTTGTCAGTTCTCAGCGGTTAGGCGACGAGCTCGAAACTCGTGGCTCGGAGCTCGGAGCTGATTGGCAAGGCTTCTTCGAAAAGCTGCAGCGGGAGAATCGCGCGGTGGTGGCGGAGGCTTCGGGGGTGCGGTACTGGGTGGCGGCGGAACGCGCCGGGGATTTCTGCATCCTGCATCCCGACGCGGCAATAGTTGGCGCGGCGGACGGAGACGGGGCGAACCCCGTTTCTGCGGCAGTTTCGAGCACGGGCGAGCGCGCCTCCGGATGGCGCTCCGGGCAGGGCCACAGAGAATTTGATGAGGCCTTGCTGACAGCAGTGCAGGGTTGGACGGCGCATTTGGGGCCGACGACGGCGTCGGAGTTGGGAGAGTCGTTGGGAATGGCCGCGTCGGAGGTGGAAAAAGCGCTGCTGCGGATGGAGGCGAGCGGAGCGATTCTGCGAGGGAAGTTCAGGCCGCAGGGCAGCCGAGCTTCGCTCGGCCTGGACGGGCAACCACCCCAACAAGCCAACCGTGGGCTTGTTGGGGACCCCGGGCGAGGGCGCCCGTCCCTCCACGCGCGGACAGGAGTGTCCGCGCCACACGAGACGGAATGGTGCGAGAGGCGGCTGCTGGCACGGATCCACCGGCTGACGGTGGCGACGCTGCGCAAGCAGATCGAGCCGGTCACAGCGGCGCAGTTCATGAACTGGCTGCTGCGCTGGCAGCACATCGCTCCGGGCACGCAGGTACGGGGAGAGCATGGGACACTGGAAGTCATCCGGCAGTTGCAGGGCTTCGAGGTTCCAGCGAGCGCGTGGGAACGTTATGTGCTCGGGCGGCGAATTGCCGACTACGACCCGGCACATCTTGATCAGCTCTGTCTCGCCGGGGTTGTCGGCTGGGGACGGCTTTCGCCACACCCCGCAACGCTCGAAGCCGGAGACGCTTCGATGCGGGCTGAGAGCGAGTCGGATGCAAGCGGTGGACGGGCGGGGGCGCCCGTCGCTCCAGCGATTCGCGGGCGACGGGTGATTCCGACGCGTGTGGCGCCGATCGCGTTCTTCGTGCGTGAGGAAGCTGATTGGATGCAGCCGCGACATCCCGGTGCCGAGGCTTCTGCAGGTTCGGCCCTGAGCCCGGTAGCGTGGTCTCTGCTGGAACTGCTGAGACAACGCGGCGCTTTGTTCTTCCCCGACATGGTTCGCGCCACGGGCAGGCTCAAGGCCGAGGTGGAAACCGGGCTGTGGGAACTGGTCGCGGCCGGACTGGTCACTGCCGACGGCTTCGAGAATCTGCGCGCACTGGTCGCGCCCAAAAGCGCATCCGGGAGCAGCACGGGAAAGGCGCGGCGGCCGCGGCATGCGGCCGGCCGCTGGTCGTTGCTGCATCTGGATGCCGGCAGCCGCGAGCAGAGCGTCGAGTCGTGCTGCTGGATGCTGCTACGCCGCTACGGCGTCGTGTTCCGCGATCTGCTGGCACGGGAAACGAACCTGCCGCGCTGGCGTGAACTGCAGATCGCCTTGCGCCGGCTCGAAGATCGCGGTGAAGTGCGCGGCGGCCGTTTCGTGGATGGATTCCTCGGCGAGCAGTTTGCGCTTCCTGTAGCTGTGGAGTCGTTGCGGGCGAATCGGAAGGCGCCGCCGACTGGTGAGCGAATCACCATTGCCGCTGCAGATCCTTTGAATCTGGTGGGAATCGTAATTCCCGGTGAGCGCATTCCGGCGATCTCGGGGCGGAGTGTCACGTTTCGCGATGGCGTGTGGGAGCGGGACAGTGATGCGAGTCAGCCGCGACCGAACCAGCCCCTTCGATTCGCGATCCAGTGAGGGTGAGGCTACACTCATCAGGAGGCCGGAATTTACCCGAGCAGGCTAAAGCGGTCTAGGAATTTGTGCAAGGTTCTTGTAACGCAGGGAAATGCAGATCCCTCGCTCTCCTCACCGCGCCAGCCCATCCCAGCGGGCCAGAAGCAGGCCCGCCGGGGACCCCCGGTCGCGCGGCTGCGGAGA
>Ga0335070_10009939_pt1 | contig 11123 bp, 8 predicted proteins | sample Lox_Sample_13_FD_206722 | JGI IMG/M metagenome (GOLD analysis project Ga0335070, IMG submission 206722) | Soil microbial communities from Loxahatchee National Wildlife Refuge, Florida, United States - Lox_Sample_1.3 | ecosystem: Environmental > Terrestrial > Soil > Wetlands | place: USA: Florida... | reverse complement strand
AAGCTCCTAGAGATGCTCATGAAGGCTGGCCAGTGAAGTCGCCGCGGGCGAGGTGCTCCAAACTAGTGTCAACGCCTGGCGCTCAGCTGAAGTGGAAGTTCTATTTCAATGAGCAATGCTGGCGAGCGGAACGAGGCCCGCTCTCGCTGCGCCTGTGGGCCATCGAGGACAGCAACGCGTGGTGACCTGCCCCCTTTGAAGTGGTCCAGCGGTTATCGTCGTTTGGCCACTCAGAAGGAGGCGGGAGATGCCCTCGACCTGCTTGTGGTTGTCGACTTGACGATAGCGCACCCGGCCTTGGGCAAACTGCCGAAGAAGGTGAGCCCCGCGACTGCCTCAATGCGATCCACCGAAACGAGGTACTTGGTGACGTCGGGATCAAGCGCCGGCTGATTGGGCACCAGAAAGCTCATGACGTCGAACTTGCCGTCAAGAATTATAGAATGAATCCGGAAGAAGTGGATGGGGGCCAAGACACGGCTTGGTCCAATGAAGCGGATCGTCTGCGGTTTATCCGTGCCGTTATCCTGCACGAAGGCGGGGCCCTGCAAAACCGTAGACCTCGCCATAGTGCTCACTCCTGAGTGCTTTTGCCAGATCCGGTTGGGGCGCCTTGCAGTCCTCAGGATTGCGCGCCCTTGCGGGGTTCTGACTGAAATAGACTCTGTGAGAGCCGGACGCGCGCCGGCCTTGCGTCATGATACTAGCTCGTGCCTAGCGGAGAGCTGCGCGTCGGTCAGCTCAACCATCGAAGGCGCCGAGTGCTTCCACAATGTTGGTTGGTCATTCATGCACCTTATTGGCTTTGCAACCACCAATAACATGACAAATGTGCTGCCTTGCTTATCGGCAATGACAGCCGTGGGCCCGTCATGGCAGTGGCAAACGCGTCTCAGGCAATGTTGTTTGATGACGCCGCTCTCCTCAACAACCGGCGCGGTGACATCTCTCTCCCTTTGATAAGTGCGCTTATAGCGGGGGCTGACGCCTCAAGAGGTGAAAATGATCCCCTGCTCATTATGCGCGCGCCTGTCGGGTCAAGGCGTAGAGAAGGCGGCAGCTGAATTCCGGAAATTCAGCTTCGACGGCGAACGGTGCGTCTTCTTTGCTTGAACAGCCAATTTTCGTCGTGCTCAATTTAGCAGAAGCGTGGCCGTAACAAGAATTTTTTATGCTCAACGGGAGCCAGATGCCTATGATTGCAAACTTGGTGCAGTCGCTACAACTTGGCAAGCTTTTGCCCGGTGCTGCCATCGGTGGCCATGCGCGTCCTGTTCGTATCTTCCGAAATCTACCCGCTTGCAAAGACCGGCGGCCTCGCCGACGTAAGCGCGGCGCTTCCGGCGGCGCTGGTCGAGAAGGGCGTCGAGGTTCGTCTACTGATGCCTGGTTATCCAGAGGCTCTCGCGGCTACCGCCAACAGATCCTCCGAAGCGACATTCACGGACATCGCCGGAATCGGGGCCGCGCGTTTGGTCGCCGCGCACATGCCGGATACCGGTCTGCCGGTCTGGCTTGTCGATTGCCCAGCGATGTTCGGCCGACAGGGTGGGCTGTACCAGGACGCGACCGGTGCCGATTGGCCCGACAATGCCCAACGCTTCGCATTGCTGAACCATGTCGCGGCGCGGATAGCGGGCGGTGCACTTGCACTGAAGTGGCGGCCAGACATCGTACACGCTAACGACTGGCACTCCGGATTGCTCCCGCTGTTGCTCGAAGCAGGCGGCGGCTCGCGGCCCGCGACGCTGTTCACGATCCACAATATGGCCTATCAAGGGTGCTTTCACAGCTCGTCACTCGACGGCCTCGGCTTGCCGGACGATGTCTTCACCCCCGACGGCATCGAGTTTTACGGTAGCGTGTCGTTCCTCAAGGCCGGTATCCGTTACAGCGATCACGTCACGACCGTGAGCCCATCATACGCGCGGGAAATCCTGACGCCTGAAGGCGGATGTGGCCTCGACGGCTTGCTGCGCGACCGGCGAAGCCGTCTGAGCGGTATCCTAAACGGCGCCGATTATCGGCTATGGGATCCAACGTGCGATGCTTATCTCCTGAGGCACTTCAGCCCAGCCGACTTGTCGGGCAAACGCATCTGCAAGGCTGAGTTGCAGCGCGAGCTCGGCCTGCCGGTCGCACCGGAAGTTCCGCTTGTCATCTATCTGAGCCGCATCGCGGAGCAGAAAATGGCCGACGTGGTTCTCGACGCCCTACCTTCAATCCTCGCCCGCGGTGTCCAACTCGCCGTTCTCGGCAAGGGTCAGGCGAACTTGGAGCATCGGTTTCGGAATCTGGCACCGCTATGGCCGGGGCAACTCGCAGTACGCATTGGCTACGATGAGCAACTGGCTCACCGCCTCCAGGCGGGTGGCGATATCCTGCTTCATCCCTCGCGCTTCGAGCCCTGCGGCCTAACACAGCTCTACGCGCTGCGCTATGGCACCCTCCCGATTGTGCGGAACGTTGGTGGGCTCTCCGACAGCGTTGTCGACTTCAACGATGAAAGCCTCCGTACTGAGATGGCGACTGGATTCGTGTTCGACGAGCCTGACGCGCTTGCAATGTTGCGAGCTTTGGATCGCGCCCTTGCCCTCTACCGCAAGCCGATGGCGTGGCGGAAGCTGCAGCGTCAAGCAATGCAAAGCGATTTCGGGTGGGAAACGTCAGCGTCGCGGTATCTTGCGCTCTATCGCCGGCTAACGCTCGCAGGCCCTGCAGGCGAAGGCATTGCAAGGTGCCAGGCCGGTTTCGCGGACGCAGCAGAATGAAACCTGACGCGCCCGAACTGGTTCAACTTTGCAGTACGGGGGCGACCAGACCTTTGAAGGCGTTCCTGAAGGAGGGATCGGGCAGTGCCGGATGATCGCACCGCCAGGATTGCGGAACTGGCCTGCGACATCTGGGAGAAGGAAGCGTGGCCGAACTCCAAGGACTTCAACCAGTGGCTGGAGGCGGAAAGCGGGCTCGCTGCGGAGCCACCACGGAAGATGGCGTCTGTCAGTGCGAAGGTGCCCAAGACCAGAGGGCGCAAGAAGTAGCGGAAAGGGGCGGCGATGAGCGTTGTCGTCAACAAAGATTCTGTTTATGTTCTAAACCACTGTGCGAGATCCCTCTCACGAGACAATGCCGATGCGCGGCATAATTACGGGCAGTTTGACGCGCAAGATCCACGTTCTTCGATCGCAGAATGCTGGCGCTTCCCGATTATCGACAGCTATCGCAATCCAGATGATGGCAGCGGGCAGGATCTCAATCTCGTCACCTTCGTCTGCGTGAACCGGGCGGCAGCGCTCGGCGACGCGGTCGCGGTCATTGGATCCTTCTCAAGCCTCATCAAACCGACGCCCCTGCAGCAGGTCGAGGATAGCGACTATTGGGCGGTAAGCTTCGCCGTCCCCAAAGGCCAGACCCACTATTACAAGTTTGTCGCCGGTGGCCGTGTGATGCCGGACCCGATCAATCCCCAGCGCGTTAGGCGCCCCGATGGGTCGGAATGGTCTCGTTTCTTCACCGAGTATTGCACAGATTACCTAGTGCTCGAGGGCTGGGAAGCGCGGCTGCTCGAGCGGTTGACCGATCATATCCTGCCCTTTCGCACGACCGAGGGGCAGCGCTGGCTCGACTATTACTATCAGTCGCTCGACAAGACCGGACGCGAAGCGCAATTCTCCGTCGCCTACCGGCTTGACCAGCCGATTGGCGCAGCAAGCTTCATTGACAAGCTGCTGGCGCGCCGGGAGCAGCACCGGCTTATCGATTATCGGATCTGCCTCGAACTCTGCTACCAGGTGCTGCAGTGCTGGGTGCCCGACAAAGACCCGCTGACGCTGCCCAAGGAGGAATATAAGGCGCTCTACGAACTGATGACCGATGATAGGCCCGGCGCCATCGCGGGCTGGGACTATCGGCGCTATAGCAGCCCACGCTTCTTCCTCCAGCTGCTGCGACGCCACGCCTTCACCGGCGCATTCGCTCATCCCAAGCATGGCGGCAACGTCGGCGCGGCGGGGTGGCAGTTCCTCGCTCACAATCTTACTGACCCGGCGACCAGCAGGTTGCCACTGCAGCATGCGAGCAAGATGCCCGCCGGCTATTTTGATTGGGCGCGCGCGCTGGAGCCCCCATTGGGGAGAAATAGAGAATATCGCGGTTGAAAGGCCAAGCAGGAGAGCGGGTCATGGCGAGCGCAGCCGAGTTCGACATCGTGATCATCGGTAGTGGTGGCGGTGGCGCGCCCATCGCGCACACGCTGGTCGGCGCGGGCAAGAGCGTGCTCGTGATTGAGAAGGGGCCTTTATTCCGCACGCAAAGTGACGATCCCATGGGCCTCAGCGACTATAAGCGCGACGAGCTTATCTCGGACGGTCCAGAAAAAGTGCTGACCGTTCCTGGCCTCACCAATACCGGCGCCTCCTTCTATACCAGCCATATCGAGCCCGACCTCAACGACGAGCCGCATGTCTATCGCGACGCCGATGGCGGCGACTACGCGACGATCGAAGGCTATACCTGCCAGTGCGTTGGAGGCGGAACCCAGCATTATGGGGGCGTCTCGCTGCGGTTCGCGCCGCTCGACTTCAAGCTCCGCAGCTTCAACGAGGGACGAAGGGATCTGCGGCAGGAGGTGAGCGCCGACGTCGTCGCCGAGATGCGCGACTGGCCGCTCGACTATGGCGCCATGGAGCCCTGGTACTGCAAAGCCGAGAAGCTCGTCGGCATCAACGGCACCCGCCAAAATCAGCTCAAACCCGCCAGCGAGGACAATTACCAGACGCCGCTCGATCCTAATCCGATCAGCAAGTTCGCCTTCGACGGCATGACCGCCCTCAAGATGGCGCCCTATCGCACGCCGCAGGCGGTGATAACCCAGGACCATGCACCCAGCGGCCGCAAGGTCGGTGCCTTTGCGGACCCGAATTTCGTCGGCGGCCCCAAGACCGGCTATGTGAACCGGTATGGCGACCCGCTAGACTACAAGTCATCGGCCTGGATCGCGCTGCTCCGTCCGATCTTCCACGAACCCAATCTTACCCTCTGGCCCAACACGGTCGTGACCCATCTGGAGGCCGACGGCCCCAAGGTGACCAAGCTGCACTTGCGTGACGCTAGCGGCCGCGGCTCGACGGTGTCGGGCAAGGTCGTCATCGTCGCCTGCTCAGCGATCGAGTCGGTGCGACTGCTGATGCTTTCGGGCGAAAGTGATCCTGCCTTCGCCCAGCGCCTCAACGGCAATGGGCTGCTCGGTCGCTATTTCCTCACTCACTGCTTCGGCGGCGCGTCGACGATCATGCCCGGCCGCCACGACAAGTCGGTCACGATCGACAGCGACTGGGCGACCGACTTCTGCGCGTCCGAGAAGTTCATCCGCGACAACGGCCTCTGGGCGGGCGGCGCGATCTACAACAACACCTCCGACCAGGCGCTACCCATCTCGCTCGGCCGCACCCATGGGGCTACCGACCTCGACACCCTCTGGCATGCCTTCAACAATGATTTCGGTGCGGTAGGCGACAAGTTCCTCGATTTCCTGAACACCCAGTTCGGCCGCCGCCTGTCGGTCAGCTTCATGGCCAACCAGCTACCCCAGCGCGACAATCGCATTGAGCTGCATGATCGCGTGCGCGACAAATGGGGCCGCCGGGTGGCCTATATCATCAAGCGCTGGCACGCCCATGACGAATATCTAATGATGACGCTGGCCGCGAAATGCCGTGACATCCTCGCCTTCGGCGGCGACGGCGGGCAGGGCAAATATCCAGTCGAGGGCTATGGCGGCGTCTTCATGAGCGAAAATTCGCTCGCGCGCATCGCCAACCATATCCTGGGCGGCGCGCGCTTCGGCACAAACCCCGCCGACTCTGTGCTCGACATCAATTGCCGCGCCTGGAATTTCGACAATCTCTACGTCACCGACGGGGCTTTCATGCCCACGTCGGGCGGCGCCAATCCGACCCTCACGATACAGGCGAATGCCTTCCGCGTCGGCGATCATCTCGCCACGAGCGGACTAGTCTGAGAGGTTGTCATGGACCGTCGCTTCGATGATCTTTTCACCGATCCCTGGAACCAGGTCTTCCAGGTCGTCTTCTATCCCGACCGCGTCTATCACGCAGCCTATCTCAATGCGACGCGCTCCAACCGCTACCGCTACAATGTCCGCGAGGTGCGCAACGCCTTCGACATCACGGTCCTCAAGGCCGGACTCTATCTGGACGGCATCTTCGTGACAAATGTGCTGCGCGTCGAATATCGCGCCGGGCGGCTTAACGAGGTCGCGCGCGAGCAGGGCCGGCTGCTCGGAGACAAGGTCGGCATGTACATGAAGCTGCTCGATCCCGACCAAGATGGCGAGGCGGGGCCTGAGAGCCTTAACCTGCTGCTCCACTACGACAAGTGGATCAACGCCTATCAGACCGAGATCTGGGAGACGGTCGCGCCGCCGCCGGGCAAGCGGCATGATTTCCGGATCCTCGACCAGATTGGCCGGTCGGGGCCGATAACCAGCGTTTTCGCCTTCAAGGGGCTGATGGCGCGGCTGTTTGACGTGAGGCGCATCGAACTGGCCTTTCACGAGCCCGACACGGAGAGCATCACCCGCCGCAAAATCACCAATCCGACCTGGGACAACAACTATCTGCGCAGCCACCAGGTCCCTAACAGCAGCGACCCGAGTTCCTTCAAGAACACCGTTCTCGACCGCAACTATCTGCTCGATTTCCGCCGCGGCTATTTCTTCTCGAACCTGCGCGACCTGGCGCCGGTCCGTTACAAGAACGCGATGATGGACCCCGGCAATCCGGACCAGGGCGACGACAACATCATCGAGATGCGCTGGATCGTGCAGCGCGAATTCGCCTCCTCCGTGGTCTTCTTCCATGAAGTGACGATCCCCCCCGGCAAGGTGGAGGGCACGCACCGGCATATCGGCACCGAGGAACTATATTGCATCACCGAGGGCACCGGCATCGCCTATATGGGCGATGGCGACGACCCGGCGAACGACAGGTATCCATTGGTCGACCGAGTGGTCTATGGCTTCGACAAGCGCGCCTGCCGCGAGCTTCCGGTCCAACCTGGCAGCGTAATCTACACCAAGAGCGGCGGCATTCATGGCATCCGCAACAACGGCGACCGGCCGCTGCGCTTCGTCGCCTTCCTCTATCACACCGTCTAGGAGGCCGAGACGCGCCATGGATATCCTGCACAGCGACCGCGTCATTCGCGTCCCGCCCGGACAGACGCCCAACTACAACAACTCCAACCCGCTGCTGGTGCTGGCCGGCCTTATCGAGGACATGAGCTTCGCGGTCGACCGAGAATGGTATCTGCGCGACCATCTCCAATACCTCTTCCCGATCGCGCATATGGAGCTTTACGGGCCGCAGGGCGGTAACGCGGACATTCTCGACCCCACCCAGCAGGACAACAAGACCGACTTCCAGAAGCAGAATATAAGCAGCTTCGCGCTGGCCCCGACCCGGCTGGTGCGCGGCTGGGTGACCACTGGCGACTGGACCGGGCCGTTCCTGCGCGTCTCATATCAGGCCGGTCCCGACACGCCGCTCTGGGCGGCCTGCGGCGGCACGCCGGGGACGCCGATTCGGCTGTGGATGCGCATCAACAATCGCGAGACCGTGCAGCCGCTGGTCGTCCCCTATGATTCCGACAAGGGGCGCTATGAGATCGAGATCTGGGGCTATACCGGCAACGACCTGCGGCAGGTGCTGCGCGACGATTCCCTTGCCGCGCTCAACAGCGGCGCGCTGCTGGCCAGCACGAGCCTGGTTAGCGGCGACCTTGCTGATTTCGACCAGGACAAGCTCGAGGGCCGCGATTTGCGCGAAATCTCGCCCAATTGTACCATGCACCCGATCCTGCCTCTCCACGTCGAGCTGGCCTGGGCGGACAATGCGCTCGCCCATTGGGATTCTAACAGTGGGCGCAACTATCATTATGAGTTTAACATGAAGCTGCGCGGCTGGGACCATTTCCTAAGCGCCGGGACCAGCACCAATCCCCATGGCGGCGTCGGGCTGCTCGACTATCGCAACCTCCTCTCTAACTATGGCCGCTTCGCCCGCAGCAACGAGCTGCAGCGGACAGTGGAAGCCTGGAATTTCGACGCTTTCGGGAACAAGGCGCCGGGGACGCGTACCGAGCAGTTCATGGCGGTCGACTATATGGATCTCCATGTCGTGCGCGCCGACTGCGGCATCGGGCTGCATCGCCATCGCGACAATCAGGAGATCTTCCTGATGGTCGACGGCCGCGCGCTGATGGTGGTCGGCGACTGGTGCAAAATGCCCGAGCGCGAGCGCTGCCTGGAAGTGCGCACACTGCGCTCGGGCCACATGGCGTTGCTCAAGGGCGGCAATTTGCATGGCCTACTCAATTCCACCGACGAGCGCATCCTGCTCTTCATGTTCGGCGGATATGACTAAGATGGCCGGGGCCGAGGACGGCGTCCCGCTTGGTGCCACGCTCCGGCCGTTTGGCGCGAACTTCCGGCTCTGGGCACCGGCCGCCCGCTCGGTCAGTGTGCGCGGCAATTTCAGCAACTGGACCGACCATCCCCTCCGGCCGGATGGGCTGGGCGGTTGGGTCGCCTCCGTCGACGGCGTCAAGGAAGGCGATCAATATCTCTATTTCGTAGAGGGCCTGGGATCGAGCAGCCTGAAGCGGGACCCGTATGCCCGCGCGCTCACCCGCGAACCGGCCTTTCCGAACTGCAACTGCATCGTCACGCAACCGCTCACCTTCCCCTGGCATGATGCCGGCTTCGTGCCGCCGCAGTTCAGCGATCTCCTGATCTATCAGCTCCATGTCGGCGTCTACTGGTCGACCGATACACAGGGCGCCGACCGGCGCGCCGATCGCCCGGGGCGCTTCCTCGACCTGCTCGAGCGCGTCGACCATCTCGTCGAGCTCGGCGTCAATGCCGTCCAGCTCATGCCGATCCAGGAATTCGCTACGATGCGGTCACTCGGCTATAACGGCACCGACTATTATTCACCCGAGATGGACTATAGTGTCGCGCCGACCGATCCCGAGTTCAGCCGCTATCTTGCCCGCGCCAACGCGCTGCTCGCGCGCCATGGCCAGCCGCCCTTCGGCCCGACCGAGCTGGACTGCCAGACCAAGCAGCTCATGGCCGTCATCGACATCCTCCACCTGCAGGGCATCGCCGTCATCCTTGACGTCGTCTACAATCACGCCGGCGGCGATTTCGACAAGCAGAGTCTCTATTTCCTCGATCTTGAGCCGAGCGGCGACAATAATCGCAGCCTCTATTTCACCGACCAGGGCTGGGCCGGCGGGCTCGTCTTTGCCTTTTGGAAACAGGAGGTTCGGCAATTTCTCGCCGACAATGCGCGTTTTTTCTTCGATGAATATCATGTCGACGGCTTCCGCTTCGACGAAGTGACCGTGATCGACCGCTACGGCGGCTGGAGCTTCCTGCAGGAGCTGACCGACCGACTGCGCGCGCGCAACCCAGCGGCGCCGCTGATCGCCGAATATTGGGCCGACCAGTCTGCCGTGCTGCGTCGGTCCGGAGACGGGGGCGCGGGCTTCGACTGCGCCGTCGGCGATGGGTTGCGTGGTGCGCTGCGCCATGTCGTCGGCCAGGCTCAGGGCGGGAGCGGTGCACGGGTCGACATCGACCAGCTCGGCAATGCCCTGCGTGCGGCAGGCGCGGACGGCTGGCGCAAGGTCCAGCATCTGGAAAATCAGGACATCGTCCGCGTCGACAACCAGACCGACCGGCAGCCGCGTATTCCGCGCCTTGCAGATCCCTCGGACGCGCGTTCCTGGTATGCGCGCAGCCGCAGCCGTTTTGCTACCGGGCTGCTGCTCACCGCGCCGGGCATCCCCATGCTGTTCATGGGCGAGGAGATTCTCGAGGACAAATATTGGAGCGACAGCCCCGGTCCCCTCCGGGAGTCGCTGATCTGGTGGGACGGGCTCTCGACCGACCGTTCGATGCAGGACTTCTTTCGTTTCATGCGCGAGCTTATCTCGCTGCGCCGCGACCTTCCTGCGCTCCGGCGCGGCTCCGTGAACGTCTTCCACACCCATAATGACAATCGGGTGTTGGCGATGCACCGCTGGATCGAGCGGAGCGGCGAAGATGTGGTGATCGCCGCCAATCTGTCCGAGACGAGTTGGTTCTCCTATCGCATCGGCTTTCCCCACCCCGGCCGCTGGCGCGAGCGCTTCAACAGCGACGTCTATGAGCATTGGGTTAACCCCGACGTCCATGGCAATGCTGGCGGCATAGTCGCACAGGGCGAGCCGATGCACGGACTCCCGAGCTCGGCGGAGATTGTCGTTCCCGCCAACGGGTTTGTGATCTTCGAATGCGGATAAGCGCCGCTCTTTTCCTCCGATCAAACGCGCATCCTTTGTTGAGCCCTGTGACGGCTTGGGGTCGACCTCGACCGTGGATCTACTTCCCATAGGTCTGCTCGGGGTCAAAGTCGGCCGCAGCGGCAGCTCCGCGTTCCGTCCGCTCTTCCCCCAATAGCCGAAATCGCCGGTCACGGCCGCGAGCCGCCAGATCACCTGCGATGTCCCTTTTTCGGGGGCTCTACCTATTGTGTTCCCTGGGACAACGGGATAAGCGTTCGGTAATGGTAGGCATCATTCAGCGTTAAGAAGCTGATGATTGCGGCGGCGAAGGCTAGTGTTTCTGCCGACAGTGACACTTGAATTCGCGGCAAGTCTCGCTGAAGAAGAACACGGACACCAGCCAACCCGAAGCTTGCACGGGCCCAACTTTTCGCACTTTGAGCTCTTGTAGGATCAATACGCATTTTGCGGTGGGACCAGCTGGAGAGCGCAGTCGTGCAATAGCGGAAAATGCAGCCGCAAACCAAAATCCATGCGGAATGTGCAGCGCCAAACCAAAGATTCTATGCAATACAAACTGCAGCCCGTCGCCGAATCAGTTAGTTAGCGAGCGCCTCTGTGCGGGTGACCACCGAAGCTGACATCCGCGATTTCCCGCGATCCTCCCCCCGACGTCCGATACTTGATGCTGGTTTGTGCCTGCAGGCGACAGCCTTGCGGCCCAGCGTCGCCCACGTCCATCCGTGCTCGCGCTGCACAAGTCCAGTGTG
>Ga0335070_10009938_pt1 | contig 11124 bp, 15 predicted proteins | sample Lox_Sample_13_FD_206722 | JGI IMG/M metagenome (GOLD analysis project Ga0335070, IMG submission 206722) | Soil microbial communities from Loxahatchee National Wildlife Refuge, Florida, United States - Lox_Sample_1.3 | ecosystem: Environmental > Terrestrial > Soil > Wetlands | place: USA... | reverse complement strand
GGACTTGGTGTCCCGAGGTCGGGCGCCTCCGTTGCCACCCCAACGCGCTGCCCGTCGATGAGTAGGAGCGCGACCTGCGGCCCGTCCGGCGCAACCACCCGCTCTCGTTCTTCCGTGGCACCGAAAGCCTGTGCATAGAACGCGACGGCGGCATCTACGTCTTTGACCGCGAGAAAGGGATAGATCTCAGGTACGCGCTGGCTCTAACCGGCCACGCTCAGACGTCATTCCTGAACACTCGCGCAGGCGAACGTTCACCGTCCCGCGGTCGGGGATGTAGGGTCGACAGCCGTGGACGGCGGTATCGACCTCGCTCAGTTGCCGGTCGTCGTCGAGGAGGCGGACGTCGAGATTCGCGCCGGCGAAGCCGGAGAGCTGACGATCTCCCGGGTCACGCTGGCACAGGGGCACGACGCACGGGCGGTCTTCAGAGGGCTGCCCGACGATCTGTGCCAGTGCCCGCACTGGGGTTACGTCATCAAGGGCAGGCTCCGAGTCTGGACGAAAGACGGGGCGTCCGACGTTCGCGCCGGGCAGGCGTTCTACTGGCCTCCGGGCCATGCGCCCGAGGCGCTCGAGGACAGCGAGTTCCTCGAGATCTCGCCGACAGACCAGCTCCGGTCGCTCTACGAGCACCTCGCCGCAGTGCGCGAACGGTCCTAGGTCCCCTCCGCGAAGATGCGGCCGTGGGCTGGGAGGCACTCGGTCAGTGGGGTGACGACGTCGCTCGCATCGAGCGGTGTCGGACCGGTGCCGGCAACGAGGTCTGGAGCGTGCGCGTCAACGGGCAGCTCGCGGTGGGTCGGCTCGGCAACCGCAGCGACGCCGACCTCTCGTGGGAGACCGCGCTGTTGCGATACCTCGACCGAGAAGGGATGACGGTGCCCGTGCCGATCCCGACCACGGACGGCCGGCAGTTCGCCGACGGTCTGGTCGTGATGACCTACGTGGAGGGCGGGCCGCCCGAGACGGAGGCAGACTGGCGCCGCGTCGCCGACGCACTCCGCCGGCTGCACCGACTGACGCGCGGCTGGCCTCAACGTCCGGGCTGGCGATCGTCGACCGACCTCCTGCACGCGGAAACCGGGACGAGAGTCGACCTCGGCGCGATGCCGCCCGAGGCTGTCGTTCGCTGCCGTGCAGCGTGGGCGCGGCTCAGCGGACGAGAGCGGTGCGTCGTCCATGGCGACCCCAACCCGGGCAACATCCGCGTGACCGCGGAGCGGGTCGCGCTGATCGACTGGGACGAGGCGCACGTCGACGTCCCCGACCTCGACCTGGCATTGCCTCACAACGCCGCCGGTCTCGACGACGCCGCGCACGACGTTGCCGCGCAAGCACGGGCCGCGTGGGAGGCCGCCGTCTGCTGGGACCCCGGCGGGACCGACGAGTTCGCGGTCAAGCGGCTCGCCGAGGTTCGAGCTCCGCTTCGCTAGTGCTCGCCGTCGAAGCCGGCCGTCTCGATGCGCTCCGGCCGGATCCGGACGATCACGCGGACCTCGCCCTCTTTCCTGAACGGGTAGCTGTCGGCGTCCAGATATTTCTTCGCGAGCTTGTCGATGTGCGCGTCCGCGCCTTCGTGCGAGAGCTCGGCCTTGCCGCTCGCGGCGAGCCAGTGGTAGCCGTTCGACGGATCGAGGACCGCGATCGAGACGTTGGGGTTCTCGCGCATGTGGCGCGGCTTGGCGCGGCCCTCGGCCGTGTTGACGAGGATGTCGCCGCCGTCGGTGTCGACCCAGACGACGGTCTGGTGCGACGTCCCGTCCGGACGGATCGTCGAGATGACCGCGTAGTACGGGTTCCGCAGGAACGCGGCCTGCGCTTCGTCGAGCTTCGGCATCGGTCTCCTCCTGTTTGCGGTCTGGAGCCGCGCGCTCCCGCGAGCGCCGGCGTGCTCTCCGATTCATACACGGCCGGTCGCCTTCGACTCGGCAGTCGGCGGGCCGGTTATCCTCCGTCATCGTGTCGGCGTACGTCGTCAAGGCGCTGGACGAGTCGACCTGGCCCGCGTTCGCGGCGCTCGTGGAACGCAACAACGGCGTCTTCGGCGGCTGCTGGTGCATGGGGTTCCACGAGGACGCGAAGGGCGCCGAGCCTCCCAAGCGCGAGCGGAAGCTCGCCCGCGTGCGGGCGGGGACGGCGCACGCGGCCCTCGTGTTCGACGGCGACGAGTGCCTCGGCTGGTGCCAGTTCGGCGCGCCCGGCGAGGTGCCGAGGATCAAGAGCCGCGCCGCGTACGAGAAAGGGCTGACGGCGCTGCCGGACTGGCGGATCGCGTGCAACTTCGTCGGCAAGGGGAACCGGCGGAAGGGTGTCGCCACGGCCGCGCTCGCGGGCGCGCTCGACCTCATCGCCGCTCTCGGCGGCGGGACGGTCGAGGGCTATCCGGAGGACGCGGCCTCGGTCCCGGCCGGCTTTCTCTTCAACGGCGCGCTGTCGACGTACGAGGCGCTCGGGTTCGTCCGCGACCGCAAGATCGGCAAGCACCGCTGGGTCGTCACGAAGGTGGTCGAGCCGTAAGCCGTGGGACGGCTCCTGCGCTGATCAGTTGCCCACCATCGGGTCGGTCATGAACTCGCGGACCTCCTGAGCGCAGCGGCAGGCGGCGGCGATCTTGGCGGCCCACTCGAGCGCCTCCGCGCGCGACGGCACGTCGACGATCGAGAAGCCGCCGACGTAGGCCTTGCTCTCCGCGCCGCCGGTGACCGTCCCGTCGGTCGCGACGACATGCGTCTCCTCGGGAGGCACCAGCCCGCCGCCGAACACCCAGACGCCGGCGTCCATGGCCTCCTGGACGACCGCGTGCGCGGCGTCGGCGACGGCAGGAAGGTCCTCCTCGGGGAACGTCATCGCGCCGTCGTCGAACGAGATCAGGTACCGCGTCATCTCCCACCTCCTTGTCGGATCGCACACGAGAGACTGATAAAGAAGGAGGAATGCATCGGCTCAACTTCCTCGACGACGAGCCCTGGGACGAGGTTCACGACGACCGACGGAGCCGCTGGTTCGGTCACGCGTTCGCGGCCGACATGCTCGGCGCGTCGCTGACCGAGCTCTCGCCGGGGGCGCCGGGCGGGCCGTTGCACATGCACTACGGCGTCGAGGAGATGTTCTTCGTCCTCGCCGGGACGCCGACCGTTCGCACGCCCGAGGGCGACGAGACGCTCGCGCCGGGGGACGTCGTCTACTTCCCGGAGGGCCGCGCCGGGCTGCACGACTTCTCGAATCCCGCAGATGAGCCCGCCCGGATCCTCGGCATCTCGTCGAAGCGGTTTCCGGACCTCCTCGTGTACCCCGAGCGCGGCGTTGCGTGGGTCGCCACGCGCCATCCCGAGCGCCCCGTCGCCGGCGGCGCCGACGCGGGAGTCATCGCGCGGTTCGAGCTGCCGCCGGAGTAGCCGCCTGCGTCGCGTACTGCCGGCCGGAGTCTCGCGTGCCGCTCGGGCGTCCCCACGGTTCCTCGAGTCGCGTCAGCCCGGCCGGCGGGTCCGGTGGTTGAACACGACGGCGGTCGTGATCCCGAGCAGCCAGCCGAGAACGGCGGCGGCGAGGATGATCCAGTCGAGTGACGCATGGGTCGAGCCGACGGCCCAGCCCAGTTTCACGGCGTGCGTATTCGCGGACACGAGGACGACGAGCAGGGCGAGCACCGCGACGAGCAAGCACGCCCACATATAGAGGCGGGCGCGACGCCCCTGCCGTGCGACTCGCTCCCGACGGGACTCGCCGATGTGCGAATTCGCGCGTGAATCGCTTGCGGATGCCGGTGCGGGGTTGGAGCTCATGACCTTCTCCTCTACTTGGGGGCCGGTGCCGCGGACGGTTCGTTCTCGGGCACGAGGATCGCGAGCAGCGACCCGATGTCGATGTCGCGCTGGATCGGCAGTCCGAGCGGGATGTCGGTTCTGACGTTGTAGTGGTTGCGGCGTCCGTCGCGCTCGCGCTCGAGGTAGCCGGCCCTCGCGAGGTCGGCGACGATGCGCTGCGTCGCACGTTCGGTGATTCCGAGCAGCGCGGCAATGTCGCGCATGCGCATCCGCTGGTCGTGGGCGATCAGCAGCAGCACCTTGCCGTGGTTCGTCAGGAAGGCGAAGTCCGGTCTCTGGGTCGAAAGCGTCGCCATGATGTCGCGACAGATAATACACGAAATCTAACACCCGAAACTTAATTCGTGTATAGTGGGTCGTGCATCGATAACTGGCGCGGGGACGAACTGGCCCGACGGTTTCGAGCGACCCATCCAAGGAGGCACTCGATGAGACGTATCCCGTTGTTGCTGGTCGTCATCGCCGGCGCTCTACCGCTGGCCGCTTCGGCCCTCGCAGCGACCTCGCGGGCAACCGCGAGCCCGGTCAACACCTCGCTGCCGGCGATCTCCGGCACCACTCAGCAGGGTCATACGCTGACGGCCTCGAACGGCACATGGTCGGGAACGGCTCCGATCACGTACACGTATCGCTGGCAGCGCTGTAACGCTTCCGGGAGCAGCTGTGGAAACATCGGCGGCGCGACGAACCAGAACTACGTCGCGTCATCCGGGGACGTCGGCAGGACGATCCGGGTCGCCGTGACCGGAACGAACGCCGACGGCACGAGCCAGGCGCTGTCCACCGCGACGGACACGATCGGTGCGCCCGGCAGCGTTCCGGCGAACACGAAGCAGCCGGATCCGTCCGGAACCGCACAGGAAGGCAAGACGATCACGGTCGGCCACGGTGACTGGACCGGCCTGCAGCCGATCACGTTCACCTACCAGTGGCAGAGCTGCACCTCCGGCGGCACCTGCACGAACCTCGCCGGGAAGACCGGATCGAGCCTCCTGCTCGGTCTGAGCCAGGTCGGGCTGCTCATGCGCGCGACGATCGTCGCGACGAACGCGGCGGGCAAGACGTCGGCCTTCTCGAACCTGACGGCGATCGTTCTCGCAAAGGCGACCGCACCCGCGAACGTGAGCCTGCCGGCGATCTCCGGTTCGGCCCACGTCGGTCAGCGGCTCAGCGCGACGAGCGGTGAGTGGACCGGCGTCCCGACGAGCCCCTACACGTACCAGTGGAGTCGCTGCAACGCGGATGGGAGCTCCTGCTCGACGATCGCCGGAGCGACCGGGCAGACCTACGGTGTCGGCGCTGCCGACCTCGGTCTCGCAATCCGCGTGAACGTCACGGCGAAGAACGCGACCGGTTCGACGACGGCGACCTCGGCTGCCGCGAAGATCGGGGCGAGGGTCGTCCTGACCGCCACGTTCCGCGCCGTGCTTCGCGCAGGCCAGGAGGTCAGCTATCCGAACGGCAAGTTGGGCGCAACGGTCGGGCACTTCACCGCCAAGGTCACCGGCACGACACTCCGCTGGACGCTGACCTTCTCCCATCTCACCGGTCACGCCACCGTCACGCGACTCAACAAGGGCGTCCGTGGCACCAACGGCGCGGCGTTCAAGTCACTCTGCCGCACCTGCCTGTCGCCCACGCACGGCACGGTGACGCTGACGGCGTCGCAGCGCGCCGCGATGCTGCGCGGCGGGACGTACGTGAACATCCACACGGCCAAGAACACCCGCGGCGAGATCCGCGGCCAGATCAGCCGCATCAACTAGGTCGACCCCCGGCCGGGTCTCGAGCTCGCGCTCTGCCTCCCCGACGGGGAGCCGGCGAGCTCGAGACCCGATGCGTGAGGATGGCGAACCGGACCAGGACCCTGCAGCTAGCGCCGCCGGATCGCGCCGATCGCGTAGCCGCCGTCGAGCATCGCCGGGGCGCGCTGCTGCAGGCGCTCCCACTCCGGAACGTCCCAGCCGAGGGAGTCGGCGAGGCGGACGATCATGCTGAAGAGCGAGCAGACCGCGGCCGCGTCGCGGAGCGCCTGCGGCGAGACGCCCGCGGCGTATGCCCGCTCCGCGTCGGCGCGCGTCAGCTCGTCGGGGCGCAGCGTCAGGATCTCGAGGAAGACGAGCGTCGCGCGCAGCTCGGGACGGAGCGGCGCGGTTCGCCAGTCGGCGACGACCGCGTCCCAGACGTCCTCACCGAGGGCATACGACGCGACCGCGCCGTGGGAGCCCGTTCAGAACGGACACTGGTTGAGGAGCGACGTGAAGCCGGCGAAGAGCTCGCGCTCGCCCGGGCTCCAGTCGGACGGCCCGCGCATCACGCGGTCGAGCTCCTCGGAGAACGGCAGCCCGAACAGCTCGGGCCGGTACATGAGCGTCTTCACGACGCCGAGCGGCTCCGCGCCCGTGCGCTCGCGGATCTCGGCGAGCACCGCCGCCTGGTCCGGCGCGTGGCCCGAGTCGACGACCGCGAGCCTCACGCGAGCACCTCGTCCACGCGGTCGAGCCGGCGCAGCCCCTCGCCGATCGCGGCGGCGACGGTCTGCTCGAAGATCACGTCCTCGGAGATCCCCGCCGCTTTCAGCGCGTCGACGTCGGCGTCGGTCACCGTGTACGCGCGCTCGTGCACCTTGCGGAGGTAGCCCTCCATCTCCTCCGGTGCGGGCGGGATCGACGCGGCGTTCGCACGCAGCCGGTCGACCGCCTCAGTCACCGGCCGGCGCCTTCTTCTCCGGCTTGGCCGGCGCGGTCTTCTCCGACGAGCCCGACGAGTCGCTGCTCGAGCTCGAGCCGGAGTCGCCCGCCGCGCCGTCCTTCTTCGCGGCCTTGCCCTTCTTGCCGTAGTCCGTCGAGTAGAAGCCCGAGCCCTTGTAGTGGATCGCGACGGGATAGAGGACGAGTTCGACCGGCGCCGCGCCGCAGACGTCGCAGCGCTCGGGCGCCGGCGCCGTGATCGACTGGAAGCGCTCGAAGAGGTGGTCGTTCGGGCACCGGTACTCGTAGATCGGCATCGGGCAACGGTACCAGCGAGGCTCGACGCGCTCAGCAGACGCGATCGACGTCGCGGCCGCCGACGACGCGCTGGACGACCCAGACCGGCCCGCCGGAGAACGGCGCCGGGCAGGCGGCCGGGTCGGCCGCGTCGCCGGTCGCAACCCACTCCGGGACGCCGAGCGCGCGCCAGTTGCCCGTGATCCGCGCCCAGAACGCGGCGTTCGAGTAGACGCCGACCGCCGGATGCGACGGCTGCTCGAGGAGGTGCGTGAGCATGCCCTTCAGCGTCGCCACGTTCAGCGCCGTGCGCGACGACCACGTGTTCCCCGGCTCGACGTCGAGCCAGATCGCGAGCGGGACGATCGGCCCGAGGAGCCGGAGCGCCGCGACCGCCGCGCTGCAGCCGACCGCGAACGCGCGCTGCGCGGCCGGCCGGAACGGCTGCTCCCTCCCCTGCGCGAGGCAGTCCGGCGTGATGTGGCGGAAGAGGACGCGGTGGTACGCGACGTTGACGTAGACGCTGCGCGGCCGGAGCGCCGTCGCCCACTGCCGCGCGAAGCACGGGTTCGTCGTGAACGGCCGGCCCCAGTTCAGCCCGATCACGGCGAACTCCTGCACCGCGGGCGGCCGCGCGCCGCAGTTCGGGTAGCTCACGTCGTAGCCGACGGCGCCGCGCCGGTACGGGTTCGCCTGCGTGACGCGCGAGAGATCGAGCGCCGAGCCGGCGAGCGCCGGGATCGCGAGCCGCTTCCCGATCAGGAGCACGCCGTTCGCGTCCATCCCGTTCGCCGACGCGAGCTGCCCGAGCGTGACGTGGTAGCGCAGCGCGATCCCGCTCAGCGTGTCCCCCGCCTTCACGACGTAGACCCCGGCGAAGCGCGTCGACGGCGCGGCGGCCCCCGTCGGCACGTGCAGCACGACGCCGATCAGGAGCGGCCTGCGCCAGTTCAGCCCGTTGACGCGCGCGAGCTTCAGGTACGAGACGTGGTAGCGGAGCGCGATCGCCGTCAGCGAGTCGCCGGAGCGGACGACGTAGCGGCCGGACCAGAGCGAGTCGGGCGCGGCGGCGGCGCGCCCGGCGAGGGCCAGCGTCAATGCCAGCAGCGCGATCCCTAGCCTCGCGCGCATAGGACGGGTCCTTCGAAGCCGCGGCCCGGCCTCCTCCGCGGGAACCCGCGCCGGCGATCCGCGACCGCCCCGATGCCCCGAAGCCGCCGCGCCTCCAATCTGGGACGGGAATACGGGAGGCGGCGATGGACGACCTGAATCTCGCGGGTCGGGCAGGCGCGTGGAGCGCGGCGCACTGGAAGAAGGCGCTCTTCGGCTGGCTCGTGTTCGCGGTCGCCGCGATGGCCGTCGGGAGCATCGTCGGCCACACGCAGATGCGTGACTCGCAGTACGCGTCGGGCGAGACGGCGCGCGCGATCCGGACGCTCGAGCGCGCCGGCTTCATGCAGCCGAAGAGCGAGGTCGTGCTGATCCAGAGCCGCACGCTCACGACGAAGGATCCGCTCTTCATGGCGGCGATCGGCGGCGTCGTCCAGTCGCTCGCGCGCGAGAAGAACGTCACGAACATCCAGGACCCGCGGACCGCTCCCGGGGGCGGCGGCCAGATCTCGCGCGACGGGCACTCCGTGCTCGTCCAGTTCACGATCACCGGCGACCCGAACACGGCGAAGGACCGCGTCGCGCCGATGCTCGCGGAGATGGCCGGCGTGCAGCGCTCGTACCCGATGATCTCGATCCGCGAGGTCGGCGAGTCGAGCGCGAACTACGAGCTCGGAAAGCGCTTCACGAAGGACTTCGCGAACGCGGAGCGGCTCACGCTCCCGATCACGCTGCTGATCCTCCTCATGGCATTCGGCGCGGTCGTCGCCGCGGGGCTCCCGGTCCTGCTCGCGTTCTCGGCGGTGCTCGCGTCGCTCGGGCTCTACGCGCTCATCACGCACGGCTATGCGGGCGACTACCAGTCGACCTCGTCCGTCGTCCTGCTGATCGGGATGGCAGTCGGCGTCGACTACTCCTTGTTCTATCTGCGCCGCGAGCGCGAGGAGCGTGCAGCGGGGCGCGAGGCGCGGCCGGCGCTCCTGCGCGCGGCGTCGACGTCGGGCCAGGCGGTCGTGATCTCCGGCGCGACGGTGCTGATCGCGATGGCGGGGATGTTCATCGCGGGCAATCGGATCTTCACGTCGATGGCGCTCGGGACGATGCTCGTCGTGCTCTGCGCGGTGATCGGGTCGGTGACGGTGCTGCCGGCGGCGCTGTCGAAGCTCGGCGACCGCGTCGACTGGGGCCGCGTGCCGTACTTCGGGCGGCGGAAGCACGCGGCGGGCGAGTCGCGGACGTGGAAGTTCGTGCTCGACCGCGTGCTGCGCCGGCCCGTCGTCGCCGTCGTGCTCGCCGCAGGCGCGCTGCTCGTGGCCGCGTCGCCTGCGCTCCAGATGCACACGAAGCTGCCGAGCTTCACCGACATGCCGCGTGACATGCCGATCGTGAAGACGTACCGCGACGTCATCGCCGCGTTCCCCGGCGCGCCGACGCCGGCCGAGGTCGTCGTCCACGCGAAGAACGTGCGGACGCCGGCGATCGCGGCCGCGATCCAGAACCTCGAGCTCGTCGCGGTCGCGACGGGCCAGATGTACCAGCCGATTCTCGTCCGGATCAACCCGGACAGCACGGTCGCCGACATCCTCATCCCGCTCCAGGGGAACGGCGACGACACGGCGTCGCTCGCGGCGCTGCAGACGCTCCGCAGCGAGGTCGTGCCGGAGACGCTCGGGCGCGTCGGCGGGATCGACTACGCGGTCGGCGGCGCGACGGCCGGCACGCACGACTTCAACGAGCAGATGAAGTCGCGGATGCCGTGGGTGATCGCGTTCGTCCTCGGGCTCGCGTTCGTGCTCCTGCTGATGACGTTCCGCTCGATCGTGATCCCGCTGACCGCGATCGTGCTGAACCTCCTGTCGGTCGGCGCCGCGTACGGGCTGCTCGTCCTGATCTTCCAGCACACGTGGGCGCAGGGGATCCTGCAGTTCGACTCCAACTTCGCGATCACGTCATGGCTGCCGATGTTCCTGTTCGTCGTGCTCTTCGGGCTGTCGATGGACTACAACGTGTTCATCCTCAGCCGGATCAAGGAGCTGCGCGACGGCGGGCTGTCGACCGAGGAGGCCGTGTCGCGCGGCATCCGCCGGACGGCGGGCACCGTGACGAGCGCGGCGATCATCATGGTCGCGGTGTTCGCGATCTTCGGGACGCTGCACCTGATCATGATGAAGCAGCTCGGCGTCGGGCTCGCGATCGCGGTGCTCATCGACGCGACGGTGATCCGCGGTGTCCTGCTGCCGGCGACGATGAAGCTGCTCGGCGAGTGGAACTGGTACCTCCCGCGGCGGCTCGCGTGGGTGCCGTCGCTCGCGCCGGAGTCGAAGAGCCCGGCGCACGGGCACTAGTCTCCGCGCCGCTCGTCCTCCGGGAAGCAGGGCGCGCTCTCGAACGCGGCGAGGCCGGCCGGCCCGCGGCGCTCCTCGCGGCGGCGCGCGACCGCCCGCCGGCGCCGCGCCGTCGCGACCGCAGCGGACGCACCGACGAGACCGCCGAGCACGAACGACCGCAGACGTCTACGCCGGTCGTCGCCGTCCATGGGACGATTGTACGAATGCTGGTCGCGACCATCGGAGATCTCCTGCTCGACGTGATCGTCCGGCTCGAGGAGCCGCTCGCTCCGGGCGACGACGTGCGCGCGCGGACGCGCACCGGCGCGGGCGGCCAGGCGGCGAACGTCGCGGCGTGGGCCGCCTCGCTCGGGGCGGACGCGCGCTGCATCGCGAAGCGCGGCGACGACCCGGCGTCGGCGCTCGTCGCGGCCGAGCTCTCGCGGCACGGCGTCGAGCTCGCGGGGCCGATCGTCCCGGGCCGGACGGGCGTCGTCGTGTCCCTCGTCGCCGCGGACGGGGAGCGCTCGATGGCGTCGGACCGCGGCGTCGCGCCGAGCTTCGAGCCGGACGAGCTCGACGCGGCGTGGCTCGAGTGCGACGTGCTTCACGTGTCGGGGTACGCACTGCTGCGCGAGCCGGTCGACGCGACGGCGCGGCTCGCGGCGCGGCTCGCGCGCGAGCGCGGCGCGCGCGTCTCCGTCGACGTCGCCGCGTGGACGGAGATCCGCGCGTACGGGCCGGTGCGGTTCCGCGACGTGCTCGACGAGCTGGCGCCGGACGTCCTGTTCGCGACGGAGGCCGAATGGGAGATGCTCGGAGGCGCATATCTGACCGCGCCGGTCGGGGTGATCAAGCGCGGCGCGCGCGGCT
>Ga0335070_10009937_pt1 | contig 11127 bp, 10 predicted proteins | sample Lox_Sample_13_FD_206722 | JGI IMG/M metagenome (GOLD analysis project Ga0335070, IMG submission 206722) | Soil microbial communities from Loxahatchee National Wildlife Refuge, Florida, United States - Lox_Sample_1.3 | ecosystem: Environmental > Terrestrial > Soil > Wetlands | place: USA... | reverse complement strand
CCCGCCTGGACGATCGGATGCTCGATGCCGAGGAGCTCGGTGAGGCGGGTCTTCAGCCGCATCAGGACTTCTCTTTGCGCGTCTTGAAGGCGGCGACGCCGGCCGACCATTCCTTGCCGGCGAGATTCTCCTCGATCGCCTGGATCTCGATCTCGATGCCGCCCTTGAGGTCGGTCTCCAGGCCGCGGTCGATGCAGCGCTTGGCCAGGCGCATGGCCAGCGGCGGCGCCTTGGCGATGTGCTGCGCCATCGCCGCGGCTTCGTCGGCGAGCTTGCCGGACGGGACGATGCGGTTGACCAGGCCGATCGTCTTCGCTTCCTCGGCGGCGACGATCCGGCCGGTGAACAGCAGCTCCTTCGCCATCGCCTTGCCGACGATGCGCGGCAGCCGCTGGGTCGCGCCGACCGTGCCCCACTGCGCCTCGGGATAGCGGAACGACGCTTTCTCGGAGGCGAGGATGAAATCGCAGCAGGTGGCGATCTCGCACCCCGACCCGAAGCAGGCGCCGTCGACGATGGCGATCGCCGGAATCTCAAGAGCGGCGAGCGCCGCATAAGCGGCAAAGGCGCGCTGCCGGCGCTCTTTCACCCAATCCGGCGTCTTGCCTTCGCGCTCTTTGAGGTCGGCGCCGGCGCAAAACGCAGGGCCGTTGCCGCGCACCAGGAGCACGCGGGCGGACGGATCGCCGGCGACAGACCCGATCGCCGCTTTCAACGCGTCGCACATCTCGAGATTGAGGGCGTTGCGCTGATCCGGCCGGTTGAGCGTCAGGGTCGCGATGCCGTCCTTGGTTTCGAGAACAACCGTGCTCATCAGATCGCCTTTTCCGCTTTCAGCGCCGCGATCTCGTCGGCCGAGAGGCCGAGCATGTCGCGCAGCACGCTGTCGGTATGCTCGCCGAGCAATGGCGGCCGGCCGATCTCGGGATCGTCATAGCCGCCATAGCGCAGGGGGAGGCGCAGCGCCGGGAACGTGCCGACCTTCGGGTGCCGGAACTCGCCGACCAGGCCGCGCGCCTTGGCATGTGGATCGGCGAGCACTTCGTCGAGGGCGTTGATCGGCCCTGCCGGTACGTCGGCCGCATCGAGCGCGGCCAGCAAGGTGTCGCGATCCTGCTTGGCGATGGCCTGGCGCAGCGCCGTCATGACTTCGCCGCGCCGGCGCACGCGGGCGCTGTTCTTCTTCAGCTCGTCGTCCGCCAGCAGCCGTTCGAGGCCGAGCGCGCGGCACAGCGGCTCCCAGTGCTGATCGCTGCCGGTGATGTGCAGCCAGCGGCCGTCCCGGCATTGGAATGCCGCCGACGGCACCCGGCCGGGATGCTCGGTACCGGTGCGCGCCGGGACTTCGCCGAGCGCGAAGTAGCGCGCCGCCGCGATGGTGAGTTGCGCCACCTGGGCGTCGAACATCGAGAGATCGATGTAGCAGCCGTGGCCGCTCTGCGCGCGCGCCGCGAGGCCGCTCAAGGCGGCGATCGCGATCCACAGGCCGGAGGTGAGGTCCGACATCGGCAGGCCGGCCTTCACCGGGCCGCCGTCGGGCTCGCCGGTGAGGCTCATCAGCCCGCCCATCGCCTGGAAGATGGTGTCGTAGCCTTTGCGATGCGCATACGGGCCGGTCTGCCCGAAGCCGGTGTTGGCGACGTAGATCAGGCGCGGGTTGAGCGCCTTGAGGTCCTCATAGCCGAGCCTGCTTTCCGCGAGCGTCCCGGGCGGGAAGTTCTCGACCAGCACGTCCGCCTTGGCCGCGAGCTTGCGCGCGATGTCCTGTGCCTTGGGCGATTTGAGGTTGAGGGTCAGCGAGCGCTTGGCGCGGTTGAAGGCGAAGAAGTAGCCGCTTTCCTGCGCCGACTTGTCTTTGCCGAACATCGGCTCCCAGGTGCGGGTCTCGTCGCCGCTCCCCGGCCGCTCGATCTTCACCACGGTGGCGCCGAGCTCGGCCAGGATCATGGTCGCGAGCGGTGCCGCCAGCACCCGCGAAAAGTCGAGGACGAAGATGCCGTCGAGCGGCTTCATGCGCCGGGCTTCTTCCGGAAGCTGCGCATCTTGATGTTGAGGTCGCGGCCGGCGCGCATCGCGTCGCCGTATGGCATCTCGGCGACCTTGTAGAACAGCTCCTTGGTCGCGCGCATCGCGGCCGGCTCGACCATGGCCAGCTGCTCGGCCAAAGCCACTGCTTCGTCCAGCAGCTTGTCATCGCCGACGACGCGGTTCACGAGATTGAGGGCCAGCGCCTGCTCGGCCGTGAGCGAGGCCCCGAGGCCGACGAGCTCGAATGCCTTCTTCGGCCCGAGCTGGCGGACAAGACCGGTCATCACCAGGGCGGCGACGATGTCGTGCTTGGTCTCGGGGTAGCCGAGCTTGAGGGTCGGGGAGGCGACGACGAGATCGCAGGCGAGACACAAGCCGGCGCCGCCGCCAACGGCGTGGCCGCGTGCGGCGGCGACGATCGGTTTGGTGTTGGCAGGGAACGCCATGTGCAAACGCATGGTGAGGTCGGCGCGCGCCGCCACCAGGTCGGCATGATCGGGCGTCAGGCTCGAGAACTCGGACGTATCGGCGCCGGCGCAGAAGGCGCGGCCGGCGCCGGTGACCACGATCGCGCGCACCGCCTCGTCGTTTGACGACGCCTGCAACGCGTCGAGCAGCGCCGTCGTCAGCTCGCCGTTGAGCGCGTTGAGCTTGTCCGGCCGGTTCATCGTCAATATGCGGACGGCGCCGCGCGCCTCGGTCAGCAGCACGTCAGCCATGCGCCGCCTCCGTGAAGCCGAGGCCGGTGCGCGTCACTTTCCCGAAGAGCTGCCGGCCCAAGGCCTCCTCGCAGAAACGCGCCGTCTCGACCAGCCGGTCCATGTCGAGGCCGGTCTCGACCCCCATGTTCTCGAACATCGCCGCCAGGTCCTCCGTGCAGACGTTGCCCGTGTAGCCGCCGCCGTACTTGATCTGTGCCGGATGGCCGCCGACGCCGCCGAACGACGTGTCGAAATGCCGCACACCGGCGTCGAATGCGGCGACGCAGTTGGCGAGGCCGGTGCCGCGGGTGTCGTGGAAATGCGCGATCGGGGTCACCCCGGGTACTTCGGATTTCACGCGGCGGAACATCGCGCCGATCGAGCGCGGCGTGCCGAGCCCGGTCGTATCACCCAGCGCGACGAGCTTGACGCCGATGTCGGCGAACCGCTGCACGTCGTCCAGCACGACGCCCGGGTCAACCGCGCCTTCGAACGGGCAGCCGAACGCCACCGAGATCACGCCGATCATCCGGAACCGGTCCGCCGCGGCCTGCGCCATCTCGGTGATCTTGATCCATTGCTCGGCGCGCGACGATTTCAGGTTCTTCTGCGTATGCGCCTCGGTCGCGGAGACGAGGAGACTGATCTCGTTCACGCCGTGACCGGCGTCGGCATCGGCCAGCGCGCGCTCGACCGCGCGAAGGTTCGCGCAGGTCGCCTTGTAATAGACTCCCGCCTTGCGCTTTAACGACGCGAGCAACTCGCTCGCGTCAGAAAACTGCGGCACGACCTTCGGATTGGAATAAGACGTCGCCTCGATGCGCGTGAAGCCTGTTGCCGCGAAGCGGTCGAGCAGGGCCAGCTTGCGTTCGGTCGGCACGAACTCCGGCTCGTGCTGCAGCCCGTCACGGGCAAAACATTCGCAAAGGATGACGTGATCGGACATGTGGGACCCTGGGCCGAACAGTAGCAACACTTGATCGTCTTGGGTACCATCAGCCCTCCACCGCAGGAGAGACCGCATGCGCATCTTGATCGCCTCCGTCGCGGCCCTGGTCTTCGCGCTGGCGGCGGCTTCCGACGCGCACGCCTCCTGGCCGAACCAGCAGGACGGCGACTTCGTCATCAAGGACTTCAAGTTCGCGAGCGGCGAGACGCTGCCTGAGCTCAAGATCCACTACACCACCTTGGGCGTGCCGAAGCGCAATGCCGCCGGCGCCATCGTCAACGGCGTGCTGCTCCTGCACGGGACGAGCGGCACCAGCCGCAACTGGCTGCAGGCGCCGGTCGCCGAAGAGCTTTACGGCGAAGGCCAGCCGCTGGACGCCTCGCAGCACTTCATCATTCTCCCCGACGGCATCGGCCGCGGCGGCTCGAGCAAGCCGAGCAACGGGCTGCGCACCAAGTTCCCGCACTATCGCTACCGCGACATCGTCGAGGCCGAGCACCGGCTGGTCACCGAAGGCCTCAACGTCGCGCATCTGCGGCTCGTGCTCGGCACGTCGATGGGCGGCATGCACTCGTGGATGTGGGCGGAGATGTATCCCGAGCTGATGGACGGCGTGGTGCCGATCGCCAGCCAGCCCGTGCCGGTCACCGGCCGCAACTGGCTCTATCGCAAGATGGCGATCGAGGCGATCCGTCACGATCCGGACTGGAACGAGGGCAACTACGAGAAGAATCCGACGCACTACGTCTACACGGCGCCGTTCAGCGCGCTGATGACGGAGAGCCCGGTGCGCCTCGGCGAGCGCGGCCCGACCCGCGAGGCGACCGACGCCATGTATCAGAGCATGGTCGAGAACGTCCGCAAGGGCGACGCCAACGACCAGCTCTACGCCACCGAGGCCGTCATGGACTACGATCCGTCGGGCGATCTGCACAAGATCAAGGCGCGTTTGCTCGCGATCAACTTCGCCGACGACGAGGTCAACCCGCCGGAGCTGCATGTGGTCGAGCCGGCGATCGCGAAGATCCCGAACGCCAGGTTCGTGCTGATCCCGGCGAGCGACAAGACGCACGGCCACTACACGTACAATCTGGCCGCGGTCTGGAAAGCGCATCTCGCGGAGTTCATGAAGACCCTGCCGTGACAATCTGCCAGCATCTCGATCCGTGGACGCCGCGGACGTTCGGCCAGGCGCTGGCCGAGATGGCGGCGGCGCGGCCCACGGCGCCGGCCATCGTCGCCAGCGGCAAGCGCCTTTCCTATGGCGAGCTCCATGAGCAGGCGCGCCGTGCCGCCGCCGGCTTGCGCGCCCTCGGCATCCGCCATCGCGACCACGTCGCCGTATGCATGGAGAACTCTGTCGAGTGGGCGGCGCTGTTCTATGGCTGTGCGCTGATCGGCGCCGTCGTCGTTCCCGTCAATACGCGGTTCAAGGAGAACGAACTGCGCTATTGCCTGACGCAGTCCGACGCCAAGGCGCTGATCGTCGTCGACCGTTTCCTCAAGATCGACTTCGTGGCGATGCTGCGGACGGTTTGCCCGGAGATCGACCGGTCCCTGCCCGGCGCGTCATTGCCGAAGCTCGGCGCCGTCGTCGTGCGCGGCACCGACGTGCCGGCCGCGGCGAAGCCCTTCGCGCTGCTGCAAGCGCCGGTGCCGGCGGAAGCCGCCGCCGATCTGCAGCGCGCCACGGCCGAGGTCCGCGCCGGCGACGTGGCCCTGATCCAGTACACGTCCGGGACGACCGCCGATCCCAAGGGCGTGATGCTCACGCACGAGAACATGCTGCGCAACGCGGCGAACGTCGCGGCGTGCATGGCCATGCGGCCGGATGACCGCTATTTCAGCCCGCGCGTCTTCTATCATGTCGCCGGCACGACCTTGTCGATCCTGGCCGCGCTGACCGCGGGCGCCTGCCTCGTCACCTTGCCATCCTTCGATGTCGATGAGGCCCTGCGTCTCCTCTCCGAGGAGCGCTGCACCCTGATCTCGGGCAACGACACGATCTTCCTGATGATCTTCAACCATCCGCGCCGCGAGCAGTACAAGCTGCACCTGCGCGGCGGCTGGGCGGCGGCCGGCATCGAGGTCATGCAGCGGGCGCGCGACCGTCTCGGCTTGCGCGATCTCGTCTACGCCTACGGCCTCTCCGAGGCGTCGCCGAACGTGATCATGTCGCGGTTCGACGAGCCGGTCGAAGACCGCCTCGCCGGCATCACGCGCCCGCACAAAGGTGTCGAGGTGCGGACGGTCGACCTCGCGACGGGCACCGTTCAGCCGCCCGGCATCCCCGGCGAGATCCAGGTGCGCGGCTGGAGCGTGATGAAGGGCTACTACAACAAGCCCGAGGCTACGGCGGCGGCACTGCTGCCCGACGGTTGGCTGCGCACCGGCGATCTCGGCGTCATGGACGAACGCGGCCGGCTGCGCTTCATCGGCCGCGCCAAGGACATGCTGCGCGTCGGCGGCGAGAACGTGGCGCCGGCCGACGTCGAGGAAGTGCTGCACGCGCATCCCAAGGTCAAGCAGGCGCAGGTGATCGGCGTGCCCGATCCCCGGCTCAACGAGGTCGTCGCCGCCTATGTCGTGCTGAACGAAGGAACGCAAAGCGATCCGGAGGAGTTGATTGCGTGGTGCCGGTCGCGCTGCGCCAACTTCAAGGTGCCGCGCTATCTGCGCATCATCGACACCTTCGAAGGCATCGGCATGACCGGCAGCAACAAGGTGCAGAAGCACAAGCTGCGCGAGCAGGCATTGAAGGACTTCAGGCTGGGCTGAGGCTCCGCGCGAACCGCTGCATGTCGACGGGGCGGCGCCGGCGGCCCCAGGTGCCGGGCGGGCCGTCGAAGACGCCGGCGCACGCGGCGCCACACTGGCCGCAGCGTCCGTCGTCGGTCAGGTTCCACGCCGTGATCTCGTACCAGTCGCGGCCGATCACGCGTTGGCCGCAGGCGTGGCAATAGGTGCTGTCCCCGGCTTCGTGATGGACGTTGCCGACATAGACGTAGCGCAGCCCGTTGGTGATCGCGATCTCGCGCGCGCGCAGCAGGGTCGCGGCCGGCGTTGGCGTCTGGTCGAGCATCTTGTAGTCGGGATGGAAGGCCGAGAAATGCAGCGGCACGCCCGGCCCGAGTTTCTCGGCGATCCAGCTCGTCATGGCGTCGAGCTCGGCGTCGGAATCGTTCTCGCCGGGGATCAGCAGGGTCGTGATCTCGGTCCAGCAGCGCGTCTCGCGCACCAGGTATTCGAGCGTCTCGAGCACGTCCTTAAGGTGGGCGCCGCAGACCCGGCGGTAGAAATCCTCGTTGAACGCCTTGAGGTCGATGTTGGCCGCGTCGGCGTGGCGGTAGAGCTCGGCCCGGGCTTCCGGGGTGATGTAGCCGGCCGACACCATCACCGACTTGATGCCCTCGGCGCGGCAGGCCTCGGCGGTCGCGGCCGCGTATTCGAGGAACACCGTCGGGTCGTTGTAGGTGAAGGCGACCGACCGGCAGCCGAGCGCCTTGGCGGCGCGCGCGAGCATCTCGGGCGTCGCCGCGTCGGCCAAGGTGTCGGTCTCGCGCGACTTGGAGATGTCCCAGTTCTGGCAGAACTTGCAGGTGAGATTGCAACCGGCGGTGCCGAACGACAGCACCGGGGTCCCCGGCAGGAAATGGGCCAGCGGCTTCTTCTCGATCGGGTCGACGCAAAAGCCCGAGGACCGGCCGAAGGTGGTCAGCACCATCCGCTCGCCGTCGCGGGCGCGCACGAAGCACAAGCCGCGCTGGCCGTCATTGAGACGGCAGAAGCGCGGACAGACGTCGCACTGCAGCCGGCCATCCGGCAGCGAATGCCAATGGTTCGCAGCTACGATCGACGGATCCGAGAGCGAAGTCGTTGTCAAAGTTGAGTGTCCGGCCGGCGGCTTGACATTGCTGTGGGAGAGATAGGGAATGGCGGAGCCGACTTCCAGGTGTACCGCTCACGAGGCGCGCATGGCTGCCTTTCGCGAAAGCGCCGTCCGGCCGCCGGCCGTCGCCGGGACCTTTTACTCCGACGGGCCGAAATCGCTCGCGGCGGATATTGACCGCATGCTGGCGGCGGTGCCGGCTCCGGCCGGACTCGCGCCCAAGGCGATCATCGTCCCGCATGCCGGCTACATCTATTCCGGGCCGATTGCCGCGTCGGCCTACGCGCTGCTCGCGCCGCTTCGCGGCTGCATCCGCCGCGTCGTGCTGCTCGGGCCGGCGCACCGCGTCGCCTTGCGCGGGTTCGCGCTGCCATCGGCAACGGCATTCCGCACGCCATTCGGCGACGTGCCGGTCGACCGCGCGGCGATCGACGACCTGAAGCGCCTGCCGCTGGCCCAGGTGCGCGACGACGCCCATGCCGACGAGCACAGCCTCGAGGTGCATCTGCCGTTCCTGCAGCGCGTGCTCGGCGACTTTGCCGTCGTGCCCGTCGTCGTCGGCGATGCCGCCGCGGATAAGGTGGCGGAACTCCTCGATCGTGTCTGGGGTGGTCGCGAAACGCTGATCGTCATCTCGTCCGATCTCAGCCACTACTACGATTATGCCGTTGCCAAGGGCCTCGACGCCGAGACCGCCGCGGCCATCGAACGCTTCGACGGACCGTCCTTGGACGAGGAGTCCGCCTGCGGGCGCATTCCGATCCGCGGCCTGCTGCAGGTCGCCAAGCGCCGCGGCCTCGTCTGCCGGCGGCTCGACCTGCGCAACTCGGGCGACACGGCGGGGCCGCAGGATGAGGTCGTCGGCTACGGCGCCTGGAGTTTCACGGCGGCGCCGACCTCATGACCGGCAGCCAGCAGGACGTGATCGACTTCCTGATGCGCCCGGAGACCTACGGCCTTCCCGCATCGGCGAAGGTCGCGCGCACCGAGACGCACGGCGCGCTGGTCTTCCTCGCCGGCGACTACGCCTACAAGCTGAAGCGCGCGGTCAAATATCCGTATCTCGACTATTCGACGGCGGAGCTGCGCCGCGACGCCTGCCGGGCCGAGCTCGCGGTCAACCGCCGCGCCGCCGCCGACCTCTATCTCGAGGTGAAGGCCGTCGAACGCGCGGCCGGCGGCTTGCGGCTGGCCGGCGCCGCCGAAGCGGAAGCGCCGCTCGACTGGGTGCTGGTGATGCGGCGCTTCGATGAGGCCGATCTCCTCGAGCAGATGCGCATCGCCGGCCGCCTCACGCCTGCCCTGATGCGCGAGCTCGCCGAGATCGTCGCCGCGTTCCACGAGGCGGCGGAGCGCCGGCCGCGCTTCGGCGGTGCGGCCGCGATGTCGTCGATCGTCGAAGGCAACATCAAGGTGATCGAGACCATGAGTCGCGTGTTCGACACCACGCGCATCGACGCGCTGGCGCGGCTCTCCTGGGCCGCGGTCGAGCAGACCGGTCCGCTCCTCGACCGAAGGCGCGGCGAGGGGCGGGTGCGGCGCTGCCATGGCGACCTGCACCTCAACAACATCTGCCTGTGGCAGGGACACCCCGTCCTGTTCGACGCCATCGAGTTCAACGAGGAATTCGCCAGCATCGACGTGCTCTATGACCTCGCGTTCCTGCTGATGGATCTCGACCGCCACGGGCTGCGCGCCTTCGCCAACCTCGTGCTGAACCGCTATCTCGAGCGCACCGGCGACTACGGCGGGCTCGCCGCCTTGCCGCTGTTCCTGTCCTGCCGCGCCGCGATCCGCGCCCATGTGACGGTCACCCGTGCGGAGGCGATGCACACGCAGGCCGGGCTGGACGAGGCGCGCACCTTGCTCGATCAGGCGATCCGTTATGTCGAGCCGGTGCCGCCGCGGCTGATCGCCGTCGCCGGCGTCTCCGGCACCGGCAAATCGACGGTCGCGCGTGCGGTCGCTCCGGCGCTGGGCGAGGCGCCGGGCGCCGTGATCCTGCGCAGCGACGTCTTCCGCAAGCGGATGATGGGCGTGGAGGAAACGAAGAAGCTGCCGGCGTCGGCCTACACGACCGAGGTCAGCGACCGCGTCTTCGCGACATTGGCGGAGACGGCGGGTGCGCTGCTGCGGGCCGGCCATAGCGTGATTCTCGACGCCGTCTACGGCGATCCGCGCTACCGGGCCGATCTCCGGCATGTGGCGCAGGGCGCCGGCGCGCGCTTCGACGGCATCTGGTTAGTGGCCTCGGTCGAGGTGCTGGAGGCGCGGATCAAAGGCCGGCACGGCGACGCGTCCGACGCGACGGCCGAGGTGCTGCGCGACCAGCTCGCCAAGATCCAGCCGCCGGCGGATTGGCTGCGCGTCGACGCCGCGCGGCCGGTCGACGAGATCGCGGCCGATATCCGGACACGGCTGTCACTGCGAGCGTAGCCCGGGTTTGCAAGGGGCTTCGCCCCTTGCAGGAAGTAGGGGGCAGTCCACGGCCGCGTCACCGGCCCCTGGATTGCTTCGCGCGTTTTCACGCGCTCGCAATGACGAATCACTTCCGCGGCTGACACAGCGGACAGTAATAGGTCGTCCGGCCGGCCGCGGTCATCACGTGCAGCGCGCCGTGGCCGCGCGGGCATTGGCCGCCTTTCTCGCGCTGGCGCAGCAGATAGCTCTTCGGAAGCTTCTCGGTGAAGCTCTCCGCCCCGGCGCCGGCCTTGATCGAGGCCTGAAACACGCGGCGCATGGCCGCGAACACCGCCTTGATCTGGGCCGGCGTCAGCCGGCCGACGTCGGTCAAGGGATGCAGCCGCGTCTGGAACAGGATCTCGTCGGCGTAGATGTTGCCGATGCCGGCGATCTTGCTCTGGTCCATCAGCACCGCTTTCAGGCCGCCTTTCTTGCCCAGTGCCGCGCGGAATTCCTTCACGGTGAAGCGCGGGTCGAGCGCGTCCGGCCCGAGGCGCTGCTTCTTGACGAAGGCATCGGCGTCGTCGACGACGCCGACCCGGCCGAACAGGCGCGGATCGATATAGCCGAGATGATCGGAACGGAAGTCGAACCGCACGCGGTCGTACTTCGGCTCCGCCTGGCCGTCCTTGAACGCCGCGAGATACCCGGTCATGCCGAAATGCATGGTGAGCCAGCCGCCTTTGCTCAGGCGCGCCAGCAGATGCTTGCCGTGCCGGCGGGTGGCGGTGAACTGCGATCCGACCACGCGCCGCGCCAGCTCGCCGGCTGAGATCTTGGCCAGGGCGCGCTTGTCCCCGACATGCACGCCGGTGACCGTCTTCTTCAGCGCGTGGCGCTTGAAATAGCGCGTGTAGTTCTCGACATCGGGCAGCTCGGGCATGGGGCGACCTTCGCTCGTGTTTTTCCCGTCATCGCGAGGAGCGCAGCGACGAAGCGATCCAGGTTAGTGCGCCGGACTCTGGATTGCTTCGCTGTGCTCGCAATGACACGGCATTACGCCCGGCGGTCCTGGCGGATCATGTCGGCGCCATTTTCGGCGATCATCATGGTCGGCGCGTTGGTGTTGCCCGACGTGATCGTCGGCATGATCGACG
>Ga0335070_10009936_pt1 | contig 11127 bp, 11 predicted proteins | sample Lox_Sample_13_FD_206722 | JGI IMG/M metagenome (GOLD analysis project Ga0335070, IMG submission 206722) | Soil microbial communities from Loxahatchee National Wildlife Refuge, Florida, United States - Lox_Sample_1.3 | ecosystem: Environmental > Terrestrial > Soil > Wetlands | place: USA... | reverse complement strand
GAGAACCGGCTTGCGCAGGCGCCCGAGCCGCTTCAGGAGCGAAAAGTTCTGCATGTTGCGCGCGCCCACCTGGAGGCAGTCGGCGTGCTCCGCGACGACGTCCACGGTCTCCGTGTCCAGGACTTCGGTGATGATCGGCAGGCCGGTCTCCGCGCGCACGCGCGCCAGGATCTTCAGCCCTTCCACCCCGAGCCCCTGGAACGAGTAGGGCGAGGTCCGGGGCTTGTACGCGCCGCCGCGGTAGAGCGTCGCGCCGGCGTCGCGGACCCGCCGTCCGATCTCGATCGCCTGCGCCTCGGACTCGACGGCGCACGGGCCGGCGACCAGGGCCAGGCGCGGACCGCCGACCGGAACCCCGCGGATCGAGACGACGGTGTTCTCGCGCTTGGCCTCCCGGGAGACGAGCTTGTAGGGCGCCGAGACCGGGATGACCTCGGCCACCCCCGGCAGGTTTTCGAAGGCGGCCCGGTCGACCGCTCCGCGGTTCCCGGTGATGCCGATCGCCGTCCGCTGGGCGCCGGGGATGGGGTGGGCCTGCAGCCCCAACCCCCGGACCGTGCCGACGACGCGTTCGACGTCCTCCGCGGTCGCGGCCGCGTCCATGACGATGAGCATTGGGGTGCTATCATCTTGGGCGCACGTCACACTGTCAAACGCCGCGCCAAAGCGCTCGGAAGGAGCCGGACGCCGTGAAAAAGAGCCTGCTTCTGGGACTGGCCGCGCTCGTCCTGGCGACGGGGCCTCTCTTCGCCTACGTCATCAAGCTCAAGGACGGCTCGCTCATCTTCGCGAAGACGAAGTACACCGTCAAAGGCGACAAGGCCATCGTGACGCTGGAGAACGGCACCGTCACCGCGATGAAACTGGAGCTGATCGACGTCGAGGGCTCGGAGAAGTACAACAAGGAGAACTTCGGCAACGTCGTCGCCATCGACACCCCCGACAGCCGGAAACCGACGCCGGCTCCCGACAAGGTGCCCGCGACCCGGCTCCAGGATTACATCAAGGAGAACAAACCGCGCATGGCGCTGCCGTCGCACGACGACAAGGCCTCGGCCGACGGCAGCGGCCCCTCGTTCCAGCCGGTCGACCCCAACCTGCAGGCGGCGGTCGCCCGCGTCTTCGACGGCGCCGGCATCTCGCAGTACAAGCTGACGAATTTCCGCGGCAAGACCGGCCTCCTCGTCACGACCAACACCGAGGAGCAGGTCTTCAACGCCCTGAACGCCGCCGCGCGCGCCCTCTCCGACCCCCAGACGCGGGGCGTCTCCCTGACCGTCCACATCATCCTGACGACGTCGTCGGGCGATTCCGGCGGCACGCTCGACATGTCGCCGGAGCAGGCGCGCCTGCTGGTCAACGGGCAGGTCTCGGCCGCCGACTTCTTCGTCAAGAACGTCGCGCTCTAGCGCGCGACTCGCGAGCCGCGGTTTCCGGCGCGCTTCGCGCCGCCGGAGGAAACGAGGAGCCTGCCATGGCCAGAACGCCCCAGACGTACGAGAACCACGCGCGCTACGTTCCGCTCTTCCACTTCGGCCTCTTCGGGATCCTGCTCGTCAACTTCGTCTACGCCGCGATCCAGCTGGTGAAGGCCTTCACCGCCGGCAACGTCGTCGCGGCGCTCATGGCGGTGGCGTATTTCCTGATCTTCTTCTTCATGCGCACCTTCGCGACGACCGTGCAGGACCGCATCATCCGCCTCGAGGTGCAGCTGCGCCTCGAACGGATCCTGCCGGCAGACCTGAAGCCGCGCATCCGCGAGCTGTCGCGACCCCAGCTCATCGCCCTGCGCTTCGCCGGCGACGGCGAGATGGCCGGGCTCGTTCGCGAGGTGCTCGAGAAGAACCTGCAGCGGCGGGGCGAGATCAAGAAGAAGATCCGGGACTGGCAAGCGGACCACTTCCGCGTCTGACGCGCGAGGCGGGCGGCGCGCGGCGCCTCTAGGACTCGAGCTCCTCCGGCATCGGCGTCAGGTAGTAGCGGGCGTCCTCCCCCACCGTCCGGCGGAAGCGGTCCGCGAAGGAGACGAAGTCGCCCGCGGTCTCGTCGAGGAAGATGCGCTCGACGCGGTGGAGCGGGAAGAAGACGGTCGAGGGCAGCACGGTAACCGTCTCCCGCCGGGCGATCTCGTGGAGCCAGCCCTCGAAGCCTTCGAGCGAGAGACCGCGGACGGTCACGCCGGAGTTGTCCCGCTCCTTCAGGACGCCCCAGAACTTCTCTTTCGGGTTGACGAGGTGGACGAGGACGAACTCGCCGATCTTCATGGCCCGCCCATTCTCCCCTCTCCCGGCGGGAGCGGGGCCGGGGGCGAGGGGCGTTGCGAGAGCTCGATGAGCACGCCGCCGCCGGCCTCCGGGTGCAGAAACGCGACGCGCTTGCCGTCGGCGCCGGGAACGGCCTGTCGGTGGATCAGGCGGAAGCCCTTCGCGGCGAGGTCCTCGAGCGCCGCCTCGAGGTCGTCGACCGCGAAGCAGACGTGATGGATCCCGCCGCCGCGCCGGGCCAGGAATTTGGCGATCGGCGAGTCGGGCGAGGTCGGCTCGAGCAGCTCGATGCGGCTCTCCCCGACCGGGAGAAACGCCGCGACGACCTGCTGGCCGGCGACGGTCTCGCGCCCGGCTTCGACGAGGCCGAGGGCGCGGTAGATCGGGAGCGCCGCGTCGATCGACGGGACGGCCACCCCGAGGTGATCGATGCGGTACGCCTTCACGCACGTCCTCCCGCGGCCGCTTCGCGCGGCCCGCGCACCAGGCCGTCGAAGAGTCGTCCCGCCGCGGCGTAGGGATCCTCGCGCCGCTCCTCCACGGCGCGCACGGCCTGCTCGAGGCCGTCCCGCTCCGGCGCGCGCGCCTCGACGGCCTGGCGAAACCGCGCGTCGAGCAGCGCGAGCAGCCGTGCCCGCGCGCGCCGCGCCCGCCGCCGCTGCCCTTCCCCGGACCGCGCCAGGTGCGCGCCGTGCGCCTCGAGTGCCGCGACCAGCTCGGGCACGCCCGCCGCCGTCGGCGCCGACGTCTTGACGATGGGCGGCCGCCAGGGCGGGTGGCCGGCGAAGTCGAGCATCATCGACAGCTCCGCCACGGCCCGGTCGGCGCCCTCGCGCTCGGCCTTGTTGACGACGAAGACGTCCGCGATCTCGAGGATCCCGGCCTTGATCGCCTGGATGTCGTCGCCGAGGCCCGGCACGAGCACGACGGCGATCGTGTCGGCCGCCCGCACGACGTCCACCTCGTCCTGGCCGACACCGACCGTCTCGATGAGCACCGGGTCGTACCCCGCGGCGTCGAGCACGTCGACCGCGTCATTGGTGGCGCGGGCGAGGCCGCCGAGCGCGCCGCGCGTCGCCATCGACCGGATGAAGACGCCCGGATCCGTGTAGATCTCGGCCATGCGGATCCGGTCGCCGAGGATCGCTCCGCCGGTAAACGGCGACGACGGGTCGACGGCGACGATGCCGACTCGGCGGCCTTCGCGGCGATACGCCTGCGCGAGGCGCTGGACGAGCGTCGACTTGCCGGCGCCGGGCGGACCCGTGATCCCCACGATCCGGGCGCGGCCCGTTTTCGGGAAGAGGCGGCGCAGGAGCGCCGGCACCGCGGCCGAGTCCCGCTCGACCTCGGAGATGGCGCGGCCGATCGCCCGGGCACGCCCTTCCAGCACGCCGCGCGCGAGCTCCTCGGAAGCGCCGCCCGCGGCGGTCATGCGCCGCCGAGCAGCTGCCTGGCGATGACGAGCTTCTGGATCTCGCTCGTCCCTTCCCCGATCGTGCAGAGGCGCACGTCGCGGTAGAGCTTCTCCACGGGGAAGTCCTTCGTGAACCCGTAGCCGCCGTGGATCTGGATCGCCCGTTCCGTCGCGCGCACGGCCGCCTCGGAGGCGTAGAGCTTGGCCTGGGCGGACAGCTTCGTGACCGGTTCACCCGCGTCTTTGGCCGCCGCCGCGCGCTCGGTCAGCAGGCGCGCCGCGTCGATCTCGGTCGCCATTTCGGCCAGATAGAACTGGATCGCCTCGAAGTCGCAGATCGGCCGCCCGAACTGCCGGCGCTGGCGCGCGTACGACAGGGCCGCCGCGCAGGCGCCCCGCGCGAGTCCGACCGAGAGGGCGGCGATCGAGATCCGGCCGCCGTCGAGAATCTTCATCGAGTCGACCCAGCCCGAGCCGAGCTCGCCGAGAAGGTGGTCCGCCGGGACGCGGCAGTCCTCCATGACGAGCGTGCAGGTGTCGGAGGCGCGCATCCCGAGCTTGTTTTCCTTCTTGCCGACGCGAATGCCCGGGTTGTCGAGTTCGACGATGAACGCCGAGATGCCCTTGTTGCCCCGCGCGCGGTCGGTCACGGCCATGAGGACGGCAACCCGCGCGACCGACGCGTTGGTGATGAAGTTCTTCGAGCCGTTCAGGACCCAGGAATCACCGTCGCGCACCGCGGTCGTCTTCGTGCCGCTCGAGTCCGAGCCCGCTTCGGCCTCGGTCAGCCCCCACGCCGCGAGCCACTCGCCCGAGGCGAGCTTCGGGACGTACTTCCGCCGCTGGGCCTCGGTCCCCAGCTGAAAAATGTGGTTCGTCCCGAGGCTGTTGTGCGCGGCGAGGGAGAGCGCGATCGACGGGTCGACCGACGCGATCTCCTCGACGATCGCCTGGTAGTCCATGTACGAAAGGCCCGCGCCGCCGTAGGCCTCGGGGAAGAGGACCCCGAGGAACCCGAGCTCGCCGAGCTTGCGGAACACCTCGCGCGGGAACTCCTGCGCCTCGTCCCAACGCATGACGTTCGGACGGATCTCGGCTTCGCAGAAGTCGGACAGGGTCTGCAGGATCGCCCGACGCTCGGCCGACACGGCGGTGGTCATGCCGTTGATTCTACCGTTCCGCGCTCCGGGAGCGCCTAGCGCGTCGAAGGCGCCGCGGGCGCCGTCACGCCGGAAGCCTGCACGATGTCGATGCCGGTGTAGTAGTGGCGCAGGATCCGGTCGTACGTCTCGCCGGCCAGGGCCATCCCGAAAGCGCCGTTCTGGCACAGACCGACGCCGTGGCCCCAGCCCCGCCCCAGGAACACGAACTCGGCCTGGCCATCCGCCCCCTCGACCCGCGCCACGGTGAACAGCATCTCGGGCATTTCGACCGCCTGGCGCAGCTCGAAGCGCTTGAAGACGGTCTCGGCGAGGTCGGTCTTGACGCGCATCTCGATCGCGCGCCCCGACGGCGCCCGCTTGACGACGGTGATTTCGCGCACTTCGTTGCCCGCGATTCGACCGGACATCCGCCGCGCGAGCTCGCGGGCCGGCACGCGCCGGACCCATTCGGTCCACGCCGAGTCGCGCTCGGCGACGGGCCCGTCGGCCTCGAGCTCGACCCACAGCGCCAGGACCCGCGGTCCCGCGCGCAGCCACCGCAGCTTGTCCCCGGGCCGGAGCGTCAGCGACGCCGTCGGGAGAAACGCGTTGCCGACCCGCCGCGCCAGCGGCACGTCCGGATCCACGGGGAGGCCCTGGCGGCCGTCGGCCGTCTTGATCCAGAGGTTCGCGCCCTCGCGCGACAGGAAGCGGCCCGAGCCCTCGGTCACCCCGAGCAGGCGCAGCGCGACCGAGAACAGCAGCCCGCCGTACTCCTCCTCGCTCAGCTCGCGGTCCGCCGGCGGAATCAGGTCGCCGGCGAAACGGAAGCGCAGCAGGAACTCGTAGGCCGACCGCGCCGACCCCGACAGCCCCGCGACCGCGGACGGCCGCTCGGCGTCGTAGCTCTCGTCGAGCGGGGTCAGGTGCAGCGCCTTCGCCTCGGTCAGGCCGAACTCCTCGATGAGCGATGGGTAGACGGCCGACGGCGTCAGCTTCGCCGGCGGCTCGCCGCGCCGCGGAACCCCGGCGAGGCGCTGCGCGGCCGCGAGACTCGCCGCGCGGGGCGCCGCGGTCTTCTTCGGCAGCGAGCGCCGGAGCGCGTAGCCCCGCCAGGCGAGGCCGCTCCGCGGCTCGAGGCCCCCGTCGCGCGGCACGGCGGCGCCGGCGAGCTCCTGGGAGGGCAGCTCGCCGCACGGCACCGAGACGAGATACGGAACCGGACCGCCGGCGAAGACGTTCTCGACGTTCTCGGTCATGCCGCCGCAGGTCGAGACGAAGAGCGCGTCGGCAAACTGACCCTGATAGGCGAGGACGAGACCGCGCGTGCCGTCGACTGCCGCCGTCGAGAGGGGGTCCTCGGCCGCGGCGCCGCCATAGGCCTGGCACTTCGGTCCGGGGCAGATGTCGTAACCCTCGGCCTCGAACTGCCCGCGGTGCGCGAGGGCGTAAGTGCGCGCCGCGACGGCCTGCGCCTTGAGGCTCTCGATCGCGTCGAAGCGCTTCGGCCCCATCTCCGCCGGCACGACGCCGTACAGGTACTCCTCGAGGTCGACGCGATTGACCACGTTCAGCAGGCCGCGCGGGTTGACCAGGATCCGCAGGCTCCCCCGGTACGCCACGCCGTCGGCGACGACGCGCACGTCGGCGGCCGGGGTGAACACGTCGATCGGCGAGGGAAGCACGAGCGCCGGCCCCGACGTGTGCGCGACCGTGATCGTGGCGGGCGCCGCGGCGGGCGCCGGCAGCGCGCCCGGCACGACGAAGCCGTCCTGCCCCGCGGCCTTGAGCTTCGCGAGGAACGCGTCGGCGTCGGCGCGCGCCGGAAACGCGCCGAGGAGAACCCGGTAGACGCCGCGGTCGGCCGAGAACGCGACGGCCGCGGGCATGGCCCAGGTCGCCGTCAGGCGATCCGCGAGCCGGCGCGCCGGCTCCTCCTGCGAGAAGGCCCCGGCCTGGATCTGGAAGGATTGGGCCGGCGTTGCTCCGTTCGGGCGAAACGTCACGGGACCCTGGAGCAGCTCGGCCCGATCTCCCGAGGCGACGACCCAGACGGTGCCGGCGCTGCCGAGCGAGAAGTCGGTCGCGTCGCTCTTCAAGCCGACCCGATACAGCGTGCCCGACGGCGCCGCCGTCACCGGGGGCGTCACACGCACGGAAGGGATCGGCAGCGGGGCCTCGGGCGTCTCCGGCGACGCGGCGGGAGGCTTCGACGGCGGCGTGGCACAGGCGGCCAGCAGCGTCGTCGCGGCGAACGCGAGGCGCGCGAAGCCGTGTCGGGAACGGGGGCTCAAAACCGGGACCGGATCCGGGTTCCGAGAACGTCTTTTCGGAAGTCGCTGCCGCGCAGCGGCACGAGCAGGCACATCTCGAAGAGCCGGCTCCGGAGGCGATAGCCGATCCGGTCTTCCAGCCGCTCCCGCTCGCCCGAGCCCGGCGCGATCTCGTCCTCGAAGTTCGAGGTGGCGATCGTGACGCGCTTGCGGTTGTAGCGCGTGTTCAACAGGCTGTAGAGAACGTCGAGCACCCAGGGGTGCGGCTTCGACGCGCCGAGCTCGTCGAGGACGAGGATCTCCGTTTCGGCGTAGGGCGTCAGCACGGACTCCTTCGAGAAGTCGGCGTCGGGCCGGAACGACGTCGTGATTTTGACCAGCAGGTCCGAGAAGTCCACGTAGAGGCCTCCGGCCCCCTTGGTCGCGACGAGCTCGGACAGGATCGCGCACGCCAGGTGAGTCTTGCCGCGGCCGGACGGGCCGACCAGCAGCAGGCCGGCCTCGACCGCCGGGTACGCGTCGACGAACTCGCGCGCGAGGGTCTTTGCCTTCGAAAGGCTTGCGTTGTTGTCCGAGAAGTTCTCGAGCGTGCAATCGCGATAGCGCTCGGGAATGCCCGCGCCCTGCAGGCGGGCGCGGGCGACCTCGGACCCGCGGCAGACGCAGGGATGAGCGAGCTTGCGCCCGTCGGAGGAATCGAGGACCCAGCCGACGCCGCCGCAGACGTCGCAGGGATCGGTCGTGGTCAGCTCCTTCAGGTCCACGCGGCTAATTCTCCGGCAGGCCGGCCTCGATCAGGATCCGCCGCTCCCGCGGCCCCTCGAGGTACTTCTTCAGCTCGGCGAGGCTCGCCTCCCAGCCGGTCCCTGCCTCGCCCGAATAGCGGGCGTACGCCGGCCCGGCGTCCGGAACGTCCTGCGCCACGGTCACCACGCACCCGCGCTCGCCCTCGGCTTCGAACGTCAGCTCGAGACGGATCCCGGAAAGGGGTTCGCCTTCGCGGGGCTCGTAGGAGATCTGGTCCACCACGAGGCGGCGGCCACGCTCGAACTCGACGATCTTGCCGAGGACGGTCGCCTCCGTGATTCCGCGCTTGTTCGTGAACCCCACGGCCCAGTTGCCGCCGGGGCGAAGGCCCACGAGCGCGCCCTCGCAGAGCCACGAAAGCAGGTCGGAGACCCGGGTGAAAGCGTCGAACGCGTCGGCGGCCGACGCGCCCACCGACACCGAGCGAACGACCGGAGTGCTCACGAGGCGATTGTAGTCCCTGCCGTGCCTCCTGCCTCCTGCCCTTATACTCGCCGCCCATGCTCGAACCGATCCGCGCCGCGCTGACCGAGGCCGTCCGCGCCGCGGCGCGCGAAAAGCTCGGCGTCGACGTCGAGCGCGTCGTCCTCGAACGCCCGCCCAAGCTCGCCCTCGGCGATCTCGCCTGCCCGATCGCCTTCGACCTCGCCAAGGCATTGAAGAAGGCGCCGCGGGCGATCGCGGCCGAGCTCGCTCCCGCGATCCGACTCCCGGAGGGCGTGCGCGAGGCGCGTCTGGAGGGCGCGGGCTATCTCAACTTCTCCCTGGACCGGGGCCGCGTCGTGCGCGCGCTCTTCGCCGGCGCGCCGCCCGCGACGCCTCGCGCCGGCAAGGTCATCGTCGAGCACACGAACATCAACCCGAACAAAGCCGCCCACATCGGCCACCTCCGCAACGCCGCCCTCGGCGACGTGCTCGTGCGCACGCTCCGGCACCTCGGCTACGCGGTCGAGGTGCAAAACTACCTCGACGACACGGGCGTCCAGGTGGCGGACGTCGTCGCGGGACTGCTGAACCTCCAGGGCGTGAGGACCCTCGAGGGGGCGAGGACGGTCATCCGCGAGAGCCGCTTCCCGGGCGGCGCGCCGAACCCGAAGGGATTCGCGTACCTGTGCTGGGACCTCTACGCCGAGGTCGGCCGCACGTACACGGAGCGTCCGGAGACGAAGAAGTGGCGCGACGAGGTGCTCCACGCGATCGAGGCCGGCGACAACGAGACCGCCCGCATCGCGGCGGCCGTCGTCGAGGCCGTTGCCTCGGCACACCTGGCGACGATGGGGCGCCTCGGCATCATCTACGACGTGCTGCCGCGCGAGAGCGACATTCTCCACAAGCACTTCTGGGCGCGCGCGTTCGCGATGCTGAAGGAGAAGGGCGCCATCCACCTGGAGACCGAAGGCAAGCACGCCGGCTGCTGGGTCCTCCGGCTCTCGGACTCCGAGGAGTTCGCCGGGATGGAAGAGCCGGACAAGATCCTCGTGCGGTCGACGGGCACCGTGACCTACACCGGCAAGGACATCGCCTACCAGCTCTGGAAGTTCGGCCTCCTGCCGGTCGACTTCGACTACGAGCGCTTCTCGCCGCGCTGGGATTCGGGCTCGGTGCGCGAGGAGGAGATCCCGAAGGCCGTCCGCGAGCACCCGGTCTGGCGCACGGCGCACGCCGGCGGCGCGGCGGGGGCCCCGGCGTTCGGCCATGGCCACCGCGTCTTCAACGTGATCGACGTGCGCCAGGCGTACCCCCAGAAGGTCGTCCGGGAGGGCCTTCGGGCGCTCGGGCACGACGCCGAGGCCGACCGATCGATCCACTTCTCCTACGAGATCGTCGCCCTCTCGCCCAAAGCCGCCCGCGAGCTCGCCGAACGCTTCGGCGAGGAGTACCGGCTCTCGGCCGAGGACGAGAAGAAGCCGTTCGTCGAGATGTCCGGGCGCAAGGGCCTCGGCGTGAAAGCCGACGACCTCGTCGAGCTCCTCCTCGAGCGCTCCCGCGCGGAGATCGGCAAGCGGCGCGGCGAGGACGCCCCGGGCGGGTCCGAGGCCGCCGAGCGCGACGCGCAGGCCATCGCCATCGGCGCGCTGCGCTATTTCCTGCTGAAGGTCGGCCGCAACAAGATCATCGCCTTCGACTTCGACGAAGCCCTGAACTTCGAGGGCGATACCGGGCCCTACCTGCTCTACTCGCTGGTCCGGACCGACAACATCTTCCGGAAGGTCGAGGAGAAAGGCCTCGGCGGCGCGCTCGATCCCGCGGCGCTGCCTGCGGACGGCTGGGACGACGACTTGTGGGCCATCGCCCTGGACGCCGCCTCGATCCCGGACGTCGCGGAGCGCGCGGTCGACACGCTCGAGCTCGCGGCGCTCGCCCGGCACGCCTTCGGCCTCGCGCAGGCGTTCAATCACTTCTACCACCGCCAGCCGATCCTCCAGGAGCCCGACGCGGCGGTCCGGACCCGGCGCCTGGCGATCGCGCGTATCTTTCGCACGGAGATGGCGCGCCTGCTCGATCTCCTCGGGATCCCCGAGCCCGGGAGAATGTGACGCGCGGGGGCGAAGCCTCGAGCGTCGTCCCGCGCGGGCCGAAAGGTCCGTGGGCTCCTTCTCCCGCTCGGCGTGGCAAGATGAGACCGAGGACGCCCCCATGGACAAGGTGAACCTGCTCCAGAAGTTCTCGCTCTTCGCCGACCAATGGAAGCCGAAGATCGTCGGCGACGTCAACGACCACCAGATCAAGGTCGTCAAGCTCCGCGGCGACTTCGTCTGGCACAGCCACGAGAAGGAGGACGAGCTCTTTCTGGTGGTGAAGGGACGCCTGCGGATCGGCCTGCGCACGGGCGACGTCGAGCTCTCGGAAGGCGAGCTCTTCATCGTCCCGAGGGGCACCGAGCACCGGCCCTCGGCCGACGAGGAGTGCTGGGTCGTCCTGATGGAGCCCCGCACGACGCTGAACACCGGCGACGTCCGGGACGAGCGCACGGTCGCCCACCTCGACCGGATCTAGGGTCCATGGCCTCCCCCGCCGCGCGGCTGCCGGACAACGCGCCGGGCGACTTCTACGTCGACCGCACCTGCATCGACTGCGATGCCTGCCGGCGGATCGCTCCGGCCGTATTCGACGACGGCGGCGGCCACGCTTTCGTCCGCGCCCAGCCGCGGACCGACGCCGAGCGCCGGCGCGCCTTGATGGCTCTGGTGGCGTGCCCCACCGCCTCGATCGGCACCCTGCGC
>Ga0335070_10009934_pt1 | contig 11128 bp, 6 predicted proteins | sample Lox_Sample_13_FD_206722 | JGI IMG/M metagenome (GOLD analysis project Ga0335070, IMG submission 206722) | Soil microbial communities from Loxahatchee National Wildlife Refuge, Florida, United States - Lox_Sample_1.3 | ecosystem: Environmental > Terrestrial > Soil > Wetlands | place: USA: Florida... | reverse complement strand
AAGCGGGTCATTCTCCTGGCCGAGGGGCGCCTGGTGAACCTCGGCTGCGCCACCGGCCATCCGAGCTTCGTGATGAGCGCGTCCTTCACCAACCAGGTGCTGGCCCAGATCGAGCTCTACACCAAGCCGGGCCAGTACCAGAAGCAGGTCTACACCCTGCCCAAGCACCTCGACGAGAAGGTCGCCGCGCTCCACCTCGCCAAGGTCGGCGCCCACCTGACCAAGCTCACCCCGGCCCAGGCCGCCTATATCGGCGTCCCGGCCCAGGGACCCATGAAGCCGGATCATTACCGGTACTAGAATCACGGGCCGGCCCGGCGTTAACGCGACTTTAACGATATAAATAGTTGATATAACCTGATTTCGGTGTCGCCGCGGGCTGCTGCCCGGGCGAGAAGGCGGCGTGCCCGGGCGGCGCGCCGGGGCGACGGGTACAGAGGGGGTCATTTGGGCTGGATCGCCGCCGGCCTGGCGGGCTTGGTCGCAGCGGTCGCCGCTGTCGTCGCGGTGCTGCTGCGGCGCCGGCTGCGCCGTGCCGAGACCGAGGGCGCGGCCGCGGCCGATCTCGCCGCCCGCTTGCGCGCGGCGCTCTTGTCCGGCCGCATGGGCGCCTATTTCTGGCCGCGCGACGGCGGCCGCGAGCTGGCCTCGCCCGACCTCGGCGCGCTCCTCAGCATTCCCGCCGAGCGGCCGATCGCCTTCGCCGACGTGCTCGCCGGCTTCGACGACGACAGCCAGCGCGCGCTCGACGCCGCGGTCGCCCCGCTGCGCGAGCGCGGCAGCGATTTCGAGATCGCGTTGCGCACCCGCGCGGGCGACGGCGTGATCCACGCCATGGGCCTGGCCGCGGCCAGCGCCGGGCGCTTCGACCTTCTGCTGCTCCACGACGTGACCGAGAGCGCGGCCGAGATCTCGCACCTCAGCGACCGGTGGGAGCGCCTGCGCCGCGTGCTCGACGCCCTGCCGGTGCCGGTCTGGTGCCGTAACGTCGCGCTCGAGATCATCGACTGCAACGCCGCCTACGCCCACGCCGTCGACGCCGCCTCGCCCGAGGCCGCCATCGCCGAGAGCCGCGAGATCACCGGCGGCGGGCCGCCGCCCGCGCGCAGCCTCGCCGAGCAGGCGCGCGCGTCGGGCGAGACGCGCACCGGCACCTATCGCGTCGTCATCGACGGCGCGCGGCGCATGCTCGACATCACCGAATCGCCGCTCGGCCAGGGCGAGGTGTCGGTCGGCTTCGCCCTCGACCAGACCGGCCTCGCCGAGGCGCGCACCGAGTTGGCGCGCCACGTCGCCGCCCATGCCGACGTGCTCGAGCATCTCGGCACGGCGATTGTCATCTACGGCCCCGACCGGCGCGTGAAGTTCTTCAACAGCGCCTTCGCCAAGCTCTGGCACCTCGACGAGCCGACGCTCGCGACCCAGCCCGAGATGGGCGAGGTGCTGGAGATGCTGCGCGAGCGGCGCCTCCTGCCCGAGACCGCCGATTTCCCGGCCTTCAAGCGCGACGAGATCAAGCGCTTCACCTCGCTGATCGACCCGCACGAGGATCTGATCCACCTGCCGAACGGCACGGCGATCCGCCGCGTCATCTCGCCCCATCCCATGGGTGGGCTTCTGTTCACCTTCGAGGACGTCACCGACCGCCTGGCGCTCGAGCGCTCCTACAACACGCTGATCGCCGTGCAGCGCGAGACTATCGACAACATGTACGAGGCGATCGCGGTGTTCGGCGGCGACGGCCGGCTCAAGCTCTACAACTCGGTCTTCGCCGAGACCTGGGGCCTCGACGAGGCGATGCTCAGCAACGAGCCGCACATCGCGCAGATCATCGACGCGACGCGCAGCTACTACGACGGCGAGTGGGACCAGGTGCGCTCGGCAATCATCTCGCGCGTCACCGGCCGCGAGGAGCGCACCGGCACCTTCGAGCGCACCGACGGCCTCGTGTTCGAATACGGCTTCCTGCCGCTGCCCGACGGCGGCATGCTGGTGCGCAATCTCGACATCACCGACAGCACGCGCGTGCAGCGCGCGCTTGCCGAGCGCAACGAGGCGCTCGAGCAGGCCGACCGCGTCAAGTCGGAGTTCATCGCCAACGTGTCCTACGAGCTGCGCACGCCGCTCAACACCATCATCGGCTTCGCCGAGATCCTCAACAACCGCTATTTCGGCGCGCTCAACACGCGCCAGGCCGAATACAGCGAGGGCATCCTCGAGGCCTCCAAGCGCCTGCTCTCGCTCATCAACGACATCCTCGACCTCGCCAGCATCGAGGCCGGCCGCATGGAGCTCGAGCAGGGCACGGTCGAGATCCCGGCACTGATCGAGAACGTCTACCAGCTCACCCGCGAATGGGCGCGCGAGCAGCAGCTCAACCTGCATCACGACTGCCCGGCCGACATCGGCGTCATCACCGGCGACGAGCGGCGCCTGAAGCATGCGCTGTTCAACCTCGTCTCGAACGCCGTCAAGTTCACGCCGCCCGGCGGCGACATCACGATATCGGCCGAGCGCGACGGCGAGAACGTCTTGCTGTCGGTCACCGACACCGGCATCGGCATCGCCAAGCACGACCATCAGCGCATCTTCGAGAAATTCGTGCGCGGCAAGGACCCGACCGGCCGCGCCGTCGGCGCCGGCCTCGGGCTGGCGCTGGTGCAGAAGCTGATCGAGCTGCACGGCGGCGAGGTGTCGCTGAAATCGACGCCCCACAAGGGCACGACCGTGACCTGCAAGCTGCCGGCCAAGGCGGGCGCCGCGGTCGGCGCCGCGCCGCTGCAGCGCGCCGCCGCGCCGCGTCCCGACGGCGGCGCCCACGCCGGCTCCATGCCGTCGCGCTAGGCCCCAGGCACGCCTTTCATCGTCGAGTATTCGAAGTGCAGCGCGGCGCCCGGGAACACCAGCGGATGGATGGCGTGCGCGGCCTGCGCCGCCTCGGCGAAGCCGGTCAGGATCAGCTTGAGCTTGGCCGGATAGGCGGCGACATCGCCGATGGCGAAGATGCCGGGCGCGCTGGTGGCGCAGGTCGCGGGATCGACCGTGACGTGGTGCTTGTCGAGCGCGAGGCCCCAGTGCGCGATCGGGCCGAGATCGGCGGCAAGGCCGAAGAATGGCAGCAGCGCATCGGCCGGCAGGCGCTTTTCCTCGCCATCGAGCGTCGCGACCACCACGGCGGCGAGGCGCACGCCGTCGCCCTCCAGGCGCGCGAGCTGATAGGGCACGACGAGATCGAGCCGGCCTGCCTCGGCCAGCGCCTTGAGCTTGCGCACGCTCTCGGGCGCGGCGCGGAACTTGGCGCGGCGGTGCACGACGCTGACGCGCGCGGCGATCTCGGCCAGGGCCAGCGCCCAGTCGACCGCCGAATCGCCGCCACCGGCGACGACCACTTGCCTGCCGCGGAAATCCTCGGCGCGCTTGACCAGATAGTGCACGCCGCGGCCCTCGTACTGCTCGATGCCGGGCAGGGGCGGCCGGTTGGGCCCGAAGGCGCCGGCGCCGGCCGCGACGATCACGGCGGCCGCGTCGAGCCGCGTGCCCGCCGAGGTCTCGACCAGCCAGCGGCCGTCGCGCCGGCTCAGCCGCTCGACGCGCTGGTTGAGATGATAGGCGGGATGGAAGGGCGCGGCCTGCTCGGCCAGGCGCTCGACCAGGGTCGCCGCGTCGATGCGCGGATAGCCGGGGATGTCGTAGATCGGCTTCTCGGGATAGAGCGCGCTGCACTGGCCGCCCAGCGCCTCGAGCGCGTCGACGACATGGCATTTGATGCCGAGCATGCCGCACTCGAACACCGCGAACAGGCCGACCGGCCCGGCGCCGACGACGACCACGTCGGTGCGGACGATCTGCGAGTCGGGGCTGAGCTCGTTGGGCATCGTTGCGCACAGGCGTATCGCGCGGCGCGCGCCGATGCAAGGAGAGGCGGCGCTTGCCGCCCCCGGCCCGGGTGCTAGACTCGCCGCCCATGCCCCAGCCCCAGCCCAGACCCGCCGCCAACCCCGCGCCCCGGCCCATCGCGCTCGAGCTCGACTGCCTGGCCGCGACCGAGCGCCTGGCGCAGCGTCTGGCCGGCCTCGCGCGCCCGGGCGACGTGTTCGCGCTCACGGGCGCGCTCGGCACCGGCAAGACCGCCTTCGCCCGCGCCTTCGTGCGCGCGCTGACCGCGTCCGAGGAGGAGGTGCCGAGCCCGACCTTCACCCTGGTGCAGGTCTACGAGGGCCGCAGCGGCCCGATCTATCACTTCGACCTCTACCGCGTCCGCTCGGAAGCCGAGGCCTGGGAGCTCGGCATCGAGGAAGCGTTCGCCCATGGCATCTCGCTGATCGAGTGGCCGGAAAGGCTCGGCGCGCTCCTGCCCAAGGGGCGGCTCGAGCTGCGCTTCGCCCAGGTGCCGGGCGCTGAGGAGGCGCGCCGCGTCGAGCTGGTCGCCGCCGACGGCTGGAGCGAGCGCTTGCACGCGCTCGGCCTCGACCAGGGAGCGGCCGGGTGAGCGACCGCGCGCAACGCATCAGGGCGTTTCTCGACGCCGCCGGCTGGGGCACGGCGCAGCGCGCGCCGCTCGCCGGCGACGCCTCGTTTCGCCATTACGAGCGGCTCAGGGGCGGTCCGCGGCCGGCGGTGCTGATGGACGCGCCGCCGCCCAAGGAGGACGTGCGGCCGTTCCTCGCTATCGCGCGCCGGCTCAAGGCGCTCGGCTTCAGCGCGCCCGCGATCTACGCCGAGGACGTCGCGGCCGGCCTATTGCTGCTCGAGGACCTGGGCGACAATACCTTTACCCGCGTGCTCGCCGCCGATCCCGAGCAGGAAACCGCGCTCTATACGCTGGCGACCGACGCGCTCATCGCGCTGCACCGCGCCTTCAAGCCCGCGCCAGGCGATCCGCCGCCGTTCGACGACGCGCGCGCCGTCGCCGAGGCCGAGCGCGTGCTCGACTGGACCTGGCCCGCGACCGATGGCGGCGAGGCGCCGGCCAGGGTGCGCGCCGCCGTCCGCGACGCCTGGCGCCAAGTCCTGCCGGCCTGGCGCGGCGTGCCCGACTCGCTCATCCTCTACGACTTCCACGTCGACAATCTGATGTGGCTGACCGAGCGCACCGGCCCGGCCGCCTGCGGCCTGCTCGATTTCCAGGACGCGCTGATCGGGCCTTGCGGCTTCGATCTCATGTCGCTGCTGCAGGACGTTCGGCGCCATGTGCCCGACGCGCTCGCCGAGGCGATGATCGCGCGCTATCTCGCGGCCTTGCCGGAGCTCGATCCCGCGGCGTTCCGCGCCTCCTATGCGGTCGGCGGCGCGCAGCGCAATATCCGCATCCTCGGCACCTTCGTGCGCCTGTGGAAGCGCGACGGCAAGCCCGGCTATCTGCGCTGGCTGCCGCGCACTTGGGCCGTGGTCGAGGCCGACCTCGCCCATCCGGCGCTCGGGCCGCTCAAGGCGTGGTTCGACGCGCATTTCCCGCCGGCGCGCCGGCGCCTCGAGGTCGCCGCCGCGTCATGACCGCGCGCATCGCCCGCGCCATGGTGCTCGCCGCCGGCCTCGGTCTCCGGATGCGCCCGATCACGCTCTCGACGCCCAAGCCGCTGGTGCGCGTCGGCGGCACGACCATGCTCGACCGCGTGCTCGACCGCCTGGCGGAGCACGGCGTCGAGCTTGCGGTCGTCAACACCCACCATCTCGGCGAGCAGATCGCGCGCCATGTCGCGGCGCGCCGGACGCCGCGCATCCTCCTGTCGCACGAGGAGGTGCTGCTCGACACCGGCGGCGGTGTGAAGAAGGCGCTGGCCCTCCTCGGCGACGCGCCGTTCTTCGTCGCCAACAGCGACCTCTTGTGGACCGACGGCCGGGAGCCGGCGCTGGCGCGCCTCGCCGCCGCATGGGACGACGCGCGCATGGACACGCTCTTGCTCCTGCAGCCGACGGCGCGCGCCTATGGCTATGACGGCGCCGGCGATTTCTTCATGGCCGAGGACGGCCGGTTGCGCCGCTGCCGGCCGGGCGAGACCGCGCCCTATCTCTTCGCCGGCGTGCAGCTCGTCCATCCGCGCCTGTTCGACGGCGCGCCCGACGGCAAGTTCTCGCTCAACCTCCTGTTCGACCGCGCCGCCGCGGCCGGGCGCCTGTTCGGCCTCTCCCATCTCGGCGGCTGGTATCACGTCGGCACGCCCGACTCGCTGGCCGGGGTCGAGGCGGCGCTCGCCGCCGACGCGGGGGCGGGCGGCTGATGGCGGGCGCGGCCGAGCGCGGCAGCGCCGAGCGGCCGCCGGCCGTCTACAGCATCGCGGCCGAGCTGCCCTTCGTCGACGTGCTCGCGGCAGGCCTGCTCGCGCGTGCCGGCGACGATCCCGCGGCGCTGGCGCGCACTCTCGTGCTGCTGCCGACCCGGCGTGCCTGCCGCGCTTTGCAGGAGGCGTTCCTGCGCCGGCGCGGCGGCGCCGGCCTGCTCCTGCCGCGGCTCCAGCCGCTCGGCGACGTCGACGAGGACGAGCTGCTGCTGACGGCCGAAGGCTCGGTCGCCGGCGAGGCGCTCGACGTGCCGCCGGCGATCGCGCCGCTCAGCCGTCTGCTGCTGCTCGCGCGCCTCGTCGCCGAGCATGGCGCGGCGGCCGATGCGGCGACCTGCGTGCGGCTCGCCGAGGCGCTCGCCGATCTGCTCGACGCCATGGCCATCGCCGAGGTGCCGCTCGACCGGCTCGACCGGCTGGTGCCCGAGGACCTGGCCGAGCATTGGCAGACCACGCTCGATTTCCTCGCGATCATGCGCGAGCGCTGGCCGCGCCTGCTCGCCGAGCGCGGCGAGCTCGATCCGATCGACCGGCGCCTGCGCCTCCTGCGCACGCTCGCCGCGCGCTGGAACGCCGCGCCGCCCGACCATCCGGTGATCGCCGCCGGCTCGACCGGCTCGATTCCGGCGACCGCCGAGCTGCTCGGCGTGGTCGCGCGCCTGCCGCGCGGCGAGGTCGTGCTGCCTGGCCTCGACGGCGCGCTCGACCCGGCAAGCTGGGACGCCGTGGGCGGCGACGCCACCCATCCCCAGCACGCGCTGCATGCCCTCTTGGCGCGCCTCGGCGTCGACCGCGTGGCCGTCCGGCCCTGGGAGGCGCCGGCGGTCGGCGCGGCGTCGCCTGCGCGCGTGCGCCTCGTCGCCGAAGCGCTGCGCCCGGCCGCGACCACCGACGCCTGGCCGTCCCTGCCGCCGCCGCCCGCCGCCGCCTTCGCCGGCTTGACGCGTCTGCAGGCGGCGAGCCCGCGCGACGAGGCCGGCGCCATCGCGCTGCGCCTGCGCGAGGCCCTCGAGACCCCGGGCCGAACCGCGGCTTTGGTCACGCCCGACCGGGCCCTGGCGCGCCGGGTCGCGGCCGAGCTGCGCCGCTGGGACATCGCGGTCGACGATTCGGCCGGCACGCCGCTCGCCGCGACGCCGGCCGGCGGGTTCCTGCGGCTGGTCGCCGCGGCCGCGGCCGAGCGCCTCGCGCCCGTGCCGCTGCTCGCCGCGCTCAAGCATCCGCTCGCCGCGGGCGGGGCGGCGCCGGCGGCGTTCCGCGCGGCGGCGCGGCGGCTCGAACGCGCCGTCCTGCGCGGCCCGCGCCCGGCCCCCGATGTCGCCGGCCTGCGCGCCGCGCTCGTCCAGGCCGAAGGTGCTGGCGAGCGCGACGATCTCCTGCGCTGGCTCGATGGGCTGGAGCGCCGTCTCAGGCCGCTCGCCGACGCGCTGGCACGCGACTCGGCGCCGCTCGTCGAGCTGCTGCGCGCTCATGTGGCGGCGGCCGAGGCGCTGGCCCAAAGCGACGCCGAAAGCGGCGCCGCGCGGCTCTGGGCCGAGGACTCGGGCGAGGCGGCCGCCGGCTTCATCGCCGAGGCGGCGGAGGCGGCCGAGGCGCTGCCGCCGCTCGACCCAGGGCGCTATCCGGCACTGTTCGACACGCTGCTGACCGGCCGCGTCGTGCGGCCGCGCTATGGCCGGCATCCGCGCGTCCACATCTGGGGCCCGCTCGAGGCGCGCCTGCAGCGCGCCGATTTGATGATCTTGGGCGGCCTCAACGAGGGCACCTGGCCGCCCGAGCCGGCCGAGGACCCGTGGCTGTCGCGGCCGATGCGCGAGAAGCTCGGCCTGCCGCCGCCGGAGTTTCGCACCGGGCTCGCCGCCCACGACTTCGCCCAGGCCTGCGCCGCGCCCGAGATCGTGCTGAGCCGCGCCAGCAAGGTCGAGGGCACGCCGACCGTCGCCTCGCGCTGGCTGCTGCGGCTCGACGCGCTGCTCGCCAACGACGACCGCTGGAAGACGACGCTCGACGGGCGGCCCTTCGCCTGGCATCGCGCGCTCGACGAGCCGGCCGCCCCCGCCGAGCCGATCGCGCCGCCCCGGCCCTGTCCGCCGGTCGCGGCGCGGCCGCGCCAGCTCTCGGTGACGGCGGTCGAGACCTGGATCCGCGATCCCTATGCGATCTTCGCCCGGCGGATTCTTAAGCTCGATCTGCTCGATCCGCTCGACGCCGATCCGGGCGTGCTCGAGCGCGGCCGCATGATCCACGCGGCGCTCGACGGCTTCCTCAGCGATCATCGCGAGGCGCTGCCCGAGGATGCGCTCGCCCGCCTCCTCGCGCGCGGGCAGGACAGCTTCGGGCCGTGGCTCGACCGGCCGTCGGTGCGCGCCTTCTGGTGGCCGCGCTTCCGGCGCATCGCCGAGTGGTTCATCGCCTTCGAGCGCGACCGCCGCGCCGCCGGCCTGGCGACGCTCGCGACCGAGGTCATCGGCCGCCGCGAGATCGCTGGGCCCGCCGGCACGTTCACGCTCAGCTGCATCGCCGACCGCATCGACCGGCGCCCCGACGGCGCGCTCGCCATCCTCGACTACAAGACCGGCAGCGTGCCGACGGCGCGCCAGGTCGAGAGCGGGCTGAGCCCGCAGCTGCCGCTCGAGGCGGCGATCGCGCTTGCCGGCGGCCTCGATGGCGTGGCGCCGCGCGCCGTCGCCGAGCTCGCCTATGTCAAGCTCTCGGGCGGCCGCGATGCCGGCGAATTCCGGCGCATCGAGGACAGTCGCGACAAGGATTTCCCCGAGCCCGAGGCGCTGGCGCGCGAGGCCTTCGAGGCGCTCGCGCGTCGCGTCGCCGCCTTCGACGATGCGGCGACGCCCTATCTGTCGCGGCCGCATCCGCAATGGCTCGCCCGCGCCGGCGATTACGATCACCTGGCGCGCGTCAGCGAATGGTCGGCGGCGTTCGGCCGGGACGACGCATGAGCGCCCCCGCACCGCGCCGCATCGACGCCTCGGCGCCCCAGCGCGCCGCGGCCGATCCCACGGCCTCGGTCTGGGTCGCGGCCCATGCCGGCTCGGGCAAGACCCGCGTGCTCATCGACCGCGTCACGCGCCTCCTGCTCGGCGGCACGCGGCCCGGCGCCATCCTGTGTCTGACCTTCACCAAGGCGGCCGCGGCCGAGATGGCAAACCGGCTCTACCAGCGGCTCGGCCAATGGACGATCCTGCCGGACGAGGCGCTCGACGCGGCGCTGTGCGAGCTGCTCGGCGCGCCGCCCGAGCCGGCGCTGCGTCTCATTGCGCGCTGCCTCTTCGCCAACGTGCTCGACGCCAAGGGGCGCCTCCGCATCCAGACCATCCATGCCTTCTGCGAGGCCCTCCTCAAGCGCTTCCCGCTCGAGGCCGGCGTTGCGCCGCATTTCGCCGTCGCCGACGAGGCCACGGCGCAGGAGCTGCTCGACGAGGCGCGCGGCCGGTTGCTGATCGATGCCGGCGGCGATCCCGATCTCGCGGCGGCGCTCGAGCATGTCGTCGCCTCGGTCGACGAGGGCACTTTCGAGACGGTGATGGCCGAGCTGGTGTTCGGCCGGCGCCGGCTGTTCCGCTTCCTCGACGCCCACGGCAACGACGCCGAGGTGGCGATCGGCGCGGTCTACGGGCGGCTCGGCGTCGATCCGGCGGCGACGCGCGAGGACCTGATCGCCGACTTCGCCGGCCTGGCGCCCGAGCGCGACCTGCTGCGCGCCGCAGCGGCGCTCGACCAGGGCAGCGCGACCGACCTGAAAGCCGCCGCCGCGCTGCGCGCCTGGCTCGCGGCGCAGGATCGCACGGCGCGCATCGACGACTGGCTCAAGATATTCCTGACCGGCGAAGGCTTGCCGCGCCAGCGCCTGATGACCAAGGCGGCGCAGGAGGCCGATCCCGGCGCGCTCGACATTTTGCTGGACGAGCAGGCGCGCGTCGTCGATCTGCGCGAGCGGCTCAACTGTCTCGGCGTCGCGCGCTCGACTGCGGCGCTGATCCGGCTGGGCAAGGCGCTGCTCGACCGCTACGCCGCCGAGAAGACGCGCCAGGCGCTGCTCGACTATGACGACCTGATCCTCCTGACGCGCGCGCTGCTCACCGAGCGCAGCGCCTCGCCCTGGGTCATGTTCAAGCTCGACGGCGGCCTCGACCACATCCTGGTCGACGAGGCGCAGGATACCAGTCCCGAGCAGTGGGAGGTGATCGGCGCGCTCGCCGAGGAGTTCTTCGTCGGCCAGAGCGCGCGCGAGGGCCGGCGCACGGTGTTCGCCGTGGGCGATGCCAAGCAGTCGATCTTCAGCTTCCAGGGCGCCGATCCCGCGGCTTTCGCGGCCATGCGCGATTATTTTGCGCATCACGTCGCCGAGGCGGCGCAGGAGTTCCGCCCGGTCGATCTCGCCGTGTCGTTCCGCTCGGCCCAGGCCGTGCTCGATGTCGTGGACGCCATCTTCCGCCAGCCCGAGGCGCGCGACGGCGTGGTCGAGGGCGCGGCAGAGCTGCGCCACATGGCGCATCGCGCGGGCGCCGCCGGGCTCGTCGAGCTGTGGCCGGTCGTCACTGCGCCCGACGTCGAGGACGCCGATCCGTGGGACGCGCCGCTCGACTATGTCGGCGAGATGAGCCCGCCCGCCGTGCTCGCCCGGCGCATCACCGACACGATCAAAGGCTGGATCGACGGCCGGGAAATGTTGGCATCGCGCGGCCGGCCGATCAAGCCGGGCGATGTCCTCATCCTGGTGCGCCGGCGCGACGCGTTCTTCGAGGAGATCGTGCGCACGCTCAAGCGCGCCGAGATCCCGGTCGCCGGCGCCGACCGCATGGTGCTGGCCGAGCAGATCGCGGTCATGGATC
>Ga0335070_10009933_pt1 | contig 11128 bp, 11 predicted proteins | sample Lox_Sample_13_FD_206722 | JGI IMG/M metagenome (GOLD analysis project Ga0335070, IMG submission 206722) | Soil microbial communities from Loxahatchee National Wildlife Refuge, Florida, United States - Lox_Sample_1.3 | ecosystem: Environmental > Terrestrial > Soil > Wetlands | place: USA... | reverse complement strand
CGCTCCACCTGCCGGCGCAGCTCGCCGGCGACGACACCATGGCGCTGTCGGGGCGGGTGGTGCGCTGTGTCGCCGACAAGAGCTCACCGCTCGACGGCTGCTACAGCGTCGCCGTGCAGTTCTCCTCGATGCCCGACTGCGACCGCGAGCGGCTCGAGCGCGCGCTGGCCGCACACGCCCAGGCCCTCGAGCCCTCGGCGCACGCCGAGGCGAGCGAGCCCGCGCCGCCGCGCAAGCGGCGCGCCGCGCGCGCGGCGAAGACGCGCACGCCGGGCACCGAGCCGGTGGTCGAGAAGGCGCCGGCCGGCGCCAAGGCGACCGCCGCGCGCACGGACAGCGCGCCGCGCGGGCCCGCACCGCCGCCCGCGGCGCAGCGGGCCCCTCGCGATCGGCGCCGCTTCCCGCGCGTCCACTACGAGCGCCGCGTCATCGCCGCCGCCGAGGAGGCCATGCACCGGATGCTGATCGGGCACGACCTGAGCCTCGGCGGCATGCGCATCGGCCACCACCCCGAGCTGCGAGTCGGGCAGCGGCTGCGCATCGCGCTCTACGACGCCGCGCTCGTGACGCCCGTGGTGGTGGTGGCCGCGGTCGCGCGCGACGACGGCGAGCAGGGAATGGCCCTCCGCTTCGAGGAGATCGACGACGAGATCGCCGCCCGCCTGGAGCGCCTGGTCGCAGCGCTGCCGCCCGTCGAGTGCCTCGGCGACGGCGAGTCCGGCGCGCTCGGCACGGTCGTCTCCGAGATCGTCTAGGCGCCGATCCTGACAAGGCGCGCGCGCTCTGGTACAAATCCGCCTCTTCCAGACGCGGGGTCGCCGATGGCGCGCAGCAAGAGCAAGCAGAAGCGGAAGCGCCACGCGCGCGCCATCCAGCGCAAGCGCCAGGTCGAGCGCCGCAAGGCCGCCCGCACGCAGTCGCGCCGCGGATAGAGCTCCGGGCTAGCCCGAGTGGGACGCGCGCCCGGCGCGGAGCGCGCTGCGCCGGCCCTCGTCCCGGCACACGCCGTCGCTGCAGAACACCGCCTGCAGCACCTCGGCTGCGAGGTGCGATGCGCTCCGCCGCCAGCGCCCGCGGTTCACGACGAGCGCCGCCACGGCGACGCGCGGATCGTCGGCCGGCGCGACGCCGATGAACCACTCGTAGCGGCCGCCCGGGTCGGTCCCGTTCAGGCTTCCGGTCTTTCCGGCGACGCGGATGGGACCGAGCATCGCCCGGCCGCCCGGATGGAAGCCGCGGCTCGCCGTCCCGCTCTCGGTGGTCTCGACCAGCATGTCGCGCAGCGAGCGCGTGGTCTGCATATCGAGCGCGGGGCGCGGCTGCAGCGCACCCGGCAGCGCGAGCGCGAGACCGCTCGCGTCGGTGACGCGCGCGATCCAGCGCGGTGCCACGATGCGCCCGTCCGCAAGCGTCGCCGCCAGGCGCGCCGCGGTGAGCGGCGCGATGCGCGTTCCGGCGAGGCCCGAGCCGAGCTCGCCCAGATCGAGCGGCGTCTCGACCGGATCGAGCTCGCCGCTCGGGTGGCCCGGTGCCGGCGATTCGAGCACGCCGAGGCGGTGTAGCTCGTCGATCACCGAGGAGGCGCCGAGCTCGTGGACGGCGAGCTGCGCGAAGCACTGGTTGTTGGAGGTCGCGAGCGCGTGCTCGAAGGTCGCGATGTGACCGTAACGCGGCGGGTTGAGCAGGCTCGCAGTCAGGTGGTACGGGCTGCCGACGAACACGCACGGCCGCTGCGTCACGTCGGGATCGCGCTGCAGCACGGCGGCCGCCGTCACCACCTTCATCAGCGACGCCATCGGGTAGGCGCGTGTGGCGGGGAACGAGGTGGGGTCGGTCGACACGTAGGCGAGGACGCGCCCATCGTTCGGGTCGAGCACGATCACGTGGGCGAGCTCGACCTGCTGCCGGCGCAGGATCTCCGCCACGCGGCCGTTGAGCCGGGGATCGAGCGTGTACTCGACCTCGAGCGGACCCTGGATCTCGGCGGCGCCAGCCGGGGCAGGAACGCGCTCGACCACGTGCTCGCCCGCGACCGCCGGGGCCGCGGCACCGCGCGCCGTGGGCGGGAGACGGCCCAGGATCTCGTCGGGCACCGCCGGCGGCTCGGGCGGGACGGGCACCGGCATCCCGGCGGAGGGAGGCTCGCTCGGCGCGATGCGCGCGAGCTGCGCAGCCGCGCTCGGTGCCGGCGGCTCCACCGGCGCCGCGGCGGCGGGCGGCGACGCGGCCTGGGGAGCCTGGGCCTGCGGAGCGGGCGCGGCGGCTTGCTTGTCCCCGGAGGCCGCCGCCACCACGAGCTCGGTGGAATCGGGGCGCGCCATCGAGGCTGCGACCTGCTGGGCTGCCCACCAGCCCGAGGCGAAGCCCATCGCGAGCAGGACGGCCATGGTGAGGCGCCCGCGCCGGGTCATGCGCCGGCGGCGCAGCTCGAGGCGGCCGCGGGCATCCGCCGCGGCTGGGCCCCTGATCGATCTTCGGTACACGGATTCCCCCCGGTCAGTCTCTCGTCGGCCGCTCGGGCACCGACCTGAACGCCCGCGCGACCGGGGGGACGGCGCACGAGGCTGCCTGCTTCGATGGCCTCAGACCGCCACCACCTCCTCGACCTCGGGCACGGCCTCGCGCAGCCGGCTCTCGATGCCGAGCTTCAGCGTCGCGAGCGAGCTCGGGCAGCCGCTGCACGAGCCCTGCAGGTACAGCTCGACGCGTCCGTCGCGGAAGCCCGCGAAGATGACGTCGCCGCCATCCTGCGCCACGTAGGGCCGGATCTCCTCGTCGAGGATGCGCTGGATGCGCAGCTCGACCTCGCTCTCCGACTCGGCACGCTGGCCGTCGAAGTCGGGGCCAAGGGCAGTCTCCCCGCTCGCGGCGAACGCCTTCAGCACGTCGACCAGCGGCTGCGCGAGCGCCGGCCACTCGAGCTCCTCGCGCTTGGTCACGGTGACGAAGTTGCGGGCCAGGAAGACGCCCACCACGCCGTCCACGGCGAACAGGCGCGCGGCCAGGGGCGAGAGCGCCGGGCTCGGCGACGCCTCGAAGTGCGCGCTGCGACCCGCGTCGACCAGGGGCTTCGAGAGCACCCACTTCACGCTGTTCGGGTTCGGGGTTCGCTCTGCGTGCAGGTGGAAGTCGAGGTCCATGGCGGCGGCGCGAAAGGTAGGGCGCCCGCCCGCCGGCGCCAAGGCACAGCGGCGTGTGCGCCGTCAGACGCCCAACAGGGAGGCGAGGTACTGGAGCATGGCCGGAAGCAGCACGCACAAGATGAGCAAGGGGGCGCAGAGGAGCGCGGCAGTTCCGACCGACACGCGAAGGGCCTGGCGCGTTCCGACCACCAGCGCCGCCACGAAGAGAGCCGTTGAGAGCAGGGCGACCACGTAGCGACCCGGGCCGAGCGGAACGACTTCGAGGACGACGAGCGTGAGCGGCGTCATGGCGAAGCCCACGGTGCGGAGCAGCATCGCGTACGGGACCTGCTGCCGCGCCCCCACCCAGAGGAGCCCCGCGCCGAGCAGCCAGGCGCTCGCGATCGCCAGCGCGCCGAAGACGGCGGTGAGCGTCGTGGTGCGCTCCGGCGATGCGAACGAGCTCGCCACGGCGGCCAGCGCCACGACTGCGGCGGCCTGCCCCAGCGCGTTCGGGCTGCGCGCGATCTCGTCGAAGGTGGCGCCGTCGAGCCGCGCGGCGCCGAGCATGCGCTGGCCGAACGTGCTGCTGGCGGAGTCAGGAGTAGCGACCTCGTGCTGGACGCCGGCCTGGCTCATCGTCTCACCTCCGCGGCTGCGTGGGCCCGTGTGCGCCATCCGGCGTCTCATGTCAAGCCCCGGTCTCCCCACCCGCTCGCAGCTCCACCGCCAACCCCGCGATCGAAGAGCTGCGACTCGAGATTCGCGAGCGTGCAGACCAGGTAGCCGCGCGCGCGCGCCAGCGCGTGCTCGCGCGGTCCGTTGTAGCCCCACGCCGCGAGCGCGCATCGCACGCCGAGGGGGGCCGCCGCCTCCAGGTGGTTGACCTTGTCGTCGACGAACGTGATCTCGGGCGGATCGACGCCGAACGCCCGCGACAGGTGCTCGAGATGCGCGGTCTTCGCGACGCCGGTCTCCTTGTCGAGGATCGCGTCGGACGCGAAGAGGTCGGCGATGCCCCACTCGGCGAGCAGGATCGCGACGGAGCGCCGGTCCTTGGCGGTAGCGATCGCGTAGCGAGCGCTCCCGGCGCGCCGGCGGAGCAGCGACACCAGATCGGGATATGGGCGCAGCAGCGCGAGCCACGCCGCGCGGTCGGCCTCCGAGAGCGCGTCGCGCACCCGGTAGAAGCGCTGGTGGTACTGGCGCAGCCAGCGCGGGTCGAGCGACGCGCGGAAGGCGTCGTATGCGGCCTGGTCGGGCACCGCCGCGCCCACCTCGATCGCCGCAAGCGCCGCCCCGTAGTCCTCGGCGCGATTGCCGAGCGGCATCAGCGCGAGGAAGTCGCGGTAGAGCCCCCGCTCGTCCGCATGACGCAGCGCCGTGTCGGGACGCAGCTCGCAGAAGGTGCGCGTCGCCACCGCGAACGCCTCGGGTGCCGAGTCCGCGATCACGCCGTCGAAGTCGAGCGCGAGGAGCTTCATGCGAGGCCGAGGGTAGCGGGCGGTCAGCCGCGACGGCGAAGCATGGAGAGCGAAACGAGCGCGACCAGCACCGCGGCCGAGCGAGCGGCTGCGTCGGGCTCCGGTACCTCGAAGGCTCCGAGGTCGAGGGGACCGACGACGGGCCGCGGCTCCCTCGCCTGGTGCTCGACGTACTCCCGCGTCACCCCGTTGGCCGGCAGCACCGCGGCGGCGAGCGCAGTGCCCGCGTCGACGGCGGCCGAGGTCGGCAGCAGGTGGAAGTCCTGCGAGGCCGCGTCGGCGAAGCCGGGCGACGCGCCCAGCACGCTGGTTCCGTCGTCGTCGATCGTGCCGCCGAGCCCGCCGTGACTCGAGACCCAGCCGGGCTTGAGCCAGTTGTGGGTCATCGCGAGCGCGCCGTCGGAGTCGAGCATCGCGAGCGCCCCGCCCGAGGCCGTGACGTAGAGGATGTTGTCGCGCACGTCGGCGGACTCGTCGTTCGTCGAGAGCCGCAGCAGCGTGGTGTTGCCGCTGCGGGTCGAGACCAGCGTGTTGGCGTAGAAGTAGAGCGTGCCCTTGCGGTAGATGGTCTCGTCGCCGCTGTCGCCGCCGTAGTGGGCGATCTGGCTGTTGTCGTTGCCGTCCGGCTCGATCAGCACGTTGCCGTAGACGAAGGTCGTGTGGTAGCTGGGGTCGTCGACGAGCACCATGCTGTCCTCGGCGTCGACGAGGTCGAGCTCGCGGTTGCCGCCCTCGATCCAGTTGTAGCGGACGACCAATCCCGCCGAGCGGTCCTTCAGGTTGTTGCCCAGCGCGCCCGCGCGCAGCGGCCCGAAGCGGTTGCCCTGATAGGTGATCCCGAGCGCCTCGGTGTAGGTATTGTGCTCGAAGGCGCTGGCGGCGTTGCCGTTGCCGTAGATCCAGTTGTCCTCGATCAGCATGTCCTGCGTGTCGCCGTCGAAGGCGCCGATGAAGAGCCCGTTGCCGGAGTCGCTGATGACGCAGTTCCGGATCACGAGATGCTGCGCCTTCTCGACGTAGATCGAGGCGGCGTTCTCCGCGTAGCTCTGCTGTGCGCCCTGGTCGTTGGTGAAGCTGTAGCCTGCGTAGCCCGAGCGCACGTCGAGGTTCTCGATGACGATCCACGAGGGCAGCGAGTCGGCGGGCACGTTGGAGCCGCCGACCTTGATGACGCCGCGCTCCTCGCCCCAGAAATCGAGCGGGGCCGGCGTCGTGGCGCCGTCGCCGGAGACGACCGGCCGCTCGCCGCCCGGCCCGAGCACGCCGCGCACCACGATCGGGGCGAGCGCCGTGCCCGAGCGGTCGATCACCCACTTCTCGCGGTAGGGCTGCGCCTGCCAGTGGATCTGCACCAGGTCGCCCGGCCCGAGCGTCGCCCACGGCACGGCACCGATGGTGGCGAGCGGCTGGCCTGGGCCCACGTCGTAGGTCGCAGCGGCGGCCGGTGTCGCCGCGCTCGCTGCGACGAGCAGGGCGAGGAGGACGGCTCTCGGCATGAAGGGGTCTCCCTGCCTACGTATCGGCCGGCCATCGACCGACTCCAGTTGCGGGACCGTGGAGCTAAGCTGCCGCTCGCGATGAGCGTGAAGCCCGCAGCACCATGAGCTGGAAGCCGGAGCTCGAGGAGATCGCCGCGCGCGCGGAGCTCGCCCGGCAGATGGGCGGGCCCGAGCGCGTTGCGCGCGCGAGAGAGGCCGGCCGCCTCACCGTGCGCGAGCGCATCGAGCGTCTGCTGGACCCGCGCTCGTTCCACGAGACCGGCGTGCTCGCGGGCCGCGCCGAGTACGGCGGAGAGGGGCAGCTCCGCGCCTTCACGCCGTCGAACTTCGTGTGCGGGCGCGGCCGCATCGAGGGTCGCCCCGTCGTGGTCGGCGGCGACGACTTCACGGTGCGCGGCGGCGCGGCCGATGGCGCGATCGGCAACAAGATGGGCTGGGCGGAGCGGGCCGCGCGCGAGCTGCGGCTCCCCCTGGTGCGCCTGGTCGACGGCACCGGCGGCGGCGGCTCGGTCAAGACCAACGCAACGCTGCGTCGCTCCTACGTGCCGGCGATCCCGGACTGGGAGGTGTCGGTCGAGCTGCTCTCGAGCGTGCCCGTGGTCGCCGCCGCGCTCGGCCCCGTCGCCGGGCTCGGCGCCGCGCGCGTCGCCGCGTCCCACTTCTCGGTGATGGTGCGCGGCACGAGCCAGGTCTTCGTCGCGGGCCCGCCGGTGGTGCGCCGCGCCTTCGGGCGCGAGGTGACCAAGGAGGAGCTGGGCGGCGCCGCGATCCACGCGCGCGGCAGCGGCGCGGTCGACAACGAGGCTGCCAGCGAGGACGAGGCGTTCGCACAGATGCGGCGCTTCCTCTCGTATCTCCCCACCTCGGTCTGGGAGATGCCACCGCGCGCACCGGCGAGCGACGACCCGGCGCGCCGCGAGGAGGAGCTGCTCTCGCTCGTGCCGCGCGACCGCCGCAAGCCCCACGACGTGCGCCGGCTCCTCGAGCTCGTGCTCGACCGCGGCTCGGTGTTCGAGATCGGGCGATACTTCGGGCGGCCGCTCCTCACCGCGCTCGCGCGCCTCGACGGCGTCCCGGTCGGCGTCCTCGCCAACGACCCGCGCCAGCGCGCGGCCGCCGTCGATGCGGACGCCGCGGAGAAGTGGGCGCGCTTCGTCGACCTCTGCGACACCTTCCACCTGCCGGTCGTGAGCTTCGTCGACAACCCGGGCTTCGAGATCGGCGTCGAGGCCGAGCGGCGCGGCACCATCCGCGCCGGCGTGCGCGCGCTCGCTGCGGTCTACCAGGCGAGCGTGCCGTGGTGCTCGGTGATCGTGCGGCGCGTGTTCGGCGTCGCCGGCGCGGGTCACGGCCGACACCACGGGCTGAACCTCCGCTACGCCTGGCCCTCGGGCGAGTGGGGCTCGCTGCCGATCGAGGGCGGGGTCGAGGCCGCCTACCGCCGGCGCATCGAGGCGGCGCCGGATCCCGACAAGCTGCGCGCGGAGCTCGAGGCGCAGCTCGCCGGGCTGCGCTCGCCGCTGCTCACGGCCGAGGCGTTCGGCATCGAGGAGATCATCGACCCGCGCGACACGAGGCCGCTGCTCGTCGAGTGGGTGCGGCGCGCCTACGAGCTCCTGCCGAGCGCGCTCGGGCCCAAGGCCCGGGGGATGCGGCCCTGAGGAGCGCACCCGCGGCGGTCGGCTCGATCGCCGGCGGCCTCCTCGTCTACGGCGGAGGACGCTTCGCCGCGAGCACGCTCACCAGGAGTCCGATCGCGCTGATCCAGCTTCCGACGATGCGCACCGCGACCTGCATCCAGAAGGCCTGGAAGCGCCAGACGACCTGGTTTGCGTAGACACCGAGGAGCGCCACACCCGCTCCCAGGCCGAGCGTCCAGAGGACGGGGCGCGTGATCTGCGCGGCCTCGGGCGCAGTCGCCGCGGCGCCGATCGCGAGCCCCGCCAGCGCGGCGAGCCCGGCGGCCGCGAATGCGGGGAGCCGGAGCTGCGCGGCGGCCATCGGCCCGAACACCAGCATCGCAGCGCGCGTACCCCACTCCGCGCCCGGAAGCCGCTGGCCGAGCAGGGCCATCGCGCTGCCGAGAGCGACGGCGACCGTGAAGCCCGCGCAGGCGAGGAAGCCCGCGCGCGCCGTCTGCTGCGTCGACCAGAGGACGAGCGCGAGCGCGGCCAGCAGCGACTCGGGGTGGTAGATCGGCTGGAGCAGGCCGGCGTAGAAGTCGCCGCCGTTGAAGTTGCCGTGCGCCTGTGCCGGTGTGGCGACGAGCGAGAGCGCGAGCGCCGTCGCGATCAGCCGGCCGAGAGCTGCCATGCGAGGAGGAGGCCCGCGAGGCCTATCGCGGCGCCGCCCGCGCGCAGCGCCGCCTCGCCGTGCGGGAGCTTCGTCACGAAGCCGACCCCGATCCCGGAGAGGTGGATCGCGCCGGTCGCGAGGACGAAGCCCGCGCAGAAGGGGAGCGCGCTCGCCTGCGCGGGGAGCTCGCGGCCGTGCGCGTAGCCGTGGAAGATCGCGAAGAAGGAGACGAGCGCGGCGGCCACCCATACCGGCGGACGCCGGCCGAGTGCGATCGCGCTGCCGAGCAGGACGACGGAGAGCACGATCGCGGGCTCTGCGCCCGGGAGCGGGACACCGAGGATCCCCGCGACGCCGCCGAGCGCCATCACCAGCGGAAACGCGACCGGCAGCACCCAGAGCGCCGGCATGCCGAGCTGCGCGCCCCACATCCCGACCGCGAGCATCGCGAGCAGGTGGTCGAGGCCGCTCAGTGGATGCAGGAAGCCCGCCGAGAAGCCGCTCCCCGCGTCGCCCTGGCCGACGTGCGCAGACGCCTCGAGCGCAGGGGCGATCGCCACGGCGACCTGCACCGCGAGGAGCGGCGCGGCGCGGCGGCCGCGATCGAGCCGGCCGCGATCGAGCGAGAGCCGATGCAAGCTGAGCCACTCCGGCGGTCTGAAGGCGGCGGTCTGAAGGGCCGCCCGTCGATCGGGCCGCTAGGCTACCACGCGCTCTCGGGGTCGGCATCGCTCGCGTCTGCGGAGGGGGAACGAGGGTGAAGCTCGGGGCAGCGATGCTGCTGCTCTGCGCGCTGATCGCACCCGCACGAGGCGCCAGCGCGTCGGGCCAGGGCTCGGAATCGGGCGGCGGGACGCCGCCGGCGGCCGCGCACCCGCCGCCGGATCCGCGCCTCTTCTCGATCCTGGGCGTGACGATGGGTCGCGCCGGGCTCGATCCCGTGATGGCGAAGCTCGGCGAAGCGACCGTCGTCATGCGCCGCGATGCGCCGCGCTCGATCTGCTACGTCGGATCCGACCAGACCTTCGTCGTCTTCGAGGAGACCACCACCGGCTGGGGCTACACGATGTACTCGATGAAGACGCCTCCGCTCGACCTCCTCAACGCCAACGACTGCAAGCCGCTGTTCCGGCTGAACGCCGCGACCAGCAATGGTGTCGGGCTCCACGTGGGCCAGCCGCTCGGAGAGGTCAAGGAGGTGCTCGGCCCGCCGCACGCGGCCGAGCGGCAGCGCTCGTCGTGGGTGTACGCAGCGCAGGAGTCGATCGCGCCCGGCTCCGACCCGCGGCTGCCGCCCGAGGCGACCCGCGTCGAGGTGCGCACCAAGATCTCGATCCGCTTCAAGCACGGCGGCGCGACGCGGATCGCGGTGTTCGCCGTCGAGAGCCCGGTCGCGCCCGCCGGCGACGCACCGCGCTAGGGAACCTCTGCAAATGCCGCCCGGCATGGTAGAAGAGAGCCGGGGGGATTCATGAAGCAGCAGACGTTCGCCTCGGAGGCCTGGAAGCGGAAGGGCAAGCGGACGCGCCGGGAGCGATTCCTGGCGGAGATGGACGCGGTGATCCCGTGGGCCCGGCTGATCGCCCTGATCGAGCCGCACTACCACGAGGACGCTGGGCGCGGGCGCAAGCCGCACGAGCTGGAACGGATGCTGCGGATCTACTTCCTCCAGCAGTGGTTCAACCTGTCGGACCCGCTGGCGGAAGACGCGATCTACGACAGCGAGTCGATGCGGCGGTTCGCTCGCGTGGAGCTGGGCGACGACAAGATCCCGGACGAGTCGACGATCCTGCGCTTCCGCCATCGGCTCGAGCAGCATCGGCTCACCGAGGCGATCTTCGAGGCGGTGAGGGATCTGTTGGCGCAGAAGCGGCTGCTGCTGCGGGCCGGAACGATCGTGGATGCGACGATCATTGCCGCGCCGAGCTCCACGAAGAATGCGACGGGGACGCGGGACCCGGAGATGAAGCAGACCCGAAAGGGCAACGCCTGGCACTTTGGGATGAAGCTTCACGTCGGGACCGATCCGCGTGGGACCGTCCACAGCGTGACGGCCACGCACGCCGCGGAGTCGGACATCGGGCAGATGCCGAGCTTGCTCCACGGCAAAGAGCGTGTGATCTACGGCGACCAGGCCTACTGGAAGGAGGCCGACCGCCAGGCCTTCGAGGAGCAAGGCGTGCGCTACCGGGTCAACCGGCGGGCGCCGGGCGGCAACCGCAACCTGGGCCATCGCTGGCGCCAGATCAACCGAGCCCGCTCGCGGATGCGCGCTCGTTGCGAGCATCCCTTCCGCATCGTGAAGCGACTGTGGGGCTTCGACAAGACGCGCTATCGCGGGATCGCCAAGAATCTGGCCCGCGCGCACACGATGCTTGCGCTCGCCAACCTCTACGCTCTCCGTCACCGATTGATGCCACCGGGAGCGAGGTGCGCCCTGTGACTGACGAAGCACGTCCTGGCCACGATCCGCCGCCTGGACACGGCGGTGCCGGGGCCATCAGCTGGATGAAATACCCTGCCAGCGGCTTCCTACAGGCCCGCTGTGCAGAGGTTCCCTAGCGGGGCGCCGCGAGCTCGGCGAGGCGCATGACGCTCCGACGGTCCCCCACCACCACGACGCGATCGCCCACCTCGAGCGCCACCTCGCCGGCCGGGTTCAGGACGAGCGGGCCGGCGCCCCGTCGCACGGCCACCACCGAGAGCTGCAGGTCCTCGGACCCGAGCG
>Ga0335070_10009932_pt1 | contig 11128 bp, 5 predicted proteins | sample Lox_Sample_13_FD_206722 | JGI IMG/M metagenome (GOLD analysis project Ga0335070, IMG submission 206722) | Soil microbial communities from Loxahatchee National Wildlife Refuge, Florida, United States - Lox_Sample_1.3 | ecosystem: Environmental > Terrestrial > Soil > Wetlands | place: USA: Florida... | reverse complement strand
GCAGCACTCAGCCCCCGCTCATCCAGCAGCGGCGGATGCAACAGGTACGACGTCGTTCGGATTTCATTGCTTAACTGTTGTACCAACTTCTCACTCTCCGCCGCGATGCCCGCAAGCGGGCCCGGCACTTGCGATGCCGCTTGCACCACCTGCGCCAGATTCATCGCCAGCACCGCTAAAGTCTGCCCGGCGCTGTCGTGCAGTTCGCGCGCGATGTGGCGCCGCTCGTCTTCCTGGACCTGCAGAAGCCTTTTCGTCAGATCCCGCACCCGCTGCGAATGCTGCATCAACGCCGCAGTCCGCCGCTCCAATTCCGACGTGCGCTCTCGCACTTCCGCCTCCAACGACTGCGAGAATTGCTCCAGCCTGGTGCGCGAGGCCACCTGCTCCGTAACGTCCGCGGACAGCGCAATCACCGCATCGCCGCTGCCTTCAACCGCGAAGGGCGCGAAGATACACGTCCAGTACGAATCCTCAACTTTACCGCCCTCTCGACGGCGTATACGGATCTTGAGTTCGCGTTGGGTGCAGGCTTTTCCCGTACGCATAACATCGAGCAGCAATTCTCGCAGACCCTGTCCCTGCAACTCAGGCATGGCTTCCATCAGTCGCGTGCCCAGCAGGCTACGTCCGCCGATAGCCTCCCGCTGCGCCGCGTTTTCGCTGATACATATCAATTCCTCGCCGCTTAGCACCAGCACGGGCATCGGAGTCTGCTCAAACAACTGAGCGATAGCAGTCCGCTGCTGATCCAGGCGTGCCCGCAAGCGCCTCAGACTCACTTGGCTCGCCACCCGCGCCACCAGCTCCCGCGCCGAAAACGGCTTCACGATGTAGTCATCAGCACCGGCATGCAATCCTTCCACGCGGCTCTCCTCACCGGCTCGCGCCGAAAGCATAATCACTGGAATAGAGCGCGTCGCCGGGTCTTTCCTCAACTCCTTGAGCAATCCGAAGCCGTCAAGTCCAGGCATCATCACATCGGTAATCACCAGTGTCGGCCGCTGCTCCCGCGCAGCTCGCAAGGCGCTCAGTCCATCTGCCGCCGTCTCCACAGTCCACTGTGTCGAGAGCAACCGCGTGATGTAGTTCCGCATATCTGCATTGTCATCGGCCAACAAAATTCGCACGCTCGCATCCACTTCGCGCTGCTCCATCGTTCCCGGCTCGGGCTGCACCAGGTCTTCTTCCCCCGGAATCCACTCCATCGCCTCTTGCACATACGCTGCCGCCCGGACCGCACTGGAAGCCATTGTCTTCCGCGCCAGAATCCGGTCCTTCGGCAGATGATCGATCCCGCGTCGCAGTGCAATCTCAAACGTCGTACCCTCGCCCAATTGACTCGTGGCCGTTATCTCCCCGCCGTGCAGTCGAACCAGTTCCTGCACCAGCGCCAGCCCTATCCCAGAGCCTTCGTAGGATCGCGCCCGTACGCCTTCAATTCGATGGAAACGTTCGAACAGATGAGGCAGCTCGTCCTCCGCGATTCCGATTCCCGTGTCGCGCACTCTTAACAGCGCCTTTTCACCATCGGGCCGCAAGCTGACCGCAATCTCTCCTTCGAACGTGAACTTGAGCGCGTTCGACAAGAGATTCAGGATTACTTTCTCCCACATCTCCCGATCCACGTATACGGGCTCTGGCAGTGGCTCGCAGTCAACGATCAGCCTCAATCCTGCACGTTCGACGGCTGACCGAAACACACTGGCCAGCTCCGCTGTGACCTTCCCTAAATCCACCGGTTCAAAACTTGCCTGAACCCGCCCGGCCTCAATCCTCGAGAAGTCCAGCAGCGTGTTGACCAGCTTCAGCAAACGGATCGCATTGCGCTGCGCAACCTCTAGCTTCTCGCGGCTCGTGCTCGGAAGATCTGCCCCACGGGCCAACACATCCTCCAATGGCCCTAGCATGAGGGTCAGCGGAGTCCGGAATTCATGACTTACATTGCTGAAAAATGTCGTCTTCGCCCGGTCCAGTTCCGCCAGCGCTTCGGCGCGTTTGCGCTCCACCTCGTATGCACGTGCATTGCTGATGTTCGCTGCGAGATTTTGCGAAAGTGACTCCAGAAAGCCTCTGTAGTTCTCGTCGAATTCGCGGTACGGACTGATCCCAACTGTAATGACCGCCACCACCTGCCGGTTTGTAATGATCGGAATGGAGATCCCTTTCTTGCAGGTGTCCCCGAACAGCGCTCGTGGCATTTCCTCCGGATTTTCAATGGGAAAGACTTCCGAAACCTGGCTCTGGATGACCCGCTGCACCGCCCACGGGTCTGCCCCTTCAGAATCAAGTTTTCTCGGCACCACCTCGTCCGCCGGAAAACTCGCCGCCATCCTCCGCACGTGCTTGTCTTCCACCAGAAAGATCATCGCGAACGGGCAATCCGCTGGATTCCGCACGATCGATTGCATCGCCAGAATGCATGCATCCTCTCCGCTTTTCGCCTGCACCACCTGGTCCGCCACTTCGCGCAGTGTCTTCAGCCTTCGCGCATGCAATACCCGATCGGTGACTTCGTGTACGGCGCAGAATATCCCGCCAACCTCGCCCGAGGGCAGCCGGATCGCGCTGTACGAGTACGTCCAGCATGTCTCCTCCACATATCCGTTGCGATCGAACAGCAGAAGTTGATCGTTCACCCATGTCGCCTGCCCGGTGCGCATCACACTCTCCAGCATGGGACCGATGGTGTCCCAGACCTCGCCCCACACTTCCTTGCCGGGGGCGCCGAGTGCGCGCGGATGCTTCGTTTTGCCCAGCGCCGGCATATACGCGTCGTTGTAGAGCATCCGCAACTCTGGCCCCCACCAGATCAGAATTGGAAATCGGGAATCCAGGCAGATCCTAAGGGATGTGCGCAGGCTCTGGGGCCAGGAGCTCACTGGCCCCAGCGACGTTTTGGACCAGTCGTGCGCGCGCATCAGCGCGCCCATCTCCCCACCGCCCGACATCAGATCCAGATCGTCGTGCGGCCCCGGATCCGCCAAGCTCGTCCGCCCCGTATTCTCGTTGCTGGTGGCAATCGCCTTATGCCAGGCCTTCGTCACCGGCACCGAGATTCGCGAACTGTGCCGCAGAGCCGCTTCCAGCGCCGGCAAAAGATCCGCCGATAGGTGCGACTTCACCACAAATCCTCGCGCCCCGGCCCGTTGCGCCTCAAACACCACCTGCTCCGAGTCGTGCTGGCTGACGATCACAATCTCCGCATCCGGCATCTTCTCGCGTATCCGACGTGTCGCTTCCAGCCCATCCATCTTGGGCATCGACACGTCCATCACGACGGCCGAAGGCTTCAGCTTGGTCGCCAGTTCCACCGCCTCTTCTCCATCGGCCGCCTCTCCGCAGATCACCCACCCCGGCCGTGACGACACAAGATTCCTCAGACCGGCGCGCACCGCTGCATGATCGTCCACGATCAGAATGTTCGGAGCGCCCCGGTCTTCGGCCCGAGCGGGGATCTCCGCGAACTCTGCGTTCATTAACGCCCCTTTTGCAATGGAGACTGGCAAAGCCGAACACACCGACCGCCGTCTTTTTTATTCTGTTCTAGAGGGGTTCGGAAATGCCGTAAGGTAGTCCCTGTATTTACTAGCTGCTAACGTTGCGCACCCGCCCGGGTGAGTCCACACCGAAGCCGCCCCGCATTCGTTTGCAACATTTAGCTTCCCGGTTGCACAATCTAAGTAAGGGAAGCCCGCCCCCGAAGCTGCTTGAGATCGCATCCAGCGTCAGAGTGATGTATGGGAATCAGTAACCCTGAGATTCAAAAGAAGGTATTCGGACCCAGATGGGAGCACGAAGTCCAGAAGCAAAGCTGGCCATTTTGGAAGAAGTTAATGCATCGCCTGCAAGCCTGCCCCATTTGCAAGCCAGTGAAGCAGGATCGTAAACCTCAATCATGAAACCCCATTCAGCTTCTTGCTCTCCGCTCTTCTCTTGATGCCCTCGAGCCATTCGCGGCGAAGCAGCCCGCTCCCCGGCACAATCAATCTCCAGTATCGCGCCAAGCCGCGAGTAGTGGCCTCATCGACCGCGAGTACGCGTGTTTCCGCCGTGACTTTGGACCACCCTTCTCCAGCATCTTCCACGTAAAAGTCAAACCCGATCTTTACCCCACCCTCCACCCGATAATCGGCAAACTCCTGCAGACTGTGGGCTGGCAAGACCCGCCCCTCCCGCACATTGGCCCCTCCACACATCAGCACTTCATGCTCGGTCGCGCCAGAAACATAACCGGATGCCGTAAAGGCATCGAAAATGCGCTTGTCCGACCCAAACGCGCCGTTGTCCCGGGAGGGCGCCCGCAAAGCTGCCGCACGAACTTTTAGGAGCACGCGCAGCGATCTCATATCGCCGAATGTCGATTGCCGAATCGCCTCGATTACGTGCTCGGGCCCCGCGTGAATCCGGGTCGAGTGCCTCTCGTAAAACTGATACTCCGGCATCAGCTCGTCCAGACGCGTTCGGGGTTCCGCAACGCGGATCACTGAGACTGGCCAGTACAATGCGGCCACGGCAAGAGCGACGCCTGCCGCCACCACGAGCACTCCCACTGTTCGTCTGCGAATCCCCAGATACCGAAACGGAAATGCCAGGTTCGCTAAACCGAAAAGCGCAGCCACGATTCCGGTATAAGCCAGCGTGCTCAACAACTGATACGAAGCCCAATAATTGAATAGCAGCACCGCACCAAGCATGATTGCGGCAAGCACAACCCACGACACAATCTTGATTGACATTCGCGCGCCCTCTGTCGGCGGCGACCGCGCTCAAGATCATAGTGCTCGATGAGGCCGGGGCGATGTGATGTTCGTCACGCGAATTCTGATGGACTGGAGCACCTCGGGCCCGAAATTGGGAGCCACGGGTAGAAGTGTGCGGGCCGACTCTCTCCGTTATCCCGCTGCCTTCTTCTGCCTCACGTAAAAGCTCCTGACCTTCGCCCGGTTCCCGCATTTCGTCATGTCGCACCAGCGGCGACCGTGATTTTTGCTCTCATCCAGGAAAATCCATTCGCAGGTCTTCGACGCACATGCCCGCACAAGCCGGACCCGGTCTGATGCCAGCAACTCCGCGGCGTCGCGTGCAATCGGCCACAACGGCGCTAGGAAATCGTACCCATCTGTTTCGAACTTCCAATCAAAGTGGACCTTGCCCGGCACCAGCTTCACATGCCCGGCTGCGTCCTGGATGTGACCATTCAGAACCGCCAGCGCCGCATCAGAAATGGGCTTATTCCATACGCGTGCATAGAAGACATCGCTGATCGCCTCGCGCAACTCAATCGCCGCCCTGAGCGCTCGGTTCGCTTGCTCCCGGTGCTGCATGCTGCGCTCCATCAGCCGGTCTACCTCCCGGCTACTCAGGATGCCCGTATCCTCCGCAAAGCGTGCCAAGTCGACGTAGTCCTTCAGCAACTCCTTCTTTTTCGGAGTGAAACGGTCCAGGGTATTGATGAAGTCCAGGCACACCGCTCCGCCCACCAGATCAAAGCGAGGCGGCCGGCGTCTCTTCATTGCGTCTGTGGAAATTTGCCCTCCTGAACTGCCAGCACCTAACCATTAAAACGTCATTGACAGGTTAGGTCAAGGCCGTTAATCTATACCTAACCGATGAACTAACTTTTGGTGGTTAGAACATGTTTCGAGATCAACCCGCACAAATGCTCACCAAAATCCGAAGCCGCCACCTCGAACCCAAAAAGCTGGTAAACATAGGAGGCAGACCCGTGATCGTTTCCGAGCCAATTCGCAGTACGAAGTCACGGGCCGATTCCGTCAAGCTGGCGCTTGCATTCACGTCCATCTATATAGTGTGGGGTTCGACGTACCTGGCGATTCGCTACGCCGTCGAGACCATTCCGCCGCTGGTCACGGCAGGAATACGGCACACCATTGCAGGCGGAGTGCTGCTCGCGTGGGCCTGCGCGCGCGGATACCGTCCGCGCCGCGAGCACTGGATCGCAGGCAGTGTTGTCGGCGCACTATTTTTCCTAATTGGCCATGGCTCGCTGCATTGGGCAGAGCAACATGTCGCGTCAGGCCTCGCAGCGCTGCTTATCGCGACCGAACCCATGTTCATTCTCGTACTCGCATGGATGAGCGGCCAGCAACGGATCAGCCGACTCAGCGCTCTGGGCCTGGCTTTTGGCGTGGTCGGCGTCGCGATCCTGACAGGCGTGGAACTCTCTGCCAAAGAAGCAACCCTGATTGGCATCGCTGCGGTGCTCTTAGGATCTGTGTCGTGGGCTGCCGGTGTGGTCATTTCACCCAAACTGAAACTGCCTACCGATGCACTGGGGCGTACCGCTGTACCGCTCGTCTGCGGCGCAGTCATGCTCCTGGTGAGCGCAGCACTTACGGGCGAATTTCAGTCGCTGCACTGGTCTGCCGTGTCGCTCAAATCGATCCTTGGTCTAGGCTATCTGATCGTGTTCGGCTCGATCGTGGCGTTCACTGCGTATACCTGGCTTCTGCAGCGCTGCCCGCCGGCACTGGTGGCCACGCATACCTACGTGAATCCTGTGGTCGCAGTGTTACTGGGATGGCTGCTCGCGTCTGAACCTCTGAACGCGCGAATCGCCCTGGCATCCGTCGCGATTCTGGGAGCAATCGTTCTCATTCGCAAAGGCGAGCGCGCAACAGAGCGGCCTGTCACTCCCGCCCGGGTGGCCGAGAGGAAGTCATCGGCGCAGGTGGCGTGACGTTTGCGAAGCGATGGTGTCCACAAAGGCTGCTACCGCAAAGTTCGCCAAGGACTCCGCGAAGGTCGCTAAGGAGTTCTCAGCATTTGTTGTGAGCATTCGATTTTCTGTTTGCGGATGATAGTCTTTACGCGCACGCATGGCGCGCCGCTCACAACCTTTGCGCATCGCGATCGATACTGGCGGTACGTTTACCGACTGCGTATGGGTCGATCAGTCGAGTGGGCGCGTGCGCATGCTCAAAGTCTTCTCCACACCACACGATCCTTCGCAGGCCATCGTACAAACGATCCAGAAGATCGCTCCGGAACAAAACTACATTCTTCTGCACGGCACCACCGTCGGCACGAACACACTGCTCGAACGAAAAGGCGCGCGCGCGGCCCTGGTAACAAGCGCTGGATTTGAAGACGCGATCGAAATCGGGCGTCAGGCGCGGCCCAAGCTGTACGACTTCTTCTTCGATCGCATCGAGCCGCTCGTGCCAAAGGAGTTGCGCTTCGGCGTGCAGGAGCGAACCGCAGCCGACGGTGAGATTCTTACCGCTCCTGGCGCACCTGAATTGGGTAAACTCTCTGACCATGTGCGCGTGTCGCAGCCCCAATCAATAGCGATCTCATTGCTGTTCTCATTTGCAAATCCAAAAAACGAACAACTCGTCGCTAAGGCTCTGCAGGCACTCGGCTTGCCTTTATCCATCTCGCACGAGATTCTGCCTGAGTTTCGGGAGTATGAGCGTACGTCTACCGTCGTCATCAACGCCTATTTGCAACCCGTGATGCAGCGCTATCTGCAGAACCTCGAACTGGCTCTTCGCGTTCCGGCATCGGGCTCCGGGCGTCGGGCTTCTGACGTGACCGCTCAGGAGAAACAGAAGGCTCCTAAGATTTTTGTGATGCAGTCTTCTGGCGGGATCACTGCGCTTGCTGCTGCGGCGCGCGAGCCGGTGCGGACTGTGCTCTCCGGGCCCGCTGGCGGCGTGGTGGGCGCTGCCGCTACGGCTCGGGCCAGCGGATTTGAGAACATCATCGCGTTCGACATGGGTGGCACATCGACAGATGTATCGCTGGTCGAGGGTGAAATCAAGACGGCGAGCGACGCGCAGATCGCAGGGCTCCCCGTCGGTGTACCTATGCTCGATATTCACACCGTAGGCGCTGGCGGTGGATCGATCGCGCGCTTCGATGCCGCGGGCGTGTTACGCGTCGGCCCTGAGTCTGCGGGGGCAGACCCGGGTCCGATCTGTTATGGACGCGGCTTGCGGCCCACCGTGACCGATGCCAATCTTCTATTGGGCCACCTGCAGTCCAGCAGATTTCTTGGCGGTGATTTCACACTCGATCTTGAACGAACGCGGCGTGTCACCCGAGAATGGCTGAAGAAGAATGGCTCGTTCCTAACGATTGAAAAGTTCGCAGCGGGAGTCATCGCTGTTGTGAATGCCACGATGGAGAAGGCCATTCGTGTAGTGTCGATCGAGCGCGGGCGCGATCCGCGACATTTCACCCTCGTGGCATTTGGAGGCGCAGGTGGACTGCATGCGTGTGCACTAGCAGAGGCGCTGAGCATTCCGCGTGTGATCGTGCCGGCCTTTCCTGGCGCGCTTTCCGCGCTGGGTATTCTCTGGAGCGACGTGGTAAAGGACTACTCGCGCACAGTGCTGTGGCGTGTCTCGCGCGAGGCTCCGCGCGAGAAGATGCAGCAGGAGTTTGGTCGATTAGAGAAGGGAGCCGCACGTGATTTCGCTCACGAAGATTGGGAGGGCGCGCCGCGATTTATTCGCACGCTCGATCTGCGGTACCGAGGTCAGGGTTACGAGCTGAATCTGCCGCTCACAAAGAATGTTCTGCGCCAGTTTGAAGAAGAGCACCAGCGACGTTATGGGTACAGGCACGCGGGGCGTGAGATTGAGATCGTGACGCTGCGCTTGCGCGCGGTGCTGCGGTCACGATCGGCGAATGCCGTGAGCACGCCCGACCCTGCTCGTGCGGCACGCGCTGAAGAGACTACTGCGATTCTTGACGGACACAAGTTGAAAACCATGATTTACGAGCGGGCGGGGCTAAAGAGCCGCAAAAGGTACCGCGGGCCGGCAGTGGTGACAGAGTACAGCGCGACGACGGTCGTGGCCCCAAGAAAGGCCTTTTGGATTGATGAGGTTGGAAACCTCGTGATTGGGATGTAGTTTTTACATATGTTCCTATTGGAACATTTCCATGCACGATGCTGTAAGTACAGTTATATACGTACAGCAGCTATCTTCGTCCCTATGAAGGGTCGGCGGTATTTTGGAAAGTTGAGTGGCATTAACTCAACATGCATCCAAGGCGCCAATCCAACATGGACAGGCTCCCCTTCCTACAGCACTCTTACCTAGGTTCTTAACTGCGCATCCCGCAAAGGTAAGTACGTGCCACTCGTTTTGCCTTCCTGGCCACTCGCCAGCAAATGCGTCCGATCATCCGAATTTGGTTCGTGGATAGACAGAGTTCGCGATAGCTTTTTGCCAGCCAGGGCGGCCCTAGCCAAGAAAAGTGAGTTGCAGAATTGAAGAGGAGAGTCATGAACAGGACCGGAGTTTATACATCAATTGTCTTTCTCGCCATTCTATGTACGCCGTTGTTCGCAACGGCAGCAGAAACGCAGAACCATCCCAAGGCCGAGCTCTTCGGGGGATATCAGTACAGTCGTATTGGAGGAAGCGGCGGCGTGAACGCCGATGGCTGGAACGCCGCGATCACCAGTGATGTAACACACTGGTTCGGGGTGACTGCGGACTTCAGCGGCGCGTACAAGAGCTTCGGGGGGATAAACGCAAAGGCGTATACGTACACGGTCGGACCGACACTGTCAGCACGCGGTGCGCGGGTCACCTGCTTCACCCACATGCTGTTGGGAGGGTTCCACGCGTCGGCGGGCTTTCAGGGATTGTCTGGATCCATCAACGGGTTCGCCATGATGGTTGGAGGCGGCGTCGATGTGAAGGTCACGACTCACATTGCGATCCGTGTCATTCAACCGGACTGGATTCTGTGGAGGGCGCAAGGGCTAACTGAGAAGAAGAATGCGCGCATTTCTACAGGTATTGTGTTCCGGCTATAGCAGTCGCATACTTGCGGTGCAAACCGTCACCTTTATATTGAGCCGCGCATCCGAAACAGCCTCCAGGCAGGGCTTCGGATCGTTGCAAGATGGAGAGCCGCAAGGACTTGAGAGGTGAGGCGGCAGAACGATGAGGTACTACCCGTTAGTCGCGTATTATCCGCTAGTTGAAATCATGGTGTGCGCGTTTAACGTAGTTCTGTTCGCCTTACTTTCCTTTTACTGCATACGCGACTATCGCAGACAAAAGACGGAGTGGGGCGGTTACATATACGCCTATCTCGTGGTTGTGTGCGGGCTCCTTTTTGTTGCTCATCTCGCCAATGATTTTGCGGCCGAGTTTGTCTGGCACCGCTATCGGATTTTCGACTTCTTCGAGATCACGGCGAAGTATCTTATACCGCCCCTAGTGTTACATCTGTTTTTTCGTAACGAGGAGCAACACCTGCAACGCTTAGCGCTTTGGCGCATCAGCGTCGGCGTGCTCTACACGATGGCGGCAGCTTTCGCGCTTCCTGAAATGAACATCGGCGTATTCGGCTGGTTCCATGCTTGGCCGGGATGGAGAGTTGCCCGTCCGCTCTTCCGTGCACTGATGACGGTGGCGGCAGTAAGCAGTGGCTTGGTTTTATGGACCGCGCATCCTCGCAACGCCAGTCTGCTGTATCAGAGGCGACGTCGCTGGCTGATCTACGTGTGCGGCGCATGGGCGGCGGTGTTTGCGTTCGGAGAGTTCTTGCCGGAGCGCATCGACAGTATTCTGACCAAGGTCATACCTCTATGCTTTGTGTACGTCATCACCTACTACGTCGAGCGCTTCACCTTTTTTGACATTGTTATCAAGAAGGGCACGTTCGTATTTGCGTCGTTGTTTCTTTTTGCCTTGTATTTCGTTACGGCACCGCCACTAATCGCCAAGTTGGGGCTCCATACGTGGGTTGGGACGCTGGTGTGGTCTCTTTCGTTGTGGCCGATCGCGTTGCTTGCGCCCTGGGGGCACCGCGCGCTTTCTTCCTGGGTTGACCATCACTTCCTAGGCCGCCGCTTCTCGCCAGCACAGGCGACCAAGTATTTCCTGAGCGGTTTGCAGGGGGTTATTGACGAGCGTGAACTGGCGCACCAAGCCGCTGCTCATCTGACAACGATTTTCGGTTCACAGGCAAGAGTTTTCCTCGATCCGCATTCTCGGCCTGTGCGTGCGAGCAATGATGGCTCCATGACGGTTATGATTCGTCTGAATGGAGTGTCTGTAGGAGTGATTCGGGTCGAAGAACGAGAGCGGCACGCGCGTTTCATGAGCGAAGATCTGGCATTGCTGGCGTC
>Ga0335070_10009931_pt1 | contig 11130 bp, 7 predicted proteins | sample Lox_Sample_13_FD_206722 | JGI IMG/M metagenome (GOLD analysis project Ga0335070, IMG submission 206722) | Soil microbial communities from Loxahatchee National Wildlife Refuge, Florida, United States - Lox_Sample_1.3 | ecosystem: Environmental > Terrestrial > Soil > Wetlands | place: USA: Florida... | reverse complement strand
GTCGCGAATCGCCAGCATCTTCGCCTGCGATAGCCCCGCCGAGCGCAGCAGCTCAGGCGTGGCCGCTAGCACCTGCTCCGGAGAAGGGAAGCCGGCCTGATTTCCGTGCCGCGTCTTGATGCGGTGCGTGTTCTCCGGAAACAGAGCCTTCACCCGCGCGGTAATCGTTGCCGCCGCCTTACCGTGCAATTGCTGATAGATGATCGCCTCCATCAGCGACTCAAACAGGTTCTGCGTGGCTTCCGGCTGCAGGTAGCACGGCCCAGCCTTGGCGATGATGCGCGCCAGCTTGCGGTCCACTTTCGCAAGGTGCTCACAGGCGGCGGTGTGGTCCAGTTTTCGCGGCATTATTCTTCTTCCTGCGTCGGATTGCTTGACTCCACCGCTTCGCTCTCCAGCGCCGTAATCGTCTCCTCGTCAACGTCCCACGTCTTCAGGATGTGAAAGATAACACGGCTGGCAAACCCGGCGCGCACCAGCGTACGAAATACCTTGGCCGCGTCGCGCTGTGTCTCCGGCTTCCGCAGCCGCTTCCTCTGCAGATACTCCCGCGCCAACTGTTCTTCATTCACGTCCTGGTACGCCGCGCCCACCGTCTTCTCGATGATGTCGCCATGCACGCCCTTGGCCTTCAAATCCTGCACCACGCGCTGCCGCCCGAACTTCTCATTTTCCTTCCGGAACCGGCTGTAGCTCTCGGCATAGTTCGTATCGTTCAGGTACTTCTGTTCCTTGAGCTTGGCGATGACAACTTCAACCAACAGTTGACCGACTTCTTCCTGGTGCTTCACCCGCTCCCGCATCAGTCGCTTCAGTTCCGCCACGGTTCGCATCTTCCGCCCCAGCGCCCCCACCGCATACTCGTAGAGCATCTCTTCGTCGTAGATCTTCCGGGTACGCTGGAACGCCATGGGGGCATTATAGGTGGAAGCGCCAGGCTTCAGCCTGGCGACCAGTGCGCCGCAAGAGGCGAGGCTTTAGCCTTGGGGCGAAAAGCGATCAGCGAATAGCGAATAACCGAGAGCGAATAGCGAATTGCTAGTCGCTATTCCCCCGCTTTACACTTCCCCCGTCCTCTGGCACAGTAAAACGTGGAAACCCAATCAATCGTCGTCCTCGACTTCGGCTCGCAGTACACCCAGCTCATCGCGCGCCGCATCCGCGAACAAAACGTCTTCTCCGTCGTCCTCCCTTGCACTGCTCCGCTGGAGGAAATTCACAAGTACTCGCCTGCCGGCATCATCCTCTCCGGAGGTCCCTCGTCCGTTTACGAAGACGACGCGCCCCTGGCCCATGAGCAGGTCCTCCACCTCGGACTTCCCGTGCTGGGCATCTGTTACGGCCTCCATTACATGACCCACAAGCTGGGCGGCAAGGTCAGTCCCGGCGAGAAGCGCGAGTACGGCCACGCCGACGTCGAACTCCTCCGCGACGACTGCGCTCTGTTCAAGGGACTCACCGGCCCGCTCCACGTCTGGATGTCCCACGGCGACGAAGCCGAAGAAGTTCCGCCTGGCTTTCAACTGGTGGCGAAAACCTCCAACGCCAAGGCCGCCTTTGAAGATCCCGCGCGCAAGTTCTACGCCGTGCAGTTCCACCCGGAAGTCCACCACACCCGGCAGGGAACCGCCATCCTGCGCAACTTCATCTTCGATATCTGCGGCCTCGCGCCCAACTGGACGCCGCAGCGCTTCATCGACGAAACCGTCACCGCCATCCGCGAAAAAGTCGGCAACGGCCGCGTCATCTGCGGACTCTCCGGCGGCGTCGACTCCTCCGTCGCCGCCGTTCTAGTGCATCGCGCCATCGGCGACCAGTTGACCTGCATCTTCGTCAACAACGGAGTGCTGCGCAAGAACGAGTTCCAGAACGTGCAGAAGAACCTGCGCGACAAGCTCGGCCTCAACATCGACGCCGTGGACGCGACCGATCTTTTTCTCGGCAAGCTAGCGAAGGTGAAAGACCCCGAGAGAAAGCGCAAGATCATCGGCCGCGAATTCATCACCGTATTCGAGCAGGAAGCCCGCCGCATCGCCGAGCTGCAGGGCCATGTTGAATGGCTAGTGCAGGGCACGCTCTATCCCGACGTCATCGAATCGCAATCCGTGCGCGGCCCCTCGCAGACCATCAAGAGCCACCACAACGTCGGAGGCCTGCCCAAGCGCATGAAGCTCAAGCTCATCGAGCCGCTCAAAGACCTCTTCAAGGACGAAGTCCGCAAAATCGGCCGCGATCTCGGCATGCCCGACGACATCCTCCAGCGCCAGCCGTTTCCCGGGCCCGGACTGGCAGTGCGCATCCTCGGCGAAGTCACACCCGAGCGCGTGGCCCTGCTGCAGGAGGCCGACGACATCGTGGTCGGCGAGATCAAGCGCGCCTCGCTCTACACCAAGATCTGGCAATCCTTCGCCGTGCTGCTGCCGGTGAAGTCCGTCGGCGTCATGGGCGACATGCGCACCTACGCCTACACCTGCGCCATCCGCGCCGTAAACTCCGAAGACGGCATGACCGCCGACTGGGTCGACCTCCCCCACGAGGTCTTAAAGACCATCTCCAACCGCATCGTCAACGAAGTCAAAGGCATCAACCGCGTCGTCTACGACGTGACCTCGAAACCTCCGGGAACAATTGAGTGGGAGTAGAATCCGTCGCGGTAAGTGTCTCAGGCCGCCTGCCGACTGAGTAACAAAGCCTTAATGTCTAGATTTGGGATTGCTCCTTGTTCACCCATTGGCAAACGAGATCAGCGAATTCGGTGAATTTGTCTTGGTAGGAGAAATGGCCACAATGTTCGAAGATATGCAATCGGCTATGTTTGATGCTGGCATGCAGCTTCTTGGCATTTTCCACTAACAACATTTTGTCTTCATCTCCCCAGAAGATGAGCACGGGCTTATCTATTTGCGTCAGACCAGGATTTACTGTGGCCAAACTTTGGGGGTAATTGACGAACCATTGTGTGACAGAGCCGATACGGCCAGAGTAGGCGTGAATGTAGTCCGATAGTTCTTCTTCGTTGGGGACGTAGTTGAGATAGCCGATCCGGTTTCCTCCTTCTACAAAAGCTCCCGCACCGGCGATGCGAAATACCACGCGCCAAAAAGCTGAATTGGCCATCTTGTCCAGGAGGCTACCGATAGTACCTGACGCAATCCCGGGGCCATCGCCGAGCATGAGGCTTTCCACGGTATTCGGATGCTTTACAACGTAAGCCAATGCTGCGCCCATGCCGATATCCGCTCCAACCAGATGAGGGCATTGAATATCAAATGCCGCGATGAACTCGGCCAGGAATTGCCCTTGCGCGGAGAAATTCATGAATTCGACACCTCCGCCGCTTCGACCAAAGCCTGGCAAGTCGTAGGCATAGAGGTCAAACTGTTGTGCCAATTGCTCCCAAATGGGGGCAAAAGCAAGAATGCTTTGCGGCAGTGGACTCAATAGAATTACCGTTGCCTTGCCAGGATTGCTGGCATGGGCATAGCGTACTTCGACTCCCGCAATTTGTTTATAGCGGCATGGGATTGCCGGCAATCGCGTGAAGGTCGGCGTTTTTCCATAGTCGGCCTTACGCAAGCGCTGGATGTGGGGATACTCCGGCGTCACGAGCATCAGCACCGCAATGTTGAATTTGTCCAGCCAACTCACGCGGGCCGTCGGTTCTGTCCGGCCATTGTCCATTCGAGTATTCATGACGGTCATTTCCAGCATAGGAACGGGCGGGTAGCCCAGTCAACGCTTCATCGCCCCAAAATTATCAAGTCGGGTGCCCCATTCAAGGACGCGCAGCGGCCTTGAGTGGGGTTTTTCGCTGCAATCCCTGCGCTTCCCCCAGCGCCTTGGGCGCGCCATAAGAAAGCCCAGCGTTTCAACGCTGGGAAAGCGTTGATAAATCCCCGAGTCCCCCGGGGACGACATAACAGCGCTAGGTGGGTCTTGTGACTTTCACCGACAACCGACAACTGACAACCGACCACTGTTCTCTACCCATCACACCCTACCGCGAACCGCAACGCCCCGCAGACTTCATTCATTCGCAGCGCACTCAACCGCCCCACCCGTTCCCCCAACCGTTCCTGCGACACGGCGGGTGGCCAGGTAACCCCGTCCATTGGCCAAAAATCTTCACGTCGGATGGGGCTTTTCCTCGACGGCCAGTTTCCTATTCCGGGAGACGCTGGTTACTTTAGTTTCGTCGCGAAGCCGATTTTTATGTCCTCCACTTCGGCCCACCCGTTATAGATCATACGGGGACGGGGTTCGTGTCCCTCACTTTGCGGCCCAAGCCGCCGCTGCTCGGGTTCTTTGACAACTCGCCTTGGTCGGTCTTGCACTGGCTCCCTGATTTCGAGCGCTTCCCCCGTGTGACATAGTGTTATAGTTATGTAGAACATGAGCAAATTATTCTTGAAAATATTGTAACAACTTGATTATAAATAACTTCATACACATGGGTTGGTGTTGTAGTTGTGTATGACAACAAGAATGAAAGAGGTCGGCAGCTGGCCAGTGCCCCAGGTTCGCGCCCCTCTTCTCGGCGCTAACCTGGGTCTGCTACAACCCTGCGCGCCCGTCCGCTAGCGCCTCGGGCGCGCCTTAAGAGATCCCAGCGTTTCAACGCTGGGGAAGTGTCCTGCTTTCCTTCCTCTTGCGAATCTTCAGTGCGTTTGGGCACAGCAGGGTCCTTCACTCGACCCGCGGTCCACAAACAAACGCAGGCAATTCTGGGCCCCCGCCACCCGCGTCGAGGATCTATCTTTCCACCCGTACCGAGCTGATATACCCGAGGTCGAACATAGCGCACGCCGAATCGCAACTTCTTTCGATAGAATGTTGCCAAGCTGGGGTACATGGGTGCTTCACAGTCCGCATGGCTTAAGTGCCACACAGATCGTCGCCGGCCCTCGAATGATCGTAGATACTTTCGGACTCACTTCCGTTCAGCATGGCATGCTTTATAACCACCTCGCAGGGGGGCAACGGGGCGTCGATATCGAGCAGTTCGTCATCGGTTACCCGGAACCTCCAGACATCTTGTGCTTGGAACGAGCGTGGCAGTTGGTAGGGCAGCGGCACCCAGCATTGCGCACGAGTTTCCACTGGGGTGACGGAGCAGCGCCCTTCCAGGCAGTGCATGACTACGCACCCATTGCGCTTACGTGCAGGCACGCGGCCGTTTCTGGGGAGGAACTGAATCATTTCCTGAGGGAAGATCGAGTCCGCGGGTTTGATCTCACGCAGCCACCCTTGGCGAGGTTGACGTATTTCCCCGCGCCGAACGGAGCGTGCGTTCTTGTTTGGACAGTCCATCACATTCTGGTGGACGGGCGAGCCATTCTAATAGTCTTGAGCGAAGTGGAAGATTTCTACCATCAACTTCTTGCAGGAAGGGAAGTTTCTGTCGATGCGGGCCCGTCGTTTCGCCCCTACGTTGAATGGCTGCAGGCACAGGACGCCAGCCGTCACCGTGCTTTTTGGACTGAGTATCTGAAGCCATTTGTCGCTCCCACACCTGTTCCAGAGGATCCCCATCTCGCGAATGCTTTCAGTTCTTGCTACTCCGGTCAGGAACGACGTCTATCCGTGAATCTGAGTTCGAAGCTGCGAGAGATTGCGGCCAGCAACGGCGTCACGCTCAACACGATCGCGATGGCAGCCTGGGGAATTCTTCTTGCACGTTATAGCGGACAGAAAGATGTTCTTTTTGGAGCGTCCAAAAGCTCGCGGAAGAGCTCCGTATCGAAGGCCGACAGCATCGTGGGGCTTTTCCTGAACACGCTTCCTGTCCGATTAAGTGTCCCCTCTGATAAACCTCTCAGGGCCATACTGCAAGAGGTTCGAGCGGACTGGCTCGCACTTCGCGACCATGAACATGTGCCCCTGGCGCAGATAAAGGCAGCAAGCTCGATGCCCGTGAGTAGCGTCCTTTTCGAGAGTCTGGTTGTATTCGAGCATGCGCGCTTGAACCGGGTACTCGCAAGGACGTACCCGCAATGGCAAGACCGAACCTACCTGGGTCTTGGCCAACCCAATTTCGCGCTCACATTGTCGGTCTTCGCGAACCCGAAGATCCTACTGAAGCTGGAATTCGACCCACAGCGCTTTTCCAACCGGCGGATAAACGCTCTGCTGGGTCATCTTGAGCAGATATTCGCAGCGTTGGCCGATGATCCGTCGGCGAGCGTGTCTTCAATCAACCAGTTGCCAATCAATGAGCAGCAGCAGGTTGTGGTTGAGTGGAATTCGAACCCGGTGGAATATCCCTGTACCCCGTTACATGTACTGGTCGAGGAGCGGGCTGCTGGCACACCGGAAGCGGTGGCGGTTACATTTGGCGAGCAGTCGCTCACTTATGCCGACCTGAACGCCTCTGCAAACCAACTGGCTGCCGAGTTACGGCAACAGGGGGCCGGCCCGAGGCAACTTGTTGGAGTTTGTGCGGAGCGGTCTCTGGGAATGATGGTTGCGTTGCTCGCAATTCTAAAATCAGGGGCAGCCTACGTACCGATCGACCCCCATCTTCCCGCGGACCGTGTGCGATACATGATCGAGGACAGCGGTCTTCCGATGATCATAGCCGATGAGGTAACCCTGCCGGCTCTGGAGTCGTTCGAGGGAACGTTGATTGATCTGCACGGTCAGGAATGGCGACAGAACGGGCAATCTAACGTGAAGGTCTCCGTGAGCCCCGAAGACATCGCGTATGTCATCTATACCTCGGGTTCGACCGGCAAGCCCAAAGGCGTAGAAGTTCCCCGGCGAGCTTTGAATAATCTGCTGTATGCGGTGAGGGATTGGTTTGAGTTCGGGCAGCAAGACTGCCTGTTGGCAGTGGCGACGATCGCTTTCGATATCTCTGGAGTGGATATCTGGCTGCCTTGGCTGGTCGGGGCACGTACGATCTTGGCCAGCCGTGAAGACGCAATTGAGGGACAGAAGCTACGCTCGTTGATCGAGCGCCACAACGTGACCTTCCTTCAGGCCACACCATTAACCTGGCGGCTACTCCTGAACTCGGGATGGCCTGGCGGAGACGTACAAGCGATATGCACTGGCGAAGCGATGCCGCAGGAACTGGCCTCTGCACTGCGGCCCAAGGTGCGGCGTCTCTGGAATATGTATGGGCCCACGGAAACCACCGTATGGTCGACGGGGTACAACGTACGGGATGCCGCCGGTCCGGTGTTGATAGGAAGACCGATTGCCAACACCCGTTGCTACATCCTCGACGAGCAACGCCGACCGGTGCCAATCGGCGCCGTCGGAGAGTTGTGCATCTCTGGAGAAGGGCTGGCCTTGGGGTACCTCAAACGGCCTGAGCTTACGCGAGAGAAGTTCGTCACCGATCCGTATCATCAAGGGCAGAGGATGTATGTTACCGGCGACTTGGCCCGATATGACCACGATGGAAACATCGAGTGTCTTGGCCGAATCGATCGCCAGGTCAAGATACGCGGCTTTCGTATTGAACCGGGCGAGATCGAGGCAGCGTTAGAGGAGCAGCCCGAGGTTAGGCAGGCAGTAGTGGTTGCGCGCGAGGACCAACCCGGCATGAAACGCCTGATCGCCTATCTCGTGTGCGATTCGATTCAGCCAACCACGGCCGAACTCCGCCGCTCGCTGAAGCAGCGCTTGCCGGATTACATGATTCCCTCTGACTTTGTGGAGCTGGACGAATTCCCATACACGGTGGGCGGAAAAATCGACGTTGCTGCTCTGCCGGCACCCGAAGCTTCGGCATCGGTACCTGATGCCGTACATGTCCCGCCACTGAACGCCATTGAGCGGCAGATTGCTGACATCTGGCAGGAGGTTCTGGGAATCGCGCCAATCGGGGTCAGCGACGATTTCTTTGATATGGGAGGTGACTCCCTGCTTTCCATTCATGCAGTCTTGCGTATTCGGGAAGCGCTTGAGGTCGAACTCAGCGCCGCCGATATGGGTACTGCATCGAACGTTGCGCGATTAGCTTCTCTAGTAGCGGAGCGACAGCATGCGCGGTGTGCGGAATGGCTCATCCCCGTCTGTAATGGCAGTTCGAAGGAGCCTCTTTTTGTTGCCCCGTCCGTGTTTCTTGATAACGAGTATTATCTTGCCAAGCACTTATCGGAGAAACTCGGTCCAGAGCAGACGGTCCACTGTTTCCGGCTTCCCGATATCAAGACGAAAGCACAGTTTGACACAGTCGAATCGCTCGCCGCACACTGCGCTGAAGTGATGACCCGTACCGCGAACGGTCCATTTCACCTCTTGGGCTACTCCATGGGAGGCATCGTAGCTTACGAGATCGCGAGGGCTCTCGAGGCATCAGGCCGCAAGGTGCAAACGCTTGCGATCACCGATACGGGACCGCGCTCGCTGAACCGAGGCTTCGAACCTTTCCAGCACTTTCCCACCTTCGCAAGCAACCTCGTCCGCCTGGTGATTTACAGGACGCGTCGAGGGGACCTGAATCATGCGATCTCTGGGACAGTGCGGAAACTGCGGGATGTTGTCACAGGCGTCAGCAAAACACCTGTAGGGCGGCTCAACCAATATCTCGACCCGTTTGTGATTGAGCAGACTCCCCAAGACCTGCGTAACGCAATGCAGAGGCGATTCGTGCTCTGGGAACAGCACGTACCTGGGCCGTATAACGGAAAAGTCTTACTGTTTCGTGCGAAACTTCGACCGCTTTACCGTGGCCTCAGTAGTGACCTCGGTTGGGGCCGGCTTGCAAGGGGAGGAGTTGAAGTCATCGAACTTCCCGGAGCCCATGCCCATATTCCGGGCAACGAGGAGTGTCTGACATTGATAAGCGAGACCATCGCTGGATCAATCGACGGAATGGCTGGGGCGAATCCGACTGCGTAGCGAAAAGCGAGAGACCGGCGGCCCGCAATGCCCGCCGTCGGCAATGGTCGGGCCAGCGGCACCCTATTCCACCACAATTACCACTTTCCATTGCGCGTAGCCTTCTTCCAGATAGAAAATTGTGTCGGGCGAGCCATAGGTGTGATAGACGATCGCTTTCACAAAGCCCCCTCGAGGGGAATCAACCTGGACTAATACCTCAGGTTGAAGTTCAACATGTGCCAGTTGAGCAGGAAGAACACGAAGCCCAGGCAGGCCAGCGTCAGCATCGTGTTCCAAATCTTCGTCCAGATCCACAACGACTCGCTGCGCCAGGAGCGCAGGCAATAGACTACCGATAACAGCGAGGCGAGGGCGCCTACCAGGCCCAGGGCTTGCAGCAGGTGCAAGCGGGTGTCGAAGTGGCTGCTGAGTCCGGCGATATCACTCTCCAAGCTCGATAACCAGAGTGCAAACAACCCCATGAAAACCAGGTCGATGAAGCACACCAACCGCATGAGCATACGCCATCGGCGGTATCGACCGTCGAGTTCGAGGCGGACATCGTAGTGCCAGCGCAGCACGGCGTTCACCGGCCAGAACAGCAGCGTCAGTGCGAACATGATGACGGCAAAGACGAGAATCACGAGGTTGGGCAGGCTCTTCTTGAGAACCGGAGTGGGTTGGTATTCTACGGCGGGGAAGTCCGCAAAGAAGTCCAAGGCGCCGTTAACGTTGCGCTTGAACCCGATCTTGTCCTGGCCGTGAACTTCGCGGAACAGCAGCGGTGCGATTTCCTCGTAATGCTTGGGGTTGCCGGCATAGTCTTTGAAGCCTTCGATGCTGATGGTGCCGTCGTCATTGGCTTTTACCTTGGTCTGGCTGACCGCATTGATCACGTCCGCAATGTTGGCTCCGGGACGGCGGCTGCTCCAATAGGTTCCTGTCACCGCCTTTAGATCCCGAGCGGCGTCGGCAACCTTTTCGCCAGTGGGCGGAGTGTAGGGATAATAGCGATCGAGGAAGTGCTTCCACAGCGCCGAGCGCGGCGATATGTCGCCCTTGCCGGCACTGTTGTAGGAGACAAAGAAACCGAGGTTCTGGTCCAGCATCAGGTGCATGTCGCTATGGAACCATTGGGTGTCTCCGCCATGTCCGATGATGCGGTGCCCGTTGCGCGATTCCTCGTAAAAGCCGTGCGCCATGCTGTTCATCGTCGGGAGGTTGGTGAATGCTGGTGCGTGCATCAACTCTGCCGTCTGCGGCCCCAGGATGCGCTCCCCGTTGTATTCGCCGTCCTGGAGGTGGGCGATCATGAAGTGTGACATGTCTTCCGCCGTGGTGGAAACGCTGCCCGCCGGCCATGCCTGCACGAATTCGTATTCCTTGGGCGGCTCCGATGCCTTCTTGTAGCCCTCCGACATTAGCGGTTTCAGGTTGTCAGGGAGCGGCTGGCGGAAGGTCGTGTGCTTCATACCGAGCGGCTGAAAGATGTTCTTCTCGATATATTCGTCAAACGGCATGCCCGAGACGCGCTGCACGATGTAACCGGCGACGGCGGTCGCATAATTGGAGTAGGCCGGTGTCGTCCCGGGAGGAAAGATCTCCCTGGGCAGATGCGTGGGCAGGTACTGGTTCAGCGGGTGCACGTCGGACGCATTTACAACGAACAGGTCTTTGAGCTGTTCTTCGAAACCAGGCGTGTGGGTCATGATGTCGAGCAGAGTGATGGGCTTGCTGAAGGGTGCTGGGATCTTGAAGTCGAGGTAGTCGTTCACGTCGCGGTGCAGGTCGAGCTCGCCCCGCTCGACCAGTTGCATCACGGCTGTCCAGGTAAAGGTCTTCGAGATGGAGCCGGGGCGGAACAGCGTGGCGTCCACCGTCACGGGCTTGCGGTTCTTCACATCGGCAAAGCCGTAGCCCTTGGCGAACAGCAGCTTGCCATCCTTCACAATGCAGACCACCGCTCCGGCGATGTCTTCGCGCTGCAGCTGCATCGGCACGAAGCCGTCGAGAAAGGCTTCAAGGTCTTCCTTGGTCAACGGAGCGGCGGCTGGTTGCGTTTGCTGCGAAACAGGCGGTATTGCCTTTTGTTTGGCTGGATTGGTTTCGGCTGGGACCTGGGCGCACAACGAAACCGCGCTGACCAGCAATATGGTGAGGACTACGGCAACAATGACGGCTGTTTCACGCTTCGGGTTGCACTTCATTCGCGCCTCCGCTGTGGAGCTGAATGCGAAGCAGCAGGATACTGGAGTCCGCGGCGACCCACAATTGCCCGCCTTCGGCAGCGGGGGG